>Ga0070681_10007250_pt1 | contig 10819 bp, 10 predicted proteins | sample KBSC83BmetaG_FD_65650 | JGI IMG/M metagenome (GOLD analysis project Ga0070681, IMG submission 65650) | Corn rhizosphere microbial communities from Kellogg Biological Station, Michigan, USA - KBS C8-3B metaG | ecosystem: Host-associated > Plants > Roots > Rhizosphere | place: USA: Michigan...
TCGTCCTGGGTGCTGAATTGCAGCTGGAAATCGCGGCCCTGTTCGAGGCCGAAGGATTTGAGGGTGTTGGCGAGGCCGATTTCGGCGAGCTGCCCCGCGCCCGACGGGTTGGTCAGCGAACGCCAGACCGTGTCGAGCATCTTGTTGTGGGCCTGCACCCGGCCGTCGATCGCCGAAATCGTGCCGAGCAGCGCCTCCATCTGCTTGAGGACGGTCTCGCTATAGGCCGCCACGCGCTTGGCCGCGTCCTCCTTCGCTTCGGCGTTCTCGCGCTTGTGGTCTTCGAGCAGCTTCGAGGAGAGCTGCGCACCGCCTTCGAGCAGCGCGGCCTGGGTCGAGGTCAGCATCTCGCGCTTGAGCTGCTCGAAATCGGTCAAGCGCTTCTCGGATTCGGCCAGCTGCTGGCGCAAGCCGGCGAGCTCGGTTTCGGCGGCCCGCCGCGCCGTCAGGGCGGCGTCGCGCTCCCCGACCAGCTCGGCAGCCCGCTTGTCGAGCTCGGCGGCGCGGGTTTCGGCGGCAATGCGGCGCTGCGCCTCGCGCCCGCGCACGAACAGGACGGCCGCCGCCAGCACGGCAAGACCCAACAAGGCAAAAAGCATCGTCTCCATGACAGCGATCTTAACCGAAGCGTCGGCCCGGCCGCCAACCCGTTGACGAGTCGCGGCTCTCGGCTTACCTAAAGCCTTGTCATGGCGATCCTCCCGATCATCACCGCCCCCGATTCGCGCCTCAACCGCCGCGCCCAGCGGGTCGAGAAGGTCGACGACTCGGTCCGCCGGCTCATGGATGACATGCTCGAGACCATGTACCAGGCGCCGGGCATCGGCCTTGCCGCGCCGCAGGTCGGCGTCTTGAAGCGCATCATCGTGGTCGATTGCGCCAAGGCGGACGAGAAGCCGCAGCCTTATAAGATCGCCAATCCCGAAATTCTGTGGCGCTCGACCGAAATGCTCGTCAACAACGAGGGTTGTCTCTCGCTGCCCGAGCATTATGCCGATGTCGAGCGCCCGGCCGAGATCAAGCTGCGCTATCTCGACGAGCAGAACGAGATTCGCGAGCTCCACGCCAAGGGCCTGCTTGCAACCTGCATCCAGCACGAGATCGACCATCTCGAGGGCCTGCTCTTCGTCGACCACATCTCGGCGCTGAAACGCAACATCATCCTGCGCAAGCTTGCCAAGACGAAGCGCCAGAAGGTGCCGGCTCCGGTCTGAGCCGGGCTCCGATGCAGCGCCACCGCTTGGCTTTCATGGGGACGCCGGATTTCGCGGCTGTCATCCTCGACGCGCTCATCGCCGCCCGGCACGACATCGCCGCCGTCTATTGCCAGCCGCCGCGCCAGGCGGGCCGCGGCCAGCGCATCCTGCCCTCGCCGGTGCAGATTCGCGCCGAAGCGGCTGGCCTCCCGGTGCGCCACCCGGCGCGACTCGGCGCCGAGGACGCACGCGACTTCGCGGCGCTCGATCTCAATCTCGCGGTGGTCGCCGCCTATGGGCTGATCCTGCCGAAACCCGTGCTCGAGGCGCCGCGACGCGGCTGCCTCAATGTCCATGCCTCGCTTCTGCCGCGCTGGCGCGGCGCCGCGCCGATCGAGCGCGCGATCCTGGCGGGCGATGCCGAGACCGGCGTTTCCATCATGTGCATGGAGGAAGGGCTCGATACCGGCCCCGTTCTCCTGGCCGAGTCCTGGCCGATTCCGCCCGATGCGACCGCGGCCTCGCTGCGCCAGGACCTCGCCGCGCTTGGCGCCCGCCTCATCTTGAGCGCCCTTGACCGGCTGGACGAGCTTCACCCAACGCCGCAGCCGGAGGAGGGGGTGACCTACGCCAAGAAGCTCGCGCGCGCGGAAGAGCGCATCGATTGGCGCGGCGAGGCGGGCTTCATCGCGCGGCAGGTGCGCGCACTGCCTTGCTGGTTCGAAGCGAAGGGCGAGCGCATCAAGCTCCTCGCTGCCGAGCCTGGCGCAGGGAGTGCTGCCCCAGGGACGGTGCTCGACCGCGCGCCGACAATTGCCTGCGGCGCCGGTGCCTTGCGGCTGTTGCGGCTGCAGCGCGCCGGGCGCAGCGCGCTCGACGGCGCGGATTTCCTGCGCGGCTTCGATCTGCCGCCCGGCAGCCAGCTTCCATGCCCCGCTTCAAGCTGACGCTCGAATATGACGGCACCGGCCTCGTCGGCTGGCAGCGCCAGAACAACGGTCTCTCGGTGCAGGAAATCATCGAGACGGCGGTCGAGCGCTTTTGCGGCGCGAGGCTCGTGGTGCACGGCGCCGGGCGCACCGATGCCGGCGTTCACGCCTTGGGCCAGGTCGCGCATCTCGACCTGACGAAGGACGCCGCGCCGGAGGTGATCCGCAACGCGCTCAACCAGCATATGAAGCCGCATGCCGTGGCGGTGCTCGCGGTGGCGCCGGTCGCGCCCGATTTCGACGCGCGCCGCTCGGCGCGCGGCCGGGTCTACCGCTATCGCATCCTCAACCGCCGCCCGCCCGCGGTGATCGAGCGCGGGCGCGTTTGGCATGTCGGACCGATGCTCGATGCCGAAGCGATGCAGGCGGGGGCGCGGCTCTTGCTCGGCAAGCATGATTTCTCGAGCTTTCGCGATTCGCTGTGTCAGGCGCGATCGCCGGTCAAAACACTCGACCGGCTCGATGTCGCGCGTCAGGGCGACGAGATCGTGATCGAGGCGCGGGCGCGTTCTTTCCTGCATCACCAGGTGCGCAACATGGTCGGCACCTTGAAGCTGGTCGGCGCCGGTAAATGGAAGGTCGCGCAAGTCGCCGAAGCGCTAGAGGCGCGCGACCGGCGCGCGGGCGGGCCGACCGCGCCGCCCGAAGGGCTCTACCTCGTCGAGGTGGTCTACACGGCGGAAGCCGTGCGATAACGCGAAGGACTCCTTAAGCCTCCCTGGGCAGAGGCAGAAACCATCGATACGTTTCGACGAACCAATATCGAAAACGCAAACGGAGGAGGACGCCATGCAGCGGGAATTCATCGCCGGCCCATTCGAAACGCAAAGAGGCTATTCGCCGGTCGTCAAGACCGTCGGCGGCGCGCATGTCTGGGTCGCAGGGCAAACGGGCGCGCGCAATGAGGAGGGCAAGCCCGCCTATGGCGATTTCGAGGCGCAGACGCGCCAGTGCTTTCGCAACATCGAAGTCCAGCTCGCCAAGGCCGGCGGGAAACTCTCCGACCTCGTCTATATGACGGTGTTTCTCAAGGATCAGCGGCACGGGCCGAAATTTCTCGAGCTGCGTCGCGAAATCCTCAAGAAGGATTTTCCCGTCTCGGCGCTGATCACCGTCGTGGGCTTCGCCGATCCGGCGATCCTCTTGGAGATTCAATCGATCGCGGTGGTGGACGCGTAGGGGCTAATAAAGGCTCTTGGCGATCGCCAGCACGAAGGAGCCGAGCACTACATCGACGAACACGACCGCCGCCGCCACCCAGCCGCCGGCGCCGATCGCGACGCGTGCGATAAACCATTCATAGGCGAGAAGGAGGAGATAGGCGAGGAGGTCGATGCCCGAAGCGGGGCCGTGCGGCAGAAGGCGATCGACCACGAGCGCGACGACGAGCAGAAATCCGGTCTGCAGGATCTGCGACCAGTTATAGGCGACGATGAAGTCGAAACCTTCCTCCTCGCGCCCGAGGCTGCGGCAGAGGCCGAGAATGAGCAGCGGAAACGCCGTCCAGGCGATCACATAGCCGATCGACTCGACGAGAACGATATGGGGAATGCTCGAGCGCGCGAGGCTCGCCGGATCGAGCCGCAGGAACAGCAGGATGAGAAAGCCCGGATAACACAGCGCCGCCGACCAGAAGGACCGCCACACGCCGTGGTGGCTCAGATCGAAATAGCGCATGCCGTTGCGGTCGAGGCGCGCGAGCCGCCAGCTGCCGTAAAGCGCGTGGACCAGCTCGCCCCGGCCGGGCATCAGCGTTTCGCGAAATAAAGCTCGAGCGCGGCGCGATAAATCTCGGTGAGCGCGGCGAGATCGGCGACCGGCGCGCGCTCATCGACCTTGTGCATGGTCAGCCCGACAAGGCCAAACTCGGCGACCGGGCAGTAATGATGGATGAAGCGCGCATCGGAGGTGCCGCCGGTGGTGCTGAGCTCGGGCGTCAGCCCGGTGACTTGGCCAATGGCGCGGGTCAGCATGTCGCTGACCGTGCCGGGCGGCGTCAAAAAAGATTCGCCGCTCACCTGGATCGCGAGCTTGTAGCGCCCGCCTGCGGCATCGAGCTTTTGCCGAAGCCACGCCTCGAGGGTCTTGCTCGTCCACTGATCGTTGTAGCGGATGTTGAAGACCGCGCGCGCCTCGCCCGGAATGACATTGGTGGTCGGGTTGCCGATATCGATCGTCGAGATCTGCAGATCGGTCGGCGGAAAGCGCTCATTGCCGCGATCGATCGGCTCGGCCAGCAGCCCCGAGAGCATTTTCAGCAGCCGATGCGCGGCATTGTCGGCCAAATGCGGATTGGCGGTGTGGCCCTGAATGCCGGTGACGGTCAGGAACCCGTTGAGGCTGCCGCGCCGGCCGATCTTCACCATGTCGCCGAGCTTTTTGGCGCTAGTGGGCTCGCCGACGATGCAGAGATCGAACCGCTCGCCGCGTTTCGCCGCCCAATCGAGCAGCTTCTTCGTGCCGTTGATCGCCGCCGCCTCTTCATCGCCGGTGATGAGAAGGCTGATCGAGCGGTCGAAATCGCGATGCGCCTCGAGAAAGCGCGAAACGGCCGCGACGAAACAGGCGATCGCGCCTTTCATGTCGGAGGCACCACGGCCATAAAGCGAGCCTTCGAGCACTTGGCCGCCGAAGGGGTCGACCGACCAGCTCTTCAAATCGCCCGGCGGCACCACATCCGTATGGCCGGCGAAGCAGAAATTCGGCGCCGTGCTGCCGCGCCGCGCATAAAGATTGAGAATCGGCGTGGTGCCCTGCTCGGTGAACTCGACGATGTCGCAGGCAAAGCCCAGCCCTTCGAGCGTTTTCGCCAGCAGCGGGATCGCGCCCTCATCCTTGGGCGTGACCGAGGGGCGCTTGATCAGCGCCGCCGCGAGTTCGACCGGGTCGAGCGTCATCACGCGCGCAGGAGATCGTTGATCGAGGTGCGGCTCCGCGTCTTGGCGTCGACGCGCTTGACGATGACGCAGCAGGCAAGGCTCGGCCCCGGCGTGCCATTGGCGAGCGGCTTGCCCGGCAGCGTGCCCGGCACCACCACGGCGTAGGCGGGCACGCGGCCCAGGAAGGTCTCGCCGCTCTCGCGATCGACGATCTTGGTCGAGGCGCCGACGAAGCAGCCCATGGCGAGGACCGCGCCCTCCTCGACGATGACGCCCTCGGCCACTTCGCTGCGCGCGCCGATGAAGCAATTATCCTCGACGATCACCGGCTCGGCCTGCAGCGGCTCGAGCACGCCGCCGATGCCGGCGCCGCCCGAGATGTGACAATTCTTGCCGATCTGCGCGCAGGAGCCGACCGTCGCCCAGGTATCGACCATGGTGCCGCTGTCGATATAGGCGCCGACATTGACGAAGGACGGCATCAGCACGACGTTCGGCGCAACGAAGGCCGAGCGGCGCACGACGCTGCCCGGCACGGCACGGTATCCCGCCTCGCGAAACCGCGCCGCGTCCCAGCCCTGGGCCTTGGCCGGGATCTTGTCCCACCAGGGCGCGCCGCCCGGCCCGCCCGGGATCGCCGCATTGTCGTTGAGGCGGAAGGACAGCAGCACCGCCTTCTTCAGCCACTGGTTGACCTGCCATTTGCCGCCCGTCTTCTCGGCGACGCGCGCCTGGCCGGAATCGAGCAGCGACAGCGCGGCATCGACCGCTTCGCGCACCGGGCCGGTGGTCGCGGCATTGACGCCGTCGCGCGCCTCCCAGGCGGCGTTGACGATGGTTTCGAGCTGGTTGGGGCTGGTTTGTGCGTTCATGGCGGGACCATGCGGGAGGCCCCAAGGCGTGTCAACCGCGTGCCGGCACCGCGGCAAGGAAAGCGGCGAGCGCGTCGGTGCGATGATGGATATGCGCGCTATGCCCGTCATCCTCGGTATGCGGCCCGCCGGTGACCCAGACCGTGGTCATGCCGAGCGCGGCGGCCGGCGGCAGGTTCTTCGCCATGTCCTCGACCATGACGGCGCAGCGCGGATCGATCGCATGGCGCGCGACCAGCTCGGCATAGATCGCGGGCTCGGGCTTGGGGCGATAGTCGCAGGCGATGATGTCGTGAATTGCCGAGAAATGATGGCCGAGCGCCAGGCGCTGGAGGACGCGCTCGGCATGGCGGCGCGTGCTGTTGGTGAAGATAAGCTTGCGGCCAGGAAGCCGCTCGAGCGCGCGGTCGAGCGCCGGATCGTGCTGCACCGCCGCCAAATCGATCTCATGGACGAAATCGAGGAACCGCGCCGGCGCCAAGCCATATTCGAGCATCAAGCCGCGCAGGGTCGTGCCGTGCCGCGTGTAGAAATAGCGCCGCAGTGCATGCGCCGCCGTGTGATCGAGGCGGAGCTCCGTCATGATGAAGCTCGCCATGCGCTGCTCGATCTCGGCAAAGAGCCGGCAGGAGGCGGGATAAAGCGTGTTGTCGAGGTCGAAAATCCAGGTCTCGATCTCGTCGAGCGGCCGCCCGCGCCCCGGCGCGGCGTCTGAACTGGATGTGCCTTTCATGAGGCCGAGTATATGGGCCCAAACGTCGCGCTTGTCGATGCTCGGCGCCGCCGGGCGCGCCTTGCGGCGCACCCGGCGGCGTGGGTTCTGCGGCGCCGTCGCGGGAACGACGCCGCAGAATCTCTCTGCTATTCGGCGGCGGTGGTGGCCGGCACTCCCTTCGGCAGGACCACGCCCGCGGGCCGCGACATCCACCAATAGCCGAGCCCCATGATCCCGGCGCCGGCGATGATGTTGCCGAGCGTCACCCAAAAAAGGTTATAGGCAAGGCCGCCCCAGGTAATTGTGTCGGGATGGATCTCGAGCAATGCGATCAGCAACAGCGTCATGTTGGCGACCGAGTGCTCATAGCCGCTGCCGATGAAGCCGAAGAGGCACCAGAAGATGAGAATGCATTTCGCGGCATCGCTCGTCGTCCGCGCCGCGGTCCAGATCGCGAGGCAGACGAGCCAATTGCACAACGTGGCGCGCGCGACCAGCGAGAGGATGGGCGCGTTCATCTTGGCGCCGGCGACGGCCATGACGAACATGCTCTTCGAATGCAGCATCGCCCCGCCGCCGCCCCAGACGAAAATCAAGGCAAGCGCGGCGCAGCCGACGAGATTGCCGATCCAGGACGTGGCCCAGGCCGAGGCAAGCTCGCCGATGCCGATGCGTTTGCGCAAGAACCCATGTGTCATGAACATGGTATGGCCGGTGAAGAGATCCGAGCCGGCGAAAATTACGAGGGTCAGGGCGATGCCGAAGGAGCATCCCATCACCAGCGCGCGATAGGCCGGATCGACATCCGCGCCGACCGAGAAGATGAGGATGATGCCGAGGCCGACATAGGCGCCGGCCATCATCGAGCTCACGAAGAAGCCGCCCGGGCTGCGTTTGAGGAACGCGGATTTGGCAACGGCCGTCTCGGCCAGTTGATCGACGGTCTCGAGATACATGCGGGGCCACCTCGCGCAAGTTTCCTTTCCGATCTCACCCGCGCCGTCGCAAGAGCCGTGCCATGCGCAAATCCGTGCGAACGGCGGAGTCGGCAGGGCCAAAGTCCCTGTCAGGTGCCCGAATTCCACGCTGTGCTGCGCAAGAATTGCGCAAGGATTCATCTGCCCAGCGTTTCGGCACGCCGAGAGGGGCTTGGTAACGGGGCGCGCCCGGGCGCCGAGCCGCGGCGTCCGACTGGCATCGCACTTGCTTCTGCTTTCGCGAACAGCAGCGGACACCAGAGCCGATGAGCGACCGGCCCGATTTCACCGAGGAGCAGAAGCAATATCTCGACGGCTTCTTGCGAGGTGTCGCAGCACGGCGCGGCACGCCTTCCGCTGGCGCTCCCGCGCCTGCGCCGGACACGATCGACATCCACCGCGCGGCGCAAGACCGGTTCCTCGCCGCAGGCAAGAATCTCACGCCCGAGGAAGAGGGCAAGCGCAAATCGCATCCGCTCGATATGTGGGACGAGCTGCGCGCCGAAGCCGCCGAGGGACGCTTCCCCAAGGGCATCGATGTCTTTCGTCATAAATTCTTTGGTCTCTTCTACGTCGCGCCGGCGCAGGACGCCTTCATGTGCCGGCTGCGCATCCCGAGCGGGATCCTCGCGGCGCATCAGCTGACAGGCCTCGCCGAGCTCGCCGAGCGCTGGGCGGGGAGTTATGCCGACGTGACGACGCGCGCCAATCTGCAGCTGCGCGAGATCAAGCCGCAAGCCACCGTCGAGATGCTGGCCGGTATTCGGGATTTGGGTCTCACCACGCGCGGCGCGGGCGCCGACAATATCCGCAACCTGACCGGCAGCCCGACGGCGGGCATCGATGTGCAAGAGCTCATCGATACGCGCCCGCTGGTGCGGGCGCTTCATCACGCCATCCTCAATCACCGCGAGCTCTATGGGCTGCCGCGCAAATTCAACATCGCCTTCGATGGCGGCGGCAAAGTGTCGGTGCTGGAGGATACGAACGATATCGGCTTTGCCGCGGTCAAGGTATTGCCGGGTGCTGCCGTGCCCGAAGGGGTTTACTTCCGTATGCTCCTGGGCGGCATCACCGGCCATGGCGATTTCGCGCGCGACACGGGCATTCTCCTGACGCCCGCCGAATGTCTTGGCGCGGCGATCGCCGTCGTGCGCGTCTTCATCGCCGCGGGCGACCGCACCGACCGCAAGCGCGCGCGGCTGAAATATTTGCTCGATGCCTGGGGGCTCGAGACATTCATGGAAGCGGTCGAGAAGGAGTTCGGCGCAGCGTTTGCGCGGCTCCCCTTGGAACAATGCGCGCCGCGCGGGCCGATCGAACAGCACGGCCATATCGGCATTCATCCGCAGCGCCAGCCGGGCCTTCACTATCTGGGCGTGGTTTTGCCGGTTGGCCGGCTCACCGCCGCGCAGCTGCGCGGCATCGCAACGATCGCCGCCGAATTCGGCAGCGGCACGGTGCGCCTCACCGTATGGCAAAACCTCATTGTCTCCGACGTGCCGACGGAAAGGCTGAGCGCGGTGCAGGAAGCGCTCGGCGCATTGGGTCTCGGCGTGACGGCGAGCCCTTTGCGCGGCGCGCTGGTCGCGTGTACTGGCAATGCCGGGTGCAAATTCGCCGCGACCGACACCAAGGCCCAGGCAATGCAGCTTGTCGCGCATCTCGAGAAGCGCGTCACGCTCGATCAGCCGGTGAACATTCATCTAACCGGCTGCCCCAATTCCTGCGCACAGCACACCATCGGCGATATCGGCTTGCTGGGCGTCAAGGTCGGGGAGGAGATGATCGAGGGCTATACGATCTTTGTCGGCGGCGCGGCCGGCGAAGGCCGACGACTTGGCCGCGAGATTTTCGCACAAGTGCCGATGGAGAAGCTGCCGCGGCAGATCGAAGCAATGCTCAAGGCCTATCTCGCTGAACGCCGCAACGGCGAACCCTTCAAGGATTTCACGGCGCGCCATTCGATCGAGGCATTGAGATCGATCTTTGCGTCAGCTGTTGCCGAGGAGGCTCAATGAGCTACGACGCGCCGGTCCTTCCCGAGACCGCGCCGTTCAGCGCAACACAGCGCGCCTGGCTCAATGGCTGGCTGGCCGCTTTTTATGGTGTCTCGACCAGTACCGCGGCGGGGCCTGTGCTGACCGAGGCGAACGCCGCCTCTACGTCCGCTGCCGAGGACGAGAATCTCCCCTGGCACGACATGACGCTGCCGCTCGACGAGCGCATGGCGCTCGCCGAAGGCCGGCCGCTGGAGCAGCGGCTGATGGCGGCGATGGCCCAGCAGGATTGCGGCCAATGCGGCTATCTTTGCAAAACCTATGCGGCGGCGATCGCGTCGGGCGCGGAAAAAGCGCTCAATCGCTGCGTCCCGGGCGGCAAGGAGACCGCACGCCAGGTCAAGACGCTGATGGAGGTCGGTGCTGCCGCGCCGGCAACAGCGGTAACGCCCGCATCGCCGCAAGCGGCCGCCGCGCTGCCCGGCAAGACCGGCCCCGTCCCGGCGCGGTTCGAAGTCGCGTTGCCCCTCAACAGGGCCGGCTCGGCCAAGGATACGCGCCAAGTGGTGCTCGACCTCGCCGGCTCGGGACTCACCTACGAGGTCGGCGACGCACTGGGCGTGCACGCACCCAACTGTCCCGAGACGGTTGCCGCAATCATTGCCTGTCTCGGCGCCAAAGCGCATGACGAGGTCCAAGGCCCTGACGGCGCGCGGCGCTCGCTGTGCGATGCGCTGATGGAGGTTTGCGATATCGGCCGGGTTTCGGACGAGGCGGTCGAGGTGCTGGCCTCGCGCGCGGTCAACCATGATGAATCGCAGCGGCTGCAGGCGCTCGCCGAAGGCTATCCCGGCGCCGGGCCGGAACACGCCGATCTCCTCGAATTGCTCGAGACCTTCCCCTCTGCGCGGCCGCCGGTTCAGGAGCTGATCTCGGCCTTGAGCGTGCTGCAGCCACGGCTTTATTCGATCTCCTCCTCGCCGAAGGCGGTGAAGGACGCTGTGCATCTGACCGTCGTCGCGGTGCGCTACGAGCTGCGCGCACGACAGCGCAAGGGCGTGGCGTCGGTGTTTCTCGCCGAGCGTGCCGCACCGCGCGGCCGGGTGCCGGTCTTCGTTCAACCGGCGCATTCCTTCCGCCTGCCCAAGAACAACGACGCGCCGCTGATCATGATCGGGCCGGGCACCGGCG
>Ga0070681_10007252_pt1 | contig 10818 bp, 6 predicted proteins | sample KBSC83BmetaG_FD_65650 | JGI IMG/M metagenome (GOLD analysis project Ga0070681, IMG submission 65650) | Corn rhizosphere microbial communities from Kellogg Biological Station, Michigan, USA - KBS C8-3B metaG | ecosystem: Host-associated > Plants > Roots > Rhizosphere | place: USA: Michigan...
GAAGATCGCCGAAGTGGATGGCCGCCGAACTGGCCAGCGAGACCACAAACGCCGTGAACGAGAGGTCGCCCATCGGGTAAATTTACCAAATGTCGACCGCTGGAGACGAATTCACACGGCTTGCAGACATCGTGGCCCGGCTGCGTGCGCCCGATGGCTGTCCCTGGGATCGCGAGCAAACCATCGATACGTTGAAGCGGTACGTGCTCGAGGAAACCTACGAGGTGCTCGACGCCATCGATCGCCACGACCACGATGCGCTGCGCGAAGAGCTCGGGGATTTCCTGTTCGAGGCGGTCTTCGTGGCACAGCTCGAGCACGAGGACGGACACTTTTCAATTGCCGACTCGGTCAAGTCGATTGCCGACAAACTCGTCCGCCGGCACCCGCACGTCTTCGCGCGCCACACCGGCGAGGCCGCGCTGGATACCGCCGATCAGGTTCGGACCCGGTGGGAAGAGATCAAGAACGAGGAGCGGAGCGGCGCGGCGAAGCCCAAGACGCTGCTGAGCGGAATCCCTGCCGCTCTGCCCGCGCTGTTGCGTGCGTATCAGATCGGCGCGCGCGCAGCTTCAGTCGGCTTCGATTGGTCACGTGCCGAGGACGTGGTGGCGAAAATTCGAGAAGAGGTGGACGAGATTCAGGAAGTCGTGAGCGCGGGGGATGTCGATCAGAGTCGCGTTGAAGAGGAAGTCGGCGACTTGCTGTTTGCGATTGCGAACTTGTCGAGGAAGCTGGGTGTCGAGCCCGAGACCGCGTTGAGGAAAGCGAACGACAAGTTCACGCGCCGGTTCACGGTGATGGAATCGGAGATCGCCACTTCGGGACGGGTGATGCGCGACTTGCCGCTGGATGAACTCGAGGCGGAATGGCAGCACGCCAAGTCGGCACACCGGAATCAATAGGCACGCCTGCCTGTCACGAAGTCACGAAGGACACGAAGGATACTTACCCCTGTTCGCACGGATACACGCCGCGGCCGCCGCTACCGCGTGTATCCAGCTCGACTCGGCATGCGCGTGCATACACGCGTTCATTCAACCCTGGACCAAGCTCGTTATGCACGACGATGCAGAGACCAATGACTTCTGTTATGAGCGACTCGAGGTCGTCAGGCTGCGGTGAGCGAACTCGCAGCATCTTTAATATTCAGGGACCTTCGTGGTCTTCGTGTCCTTCGTGTCTTCGTGATAAGCAGGCCCTGAAGCTATGCGAACCCGTTTACCGGTAAACGTTTGAACATCGAGCGCCGTGCCGTCTGTATCAACTGTCACGGCGCCGTCGCGGTCCGTGCGAAAGACTTCCGCCTGGATCTCCTCATACCGCTGCAACACCGCCGGCGCGGGATGACCGAAACGGTTGCTCCGGCCGACGCTGATGACCGCGACTTGCGGGTTCAATGTCCGCACGAATGCGCTCGAACTGGACGTGATGCTGCCGTGATGCGGAACCTTGATGACGCGCAACGGCGCTGGCCGAAAGCTGCTCGCAATCTCGCGCTCGACCTCGGCGCTGATGTCTCCCGTGAGGACAATCGAGACGTCGCGCCACCGCAGTTCGAGCACGATGGAGTCGTCGTTGCGCGGATCCTGGCGTTCCCAGTCGGGCAGCGTCGGATGCCTGACAATTACCGCTACGCCGTCCACAAGCAGCGCATCGTTGGTCTGCACGTTTCGCGATTGGCTGTGAACAACGGCTGCTGATTCGTGAATCGCCCGGAGGGCCTCCGATCGCGGGACGGGCACGCCCTCCCAGACCTCCCATGGACGGAACTCCAGAATCGCGGAAGGGGCGCCGCCGACGTGATCGGCGTCCCCATGTGTCAGCGCGATTGTTCCCAGACGCCTGACACTACTCTCGCGAAGCACAGGCGCAACCACGCGATCACCGATGTCGAACGATCCGGCGCCGGGCAAGCCGCCGGCATCCACCAGGAGCGTCGCCCCGCGCGGAAAACGGACCAGTGCTGCATCGCCCTGCCCCACATCGATAAACGTGACGTGCAAGCCTCCGTCGCCCCCGGCGCTCATCCTCGTCCAGGGCTCCCCGATAATCCATAGTGCCGACAGTAGTGCGATGAGCGCTCCGCTTCGGCGGGCACCGGCTGCAGCCCGGGACTCCCCGCTGCCAGTGACGTGGACGCGGCGGCGCCAGAGGTACCACGCGCTCAAACCGGCCAGGTAGTACAGCGCGCTCACCAGCGGATTGGGCGGCGCGACCCGCCAGGTGACGAATGGCACGTACGACACCAGATCCGCAGTCCGGACGAGCCCCTCCGCTCCCAAGTACGCGAACCATCCCACGACCGATGCGAGGCGTGCCGACGCGACAAACAGCGGCACGATGACCATGCCCGCGATTTGAGCGACCGCCATCAATGGGATCGCGAGGAAGTTCAACGCGAGGCCGGCGAACGTGACGCGCGAGAAGATCGTCGCGCTCACCGGAAGAAGCGCAGCCTCGGCCGCGAGAGATGCCGCCAACATGCCTACGAAAGCGGCGGTCATGCGCGGAAGCTTCCGCCTGTTGACCTCCGCGCTCATGGCGATGATCGCGACCGTGGCCCCGAACGTCAGCAGAAACGCCGGATCGACGATCGAGAGCGGGTCGACGGCGAGCAGAATCCCAGCCACGAGGACCAGCGCATTAATCGGCGGACCACGCAAGTCCAGCGCGCGGCCCGTCAAATAGACGACGGCCATCATCGTGGCGCGGTCGACTGATGCTCCGCCGCCGACGAGGTATCCATAGGCGACCAGGCCGGCCATGGCGCTCACCATCGCGCCGCGGCCCAGGAGTCCAGCGATCCGAAAAATTACGAGCGTGAGCCCAGCCAGGAGGGCAATGTTGCCTCCCGAAATCGCAATCACGTGGTAGGTGCCGGCCTCCTGCAAACGGCGTACGACCGCGTCATCGAGGCCGCTGCGATCCCCAATTACGATGGCGGTCACGATGCCGGCCGCGCGCGCGCTCCAACCGCCCACAGACGAGGCGATTGCGTGCCGTGAAAAGGCGCGCATCGAGGCGGCGGCTTCTGCGACGGGGCTGCCGCGGGCCTCGACTTCCACCAGCGCCGCGCTTTTCACGGTGCCCACCAGCGCGATGCCGCGCCGCGCAAGCGCGCGCCGCTGGTCGGGAACGCCGGGATCGAGATAAAACGACGGCGGATGAATTTGCGCCGGCGCACGAATCACGCGACCGGCTCGCCATTCGTGCTGATGCTCGGCCGCCAGCGCACCAACCACCGTGAGCAGCACACCACCACTGACGGGATTCGCGGCTGGATCGATTCGTCCGCCGGCCGATCGCACGCGTCCGATCCAGCGCGTGGCGACATTCAGCGAGATCGCTCCGCCGCCGGTCGGCGCCGCATCGGATTGGAGGACGCCGACGAGCACGACGGAGGCACTGTCTTCCTCCGGCACCGGACGGCCGGACGCCTGCAGTGCATGCCGCTCATCCCGAGCGATCGACTCGAATGCGACCTTGAGGGTCGGACGCCAGTCGTCCTGCCATTGACGGACGGCGAGCAGCGTTCCGCCCGCCGCGAAGCAGACGGTAACGGACGCCGTAAAGAGAAATGGCGAGGTGCCGCAAAACGCGCCAACCGCCAGGATCGCGGATGCGATCAGAAGCGTGACGAGAGAGACGGATGGAGCATCCGGCCAGAGGACACCGAGAACGCAGCCGACAAGCAGTCCGCTGGTTGGCAAAGCCACCGCAACACGCACGTCACGGCCGACTGCAAAGAACGGGACAGAGCTTCGCCACGAAGGCACGAAGCACACGAAGACTCAGAATCTAAAGAACTTCGTGACCTTCGTGTCGTCGTGGCTTGCCGTAAGGTTGTGAAGAAGTGCGATCGGACTAGACGCTGCCTGCTGCAATTCCTGCGTAGTAGTCCTGCAGCGCGCGGACGCCCACGCCCTGCTCTCGCATGGCGCGGATCGCCGCGACCGCCGCCGCCGCTCCGGTGAGCGTCGTGATGCATGGGACCTCCTGCATCATCGCGGCCCGGCGGACCGCGCGGTCGTCGAAGAACGACTCACGACCGAGCGGGGTGTTCACGATCAGATCGATCTTGCGGTTGACGATCTCGTCTGCGACGTTCGGGCGTCCTTCGTTGACCTTGAACACCACATCGACCTCGAGTCCGTACGCGCGCAAGTACACCGCAGTCCCGCGGGTGGCAATCAGCTTGAAGCCGAGCTCAGCAAGATCGCGCGCGATGTGAATCAAATTGGCCTTGTCGTCGTTGTTCACACTGACAAACGCGGTGCCGCTTTCAGGCAGCCGCTGCCCCACCGACAGCTGCGCCTTGGCGAACGCCACGCCGAAACTGCTCGATCCCCCCATCACCTCGCCGGTCGACTTCATTTCGGGACCGAGAATCGTGTCGACGCCGGGGAATCGCACGAACGGAAAGACCGGGCTCTTCACGAACACGCCGGCTGGTTCGAGATCGCCCGTCACGCCGAGCTCGGCAAGTGTGCGTCCCGCCATCACCTTCGCTGCGATTTTGGCGAGCGACACACCGACCGCCTTCGACAGATACGGCACCGTCCGCGACGCGCGCGGATTCACTTCGAGCACATACACCACGTCGTCCTTGGTGGCGTACTGCACGTTCATCAGACCGACGACCTTCAAGGCACGGGCAATGCGACGCGTGTAATCGCGAATCGTGTTCAGATGGCGCTCGGGACAGATGAACGGCGGCACGACACACGAGCTGTCGCCCGAGTGGATTCCCGCCTCCTCGATATGCTCCATGATGCCGCCGATGACCACCGCACCGCTCGCGTCGGCCACGGCGTCGACGTCGAACTCGAACGCGTCCTCGAGAAATTTGTCGATGAGCACCGGATGCTCCGGGGACGCATCGACGGCCTGCGTCATGTAGCGGTCGAGCGTGCCCATGTCGTAGACGATCGCCATACCGCGGCCACCGAGCACGTAAGAGGGCCGGACGACCACCGGGAAGCCAATCTTCGTCGCGACCTCGCGCGCTTCCTCGCGCGACGTCGCCGTTCCGCTCGCCGGCTGCGTGATGTTCAACTCGGACAGGAGCGCCGCAAAGCGCTTCCGATCCTCCGCGAGATCGATGGAATCCGGCGACGTGCCGAGAATCTTGACGCCAGCCTCCTGCAATGCCAGGGCGAGCTTCAACGGTGTCTGGCCGCCGAACTGCACCAGGCAGGACACGTCGCCTCCGGCCGAGCGTTCCTTCTCGATGACCGCCATGACGTCTTCAAACGTCAATGGCTGAAAGTACAACCGGTCGGCGGTGTCGTAGTCGGTCGACACTGTCTCCGGGTTGCAGTTGATCATCACCGTCTCGATGTCTTCTTCGCGCAGCGCGAACGCCGCGTGACAGCAGCAGTAGTCGAACTCGATGCCCTGACCGATGCGATTCGGCCCGCTGCCGAGAATGACCACTTTGTTCCGGGCGTTCGGGTTCGCTTCGCAGCTCGGTTCGTGCGAGCTGTAGAGATACGGGGTAAACGATTCGAACTCCGCCGCGCACGTATCCACACGCTTGTAGACCGGCTCAATCCGCTGCGCCAGCCGCCGCTCGCGCACGGCGTTCTCTTTCCGGCCGGTGGCGAGCGCGATCTCCGCATCGCCAAAACCGGCGCGCTTCAACCGCCGCATCGCCTCCGCATCGATCTGGTCGAGCCCGGTCTCGGCCGCGGCGCGCTGCATGTCGCAGATCTCAGCGAATTGGCGGAGGAACCACCGATCGATCTTGGTGGCGTCGTGAACCTGGTCGATGGACCATCCGCGACCAAGGGCGCGGAACACATCCCACATGCGGCGATCGCTCGGAACCGCCAGGCGCTTGCGCAGCGCGCCATCGTCCTCCTCGTCCATCGGCGAAGGTGCGAACAGCAGGCCCGATCGGCCGAGTTCGAGCGACCGGACCCCTTTCATGAACGCTTCCTTGAAGGTCCGGCCGATCGCCATCGCTTCGCCGACCGACTTCATCTGGGTGGTCAGCGTCCGATCGGCCTGCGGAAACTTCTCGAAGTTCCAGCGCGGAATCTTGACGACCACGTAGTCGATCGTCGGCTCGAACGACGCCGGCGTGACGCGCGTGATGTCATTCGGGATTTCGTCAAGGTGGTAACCGAGGGCAAGCTTCGCGGCAATCTTGGCGATGGGGAATCCCGTCGCTTTCGAGGCCAGCGCCGACGACCGCGAGACGCGCGGGTTCATCTCGATCACGACCATGCGGCCGTTGGCGGGATTCACCGCGAACTGGATATTCGATCCGCCGGTCTCGACGCCGACTTTCCGGATGATGCGCCGCGCCGCGTCGCGCATCCGCTGATATTCCTTGTCGCTGAGCGTGAGGATCGGCGCCACGGTGATGCTGTCGCCCGTATGCACGCCCATCGGGTCGATGTTCTCAATCGAGCAGATGACGACGAAGTTATCGGCGACGTCGCGCATCACTTCGAGCTCGAACTCTTTCCAGCCGATCACGGATTCTTCGATCAGGACTTCGTGGACCGGACTCAGTTCGAGACCGCGTTCGGCGAGATCGCGAAACTCTTCGACGTTGTACGCAATTCCACCGCCGACGCCGCCAAGCGTGAATGACGGCCGAATGACCAGCGGAAAGCCGAGCGTCCGCGCGAGTTCCATCGCCTCGTTCGGCGATCGGGCGAGACCGCTCTGCGGCACGTCGAGCCCAATCGATCGCATGGCATCCTTGAACAGCTGACGATCCTCAGCGACTTTGATCGCGTGAATCGATGCGCCGATCAGCTGCACGTTGTATTTCTCGAGCACGCCGGCATTGGCGAGATCGACGGCGAGATTGAGCGCCGTCTGACCACCCACGGTCGGAAGAATCGCATCCGGTTTCTCGCGCGCGATGACCGCCTCGACAAAGTCGACCGTCAGCGGTTCGACGTACGTGCGATCGGCGAGCTCGGGGTCGGTCATGATCGTCGCCGGGTTGCTGTTGACGAGGACGACCTCGAGGCCTTCGGCGCGCAGAGCCTTGCAGGCCTGCGAACCCGAGTAGTCGAACTCGCAGGCCTGTCCGATCACAATCGGCCCGGATCCGATGACCAATACGCGCTTCAAGTCTGTGCGTCGGGGCATGTCTTGCGGGGCTCGGGTTCCGGGGCTCGCGACTCGGGAGATGCCGGTACGTGGCCGACATCAGCCCGAATCCGAATCCCGAATCCCTAACCCCGGACCTCCTCAATCATTTGAATGAAGTCGTTGAACAAGTAATCCGCGTCGTGCGGACCCGGTGATGCCTCCGGATGATACTGAACGCAAAACACCGGCTGCGTTTTGTGACGCAGGCCTTCCACCGTGTTGTCATACAAGTTCTTGTGCGTGACTTCGACATCGGCGGGCAGCGTGTCGGGGTCGACCGCAAACCCGTGATTCTGCGACGTGATTTCGATCTTGCCCGTCGCCAGTTTTTTCACGGGATGATTGGCCCCGCGATGTCCGAACTTCAACTTGTAGGTGCTGCCACCCATCGCCAGTCCAAGGATCTGATGACCGAGGCAGATCCCGAACGTCGGCACGCCTGACGCGACCAGCGCCTTCGCGTTGTCGATGGCATAGGTGAGCGGCGCCGGGTCGCCGGGCCCGTTGCTCAGAAACACCCCGTCGGGGCGTGTCTTCAGGAGCTCGGCCACCGGTGTGGCCGCCGGATAGACGCGGACGTCGCACCCATGGGCGCTCAACCGGCGCATGATGTTCCACTTCATCCCGAAGTCGTAGGCGCAGATTTTCAGACGACGCTTCGCTTGACGCTCGATCGGCACGCCGAATTCGTCTGGATCTTCCTCGGGCCAGTCGAAGGCCTCTTTTGACGTGACCACCTTGACCAGATCGGAGCCTTCCATCTTTGGAATCGAGCGCGCGCGATCGACGAGCGTGTCGACGTCGAGCCCATCCCCCGTGGCGATCACCCCGCGCATCACGCCGGAGGACCGCAGGAGGCGCGTGAGCGCACGAGTGTCGATGTCGGAAATGGCCACGATGTCATGGCCGGCGAGATAGTCGCGTATCGTCCCCGCGGCGCGCCAGTTGCTCGCCACGGGCGATTCGTCGCGAATGATGAATCCCGCCACCTGCGGCGCTCGCGACTCCACGTCGTCGGGCGACACGCCGTAGTTGCCGATTTCGGCACAGGTCATCGTCACGATCTGTCCTGAATACGACGGATCGGTGAGCACTTCCTGGTAGCCGGTCATGCTCGTGTTGAACACGACTTCGCCGCGCGCTTCGCCTTCGGCACCTGCAGCGCGACCTTTGTAAAACGTTCCGTTTTCGAGCGCGAGAATAGCTTCCATGTCGTTTCAGTTAGACGCGGCGAACACACCACTCGCCCCTCGGTAGAGGACGGCCTTCAGGCCGTCCGGAGCGGGAACCCCATAAAATGGCGCCCCCTACCGGCGGCGTCACTCTATTGCTCCAAAGAAGCAGCTAGCCGACTCCGCTCGCCGGAGGTCACTTTCACCGTTGACGCCCAGCGCTTGTACCCCGGAATGTCGAGGCCAACGGTGTATTGCCCCACTTTGACGTCCAGCGTGAGCGGCGTCGTTCCAATTCGTTTTCCATCGAGGAATATGGTGGCACCATCAGGCCGCGACTCAACGACGAGCGTCCCGGTTTCGCCCTTCGAAGGCGTTTGCGGCACCGCCTTCGAGGGCGTGGCCGCAACCGGCTTGTTCGCGCCCCGTCCTGGCACCGGCGCCGGAGCAGCTTTTGCCGCTGCGTTCGTCGACGACTTGGCATTTGGCGCGGGCTTCACGGGAGCTGTCGCAGTCTTGGGTGGTGTCGGTGGCGGCTTGACCGTACTCACGGGCGCCGGCGCCTTGCTCTGCGAGCGCGGCGCAGATGCCGGAGCGGCGGTACGAGTGTCGGTTCGATCGGCTCCGGCCTTCGAAGGCGCCGTAGCCGGCTCTGTCGTGGCGGGCTTGAGATTTGTCGACGCTGCCGGACTCGGAGCATTTGGAGCAGCGGCTGGTGCCGCCGGCGGCGAGACCGCCTGGCTTCCCGCTCCGGGCTTTGGCGGAGTGGCAATCGTTTGTTCTGTGACTTCCCGGATCGGCTCATCGCGAACGTCGGTTGCGCCGCTCCCACTGGTGGGCGCCGCGGACGCCTGCTGCGGCGCGGGCGGGACGCGGTCGCGTCCGAGCAGCAACATCGCCATTCCGAAACCCAGTGCGATGCCTACCACGAGCGCGAGCATCAGCGGCCAGACTCCCGAAGACGAAGAGGATGCCGTGACGGCACTCACAGATTCGATCGGTGCAGGCCGTGAACTGGCGACCTCCGGCGGCGGCGGGACCTCTTCTGCGTCGCGAGCAAACACTTCGTTGATATCGAAATCAGGATCGAACCTCGGCCCTGGCGGCTCTGCGGCCCCATCGCGTGGCAGATCGGCCAGATGCATCGGCAAGGGACGACCGGAACGCTGACGTTGATCGTCGTGAACGGCCTCGGTGAAATCGTCCATCGATAACCGGTCGCCACCCGTATCACGTGCGGCTGAGTGGAAGTCGTCGATCGAGCGATCGCCGTTCGAGCGCTCCGGCTCGTGCAGCGATTCCGCTATCGACAGCGGCGGATCGCGAAACGAGAGATCCCGGGCGAGCGCCTCGTGAGCAGCGTCCATCAGCGGTGGTGGCGCGATATCCGATGCCTCCGACGCTTCCGTGGTTCCTCCCAGCATTGAATCGGTGAAGAGCGGCAATTCCTCGACCGGGAGGGGTGCTGACGGCGCAGGTTCGACGATTGGCTCGGGCGCGGACGGGCGTATCGTGGGCCCGACGCGACCAGCAACAGACCGTTTGCGTTCGACCGCTGACTGCAGCGCCTTGGCGAAATCCCCGGCAGTCGCAAAACGATCGCCGGGCTGTTCTGCCAGCGCGCGGTCAAACACCTTGTCGAGCGCATCTGCACTGGCGCCGGCGACGCTGGCAAAGGCCTCGTACGGCTGATCGCCGGGTCCTGCAATTCGCCGCCGCGTCAGCAGTTCGTAGATGAGCGCGGCCAGGCTGAAGACGTCGGCGCGGCGATCCCATGCGGCTCCGCTCGAGCGCTCCGGTGCGGTGTAAGGCCGGCGGACTGGCGCCGACGAGCCTGCTTCCTCCAGCGCGCGAGCGATGCCGATTCCGGTGATACGGACATCGTCGGCCGAAATCAGCACATCGCGCGGATGCAGCGCGCCGTGCGTAATGTTGATCGCCCCGGCAAGATCGAGAGCACTCGCCAGTTGTGTCGCCACGCGAACGACATCCGACGGGGCCGTCAGCTCCTGGTCGCGGATGACGATGTCGAGCGAGTCGGCGGCGACGAAGTCCATCGCCAGATACGGCGAGACCTCGACAATGCCGGTGGCGATCGGCGCAGCAATCCCGGCGTGCGTCAAATCGGCGGCAATCAATCGCTCCAACTGCACGACGAGCTGGTGCGCGCGTTCTGGCGGAACGTCGATGCGGAAATGTTTGACGGCGACGAGACGGTCTTCTTCAGGTTGGTACGCACGAAAAACGGGGCCAAGAGCACCTGCGCCGATTTGGTGAAGCACGCGAAAAGGTCCGAAGGCGTCGGGCGGCGCGTTGCCGGCAGCGTCCGTGTTCAGTGGGTACTCCTGGAAGGAAGGGCGATCGGATCGTAACACTGAAACACCCCCGGTTCAATCGTTTAGGCGTGCTACAGTACCGTTCTCGTGGGGTCGAATCAGGTCGAATCTCCCGTGCAGTCAGACTCCGCAGGCGAGCCGACGACGCGGATCGCGGTCGACATTCGACGCTTCCCGTGGACCCGCCGGCT
>Ga0070681_10007254_pt1 | contig 10816 bp, 6 predicted proteins | sample KBSC83BmetaG_FD_65650 | JGI IMG/M metagenome (GOLD analysis project Ga0070681, IMG submission 65650) | Corn rhizosphere microbial communities from Kellogg Biological Station, Michigan, USA - KBS C8-3B metaG | ecosystem: Host-associated > Plants > Roots > Rhizosphere | place: USA: Michigan...
CAATCGCCGGTCCTGTAGTCCCACCCTTCAGCAATCCAGTTGGCGTCCGAATATCAAGTCCAGCTTGGGGCGAAGCCCCGCTGTGACACTTCGCGCAGCGCGCCTCAAAGATCGGAAGAATCTGTTTTTCAAATGCGAGAGAGACGGCAGCCGAAGAGGGTGTTCGATCCTGGGCCAGTGCGGCGACACACCCAAAGCAGGCTAGAGCGACAGCAATTCGTGAAGTGGCGCTCCGTTGAGCGGACCGGACGATCATCTCGTGATTCTCTCAGGACGGAGTGCGGGGCCCAACTCATCGCTGCACCTCATTCCCGTACTGGATCTATAACATGCCCTTACATCCGCGTCAATAAATGATCTATCATCGAGCAAGGATATGATAGGCTGGAAAGTCCTCAGCGTGGACACAATCAGGCACAGACGAAAACGATCTTTATGGACTGCCCTAGTCCTGGTGCCGCTGTCGCTCAGCGCCCAAAAAGACGTCGCATCTCCTGGATTCGAACGAGATATTGCCCCCATTTTTAAAGAAAAGTGCACCATGTGTCACGGCGGGCCAGCCCCGCAAGCAGAGTTGGACCTCACCGGTGAGCAAGGTGTATTCAAGGGCGGGAAATCCGGCAAAGTGATTGTCCCTGGCTCGTCTGTACAGAGCTTATTGATCGACAAGATAGCTTCCGGCACGATGCCTCCGGGAAAAAATAAGCTTGACGAAAACACCGTGTCACTCATTCGCCGCTGGATCGATGCCGGTGCGGGTGCGTCATCAGCCGGTTCAAAACTTTCTGTTGCGGAATCCCTCACCGAAAACGATGTTCTGCCCATCTTCCAGATGCGGTGTGTGCTCTGTCACGGCAAACGCCGGCAGGAAGGCGGTCTGGATCTGCGGACACAGGCAGCGCGGCTCAAAGGCGGCAAATCAGGTCCGGCGTTGATGCCGGGCAATGCTGACGACAGTCTGCTCATGAAGAAGATTTTGGCAGGCGCAATGCCTCCTCCCAAAATGTTCTTTGAGTATGCAGTGCGCCCGCCCGATACTTCCGAGGTCGAGACGTTGCGGAAGTGGATCGCCGCGGGATGCCCGCCCGCTCCGAAAGAAAATGTCGCCGGGGACAACACGGCCAACCCATTGGTCACCGAGGAAGCCCGGAAGTTCTGGTCATTTCAGCCGCCCCAACGGCCTCCGGTTCCGAAGGTTGCGCACGTGGATCGCGTGCGAAATCCCATCGACGCGTTTCTGCTCCAGAAACTCGAGACGAAGGGGCTGAGTTTCTCCGCTGAGGCCGACCGCTTGAAACTCATGCGCCGGGCATACCTCGATCTCATCGGCTTGCCTCCTTCATCCGAGGAAGTTGCCAACTATCTGGCAGACACGCGGCCAGATGCCTACGAGCGGCTCATCGACAAGCTGCTCGCGTCGACTCACTATGGCGAACGTTGGGGCGTTTATTGGCTCAACGCTGCTGGTTATTCGGATTCAGAGGGAATCATAGACGAGGACCTGGTGCGGCCTCACGCCTGGCGTTACAGGGACTATGTCATTCGTTCTTTCAACCAGGACAAACCTTATGACCAGTTTCTGATGGAGCAGATTGCCGGCGATGAGTTGGTCGACTACAAGCACGCCAAACAGGTAACCCCCGAGTTGCTGGAAAAGCTGATCGCAACCGGATTCTTGCGGATGGTCCCTGACGGAACCTATTCACCATCCAATAGCTCGATCCCTGAGCGAATGACCATGATTGCCGATGAAGTTGAGGTACTCAGCTCATCCGTGCTGGGCCTCACCATGGGGTGCGCGCGCTGCCATAACCATAAATACGATCCGATTCCGCAGCGCGACTACTACCGTTTTTCGGCGATTCTGATGGCTGCCTACGATCCATATGACTGGCTGATTCCAGCCTCCCAAAATCCTTATAAGTTGAAATATGGGACGAGACACATCGATCTGGCCTCGGATAGCGAGCGACAGGAGGCGGAACGCTTTAACGCGCCGCTCGAAGCGGAGCAGAAACGGCTGGAAAACGCGCTGGAAAAAGCCTCGCAGCCGTTTCGCGAAAAGCTGCTTCAGGAGCGGTTGGCGGCGCTACCGGCGGGGGTCCACGACGATTTGCAGCAGTTGGCGCAAACGCCCGAGGACAAGCGCACGGATCTTCAGAAGTATCTTGCCGAAAAGTTCCAGGACACTTTGAAAATCACGGCGGAGGATTTGATCAAGAAGTATCCAGAATTCAAACCGGAGGGCGAGAGACTCAGGAAAGCAATCGACGAACTCAAGGGCAAGATACGTCCAAAACCGGCGATCCGCGCGCTGTTCGACATGGGTGGGGAGCCGTCGGCCGTTTACCTTCTGCGCCGGGGGGATGTACGGATGCCGGGCGAGCGGGTCCAGCCGGGCGTGCCCTCGGTTCTGCGCGCCGGACTCAAACCGTACAAGGCCGAGCCGCCATCGCCCGGCTCCGATTCGAGCGGGCGACGTCTTGCGCTGGCACGTTGGCTGGTGCAGCCCGAGCATCCGCTCACCTCCCGCGTGATGATCAATCGGATCTGGATGCACCATTTCGGCAGGGGTATCGTAGCGTCGCCGGCGAACTTCGGCCATACAGGTTCACCGCCTTCTCACCCCGAATTGCTCGACTGGTTGGCCACAGAGTTCGTGCGCGAAGGCTGGAGCATCAAGGCCATGCAACGTCTCATCATGACCTCGAGCGCGTACCGGCAAACCTCGCTCATCGACGCCAAAGCGCGCCAGATGGATCCCGACAACGTGCTGCTTTCGCGCATGCCCATGCGGCGTTTAGACGCCGAAGCTTTGTACGATTCCATTTTGGCGGTCACCGGCCGGCTCGATCCCACACAGTTCGGCCCCCCCGCGGAAATTGATATCAAGGCGGACGGCGAAGTGATTCCTAAGCTGGCGAAAACCGGGTACAGACGTAGCATTTATGTTCTCCAGCGGCGGGTCTACCCGATGACGCAACTGGATGTGTTCGATCTCCCGCAACTGGGCCCGAACTGCATTGAACGGCGACAGTCCACGGTACCCACACAAGCGCTGCAGATGATGAACGGCGACACATTGCGGGAGTTGAGCCGCTACATGGCGGCCCGGTTGATCGATCAATACGAAGAAGACGCACGACAGCAGGTCGAGCAGGCGTATTGGCGGTCCTACTCCCGGCGGCCGAACGACTCAGAATTAGAGACAGCCACAAACGCTCTGATTAAGCTGAAAGACCAGTGGCTCGGTCACCTGGAACAAGAGAAACCGGAGACTCCGAAACTGTACACGGCGCGCTGGCGGGCGCTGGCTGATTTGTGCCGAACCCTGCTGAGCTCGGCGGAGTTCCTTTACGTGGATTAAACATGCGGCAGAGAATTGAAAGCAGACAGAGCGGCCTTACGCGGCGCGGCTTCTTTTCGCGTTTCGGCGATGGCGTGCATGGCGCGGCATTGGCGTCGCTACTGGCTGGGGATTTATTAACTGGTTCTTCGGCACTCTACGCAGCCGGTCCGGAAAGCGCTCCGCCCACGGACCTCAAGCCACGCAAGCCGCACTTTCCACCTAAAGCGAAAGCTGTCATTCACCTGTTTATGAATGGTGGTCCCAGCCACGTCGATCTGTTCGATCCGAAGCCGTTGCTGCGAAAATTCGCGGGTTCGGCGCCCAATCGCGACATCCTTAGCGAAATCGAGTTCGCGAACGAAGTCGGCACGATGTTGCCGTCGCCTTTCCAGTTTGTGCGTCGCGGCAAGTGCGGAATGGAACTGTCCGAAGTGCTGCCGCATCTGGGAGAGTGTGCCGATGACATTACGCTCATCCGGTCGCTATACAGTGAGAGCTTCAATCACGAGCCGGCGCTCTACCTCATGCATAGCGGGCGCACGATTCCCGGTCGGCCGTCGATGGGCGCGTGGGTCGTGTACGGACTGGGCAGCGAGAATCAGAATCTGCCGGCTTACGTCGTCTTGGATGATCCCAAGCGGCTTCCGATCAATGGCATTCAGAACTGGCAGGCGGCCTGGCTCCCGCCGGTTTTTCAAGGCACACGGTTGCGTTCGGAAGGTCTGCCCTTACTGAACCTAAGGGCGCGTGAAGATTTGCCATCCCCACTCGTCCAGGCGCAGCGTGATCTGTTGCGACAGATAGACGATGCTCATCGCCACGAGCGCCCCTGGCAGCCGGATCTTGATGCGCGAATTACAAGCTATGAATTGGCTGCAAACATGCAAATGGAAGCCACCGACGCACTGGATATCTCAAAAGAGAGCCAGAAAACGCAGGAGATGTACGGGCTGAATAATGACCTAACGGCATCCTACGGCAGGCGCTGCCTGATGGCTCGCCGGCTGATCGAGCGCGGCGTCCGCTTTGTTCAGATTTTTATTGAAGGGCAGATTTGGGATGCTCATTCCGAGCTGGAAGAGAGCCTCCGCTCCAGTTGCGGGAAAACGGATCAGCCCGTTGCCGCGTTAATCGCCGACCTAAAACAGCGCGGCTTACTCGATAGCACACTGGTCGTCTGGGGCGGTGAGTTCGGCCGGCTCCCGTTGTCACAGGTAGGCCGCGCCAGCGTCGGCCGGGACCACGGTCCGAGCGGCTTCGCCATGTGGATGGCCGGCGGCGGCGTGAAAAGCGGTTACGTCCACGGTTCGACCGATGATATCGGCTATAAAGCCGTGGACGGCCGCGTCAGCGCGCACGACTTTCACGCCACCATGCTGCACCTGTTGGGCCTGCATTTCCGCGACTTGGTTTATCCGCGCAGCGGGTTAAACGAGCGCCTCACCGATCAGTATCCCGCGCGCGTGGTGCAAGAAATTCTAGCCTGAGTCTATATGTCGCTTGTATGACTCGGACTCGACTCCTGCTTGCATCACTACTCTTTGTCACCGGCGCGACGAAGGCGGCCGACTGGCCGACCTTCGGACATGATCCGCAGCGGACCGGGTGGGCATATGAAGAAAGTATGGTCAGCCGGGAAAATGTATCCACGCTCGAGCTGAAGTGGAAAACAAAAGTAAAAAACGAATTCCGCATGCTGTCGGCTTTGACGGTCCCGGTCGTCGCCGTCGGGGTAACAACCCTAAAGGGCGTTCGCAACGTCGTTTATGTAGCCGGCAGTGGGGACCATGTGTTTGCCGTGGACGCTGAAACCGGCGAGGTCCTGTGGACCCGGAGCTTTAAATCGTACGTGGTTCCGAAGAACAGTGGTTACCAGGGGACTTTCTTGTGCCCAAACGGAATCACGGCCACGCCAGCCATCGACCGGAGCACCGGCATTCTCTATGTAATTGCGGCAGATGGAGCCCTTTATGGCCTGGATTTAGGAAGCGGCAAAATACGGTTCGGACCCGTCCAGTTCGTTGCGCCGTTTGCGAAAAGCTGGAGCCTGAATCTGATCGATGGCGTGATCTATACGACCCTTACGCAAGGGTGCGGAGGAGGTTTGTCCGGGTTTTACTCGATGGACGTGAAAAACCCGCATCATCCCGTGCTTCACCACTTGCTGCTTTCCACCACGGACACCGCGGGAATCTGGGGAAGAGGCGGGCCGGTTGCCGGGAAAAACGGGCGCATCTACGGCTCGACTGCCGATGGAAATTTCGACCCGTTTTCCGGAGAGTTTTCCAACGCTGTGATTGCAGCGTCTCTGCTCAATCTGAATTTTGTGGACTATTACACGCCGGAGAATTGGCGCGACCTCAATCATCGTGATTTGGATTTGGGTTCGGCCAGCCCGGTATGGTTCTCCTGGAAGAACTATAACCTGCTGGCCAGCGGCGCAAAAGAAGGCGTGGTTTACCTTCTGGATGCCGACGCTCTTGGCGACAAGGATCACCAAACGACTTTGTTCACTAGTGCCAGATTGGGCAACGATCAGCGCACCTTCGAGCAACATGGGATCTGGGGCGGGCTTTCGATCTGCCGGGATGACGAGGGGCAGACGTGGCTTTTCGTTCCTATGTGGGGGCCGGTTTCCGAATCTGCACCAAAATTTCCGGTCACGAATGGTCCCAATCCACATGGCAGCATCATGGCTTTCAAAGTGGCGTCAGGCGGCAACTCGAACCGGCCGGTACTTGAGCCCGTTTGGGTCTCCAGTGATTTCAACCTGCCCGATCCGGTCGTGATCGCTAACGGTGTGGTGTTCGCCTTATCAACAGGCGAGAACGCGAAGCAGACTGGATCTACTGACGCTACCCGTATGGAGAATACCCGGCCGGCCGTGCTGTACGCGCTCGACGCGCAAACTGGAAACGTTCTTTACAGTAGCGGTGACGCCATAAAGTCGTGGGTCCATTTCAGCGGCTTAGCCATCGCGGAGGGACACGTTTATGCGGTGGACCACGATTCGCAGGTTTACTGCTTTGGGCTGAAAGGCAAGCCGTGATAATTTCTGCGAAATGCTGACGCGCAGAACTTTCGTGCTTGCTCGTCCGGCAGCCGGCAGCGCACAGACCCGCGCTCCGCTCATTGTTTGCGATGCGTTTGGGCGAACTGATTTCGCATGACTGGTTGGGGAATCGCAATGCAACGCAGATTTACCCGCCGCGGACTACTATATAGGGCTGAGCCTCCATTCAAGCTCTCGGTTATGCTGTGGACCGTGTTTCAGAAACTTCCGATCGAACGGCGTTTGGAGAGAATCTCAGCGGCGGGCTACCGCTCCGTCGAGCTGGTCACCGAATTCACTGAGTGGCCCGATGAGGACTTTCGCCGAATTAATGCAAAGCGGCGCGCGCTCGGGATGGTGTTCGATACCATGGCGGGCAACGGCGGGTATACTTCGAAATTGGTAGGCCTAACCGATCCTAGCGAACGCGACGGTTTTCTCTCCGACATACGCCATGGCGCTGGGCATCGCTCGGAAGCTGGAGTGCTCCAGCATGATTGTGTTTTCAGGCAGCGTTGTCGAAGGTATGCCGCGCAAGACGCAGCATGAGAGCATCGTCGAGGGCCTAAAGCGCGCGGCAGATGTGGTTGACCAGCAGGGCATCACCTTGCTGCTTGAGAACATCGATCTCGAAGAAGATCCTCATTACTATTTGTGGAGCGCGGCCGAGGGATTCGAGATCGTCCGCCAAGTGAATCATCCGCGCGTGAAGTTCCTCTACGACTGCTACCACGAGCAGATCTCGGAGGGGAACCTGATCGGCAAGATCGAAGACAATTTCCAGCACGTCGGTATCGTTCACGTCGCCGATGTTCCCGGACAGCACGAGCCCGGGACGGGAGAGATCGATTATTCAAACATCTTTCGCAAGCTTGCCGCGCTCAAGTATGGGGGTTACGTTGCGATGGAATTTCTACCCACTGGCGATAACCTCGCGATCCTGCGCGCAGCGCGCGAGATGGTGCTGCGGGCGGCGCGATCGTAATCTGGCTATACGCCACGCTCATATGCTCCAGGCGACATCAGGGCGTTTCAGCTTGCCAGTCACAAGATCGACGACTGAAATATTATATGCTCGATCATATGGTTAGAATCCGCCGTCGTCCTTTCCTGCAGACCTTGGCGGGAACGGTTCTGTATGGAGGTTTTCCGTCACGCATGGCAGCTGAATCGGGAGTGAAGATAACGGGTATCGAGACCCTTGCGCTCGAAGATCGGGGTAAGTACGAGTTTACCGTTGTTCGCGTCAGAACAAGCGCCGGGATTGATGGCGTAGGCCAGGCCGAATCTCCCTCGCTCGTAATTGATGCGGCCGTAAGGACGCATGGCGGGCTCGAGGATTTATTGCGAGGCGAAGATCCGGTTCAAGTCGAGCGGCTTTGGCAGAAGATGTACGATGGTACCGGCCTGTGGGGGCGCCGTGGCGTCACGATCGCGGCCATCGGAGCGGTTGAGACGGCGCTCTGGGATATCGCCGGTAAGATCCTCAACAGGCCCGTTTGCGAACTGATCTGGCGGTCCTTCGCGAGTTCCAAAGAGCCTGCCGCGATCAAGAGCAAAGTCCGGCCATACGCGACGGTGTATGCGCCGGGCGACACCGAGAAAGAAATACGGCATAACTTCGGAGTGGCTGTGGAACGCGGCTTCCAGGCGATGAAGTTTGAAGAGTACCCGGGTGGCTTCGCGCATGTCAGCGCGAACAACGACGCGCGGCTGATCCGCATCGTGCGCGAGATCTTGGGAGAGAGTCGCGACCTCATGATCGACGTGCAAAACGCTTGGTACGACGTGGGCCAGGCCATCGCGACCTGCAAACTGATCGAGCCGTACAACGTATTCTTTCTCGAGGCTCCGTTCCCGCCGGATAACCTCGATGCGTATCGTCGATTGAGCGAACGCGTCAATATCCGCATTGCGGCCGGGGACTGGGGACTCACAACGCGTTTCGAATACATGGATTTGATGGAACGGGGCGGGGTCGGCGTGGTTCAGCCAAGTACGGTGCGCTCCGGCGGCATTGGCGAGATCATGAAGATCGCGGAAATCGCCTATCGCAAGGGGCTACTCTGCGTTACTCACTCCTGGAACCACATGATCGGCGTGGCCGCTGGTATTCATCTGGCGGCCGTTGTACCCAATATGCCGTATATCGAATACCCCGTCGCTTTTCCTCCGTCGCCTTTGATCTCTGATCTGCTGATTCCCGCACTCGTTCCCGACGCGCAGGGTTGGATCGAGGTGCCGCGTCGGCCGGGGCTCGGATTTCAGCTCAACGAAGAGATTGTGAAGCGCTATCGGGTGCAGCCCTCGTGAGCGACTGGCGGCCGTTTCACTTGACAGTGTCCTAATCGTATGATAGATACTTAAAACCGATGATCGATCTTCGTGACTCGTGGCGAACCTCGGCGCGGTCAAATTTCACCCGGTAGGAAAGGAGAACCCGCAAATGGCAAGCTCGTCCTACAGATTATCGCGGTGGGCCGCCGTCTTGACCGCGTTGATAGCGATTTCATTGTCTGGTCCGTTGGCGGTGGGCCAAGTGACTTCGACTGGCGCGCTGCTTCAAGGGACGGTCCAAGACCCAACAAATGCTTCGATCCCGGGCGTTACCGTCACGATCACAAATGATGCAACCGGGGTTGCCAAGAGCGCCATCACAGATGAGGCCGGCCGGTATATCTTCAGCGATCTGAAGCCTGCTAGCTACACCATGACAGTGTCGCTAACCAGTTTCAAAACTCTAGTACGGCCGAACGTAGTGCTGCGCGTCGGCCAACAAACGGTTCTGGATTTCACGTTGGAAGTGGGCTCGGTCGATACCAGGGTTGAAGTGAAAGGCTCGGCGCCGCTGCTCAATTCCGCCAGCGCGGCCCTCGGCCAAGTGATGGAAAACAAGTTCATTGCCGAGATGCCGATTCTGGACCGCCAGATCATTGCTTTGGCGTTTCTCGCTCCTGGCGTGAATGAAATGGGCGACACTACTTTCTGCGGCGGCGGAACCGGATGCACAGGCATCAACTTTCAGTCGAACGGGCAGCGCAATTCCTCGGCGGACGTGCTGCTGGACGGAGCCGTCATCGCACCTCCGGAGGCCGGCCAGGGCAGCGGGCAAAACTCCCTCTACTTCCAGCCTTCACCCGAGGGCATTGAGGAATTCAAGCTCCAGAACAACAGCTTCTCCGCCGAGTTCGGCAGCAACGGCGGGACAACGGTTTCATTTGTGACCAAATCCGGCACGAACCAATTTCACGGCAGCGGTTATCTGTTCGACCGGCGGCCGCAATTGGCGGCTAACGACTTTTACTCGAACCTGGCCGGCGTTCCGAAGACTACTGGCTATTCGCGCGATCAATACGGCGGGACGGTGGGAGGACCCATCAAGAAGGACAAGACCTTTTTCTTTTTTGCCTATGATCGCATCCATTTTCAGAGCGCCGCGCCTTTCAATGGGACCATGCCCACGGCTTTGGAGAGAACAGGCGATTTCTCGAAGAGTTCCAACCCGGACGGCACGCCGATCAACATCTTCGATCCCAACAGCTTGACCCCGGTGAAGGATTCGACAGGAGCGATCGTCGACTACCAGCGCGCTCCGTTTGCGAGCAACGTGATTCCTCCCTCGAGGCTCGATCCGGTAGCTTCAAAGATCGTTAATTTCTATCCTCTGCCCAACCGCTCGGGCAGTTTCAACAATTTCACGAAGACGGAGATTTCGACCCAGCCCGCCTGGCAAATTAACAGCAGGGTCGACCACAACATCTCCGAGAAATTGCGCCTGTCCGGTCGGTACTGGTATGGCCATTCCAACTCTAACGTGGCAAACAACGTTTACGGGAGTCCGGCAGATCCCGATTATGGCCCGACCACGGTCCGCATCAACAACGCTGCCGTGGAGTCGACCTACTCTCTAAATCCCACGACGATCCTGATGACTCGTTTCACAATCGACCGAGTGTATAACGTCCGAACGGGTGTGAAATTCGACCCTACGTCAGTGGGCTGGCCGTCATATCTGGTGGCAGGAGGGTTCGTGTCGATGCCCGTGGTTTTTCCGTCGGGTTACAGCAGCATTTACAACTTCTGTATAGATACCATCGCGAACCAGACCCTGCCATACTACGTCGCCTCGTTGAACAAAGTGAAGGGCGCACACAATCTCAAAGCCGGCGGCGAACAGAGAATTTTCTTCAACAATTTCACACAGCCTTGTACACCGTCGGGTCTATTTAACATAAGCAACGCCAAGACTGCGCAGAGCGTGTTCAATCCCGCCGCGGGGGCGTTCGGCAACTCCATTGCCAGCATGCTGGTTGGCTGGACCGATAGCGCGCAATTAACCATCCAGCCCGGTCCCGCGACCAAATCCAAAGAGACCGCCTTCTATGTTCAAGACGACTGGCGGATAAACAGCCGTC
>Ga0070681_10007256_pt1 | contig 10816 bp, 12 predicted proteins | sample KBSC83BmetaG_FD_65650 | JGI IMG/M metagenome (GOLD analysis project Ga0070681, IMG submission 65650) | Corn rhizosphere microbial communities from Kellogg Biological Station, Michigan, USA - KBS C8-3B metaG | ecosystem: Host-associated > Plants > Roots > Rhizosphere | place: USA: Michigan...
TGCCGCCCGGGCGCCGACGTCGAGGCCACCCTCGGTGGTCAGCTCCGCGCGCCGCTCCGGCACCAGACAGCAGTCCTGCGGACGCACCTCGGCGCCGATGGTGAGCATCTCGTCCGTGACCGCCATCTCCAGGTTCATGCGCGTCTGCAGCAGGCCGCGCAGGGTGCGCACGTCGTGGTCCTGGATGTGGCGCCGGTCCTCGCGCAGGTGCAGCGTGATGTTGTCGGCGCCGGCGGACTCGCAGGTCAGCGCCGCGTGCACCGGGTCGGGATAACGCGCAGCGCGCACCTGGCGCAGCGTCGCGACGTGATCGATGTTGACCCCCAGCGCAATGCCGCCCGCGCTCATCGCGCCGCCTTGCGTAGCATCGCCCGGGCCACCGCGCGCGTGGCCAGCGGCCGTCCCTCGAGGCAAGCGCCGAGCGCCGCCTGCAGCACCCGCCGCGCGTCCTCGAGCGTGCGCCTATCGCTCAGCTCGCCGCGCGCCAGCGCCAGCAGCGAGCGGCCGGCGAGCGCCCCGGCGGCCGCCGGCCCGGCCGTGGTCAGGCCGTGCCCGGCACGGAAACGATAGTACCCCTCGGCACGCACCGGCTCACCGCCGTCGGCCTCGCTGACGAGATCGACGCCGTAGCCGAGCATGTCCAGCAGGCGTTTCTCGAACAGCCGCAGGCACAGCTCGAGCCTCGCACCGTCGCGCAGGCGCCCGAGCGTGGCGTGGTAGTCGTCGAACAGCTCCGGCAGCGGGTCGTGCCGCGTCGTCAGGCGAATGAGGAGCTCGTTCAGGTAGAACGCGCCCAGCAGGCAGGCCGGCGGCAACGGCGCGCAGGCCTCGGCGCGCTCCGCGCCGGTCAGCTGCGGCGCCTCGCCGCGCCCGCTCCAGGACAGCAGCAGCGGCTGGAACGGCTGCAGCAGCGGGGCGAGCTTGGCGTGCGGGCCGCGCACGGCGCGCGCGAACAGCGTGAGCCGGCCGTGCTCGCGCGTCACCACCTCGAGGATGCGGCTGGTGTCGCGCCACGGCCGGTGATGCAGCACGTAGCCGGGGGCGAGCGTGACGCGGTGCGGGCTGCGGCTCATTCGACTCCCAGCTCCCGCAGCGCGCGCGCGTTGTCGGCCCAGTTCTCGCGCACCTTGACCCAGAGATTGAGATGCAGGCGCCTGCCGAGCAGGCCGTTGAGCGCCAGGCGCGCCGCGCGCCCCACCCGCTTCAGGCGCTCGCCGCGCGCGCCGATGACGATCGGCTTCTGCCCCTCGCGATCGACCCAGATGGCGGCATCGACATTCAGCTGCCCGTCCTCCTCGGCGAGGCGTTCCACCTCGACCGCGATGCCGTAGGGGACCTCCTGATTGAGTTCCAGGGTCAGCTTCTCGCGGATCATCTCGGCGATGCGGAAGTTGAGGCCGCGGTCGGTGAGCTCGCCGTCCGGAAACATGGCCGGCGCGATCGGCAGGTGCGCGGCGATGGTGGCGCACAGCTCCGGCACGTTGTCGGCCTTCAGGGCCGACAACGGCACCAGGGCGAGAAACGGATGGCGCGCGCCCAGCTCGCCGAGATACGGCAGCAGGTGCGCGCGCGGCCGCACCCGATCGATCTTGTTGACCGCGGCGATCGCCGGCCGCCCGGAGCGCAGCAGCCGCGCGAGCACCAGCTCATCCTCGGAAGTCCAGGCGAGCGCCTCCACCACCAGCACCACGAGGTCGGCCTCCTCGAGGGCGGCGGCCGCGGTACGGTTCATGGCCTTGTTGAGGGCGCGGCTTGCCCGGGCGTGCAGCCCCGGGGTGTCGACGAATGCGATCTGCGCCTGCGGCAGCGTCACGACCCCCAGGATGCGGTGGCGGGTGGTCTGCGGACGCGGGGTGACGATCGAGAGCTTGGTGCCGACCAGGGCGTTGAGGAGCGTCGACTTGCCGACGTTCGGCCGCCCCACCAGGGCGGCGAAACCGCTGCGAAAGTCCGGAGCCGGGGCACTCAACTGGGTTTGTCCGTGGGCGGTTCGATCTCCTCGAGCATGCGACGGGCGGCGTCCTGCTCGGCGCGGCGCCGGCTCGAGCCGCGACCCTCGCAGCGCAGCTCCAGCCCCGGCACCTCGCAGCTGACGCGGAAGGTCTGCTCGTGATCCTCGCCCTCGATGTGCAACACCGCATAGCGCGGCAGGCTAAGACTGCGCGACTGCAGGTACTCCTGCAAGCGCGTCTTGGCGTCCTTGAGCGCCTCGGGCGGCGGCAGTGCCGCGATGCGCGGCGCAAACAGCCGCGCGATGAGGGGCGCCGCCGCGCCAAGGCCGCCGTCGAGATAGACCGCACCGCACAGGGCCTCGAAGGCGTCGGCCAGGATCGACTGGCGGCGGAAGCCGCCGCTCTTCAGCTCCCCGGAGCCGAGCTGCAGCACGGCCCCGACACCGAGGTCGAGTGCCACTTCGGCGAGCGGCTCGCGGCTCACCAGGCGGGCGCGCAGGCGGCTCAAGTCCCCTTCCGCGGCGCGCGGGAAGGCGGCGTACAGCTCGTGCGCGATGACCAGGTTCAGGACCGAGTCGCCGAGGAACTCGAGCCGCTCGTTGTTGGGGCCGGCGGCGCTGCGATGGGTGAGCGCGGCGCGGAACAGCGCCGGGTCGAGCGGTGCGTAGCCGAGGCGCTCACGCACCCACACTGCCGCCCAGTCGGCGCTCGTCATGTGCGGTACGAGAGTTAGAGGCTGCCTCCGCCGATCTTCACGACCTTGTCGAAGGTCACGTGCAGCGACACGTTCGCGAACAGCGGTGCCTCGTCGTCGTACTGGCACTCGAGCACCCAGTCGGCGCCGTCCTTGGTGATCTTCATGTCCTTGGTGTTGGGGTAGTCGACCATGTCGATCTCGAAGTGCTTGTCGATCGCGCTCTTGATCGCGGTCGGACTGGCGCCGCCCTTGACCTCGTTGCTGGCCTGGTCCATGGCCTTGGCGACCTTCATGTAGTTGAGATAGATCGGCGCCAGGCGGATGCCGGCATAGATGACTATGGCAAACGGCGTGAGCAGGATCAGCCAGCCGATTGCGGTGACGCCCCGTTGCCTGTTTCGCATCGCGGTAACCCCCCTGTGCCCCGCTACGGAATCGCCGCGCCGATGCGGCTCCAGATCGGGCCGCCGGAGCGACGCGGGTCCCAATTGAACCAGATCCGGGTGGCCTTGCCGACCAGGTTCTCCTCAGGCACGTAGCCCCAGGAGCGCCCGTCGTCGCTGTTGTCGCGGTTGTCACCCATCATCAGATAATGCCCCGGCGGCACATCGCCGACAAACGGCGGCGCGCGCATACCGCCCGGGGCGTCCTCGTCGCCGCACACGTAGCCGCGCAGGCCGCTGCGGTTGCAGGACGGCAGCAGCGGCGCGCGGTCGAGCGCCACCGGGCAGAAGATCGCCTCGTGCTGGTGGGCGCCGAGCTGCTCGTGCGCCAGCGACATGTTGACGTAGCAGCCGTCGTTGTAGCGCTTGGGGCCCACGTAAAACTGCGCCGGCTTGCCGTTGATCACGATGAGATTGTCGTGCACCTCGACATGATCCCCCGGCAGGCCCACCAGGCGCTTGATGAAGTTCACAGATGGGTCGACCGGCCAGCGGAACACCACCACATCGCCGCGCTGCGGCTCACCGATACCCACCACCTTGCGGTTGAGGACCGGCAGGCGCAGGCCGTAGGCGTACTTGTTAACGATGATGAAATCGCCGTCGAGCAGCGTCGGCATCATCGAGTCGGACGGGATGCGGTACGGTTCAAACACGAACGAGCGCAGCAGCAGCACCACCAGCGCCACCGGGAAGAAGCTGCGGGCGTAGTCGACGGTGCCGGGCTCGGCGAGGGCCTCGGGACTGCGCCCGGCGGCGCGCGCCGCGGCGGCGCGTTGCCGGCCAAGCCACAGGGCGTCGAGCCCCCATACCAGCCCCGTGATCACGGTGATGGCGAGCAGCACGGCGCTGAAGTCGAGCCGCTCGGCGAGCAGCAGCCGCAGCACCGCCGCCGCGATCAGCACCGGCAGTACGTTGTACAGCACGTTCATGAGCGGCGGATCGCGCGGCGCGGGCGGCGGCGCGGGCACGGCCGAACCTTCCGGCGCGCCGGCCGGGGCGGCCGGTGAGGCGACGGCCAGCGTCCGGCGCGGCCGCAGGAACCAGTCATCGACGATACAGACGATCAGTACCGGCAACGACAGCCACGACAGGAACACGACGATCGGCATCAGCTGTGACATGGAAATCCTTACCTGCCCTTGCGCTAGTGTTTGCGGCCCACCTGCAGCACGGCGAGAAACGCCTCCTGCGGGATCTCGACGTGCCCGAGCTGCTTCATGCGCTTCTTGCCTTCCTTCTGCTTCTCGAGCAGCTTGCGTTTGCGCGTGATGTCGCCGCCGTAGCACTTGGCCAGCACGTTCTTGCGCAGCGCCTTGACGGTGGCGCGCGCGATCACCGCGCTGCCGATCGCCGCCTGCACCGCCACTTCGAACATCTGACGCGGGATCAGTTCCTGCATCTTATCGACCAGCTCGCGGCCGCGCTGATAGGAGCTCTCGCGGTGCACGATGATCGACAGCGCATCGACCTTGTCGCCGTTGATGAGGATGTCGAGCTTCACCAGCGGGGCGGCCTCGAAGTGGCTGAACTCGTAGTCGAAGGAGGCGTAACCGCGGCTCACCGACTTCAGCCGGTCAAAGAAGTCCAGCACCACCTCCGCCAGCGGCAGCTCGTACTGCAGCGACACCTGGGTGCCGAGATATAACATCTTCTTCTGCGTGCCGCGCTTGTCGTTGCACAGCTTCAGCACCGCGCCGACGTGATCCGGCGGCACCAGGATGTTGGCGATGATGATCGGCTCGCGGATTTCCTCGATGTCGCCGCTGGCGGGGAGCTTCGCCGGGTTGTCGACGTAGTCGATGCCACCGTCGGTGCGCAGCACCTCGTAGACCACCGTCGGGGCGCTGGTGACCAGCGTCAACTCGTACTCGCGCTCGAGCCGTTCCTGCACGATGTCCATGTGCAGCAGGCCGAGGAAGCCGCAGCGGAAGCCGAAGCCGAGTGCGCCCGAGACCTCCGGCTCGTAGTGCAGCGCCGAGTCGTTGAGGCGCAGTTTGGCGAGCGCGTCGCGGAACTTCTCGTAGTCCTCGGAGTTCACCGGGAACAGGCCGGCAAATACGCGCGGCTTGATCTGCTTGAAGCCCGGGAGCGGTGCGGCGGCGGGGCGGTTCTCGAGCGTGATGGTGTCACCAACCGGAGCGCCATCGATCTCCTTGATGCCCGCCACCACGAAGCCGACGTCGCCCGTGCCGAGCTCCTGCTCGACCACCGGCTTGGGCGTGAAGCGCCCGAGGCGGTCGACCACGTGGCTGCGGCCGGTCGACACCACGCGGATCTTGTCGCCGGTCTTGAAGCCGCCGTTCATCACCCGCACCAGCGACACGACGCCGACGTAGTTGTCGAACCAGGAGTCGATGATGAGGGCCTGCAGCGGCGCGTCGCGCGCGCCGCGCGGTGCCGGGATGCGGCGGATGAGGATCTCCAGCAGCTGCGGCACGCCCTCCCCGGTCTTGGCGCTCACCTGCGCGGCATCGGTCGCCGCGATGCCGATGATCTCCTCGATCTCGCGCCCCACCCGCTCGGCGTCCGCCGACGGCAGGTCGATCTTGTTGATGACCGGAACCACCTCGAGGCCCTGCTCGATGGCGGTGTAGCAGTTGGCGACGCTCTGCGCCTCGACGCCCTGGGAGGCGTCCACGACCAGCAGCGCGCCGTCGCAGGCGGCCAGGGAGCGCGACACCTCGTAGGAGAAGTCGACGTGTCCGGGCGTGTCGATCATGTTCAGCTGGTAGCGCTCGCCGTCGTGCGCGCTGTAGTAGAGCGTCACGCTCTGCGCCTTGATGGTGATGCCGCGTTCGCGCTCGAGCTCCATCGAGTCGAGCACCTGGGCCTGCATTTCGCGGTCGGCGAGGCCGCCGCACAGCTGGATGAAGCGGTCGGCGAGGGTCGATTTGCCGTGGTCGACGTGGGCGATGATGGAGAAGTTACGTATGTTGCGCATGAATCCGCTGAACTGCCGCCGCTTGCTTGCCGCGCACCCAAGCCCAGCGGCGGGCGGATTATATAGGGAAGTTCAGCACTTAGGCGCGCGTGGCCGGGTGCGGCCCGGGTTGCAGCAGACGCAGCAGCTCGCCCCGGTCGAGGCGGTGCCGGCACACCACCGTGCCCTCCAGGAGCAGCACCGGCACGTCGAGGCCGTGGCGGCGCTTGAGTACCGGGTCGGCATCCACGTCGACCACGTCGATGGGGGGCAGCGCCAGCGTGCGGCCCAGGGCGGCGAGCTCGACCAGCATCTCGTCGCAGAGCTGACAGTCGCGCCGGTGCACGACCGTGAGGCGAGCGGCCGACACGCCCTCAGCGGCCGCGGGCGCCGACCGGCGCGGGTCCCTGCGCGCGCACCTGGGAGGCGATGAACCTGACGGTCTCCGGCGGCACTTCGCCGACCGCGGTCACCTTGTGGCCGTCGATCATGGTCGAGAACGCCGACGAGGAGCCGACCGCGGAGGACTCGGGTTCGGCGCTCTGCGTGCCGCGCGCCTGCTGCGTCTCGACGAACACCGACACCGAGGCGAAGCCGTCGGTGAACACCATGTGATCCACTGGCGCCGCCGCGCCCGGCAGCGTCTGGGCCGAGCGCACGGTCATGCGGAACCCCGGCGGCAGACGCATGGCACTCCAGGCGAGCGCCGTGGCCGTCGGCGGCGGCTGCGGCGGGGCGTCGTTGCGCAGCCACTGGAAGCCCGCGGTCGAGACGTCGGGCTTGAATTCCGCATCGGCGATGCGCGCCGACAGCTTGAGCTCCGCGAACACGATCTGCTCGATCACGTGGCCGCGCGCATCGCACAGCTGCGTCCGCAGCGGCATGGCCGTGGAGTCATCGATCCACAGCCGGTAGCCATAGCGGTACTCGTCCTTGGGCGACACCGTGATGACGTGGGTGTCGCGGCGGTTGTAGCGGGTGCGGCCGACCTCGCGGATGACGTAGAAGCTCGCGGTCTGGTCGTTGACCGTGGGGAAGCCGACCAGCGGCTCCTGCGGCGGGCGCTGCTCGACCAGCACCGTGCGCCGGTCGGGGAGATAGCAGGTGAGGTTGGCACCGGTGCGGATGAACTCGCGCCCCGAGCCGTCGAGCGAAGCGAGCCGCTCGGAGACCACGCCGTCCTGGACGCGGTGGATGATGCGCAGCATTTCCACGCGCCCACCGTGCCAGTGCGTGAAGGTGCCGTCGTAGTTGCGCGTGGTGAGGGCGTGGTTCATGCGCTCGAGCCACTGCGCCGGGGCCGGGTCCTCGGCGAGCGCGATACCCGCCGCGCCGCAGGCCAGCAGGAAGGCGGCGACGCGCTCGCTACTGCGCATCGACCTTGACGTCCAACTTGGCATCGTCCGGCGGATCCTCGGTGCCGGCAGCGGCCGGGTCGCTGGTCATGAAGGCCGACAACAGGTTGCGCCGCGCCACCGGCGTGGAAAACATGCTGTGTGCCACGACGTAGTTGGCGAGCTCGGTGCTCGGCACCACCGGTGCGCGCGCGACGGCGGGACGCGGTGTCACGTAGCTGTAACGGCTGTCCGCAGCGCCGGGCGCGACCACCGGAAGCGGCTGCGCCGGCGCGGCCTGCCGCGGCACGGCGGCGCTCAGGGGAGCGACCCCGCCCAGGGGCACCTGGCCGCGCAGCCACAGGAGGGAGGCGGCGGCGACCCCGGCCGCGAGGGCACCGCCCGCGAGCGGCTGCCACCAGCGCACGCCGGCGCGGCGCGCGGGGACGGCGGCGGTCACGCCCAGCTCCGGCTCGGCGAGCAGCACCGCGCTCACGCGGTGGGCGAGCGGGGCGTTCAGGCGCACGCCGCGCTCGGCGCGGATGACCGCGCCCATCACCGCGTAGCGCCCCCAGCGGGCCTTGAGCTCACCGTCGCGCGACAGGCGGCGCGCCAGGAGCTCGCACTCCTGCGGCAGCAGCTCATCATCGAACATCGCCGACAGCTGACTGTCGAGTTCCTCGTTCATCCCAGCTCCTCCGCGCGGCCCAGGCCACCCTCGAACACCTCCCGCAGGCGGTGGTCGATGGCCTCGCGCGCTCTGAAGATGCGCGACCGCACCGTGCCCACCGGGCAGTCCATGGCGGCGGCGATCTCCTCGTAAGACAGTCCCTCGAGTTCGCGCAGCACGATGGCCGTGCGCAGGTCCTCGGGCAGGGCGTCGATGGCGGCGTTCACGGTGGTACGGATCTCGTCGGTGAGTACCAGCCCTTCCGGGGTCTCGGCATCCTTCATGCGACCTTGCATGTCGTAGGACTCTTCGCTGTTGTTACGGTCGAGGTCATATTCAATCGGGCTGCGGTCACGCGACACGACGGCGTTCTTGGCGGTGTTGATCGCTATGCGGTACAGCCAAGTGTAGAAAGCGCTGTCGCCGCGAAACTGGGGCAGCGCCCGGTAGGCCTTGATGAAGGCTTCCTGGGCAATGTCCTCCGCCTCGGCCGGGTTGCGCACATAGCGCATGACCAGCTTGACAAGTTTGTGCTGGTACTTGAGCACCAGCGCATCGAATGCCCCCTTGTCTCCGCGTTGGACGCGGCGTACCAGACTCAGATCACTTGCATCGGCGCTCATGCGCGCCCTCTACTCCCGTCCAGAAGGCCGCCGCGCTGCGAGTTCCAATAGACTGTGACCTCTTGTGAAAGTTCAGCCGGCCGATCAGCGGGGGGCCGGGGTCTCCTCTCAGAATACAGCCCTGGCGCCGCCCGATGTACATAAGGCCCGAATCCGGGCCGTCAGGGCCGCCAGGCGGGCCTGCGGCGGGGTGGCATCCCCCAAGAGCCAGGCCGCCAGGAGCGGATCGGGCTGGGCCAGGAGCTCCGACAGCAGCGTCCGCTCCGCGGCCGTGGCGCCGGGCAGCGTGGCACGGGCGAAGCGCTCGAGCATGACGTCGAGCTCCTTCATGCCGCGGCGGCAGCGCCACAGGAGGCGGCGCGCCTGCGCCTCGGGGCCGGCAGAGGTGACCGCGTTCACATTCAACCCTGCCGCTCGACCAGCATTTTCTTGATCTCGGCAATCGCCCGCGCCGGGTTCAGGTCCTTGGGGCACACATCGGTGCAGTTCATGATGGTGTGGCAGCGGTACAGCCGGAAGGGATCCTCGAGCTCGTCCAGCCGCTCGCCGGTCGCCTCGTCGCGGCTGTCGATGATCCAGCGGTAGGCCGCGAGCAGCGCCGCGGGCCCCAGGAAGCGGTCACTGTTCCACCAGTAGCTCGGACAGGCCGTCGAGCAGCAGGCGCACAGGATGCAGGCAGCCGGGCGGTCGATTCTCTCCTGCTCCTCCTTGGACTGCAGCCGCTCGCTGTCCGGGGGTGGCGGCGTGGTCGCCTGCAGCCAGGGCTTCACCGAGGCGTACTGAGCGTAGAAGGTGGTGAGATCGGGCACCAGATCCTTCACCACCGGCATGTGCGGCAACGGGTAGATGCGGATGTCGCCCTTCAGGTCCTGCATGTGCGTGGTGCAGGCCAGGCGGTTGATGCCGTTGATGTTCATGGCGCACGAGCCGCAGATGCCTTCGCGGCAGGAGCGGCGGAAGGTGAGGGTCGAGTCCGTCACCGCTTTGATCTGGATCAGGGCGTCCAGCACCATCGGGCCGCAGCTCTTCGCGTCCAGGGTGAAGGTGTCGATGCGCGGGTTCTGGCCCGAGTCCGGGCTGAAGCGGTAGATGCGCAAGGTGCGTGCCTCGCGCACCCCGGCCGGCGCCGGGTGCGTGATGCCCTTGACGGGGCGGGAGTTGGCGGGCAGGCGGAATTCGGCCATCGCGGTCCTTCTAGTAGGTGCGCGCCTTGGGCGGGATCGATTCGACCTCGCCCGTCATGGTGTTCAGGTGCACCGGACGATAGTCGAAGCGTACCCGTCCCGGCCCCTCGACCCATATCAGCGTGTGCTTCATCCAGTTGACGTCGTCGCGCTGCGGGAAATCCTCGCGCGCGTGCGCACCGCGACTCTCGGTGCGGTTGCCCGCCGAGTGGATGGTGGCGCTCGCCTGCAGCAGCAGGTTCTCCAGTTCGAGCGTCTCGACGAGATCGGTGTTCCACACCAGCGACCGGTCGGCCACCGCCACGTCGGCGAAGGAGGCGAAAGTCGCGCCGATGCGCTCGATGCCCTGCCTCAGGCTCTCGCCGGTGCGGAACACGGCGGCATCGAGCTGCATCGCCTTCTGCATCTCGAGGCGGATGGCGGCCGTGGGCCGGCTGCCCCGGGCGTTGCGCAGCCGCTCGAGGTGCTCCAGCGCCGCGGCGCCCGCGTCGGCCGCGAGCGGGCGGTGGCGCTCGCCGGGCCGGATCACTTCTGCACAGCGCCGCGCCGCCTCGCGCCCGAACACCACCAGGTCGAGGAGCGAATTGGATCCCAGGCGGTTGGCGCCGTGCACTGACACGCAGGCCGCCTCCCCCACCGCCATGAGGCCGGCCACGACGCTGTCGGCATCGCCGTCCTTTGGGCACACGACCTCGCCGTGGTAGTTGCAGGGGATGCCGCCCATGTTGTAGTGCACGGTCGGCTGCACCGGGATTGGCTCGCGGGTGACGTCGACGCCGGCGAAGATGCGCGCAGTCTCGGTGATGCCCGGCAGGCGCTCATGGATGACCGCGGCGCCGAGATGCTCGAGATGCAGCTCGATGTAGTCGGACTCGGGGCCGGCGCCGCGGCCCTCGCGGATCTCCACGGTCATGGCGCGGCTCACCACGTCGCGCGAGGCCAGGTCCTTGGCGTTGGGCGCATAGCGCTCCATGAAGCGCTCGCCCTTGG
>Ga0070681_10007259_pt1 | contig 10812 bp, 9 predicted proteins | sample KBSC83BmetaG_FD_65650 | JGI IMG/M metagenome (GOLD analysis project Ga0070681, IMG submission 65650) | Corn rhizosphere microbial communities from Kellogg Biological Station, Michigan, USA - KBS C8-3B metaG | ecosystem: Host-associated > Plants > Roots > Rhizosphere | place: USA: Michigan...
GCGTGAGCCTGCTGGAGATCCACGAGCCGGGCGAGACACCCCTGCCGCATGCCGGCGAGGGCGCGCTGGCCGTCGGCATCGACCTTGGCACCACCAATTCCGTGGTCGCGATCTCGCGCGACGGCACGCCGGCGGCGCTGCACGACGAGACCGGCAAGGCGCTGGTGCCGTCGGTCGTGGCCTATCCGGCGGCGGGCGGCGTGCTGGTGGGCGAGGAGGCGCGCTTGCTCATGGCACTGGAACCGAAAAACGTCGTGGCCTCGATCAAGCGCCTGATGGGCCGTGGTGCCGCCGACCTGCACACGGTGGCGGGCGTGCTGCCCTACGAGATCGAGCCGGGCACCGGCCAGACCGACATGGTGAAACTGCGCATCGGCGGCAAGCCGCGCTCACCGGTCGAGATTTCCGCCGAGATCCTGAAGGCGCTGCGCGCGCGCGCTGAGGCCGCGCTGGAAAAGCCGGTCGAACGCGCCGTCATCACGGTGCCGGCCTATTTCGACGATGCCGCGCGCACCGCAACCCGCGATGCCGCGCGGGTGGCCGGGCTCGAGGTCCTGCGCCTGGTCAACGAACCGACGGCGGCGGCGCTGGCCTACGGGCTCGATAAGGGCTCGGAAGGGCTCTACGCCGTCTATGATCTGGGCGGCGGCACCTTCGACTTCTCGCTGCTGCGCCTGGAGAAGGGCGTGTTCCAGGTGCTGGCGACCGGCGGCGACACGGCGCTGGGCGGCGACGATTTCGACCGCGCGGTGGCCGAGCGCATGCTGGCCGAGCGCCAGAAGGACGGTCTGGGCGACGTCGTCGATGAAGGCGCGGTGAAGGCTGCGCTGGCCTTGGCGCGCCAGATGAAGGAACAGCTCTCGGATCGCGAGCAGACGTCGGGCCGGCTGGAGCTGGGCGGCGTGCCGTCGTTCCATGCGCTGACGCGCACCGCCTTCGACGCGATGATCGCAGCCCCTGTAAAGCGCACGCTCGAGATCGCGCGCCAGGTGCTGGCCGACGCAGGCATGGTGGCGGGAGAGATCGCCGGCGTGGTGCTGGTCGGCGGCTCGACGCGCGTGCCGCTGGTACGCAGCGAGGTCGCCGGCATGATCGGCAAGCCGCCGCTCACCGACATCGATCCGGACGAGGTGGTGGCGCTGGGCGCCGCGCTGCAGGCCGAGGCGCTGACCGGCGGCTCGGACACGCTGCTGCTCGACGTCATACCGCTGTCGCTCGGCCTCGAGACGATGGGCGGGCTGGTCGAGAAGGTCGTGCCGCGCAACACGCCGATTCCGGTGCAGCTGGCGCAGGAATTCACCACCTACCAGGATGGCCAGAACGCCTTGGCGATTCACATCGTCCAGGGCGAACGCGAGATGGTCGACGACTGCCGCAGCCTCGCGCGCTTCGAACTGGCCGGCATTCCGCCGATGACCGCGGGAGCGGCGCGCGTCCGCGTCACCTTCGCCGTCGATGCCGACGGTCTGCTCACGGTCTCGGCCGAAGAGCGCACGACCGGCGTGGCGCAGCGCATCGAGGTCAAGCCGTCCTATGGCCTCAGCCACGACGACATGGCCGACATGCTCTACGACAGCCTCGACAACGCCGAAGCCGACATGACGCGCCGGCTGCTGGCCGAGTCGCGGGTCGAGGCGCGGCGCGGCCTGCTGGCGCTCGACGCGGCGCTGGCCAAGGACGGCGCGCTGCTGACGGCGGCGGAGCGCGGCGAGATCGACGGCGCGCGAGGTCGGCTGGAGACGGCGATCGCGGGCGAGGCGCGCGACGAGATCACGGCGGCGGCCGAGGCGCTGGAGACGCTGTCCAAGCCGTTCGCGGAGCGGCGCATGGACCGCGGCATTCGCGAGGCGTTGTCGGGAATGTCGGTGAGCGACCTGGCGGACCGCGTCGGCCAGGGCCCCACGGGCGAGTGAAGAGGTTCAGCTGAAATGCCCAAGATGATTTTCGTTCTGAAGGACGGTTCGCGCAAGGAAGTGGATGCGCCGCTCGGCCTGTCCGTGCTCGAGATCGCCCACCGCAACCATATCGAGATCGAGGGCGCCTGCGAGGGCTCGCTCGCCTGCTCGACCTGCCATGTCGTGGTCGAGCAGGACTGGTTCGACAAGTTGGCGCCGGCCAGCGAGGACGAGGAGGACATGCTCGACCTCGCGTTCGGCCTCACCCATACCTCGCGCCTGGGCTGCCAGATCCGCATGTCCGACGCGCTTGACGGGCTGGTGGTGAAGCTGCCGGCCGCCACCCGCAACATGATGGTCGACAAGTAGGAGCGCCGATGGCCCGCAAGCTGCGCTGGACCGACGTCCAGGACATCGCGATCGAGCTCGAGGAACGGCACCCCGACGTCGACAACCTCAATCTGCGCTTCACCGACTTGCACAAGTGGGTCCTGGAGCTGCCGGATTTCGAGGATTCGCCGCAGAAATCCAACGAAAAGATCCTCGAGGCCATCCAGGCCGCCTGGATCGACGAAAGAAACTAGCCGCCGCCGCAATTCGGTCAAGGTTTGACTCGTACCCAAGGTCTGGAGGGTCGAATGAGGGGCAATCAAATCAGAATGGCGCTGGTGCCGATGGCCTTGGCGGCGGGCCTGAGTGCCTGTGCGTCCAATGGCGTGACGCCGGGCTATGTGACGGGGCCGAGCAGCGCCTCGGCGTCGTCGAGTTCCTACGGATCGGGCTACACCTCGACCGGGCAGGGCGGAAGGGTCGTGTCGGTCAACGAAGTGGCGCTGCGCGGCGCCGGCGGCGGCTCGACCAACGGCATGATGTCGGGCGGCCTGATCGGCGCCGCCGGCGGCACGGCGATCGGCGCGGTCGCCAGCCACTCGATCGGCGGCGCGCTCGTCGGTGCCGTGCTGGGCGCCGTGGGTGGCGCGATCGCCGGCAATATCGTGCAGGGCCAGGGCGGTGCGGGCACCGGCCGCGGCATCGAGGTCACGGTCCAGAAGGACGACGGCCAGACGGTGCGGATCGCCCAGCGCGACGACGGCGACATCCAGCTCGGCGACCGGGTGCAGATCCTGCAGGACCGCAACGGCGTGGCCAAGGTGGTGCACGACAACACGCGCGCTCCAGACAACAACCCTCCGCCGCCGGACCAGTACAACAGCCAGTACAACAACCAACCCAACAGCGGCCAGTACAACAACGGCCAGTACAACAACCAGTACGGCGGCCCGCCGCCGCAGGACATGCAGAGCAGCAACCAGCGCTACGTGCCGCGTGGGCCGGATTACCCGCCGCAACAGGATGACCGGGGGTATGGTCCGCCGCCGTCCGACGACGGTTCGGCTCGCTACAGCCAGGCCCGCTCGGCCCCGCGCCCCCAGGACGACCCGCGGTACGGCAATCTGGACTAGGCAGACGGTTTCCCGCGCATCAGGGGCTGGACAGACGCGACCGCTCGGTCGAAATTCCCCCGACACAAGGGGATTTTTTAACCGATGCTCAAGAAGTGGTTTCTCGGCCTGATCGTGCCGCTGGCTCTGGCGACCGGCCTGTCGGCCTGCATGGAAGACAACGGCGTGCAGCCGGGCGTGGTCACGGCACCGTCGAGCGGCTATCGGGGTGAGACCGGCCGGGTCATGTCGATCCGCGAAGTGCCCCTGCGCAGCAGCAAGTCCGGCGTCAGCGACGGCACGCTGATCGGCGGCGGCGTCGGCGCGGCAGGCGGTGCGGTCGCGGGAGCCGCGATCGGCGGCAATGCCGGCAGCGCCATCCTGGGCGGCGTCCTGGGCGCGGTCGGAGGTGCCATCGCCGGCACCGCGATCGACCGCAACGGCAGCACGAAGCGCGGCATCGAAATCACGATCCAGAAGGACGACGGCCAGAACGTCACCATCGCGCAGGCCGACGACGGCGACGTGCAGATGGGCGACCGGGTCGCCATCGTCTACGACCGCAACGGCGTTGCCCGTGCCGTGCGGGACACCGGCCGCCGCCGCGACTGATCGGCTCCTGAACCGGGTGGCGGGGGCCGGGCGGCCGACCTATATAGGCCCGGCCATGTCCACCCCGTCCGCCCGCAACTCCCTCGATATCGGCAAGGCGCCCGGCGACACCCGCGTGGTGGTCGCGATGTCGGGTGGCGTCGATTCGTCGGTGACGGCGGCGCTCCTGAAGGAGCAGGGCTACGACGTCGTCGGTGTGACCTTGCAGCTCTACGATCATGGCGTCGCCGTGGGCAAGGCGGGCGCGTGCTGCGCGGGCCAGGACATCGAGGACGCACGCCTGGTGGCCGAGCGGCTGGGCATCCCGCACTACGTGCTCGACTACGAGAGCCGCTTTCGCAACGACGTCATGGAATCATTCGCCGACGCCTACGCGCGCGGCGAGACCCCCGTGCCCTGCATCACCTGCAATCGCACGGTGAAGTTCCGCGACCTGCTGCGCACGGCCCGGGAACTCGGCGCCGAGGCGCTGGCGACCGGCCACTATGTGCAGCGCGTGGCGGGCGAGGGCGGGGCGGAGCTGCACCGCGGCGCCGACCCGGCGCGCGATCAGAGCTATTTCCTGTTCGGCACGACACAGGAGCAGCTCGACTTCCTGCGTTTCCCGCTGGGCGCCCTGCCGAAGAGCGAGACGCGGGCGATTGCCGAGCGCTTCGACCTGCCGGTGGCCGAGAAGCCCGACAGCCAGGACATCTGCTTCGTGCCCAACGGCGACTACGCCGCCGTGGTCCGGAAGCTTCGTCCCGAGAGCGTCGAGCCGGGCGAGATCGTCGACATGTCCGGCGCCGTCGTCGGCCGTCATGACGGCATCGTGCGCTTCACGGTCGGCCAGCGCCGCGGTTTGGCGCTGGGCGAGCGCATGGGCCCCGACAACGATCCGCTCTACGTCGTGCGGCTCGAGCCGCGCACGCGTCGCGTTTTTGTCGGGCCGCGCGCCGCTCTCGGCCGCGCCGAGATCGCGCTCTACGACGTGAACTGGATCGGACCGGCCGTCGCCGGTCCGCTGGCAGTCCAGGTGCGGGTGCGGTCGTCGCAGACCTTGCGGCCGGCGACGTTCGAGCGCTCGGAAGAGGGTGCCAGCGTGCGCTTCGCCGAGCCGGAGAGCGGCATCTCGCCGGGCCAGGCCTGCGTGGTCTACGACGGCGGCACGGGCAGCCGGGTGCTGGGCGGCGGCTTCATCCGCCGCGACTGACGAGGGCGCCTACTTGCCGTCGAGCTTGAGCGCGCAGCTCATCTTGGACTGCCTGATCGCTATGATCTCGTCGCCGTCCTTCAGGCAGCCGTCCTTGAAGACGCCGGAGTGCGACACGGCGACGGCGTAGAGGCGCACGGTGCCCTGGCCGTTGGCTTTGTCGTCCTTGAACTGGCCGATATAGGCGTTGCCGTCGGCCCAGGTGAACTTGCCCTGGCCGTTCATCAGCCCGTCCTTCATCTCGCCGACGTAGTGGTCGCCGTTGGGAAACTTGAAGTCGCCGTCGCCTGTCTGCTTGCCGTTCACCCATTGGCCCGCATAGCGCTTGCCGTCGGCCCAGATGTAGGTGCCGGTGCCGTTGGGATAGCCGTCGCGCCACTCGCCTTCGTACTTGTTCTTGTTGAACCAGCTGGCCTTGCCCTGACCGTTGAGGCTGCCGTTCTTGAACGTGCCCTCGAAGCGGTCGCCGTTGGAGAAGGTGAACACGCCCTTGCCGTTCATGAAGCCCGCCTGCATCTCGCCTTCATACTTCTTCTGGGTCGGCTTCTTGGCTTTGAGCCACTGGGCCACGCCTTCGCCCTCGGCATAGCCGTCCTTGCACGGGCCGCTCCAGGTGATGGATTCCGCGGCGGATGGGAAGGCGTTGGCAACCTTGCACTTGGTCGTGGGGTCGATGATCCATTCGGTCGGCGGGCGGCCGTCCTGGGCCAGCGCCGGGCCAGCCAGCAGGACCAGGAGAAGAAGGATGACGCGGGTCATGAAGCCAACTTAGCGGCCCCTTGTGGTTATTTGAAGCCGCAATGCGGGGGCGGTCGGCGATGGGGCCGGCCATTCCTTGACACCCCCGCGCCCGCCCGCATACAAGCCCCCACGCGCGCCCCCGGGCGCGCCGCATGGCTGGGTAGCTCAGCTGGTTAGAGCACGGCACTCATAATGCCGGGGTCGGCGGTTCAAGTCCGCCCCCAGCTACCAATTTCGCCCCCGGTCCTAACGGTCCGGGGGCTTTATTTTAGGGTCTCTCTTCGCCACCTTAAGGTCATGGCCAGCGGTCACACACATCATCAGACCGACGTCGTGATTGTCGGCGCCGGGCCCGTCGGCCTGTTCACGGTGTTCGAATGCGGCATGGTCCGCCTCGCCTGCCACGTCGTCGACGTGCTGGACGATGCCGGCGGGCAGTGCACGGCGCTCTATCCCGAAAAGCCGATCTACGACATCCCCGGTTTCCCGCGGGTCGAAGCCGCCGAGCTGATCGTGCGGTTGAAGGCGCAGGCGGCGGCCTTCAAGCCGATCTATCACCTGGGCGAGCAGGTCGAGTCCCTCGAGGCCCAGACCGGCGGCTTCTGGCGCCTGACCACGGCCAAGGGCACGACGATCCAGGCCAAGGCCGTGATCGTCGCCGCGGGCGTGGGCGCCTTCGGCCCGAACCGGCCGCCGCTCGCGGGCATCGAGGCCTTCGAGGGCAAGAGCGTCTTCTACTACGTCACGCGCCGCGAGCTCTTCCGCGGCAAGCGCGTGGTCATCGCCGGCGGCGGCGACACCGCGGTCGACTGGGCGCTGTCGCTCGCCGAGATCGCGGATCGCGTCTCGGTGATCCATCGCCGCGACAAGTTCCGCGCCGCGCCCGAGAGCGAGGCCAGGCTGAAGGCGCTGGCCCAGGCCGGCAAGATCGACCTCGTCGTGCCCTACCAGCTGCACGGGCTCGACGGCGCCGACGGCCAGCTCACCTCGGTCGCGGTGGCGAGCCTCGACGGTGCGGTGAAGAAGATCGACGCCGACGTGCTGCTGCCGTTCTTCGGCCTGTCGATGTCGCTGGGGCCGATCGCCGACTGGGGCATGGCGCTGGAACGCAACCAGATCGTGGTCGATCCGGCGACGACGGCGACCGACAAGGCCGGCATCTTCGCCGTCGGTGACGTCGTCACCTATCCCGGCAAGCTGAAGCTCATCCTGACCGGGTTCGCCGAAGCGGCCATCGCCGCCCGCTCGGCCTACGCGCTGATCCATCCCGAGACGCCGCTGCACTTCGAATATTCGACGACGTCGGGCGTGCCCGACGCATGAAGAAGACGGCGTTCTACGTCGCCTGCAGTCTGGCGATCTCGGCGACGTTCTTCATGGGCTGGTCGAGCGTCGCGTCGGAGGCCGGCTTCTTCTGGGTGGTTCTCCTGGGCTTCAATCTCGCGATCTGGAGCAGCTATCCGAGGTACCGGTGGCTGGCGCTGAAACAACTCACGATCACGCTCACCCTGCTGGTGCTGGCCAATCCCTTCGTCTCGGCCGGGGTAACTCTCGCCAAGGGCGACAAGCCGCCGGTGCCGACCGGAATGCCGGGGCTGGTCTCGCTGTCGCGGCCGGTCGGCGAACGGATGGTCGGATTCAACGACACAGTGCGCCGCGTCAGCACCGACTTGCGGGGGCACCGCACGAACGGCCCGATCGACTACGACCACAAGCCCCCGGGCGTGGTGCGCGTCGTGGCGATCGGCGCGAGCACGACCGAAGAGGCCTTCATCGACGACCGCGACACGTGGTCGGCCCGCGCCGCGGCGACGCTGGAGAAGGCGCTCGGCCAAAAGGTCGAGCTGATCAACACCGCCGTCTCCGGTCTGCGCGCCGAGCACGACTACCGGATCCTGGTCGAGAGTGCGGCTTACAAACCCGACATCGCGATCTTCCTGGTCGGCATCAACGACTGGAACGAGGCGATCATCAAGGTGCACCAGCAGGCCAATGCGCCGAAGGCGTCCGGCGCGCGCGGCGTCATCGGCAAGTTCCTGTCGGTTGATCGCACGGTCCTGGTGAAGGCGATTCAGGTCGGGATCCGCCTTGCCGTCTGGCAAGTCGATCAATGGGGCTGGCCGCCAGCTGTCGTCGACCAGAGCAATCTCGAGCTGAAGGACAAGCAGCACTCCCTCGATCGTGCCCGGAAGATCGACTACGAGCCGACGTCCGTCTCCGCCGACTACGCGATGTGGGTCGGCAAGATCATGGAGGAGTGCAAGAGCCGGAAGATCGAATGCCTCTTCGTCGACCAGCCGACGGCCTATCGTCCGGACATCGTGCCTGACCTGCGATGGCGCTTGTGGATGACGCCGCTCAACTCGGACTACACCGTGAGCTTCGAGAACATGGTGCACACGGCCAGGCTCTACAACGACTGGCTGGGCAAGACGGCCGAGGAACACGGCTTGCCGTTCTGCTCGGCCTCCGCGCACGTTCCGGCGACGACCGGGTTCTTCTTCGACGACTGCCACTTCAACGACGGCGGCTCGGCCCTGGTTGGCAAGCTGGTCGGGCAATGCCTGGTCGATCAGAAGATCGGCGCCGGCCTCAGGTGACCGGCCGGCTCTGCGGCAGGCGATCCTTCGTGGCATAGACCGGCGGGGCGAGGCCGTCGGCGTCGCGGCCGGCCCAGTCGCGCTGGCTCACCGTCGACAGACGGCGGCGCTGGCCCTCGACCAGCCCCGCCGTCTCGCTCTCGACGTCGACCGTCAACACCTTGCCGCCGCGCACGACCTGCGTTCCGTCGACATAGACGTCGCGAATGGCGCGCTCGCTCGCCGAATAGATCAGGCTGCGCACCGGCTCGTGCGCGGGCTGCATGTAGGGATGGCCGAGGTCGACCAGCGAGAAATCGGCCTTGCAGCCGACCTGGAGGCGGCCGAGATCGGGCCGGCGCAGGATCGCGGCACCGCCGACGGTGGCGGCCTCGAAGACGTGGCGCGTCGTGCCCATCTTGTAGTTGCCGGCCATCACGCGCGCGACATAGCAGGCCAGTCTCATCTCATCGACCATGTTGTGCGGGAAGGTGTCGGTGCCGATGCCGACGGGGATGCCCGCGTCCATGTAACGGCCGATGGTGTTCAGCGCCATGCCGCGGCGGGCGAACACGGTCGGACAGTGCGCGACCGCCGCACCTGAATCACGCAGCCGCGCGAAGTCGTCGGCGTGCGGATAGCGGACCTGCGGATGGTCGCTGAGGAAGATGCCGTGACCGATGATCAGGTCGGGACCGAGCACGCCGATCTGGTCGAGCCATTCGACCGGCGTCTTGCCGTGGCGCCGCACCATCTCGTGGAACTCGACGACGGCCTGGCAGGCGTGGGTCTGCAGCGGGATGCCGCGCTTCCTCGCCTCCTGCAGTGCCTCGCGGAAGAAGCCTTCCTTGCAGGTGTCGATCTGCGAGGGGCAGGCCATCGCGGACAATCGCCCGCTGGGATGCGCCAGCGCCGCGTCGATCGTCTTCATCGCCGCGCCAAAGGCCTTCTCACCGGCCGTGTCGTCCCAGGCATAGTCGACGGTGTGGCCGTTCTTCGTGAACCAGTATCCCTGCCGCATCATCGGCGCCACGACGGCGCGAATGCCGGTGGCGGCGAGATCGTCGAGCCAGCCGTCGCGCACGATGGACAGATCGGTGATGGTGGTGACGCCACTCTTCAACAGCTCGGCCATCGCCACCTTGGTCGAGGGGCCGGCATCGGCGGGATCGAGGCCGAACACCGGCAGATATTCGTAGAGCGAACTCTGGCCCAGTTTGTCGCTGCCGACTTCCTCGGTCAGGCCCTTGTTGGCGGGTTCCGAGAACGGATGGGAATGGATGTTGATGAAGCCGGGCAGGGCCATCGATCCTCGGCCGTCGATCGTCGTATCGGCGTTGCCTGCATAGGCCGCGCCGATATGCACGATCTCGTTGCCGGCGAAGACCAGGTCGGCATTCTCGAGATAGACGTGCCGGCGGTCGGCCTCGTCCCAGGCGACGGCGATATCCAGGTTCGCGATGCGGGTGAATTTGGCGTTCATCGGTCCTTACCCTTCGCGTGCGAGACTGGCATGATCCGTCCATGACTTCAAAACTCGACGAGAACGCCAAGGGTGTTTACATCATCGCCGCCACGCCGTTCACCGACGACGGCGCGCTCGACCTGCAGAGCCTCGACACGCTGACGGAGTTCTACCTGCGCGCCGGCGTCCACGGCTTCACCCTGCTGGGCATGATGGGCGAGGCGCACAAGCTCACCGCCGACGAGTCGATTGCCGTCGTGAAGCGCGTCGTCGACCGTGCGGGGGACAAGCAGATCATCGTCGGCGTGAGCCACGCCGGTCTCGAGAACGTCCGCCGCCTCAGCCACGAGGCCATGCTCGCGGGCGCGTCGGGCGTCATGGTGGCGCCGCCGCCGGGCCTCAAGGGCGACGATGGGATTTACAATTACTATGCCCAGGTCTTCCAGGCGCTGGGGCCGGACATTCCCGTGGTCTACCAGGACTATCCGCAGACGACGGGCGTCTACCTGCCGCCGCCGGTGTTCGAGCGCATGGTCGACGACTTCAGGCAGCTCGTGATGCTGAAGCACGAGGATGCGCCGGGCCTGGCCAAGCTCACGCGCGTGCGCGAGGGCGAGAAGAAGCCGGGCCGGCGCCGCGTCTCGATCCTGGTCGGCAATGGCGGGCTCTACTATCCGCAGGAGATGCGCCGTGGCGCCGACGGCGCAATGACCGGCTTCGCGTACCCGGAGATGCTGGTGCAGGTCTACGACCTGTTCGCAGCCGGCAAGGCCGAGGAGGCGGAAGACCTGTTCGACATTTACCTGCCGTTGGTGCGCCACGAGGTGCAGCCGGCGATCGGCCTGGCCCTGCGCAAGGAGGTCCTGTTCCGCCGCGGTGCGATCCG
>Ga0070681_10007261_pt1 | contig 10812 bp, 11 predicted proteins | sample KBSC83BmetaG_FD_65650 | JGI IMG/M metagenome (GOLD analysis project Ga0070681, IMG submission 65650) | Corn rhizosphere microbial communities from Kellogg Biological Station, Michigan, USA - KBS C8-3B metaG | ecosystem: Host-associated > Plants > Roots > Rhizosphere | place: USA: Michigan...
TCATGTCGGAGCAGTACCCATCGACGATGCAGCCGAAATCGAGCACCAGCAGCTCGCCGGGCTCGATCCGCCGTTCGGAGGGGCGGGCGTGCGGCTTGGCGCCGTTGGGCCCGGCGGCCACGATGGGCTCGAAGCTCATGGCCGCGGCTCCGAGGCGGCGCATCTCGAACTCCAGGTCGAGGCCGAACTCCAGCTCGGTCGGGCGGTCGCGGAGGCGACCGGCGACGTTGCCGAAGGCGGTATCGGCGATCGAGCAGGCGGCGTGGATGCGGGCCACCTCGCCGGGGTCCTTCACCCGCCGCAGCCCCTCGATCAATCCTTCGGTGGGGACGAGCTCGGCGCCCGGGAACCACTCGCCGGCATAGGACCGCTGCTGCGACCAGGTGACGCCGTGGGCTTCGAGGCCGACCCGGTCGTACCCCCGGGCGTTCGCCGCGTCGTGCACGATCTTCTTCTGATCGGTGCCCGAGATCTCGATCCGGGCCTCAACCCCCGCGCCGGCCAGCTGATCGGCCGACTGGTCCTTGTAGCGGCCGTCGCTGACGAAGACCACCTCGTCGGGGCCGACCAGCAGCAGGGCGGCCGAACCGGTGAACCCGGTGAGATACCGGATGTTCACCAGCCGGGTGACGAAGAGGGCATCAATGCCGGCCTCGGGGAAGAGGTCCCGCAGGCGGCCGATGCGCCCGGCGACGTCGGTGGCGGGAAGCGGACCGGTGGTCATTCCTGTGAGTCCTCCAGAAGGGAGAGCACGGCTTCGACGGCCAGGCGGTAGCCGGTTCCACCGAAGCCGGCGATGGTGCCGGTGGCCACCGGGGCGATCACCGAGGTGCGCCGCCACTCCTCGCGGGCCGCGGGGTTGGAGAGGTGGACCTCGACGACGATTCCATCGTAGGCGGCGAGGGCGTCGGCCAGGGCATACGAGTAGTGGGTGAAGGCGCCGGGATTGAAGATGATCGCCGCCGTCCGGCCCCGGGCATGGTGGATGGCGTCGATCAGGTCACCCTCGTGGTTCGATTGCAGGTGCTCGACCTCACAGCCGCCGGCCAGTGCCGCCTCGCGGACGGTCTGGAGGTGGTCGGCGAGGGTCTCCTTGCCGTAGACCTCGGGTTCCCGCTGGCCGAGCAGGTTGAGGTTGGGACCGGACAGCACGAGGATCGTTTGGCGCGGCATCACCCGCGATCCTCGCGCTCCGCGGCCGTCACACCGAACCCGACGATGATCGCGGGGAGTAACAGCGTCGAGCCGAGGGCGATGCTGCCGATGACGACGACCACCACCAGGCCGGTCAGGCCGGTCACGAGGCCGACCACGAAGGCGACGACGGCCAGACCGAACAGCGACCAGCCCGCCAGCCGGGCCATGGCCGCGAAGCGGGCGACCAGCTCGCGCCGCTGCCGTACGGGATCGGGGGGCTCGGCGATCACAGGACTGTCTTCATCACGACACTGTTCTCATAACAAGACTGGGCGCTGCCACTCCTTGCCCAGCAGATGGTGGTCGAGCCAGGCGAAGACCGTCTCGTACCAGACCCGGGCATGCTGCGGCTTGAGGATCCAGTGGTTCTCGTCGGGGAAGTACAGGAACTTGGCCTCCACGCCGTGGCGCATCAGGTCGACCCACAGGCGCAGGCCTTCACTGATCGGAACACGATGGTCCCGCTCGCCGTGGATGACCAGCATCGGCGTGGTGATCTTGTCGATGAAGTGGTGCGGGGAATGGGCTTCGTAGCGCGACAGGTCCTGATACGGATCGCCGAACTCCCGCTCCCACCAGGCGGCATGGTCGGTGGTGCCGTGGAACTGGTCGAGAGCCCACAGGCTGGCGTGGGTGACGATGCAGCGGAACCGGTCGGTGTGCCCGGCCACCCAGTTCGCCATATAGCCGCCGAAGGACCCACCCATGGCGGCGGTCCTCCCGGCGTCGATGTCGTCGCGGGCGACCGCCGCGTCGGTGGCGGCCATGAGGTCGGTGAAGGGCTCATCACCCCACCGTCCTCGACCTCGGTTCACGAAGGTCTGGCCGTACCCGGTCGACAGGGCCGGGTCCGGCAGCAGGACGGCGTAGCCGCGCGCGGCCATGAGCCAGGGGCTCCACCGCCAGTGCCAGCTGTTCCACGAGTTGAGCGGCCCGCCGTGGATCCAGAGGAGGAGCGGCGCCGGATCGGCCGCCGAGGCGTCGGACGGGAGCACCAGCCAGGAGTGGATCGGGGTGCCGTCACCGGCGGTGGCGATGAGTTCCTCGACCCGGCCCGGCACTTCGAGCGGGAGACCGGGGGTCGGGATGAGGCGGGGCTCCTGGTCGGGGCTGACGGTGTCGAGGGCGACCGCTTGTGACGGCGAGGCGATCGTCGAGCGCAGGGCGTAGAGGGTGTCGCCGTCGGGGGACGGGCAGAGGTTGGAGAAGGCGCCGGCGGCGCACAGGCGGGTGACGGACCCCGAGGTGACATCGACCTTGAAGACCGCGCCCCGGCCGTCCTCGTCGGCGACGAAGTACACCGCCGACGAGTCGGGCGCCCACGCCGGACTGTGAGGCCAGAGGTCGAGGGAGGGGGTGAGGTCGCGGCCCTCGCCCGTGGCCAGGTCGACCAGCCAGAGCGTGACCTCGGGGGCGTGGTCGGGATCGGGCATCGATTCGCTGACGGCGACGGCCGAGCGCCCGTCGGGCGAGCAGCGCACATCCCAATAGGCGACGTCGCCGCAGGCCACGGTGCGCCGTTCGCCCGTGGCGGTGTCGACGGCGACAAGGTTGGTCGCCAGGTCGGAGGCGTCACTCCGGGTGTGCCAGCCGGCGACGACCGTGGCGCCGTCCGGGGTGGCGTCGAAGCCGATGTCGCCTTCCAGGTGCCAGCCGGTGCCGTCGAGAACGAGCTCCAATGCAGGGCGGGCGTTATCGTCGAGCGGAGGCGGGATCCGGTAGAGACGGCGATCGCGGGGCCCGATGTAGTGGTCCCAGTTGCGGATGGGATACGACTCGAAGAGCTGGGCCTCGATCCCGGCCTCCTTGCGGGCCTTGTGTTTGTCGGCGTCCTCCTCCAGCGCGGTGGTGCCCGGGTAGGCGTTGACGCCGAGGACGACGACCCCGCTGTCTCGAGCGACGGCGATGCCGTCGACGCCGGCCGGGGGGTCGGCCAGCAGCCGCGCTTCTCCGCCCCCGACGGGCAGGAGCCATAGCGCCGCCCGGTCGTCACGCTCGTCGCCCTTCTTGGCCTCGGGGTCGGGCCGGGCCGAGGTGAACAGGACGGAGCCGTCGGGCAGGAAGGCGGCGCTGCTCTCCCCCTTGGCTGAACGTGTCAGCCGTCGGGGCGGCGCCTCACCGGCGGGGTCGAGCTGCCACAGGGCGGACTGGAACTTGGTTCCGTCTGGCGCCACCGACGCCACCGACGTGACAAGGCGCGAACCGTCGGGCGACAGCGCCAGGCCCGAGACCCGGGGCAGGGCCAAGAACATGTCGAGATCGAAGGAAGCCACGACGGTCGACCGTAGTTGAGCGCCACGCAAAGAAGGACCGGCGTTCTTGTACGACGGACGGGTGTCGCAAGAGAACGCCAGTGCCAGGCCGAGCCCGCCCGGAGGGCACCGTCCTTCCGCAACGTGCGGGTGTTGCAGAGGAAGGCCGGATCGTCAGATGGCGACGCCCACGGCGGCGAGGGCGCGGTCCACCGCAGCCGCCGGCGGGTCATCGACCCGCTCGAGCGGCCCGCCGCCGGGGGACGGGAGGACGAACGTGAGGCCGCCGACCGCTTTCTTGTCCCGGCGCATCAGGGTGATCAGGTCGGCGGCGGTCAGGCCGGCGGGGGCGGCGGTGGGGAGGCCGAACCGGCTGAGCATCGCTCTGATGGCGTGGGGGGCGTCGGGCGGGAGGCGGTCGAGGTGGGCGGCCAGCTCGGTGGCGAAGACGAGGCCGACGGCGACGGCCTCGCCGTGGAGCAGTCCGTAGTGACCCAGGGTTTCGAGGGCGTGGGCCAGGGTGTGGCCGTAGTTGAGGGTCGCCCGGAGGCCCGTCCGCTCGTGCTCGTCAGCCGAGACGACGGCGGCTTTGATGGCCGCCGACCGGGCCACGACGTCGGTCAGGGTGGCCGGGTCCCGGGCCAGGAGGGCGGCGGCGGCGGTGTCGTCGGCCAGGGTGGCCGACAGCTCTGCGTCGCCCATGAAGGCGTACTTGGCCACCTCGCCGAGCCCGGCCCGGTACTCCCGCTCGGGCAGGCTGGCCAGGGTGGCCACTTCGCACAGGACCCCCACCGGCTGGTGGAAGGCGCCGACGAGGTTCTTGCCCTCGGGCAGGTTGACGCCGGTCTTGCCGCCGATGGCCGCGTCGACCTGGGCCAGCAGCGTGGTCGGCGCCTGCAGGCAGGCCACGCCCCGGTGGTAGGCGGCGGCGGCGAAACCGGCCGTGTCGCCGACCACGCCGCCGCCGAGGGCCACGACGGCATCGCCCCGCAACAGACCCCAGGCGGCGAAGCGGCGGCAGAGCGACTCCACCGTGGCCAGGCTCTTGGCCTCCTCGCCGTCGCCCATGAGGAAGATCTCGGCGGCACTCCCGGTGGCCCGGAGCGCGGCCAGCACGTTCTCGGCGTGCCGGTCGGGGATGTTCGTCTGGCTGACGACGGCCACCCGGGCCCGGCCGGCCATGGGTGCAGCCACCCGGCCGAGGACCCCCGATCCGACGACGATGTCGTAGCGGCGGGTACCCAGCTCAACGCCGACCGTGCGGGCGCTCATGGAACGGGCCATCCGGTGGCGACGAGGACGGCGGTGGCGGCCTGGCCCGGCGAGCGGCCGGCGGTATCAACGAGGACGTGGGCGGCGGCCTTGTAGGCGTCCTCCCGCGAGCGGGCGAGCTCGTCGAGCACCTCCTCCGGGGAGCGGCCCTGGGCCAGCCCGGGGTCCCCGCCGGAACCTCTGGTTCCGGTGGGGTGGAGCAGCGGGCGGGCGGCGCCGCCCGAGCGGCGCTGCGAGGCCGACACCCGGCGGGCCAGCTCCCGGGCCGGAGCCTGCAGCCAGACCACCAGGGCGAGCTGGCGGGCGAGACCCCGGGTGATCGGGTCGAGGACGGCACCGCCGCCGAAGGCGATGACGGCGTAGGGCTGGGAGTCGAGGGCCTTCCGGACGGCCGCCCCCTCGAGCGCCCGGAAGGCGGCTTCCCCTTCGGCGGCGAAGATGTCGGCGACGGTGCAGCCGGCTTCCTCCTCCACCATCTTGTCGGTGTCGAGGAGCTGCCGGCCGAGCCGGAGCGCGAGGCGCCGGCCGACCGAGCTCTTCCCCACTCCCATCATCCCGATGAGGACGAGGTGGCGCCTATCGTCCATGAGAGTCGGCGTCCATCCCGTCCTCAGTCTCGGAGCGCGGCGAGGTAGCCCTGGTGGTTTCGGAGCAGTTCGGGCAGCGAGTCGCCGCCGAACTTGCGGAGCGCCTCGTTGGCCAGCACCAGCGCCACCATCGTTTCGGCGACGACCCCGGCGGCGGGCACGGCGGTCACGTCGGTCCGCTCCTTGAAGGAGACCGTCTCCTCCTTGGTCTTCGTATCGACCGTGCGCAACACCGGCCGGTTGAGGCTGGCCAGCGGCTTCATCGCCACCCGGGCGACGAGCAGGGCGCCGGTCGTCATGCCGCCCTCGGTGCCGCCGGCCCGGTCGCTGGCCCGCTGGTAGGTACCCGACTCGGCCTCCCAGAGGATCTCGTCGTGGGCGTCGCTCCCCCGCCGGCCGGCCACGTCGAAGCCTTCGCCGATCTCGACCGCTTTCATGGCCTGGATGCTCATGAGGGCCTGGGCGATGAGGCCGTCGATCTTGCGGTCCCAGTGGACGTGGGACCCGAGGCCGGGCGGCACCCCGTAGGCGAGGACCTCGACCACGCCGCCCAGGGAGTCACCGGCCTTGGCCGCTTCTTTGATCTCCGTGATCATCGCCTGTTCCGAGGCGGGATCGAAGCAACGGACCTCGGAGGTGTCGACGGCCTCGAGATCGGCGGGGCCGGGGCGCCGGTCGGTGGACGCCCGGGCGGAGCCGATCTGGATGACGTGCGACAGCACCGAGATGGCGAGATGGCCGAGGAGCGCCTTCGCCAGCGTCCCGGCGGCCACCCGGGCGGCGGTCTCCCGGGCCGAGGCCCGCTCCAGCACATCGCGGGCGTCGTCGAAGCCGTACTTCTGCATACCGGCCAGGTCGGCGTGACCCGGCCGCGGCTGGTGCAACGGTTTGGCGGTGGCGCCGGGAGCGGGCGACATCTCCTCCACCCACTTCGGCCATTCGGTGTTGCGGATCAGGATGCTGACCGGCGAGCCGAGGGTGCGGCCGTGGCGGACCCCAGAGAGGAACTCGACGTCGTCGCGCTCGAAGCGCATGCGGGGGCCGCGCCCGTAGCCGAGCCGGCGCCGCGCCAGCTCGTCGGCGACCTGTTCAATCGTGATCGGCAGCAGGGCCGGAAGCCCCTCGACGATGACCACGAGGGCCTGGCCGTGGGATTCGCCGGCGGTCAGGTAGCGCAACACGCCGTTCAGGCTACCGGCGGGCCCTTCTGATCAACGGGCCGGGGTGCCGGACGGAGCCTGGGTCACGAGCGGGGCGAACGGGTCCCGGGGCGGAGGGCCCGGTGGTGGCGGCGTGGTGGTGGTGGTGGTGGTGGTGGTCGTGGCGATCGGGACCGCGGCCGGTGGGCGGGCCAGGGTCGTGGTGGTGACCTGGCCGGGCTGCACGACTGACGATTTCGCCGCCGGCGTGTCGCTGCCTCCGCTGTTGCTCAGGAAGAAGGCGGCCAGGGCCAGGCAGGGAGCGGCCAGACCGCCGGCGGCCATCAGGAACAGCCGGAGGAACTTGCGGCCCCGGCGGCTGCGCACCTCGGGGACCTCGGGGTCGGCTGGGCCGCCGGCCAGGTGGGCGGGAGCCGCCGGAGTGTGCTCGTCGGCCATCAGCCACCTGCCTTGGGGAGCGCCGCCGTCTTCGACGGGTCGGGGTTGTCAGAGGCACTGGAGGCGCCCGCCGGGCTGGCGGCGGCCGCGGCCGGCGCGGCCGGCCCGGTGGCCGAGAACAGGCGGGCCCTGACCTGGGCCGAGAGCTTCTGGGGCCCGGCGGTGCCGTTGCCGGTGCCGTTGCCGGCGCCGGCCAGCTGGAGGCTGTCGATGACCACCAGGCGGTCGAGGGCCTCGACGCGGCTCAGGTAGTCGTAGAGCTGGTCGAAGGTTCCGTCGATCGTCATCGTCACGCTCAGCGTGGCCGGCCCTCCCGCGGCGGACGCCGCCGCTGGGGAGGGAATCAGCGAGCCCATGGTCACGTGCGCCTGCTTGGCGGTCTCGTCGAGAGCCAGGATGGCGCCGGCCAGGTCGGCGTCGGCCGGCACGAGACGGCCGAGCCGGGTGAGTTCCGCCTCGCGGCTCTGGGTCTCGGCCGCCAGCTTGCGGAGCTGGGCCATGTTCTGGCGGAGATCCTGTTCCTGTTGGCGGGCGGCGCTGAGTTCCTTGTGGACCGCCGCCCGGGCCCTGTTCCGGGGAGCCAGGAAGACGCTGTTCCATCCGTAGGCCGCGATGACGGCGCCCATCACTGCCAGCGCGATGATCGCCCGGCTCGACGAGCGGCCGCCGCCGGTGGCCGGACGACGCTTCAAGGGGAGCTTCCGGGGGCTCACAACGCCGCCTTCGTCAGCCGGGCCGCCCGGTCGGAGCGGGCGGCGGGGGTGAGGTTGGCCGTCGACGTGAAGTTGACGACGGTCCGGTTCTCGAGGCCGCTCTGTGTCAGGCCGGCGACGGTGACGTTGGTCAGAGCCGGGTCGGCGGCGACCTTGCGCAGCCAGTCGGCCACGGCCGGGTAGTCGAGCCCGACGGCGGCGAACTGCACCGATCCGCCGGCACCCGAGCCAGCGGCGGTGGGCCGGGTGCCCGAGCCGGCCTGGACGGTGAGCGACTGGAGCCAGACGCTGTCGGGCATCGATCGGACCAGGCCGTCGAGGAAGCGGGGCCAGGAGACGTCGCCGGCCAGAGCGGCCTGCACCCGCTTGCGCCCGCCGTCGAGGTCGGCCTGGAGGCGCCGGAGGTGGTCGAAGTTGGCCAGCTCCGCTTCCATCTTGGCGTTGACCTTGTTCTGGGCGGCGAGGTCGGCGCGGTCGCCGCGCAGCGCCAGGACCGAGCGGACGCTCAGCCCGCCGAGCAACACGGCGATGATGGCGGCGGCGACGGCGAGGCGCCGGGCCATCTCCCCGGTGAAACGTAACGACCGCTTGACCGGCGGACACAGGTCGATCTTCCAGCTGCCCCAGGTGGCGCCCAGGGCCAGCCCGGCGGCCACCGTGTGGTCGGCCCAGTCGCCGGCGCCGGCCGCCACCTCCGGCGGCTCGAGGCCCTGCACGACGCCCCACTCGACCGGGGCGCCCACCAGGAGGGCCAGGCGACCGGCGATGTCGCCCGCCCGGGCGCCACCACCGGTCAGCACGATGCGTTGGAGCGGCCGTTCGGACTGGGCCATCCAGTAGGCCAGCCCGCTCTGGATCTCGCCCAGGATGCCGGCCAGGCGCAGCTCGACGACACGGGCCGCCCGCCGCGCCAGGTCGTTCGGGGTGCGGGTCATCCCGGCAATGAGGTCTTCGGCGCTGAGTTCGGCGTCGCCACGGGCTTCCCGCTTGCAGGCCTCAGCGGCGTCGATCTCGATCCCGAGGTCCTCGGAGATGGCGGCCGTCAGCATGTCGCCGCCGGCCTGCACTGTCCGGACGAAGCGGGGCCGTCCCGCCTCGTGCACGACCACGGTCGTCATCGAGGCGCCGACGGAAACAATGGCCTCGGCGGGCACCGGGGCGGGCGGGGCGAGCCCGTCCTGCGCTCCGGCGTCGGCCGGGACGGAAGGCTGGAGGCCCGGGTCGCTCAGGGCCCGGACCAGGGCGAAGGGCACGAGGTCGACGGTCACGGCCCGCAGGCCGCCGGCGGTGACGGCGGCCAGCAGGCCGTCGAGCGCCGAACGGTGGGCGGCGGCGACCAGGACCCGCACCTGGGACGGGCCACCCGGCTCGGCCGGCGGGGCCGACTCGAGGACGGCGTGGTCGAAGATGGCCTCGTCGAGGGGGATCGGGATGTGGTCGGTAGCGGAGAACCGGATGGCGCCGTCGAGTTCGGCGTCGGGCATGGCGGGCATGTCGATGACCCGGACAACGACGCGGGAGCCGGTCAGGCCGACCCGGACATCGCGGGACCGCAGCCCGGTCTGGCGCCACAGTTCGCGCAGGGCGGCGCCGACCGCGGCGGGGTCGGCGACCTCGCCGTCCCGTACGGCGCCGGGGGGAAGGGGAACCTCCCCGACCCGGGTGACCACCGGGGGGCGCCCCGAGTGGCGGCCACGACCACCGGGATGTTCGCTGGCGACCTCGACGACGCGGACCGCACTGGTCCCGATGTCGAGGCCGAGCACACGCTCGGCCATTGCGATCGCCCGCTATGCGCCGTAAGAACGGTCGCCGAGGTAGCTCTCGACGTCCGACCGGCGGATGCGGAAGTTTTTCCCGACGCGTATCGCCGGGAGGTCTCCCGCCTTGATCAGGCGATAGACCGTCATGTTTGACACCCGCATGAGCTCAGCCACCTCTCTCACCATGAGAAGGCGGTCACTGAGGCTCTCCGCTGGCCGAAATCCATCGTGCTCCATGGCCACGGTGACACCTTAGCAACCATAAGTTGACAATGACAACGGGTAAAACTCTGAAGGACAGTTACGCGCCCGTGTACCAGCGCAGGATCGGCTCGCCCCACAGGATCGTGAGCATCGCTCCGAGGGCCAGGAAGGGCCCGAAAGGCACGACGTCCTTGCGAGTCTTGATCTTCGTGGCGATCAGTCCGACCCCCACGACGGCTCCGAGCAGGAAGGCCAGGAAACCGCCGAGGAACACCTGGCCCCACCCGAGCCACCCCAGGAACAACCCGAGCGAGAAGCTGAGCTTCACGTCCCCCATCCCCATCCCCCTCGGGTAGAGGAGGTTGAGGACGAGCAGGAAGGCGAAGTAGGCCACGCCTCCCAGGAGAGCCCGCCCGAACCGCCAGCCGTTGCCCTCGGCGATGGCGGCCAGGCCGAAGAGGGCCAGCGCCGCAATCGTCAGGGGGGCTGTGATCCGGTCGGGGACGATGAAGTGCTCGAGGTCGATGATCGAGATGGCCAGCAGGGCGGCGGTGAGGACGAGATAGGCGGGCAGCTCCCAGGCGGTACCGAACCGGGCGGCGACGGCAACGAAGAGGACTCCGCAGCTCGCCTCCACCAGGGGGTACCGGATCGGGATGGGGTTCCCGCAGTGCCGGCACTTCCCCTGGAGGACCAGCCAGGACAACACCGGGATGTTGTCGAGCGGCCGGATCTGCGTCTCGCACTGCGGGCAGTGCGACGGGGGTCGCACCACCGACACCTTGCGAGGCACCCGCCAGATCACCACGTTCAGGAAGGAGCCGATGGCCAGACCGAGCAGGCCGCAGACGAGAATCACGAGTCCATCCATCGACGCAGACCTTAGGGGGCCGTCCGTCAGGAGCGGCGGAGCGGGCGGGAGCCATCTGGTCCCCGCCCGCTCGCACCGTCAACCTTGTCGGCCGGAGGGCCTAGAGCGCCTGCCAGCCGTTCGCCGGGGCGTTGCCGGCCTGGCAGTCGGTCCCGGTAGGAGTCGTGTTCCAGTAGGTGCCGGACTTGCCGTTCACACCGGCGGTGGCGACGTGGCGGTAGTAGTAGCACTTCCCGGAGGCCGACCAGGCGGCCAGGACGATCTGGTCCAGCGGGTCGGTAGCGACGCCGGTGTTGGCCGCCGTGTTGAGCGAGATCATCTTGGCGGTCGTCGACTTCGTGGTGCCGTCCTGGAA
>Ga0070681_10007262_pt1 | contig 10812 bp, 8 predicted proteins | sample KBSC83BmetaG_FD_65650 | JGI IMG/M metagenome (GOLD analysis project Ga0070681, IMG submission 65650) | Corn rhizosphere microbial communities from Kellogg Biological Station, Michigan, USA - KBS C8-3B metaG | ecosystem: Host-associated > Plants > Roots > Rhizosphere | place: USA: Michigan...
TGCGACGATGTCGCTTTGACCCACGATTTCCAGAGAGTCATTCACCGCATAGGCTGCACTGTCGTACGCGACTCCCGCGAGAGTATTCAGGTCGATGATCCTTCCGGCATACAAGAAGGCGTGCACGGCCGGCCCGCCGTGTACGCTCGCAAAGGCAGCGATCGAAGCTCCGACGATCATGCCATTCCTCGTGAATGAGTTCGCTTGCGACCAGGAGTGAACCGGTGCACCTGGCAGAACGCCGAGGTCGGTTATGGTCATTTGACCGTTAAATGCCCATGTCCATGACACGGCATGGACCCCGCCGCCCGGGAAGTTCGAGGAGCCGACGGCCTGGGTGGTCCTGAATTCCGAGGTAATGATGTTCCCAGGTGGACTGGCTCCGAGCGAGGGCAACGCCGCAGGGTCTTCCGGGATCTGCACCACTCCCGGCGATAGTAGCTCGAGGCCCATGCCTGGCTCTTCAATGGGGCCAAGGTCGATTGCAATGTATTGAGGTGGAGTTCCGGCGATGGCGTCTGTGCATAGAGGGATCGTGACGAACAACGCTCGCAACCAAGAGCGATTCATAAGAGAGCTTCCTTGAATGTGGAGAGTGAAAAGTGATCCTGCGATCCGTCAATGCGGTCCGCTCACCTCCAGGGGACTCCCTGACCGGTCCTGGTTTATGTTGGTTTGAAGTGATAAATGCGAATGATGGAGCGTAGTTCCTCATCACACGCTGCTGCGGCCTCGTGAAGACTGAAGCTTGATCGAGGCATAACCGGGACACGCAGGGACAGGGGGTACCAGCGCTTCCGATTTCGTCTGCCGAGGCTTGCAGGAAGGGGGTTGTCGGTCGCGGCAGTCTCCGCTTGGCGGAGCTAGGCTATTTCACGCGAACACGCATGGGCGGAGCAGTCGTCGATGGCTGTGAACCGATACAGGCGCATGCCGGTGCCGCGATGCGCTCCAGAGAGGAGCCGCTTCTGTCGGTCTTCGTCATGTCCTGGGAGTTCACACTCCAAACAGCAGCCCCGGCCAGAGAGCCGGGGCTGCTGCGAAGGTCGAATCGGTTCCTTCAGGCGACTTGGCGTCGCCGCCTCACAAACGCGAGAGCCACGAGGCCAGCGCCAAGTAGCGACAGGGTTCCGGGCTCCGGAACCCGCGTTGGCGGCGAGCCGTCGTCTGGGGACAAAGGTAGAGAAACGAGGTTGTAGTTGTTCTGAGTCCCCACCCAGTTGATCTTGAAGTCAGGGACGTAGCTGCCAAAGCTCGTCGAGTCGATCGAGAAATCGAAGCTCAGGCTGGAGTTCGACGCGAGGGCTGGGCCTGTTGGCGTGGTGTTCGCGGAGAAGCAGAAGAAATTCCCGTGGCCGTCGCACCCTCCCGCATTGAGGCCACCGGACTCGTAGGTAAATCCGGCCGGCGCGGTCGCGGAAACGAAGCCGCTCGGCGGATTGAAGGCGAACGATTGCACGCCGTAACGACCGCCTTCTGTATCGGAGGGACCGTTGATCCCGGAGATGCCCAACGTGAAGAGATCGATCTGCGGGTCCGCCGTAGTCGTCTCGGTGAGTGTGTATGTGATGCCGTTGTCGATCAAAGACGCTTGAGCGGGCATGGCCGCGATACAGGCCGCAGCCAGCGCAATGGTACTCAAGGATCTCGTCGCAAATCTTTTCATTATGTCTTCACCCCTTCCATCGTTTTCTGTCAGAGCCCGCGTCGCCGTGCGTGAGCCTGCACAGTGATATTCACGCGACGTGCCAACTGAAACGAGTGCCCGATAATCAGAGCTCAAGCGGCTGGGAGGGAAATATGTGGAACTGCATTCCTCGAGAATCGTAAGAATGATCGACAGTTCCGAATGGGATGCGCGAGGATCGTTGCGTTGTAGCAATGTGCGCTACGTCACAGTGATGCGCGCAGGGACTTGCCAAAGCAGCGCAAATCTCTCTGCGCCGCGGTGATCGTCGGGCTCGGAGTCGTCAGCACGACTGCTCCGCCGGGCCAAATTCTCGTGCAGCTGCTCAACGAGATGGTGCAAGTCTCTGTCAGGGGCAGTCCCTATAGACTACCGGCCTTCTGGCAGGAGAGGAATCCTCACATGACCCGATCAATAACCAAGTCCGCTCTTACTGCTGGCGACGTCGATGTGCGCCGATGGGCAGACCCTATCATCGAAAGACCCTAGAGGTTCTGTTGCTGCAATCTCATCCAGGCTTACGATGAGCGTTGCGGCGCTTCGGAAATGCCGGAACGCAACAGGGCATCCTTGAGAGTTTCGCAATGGTCCGACGCTTCAGACAGTATGCCCGCATTCCGCAGCTTCGTCTGAACGCGAGTGTTCGCTTCGCAGATCTGTATCCCGTGATGTCCATGAATGGCACCCGGTCCAGCCGAACGATCAGCACCCGAGGATAGGGGCGCATCTCCAGCAACGCTCGCTTGAAGTTCTCGACCGCGGCGATTTTACCGGAGTCTCGCTGCGGGCGCGTGCTCAGCGTCTCAGGCGGTGGCTCGCTGCACCAGCCAGAAGAGAGCGAGAGCGGCTATTGCCGAAGAACCCCACCGCATGAGCGTCTGCCGGTAGAACGCGGTCGCGCGGATGGAGTAGGCGAGGGGCATCACTGCGAGCACCACGGCCAGCTGGCCGGCTTCGACTCCAAGATTGAATGCGACCAGCGACACGAGGCGCGCGCCTGCCGGCAGCCCCATTTCGGCGAGCACCGAGGCAAACCCAAATCCGTGCAGCAGGCCGAAGGCAAACGCGATGCGCCAGCGCCCTTCGGTGACTCGCGGAAAGATGTTATTGAGCGCAGCAACGATGATGGAGGCCGCAATGACCGACTCCGTCAACCGACCTGGAAGGTGAACCACATCGAACGCCGCCAACGAGAGCGTAATCGAGTGTGCCAGCGTAAAGGCCGTCACGACCTTGAGGATGTGGACGAAGGCTGGACGAGCGATAGGCGCCGCCTCCCATTGTCCGCCGCGGCGGCGGAGGACCGCGGGCAGGAGCAGAGACAACAGAAACAGCAGATGGTCGATACCGCCCCAGATGTGCCACACACCGATGTTCAAATACTCGGCGAAAGCGCGCAGCGGTTGAGGGCGACCGAGGGCGAAGCTTTGCCGCCCATGCCCTGGCGTCAGAACGCCAGTCTGAGTATCGCCCCAGGCACTGAGAGTCAGCAGCCCGCGATGCGAGGGGTCGATATCCTGGAGCAATCGGTAGTCGATGCCGAGCTCTTGCAGCGACCCGATACAGGGAGCTGTAAAGGGCAGCCACAGGTAGTTGCCGTCCACACGGGCGTTGACCCGAAGGGCACCGAAACTGATATCGCAGCTCGTCAGAGTGAGGCGATTGCGTACGTAGCTCTTAAGCTCAGCCTCGTGCGACCGCACCTCGCCCCACGTCACCTCACCATTGCCGTCGCTATCGAGGCCGACGGCAAGCTCGGCATCCCGTATCGCGAGCTCCACAGTTCCAGTGACTTGGGAGCCCATGGCGCTCACTGTCAGGAATGCGTTGCTCGAGATGTGCGCATGGGCGCATGCGCATACGGCGATCGACAGGAGACCCAGGAGTTTTCTCATGTTTGTGAGTCCAGCCGGACATCCTGTATCGAGTGTGCCCGGACGAAGTCCATCGCCGGCACACACGCGTGCGGTGAATGAGCGGCGCGCGCGGCATTGACGAAGACCAGTACGTCGTCGACTTCGTGCTGAGCGAGCCAATTTGCCTCGGCCGCTTTCAACGCCCCGCGCGGATCGTTCTCGATCTCGAGGAGGAATCGCGACTCCTCACGCCGGTGAACTCCATCGCCGCGTTGTGACTCCGCAGAGAAGGCGGCGCTCAGGCGTGCGCGGCTCTGTTCGAGCGCCGGATCATGAAGCTGCTTCTGAGCGATGGCGATTCTCAGCAGCAGGGGCTCGAGGCTCTCCCGGCCTTGCAGGAGCTGCAGGACCTCGCGAGGTCTATGGTTCCGCAACAGCAGGTCCGCATAGGCGGCGCGGATGTAGAAATCGTCGGGACTGAAGCGCAGCCCGTTCTGAAACCAGTGCTCCGCGGCTGTATCGTCGCCCAGACGGACGGCCATCTCGCCCAGTTCGGAGTCGCGCCACGCCCGCTCTGCGTCGGGCATCTCGCGCGATGGAATTCGTTGGATTTGCTCGTATGCGGACGGGAGCTGGCCGGTCAGGCCGCGAACGCCCTGGGCGCACAATTCGGTCACCGCAGCGTTTGCACGCTTGGAGAGTTCTCCGCAGGCCGCGCGTGCCTCGTCGTAATTTCCCAGCACGCGAAGCACCGTCGCGACGGTCAGCCATGCCTGGGGATTGTCTGGCTTCAGTGCCAATGCACGGCGCAGGACGGCCAGTGCCTGAATGAAGTCATGCCGGCTCTGGAGGACGGTGGCGTGCAGTATCAGAGCTTCTGCCGAAGTGGCTTCGGGTCCCGTCCACTTCTCCAATAGTGCCTCAGCGTATCCGAGGAATCTCAGGTCGCCCGTTGTGCGGGCTCGCTGGATATAGAGCTGTGCCAGTGGAAGAGCTACATCGAGGCGGTCGCGCGCCAGGTGCCGAGTCGTCATCTCGGAGTGCCGTGCGCCCGCTGGGACGTTCGCCAGGACAGTTGCCTCGCTTGCCGGAGTGTATGGTGAGGCTGACGCGGCGGTCAGTCCTCCCAGTGCGGTAGCCGCTACCGCGACGATCGACCTCCTGCGCATTTGCATGCGCAGGAGGAGTCCCGTTTCCCTTCCGCTCATCGCGCGACCTACTGTCCGTCGACGACGATCGGATCGGACGACTCGTCGCTGGACGGAGCGAGAACCGTCCCGTCTGCGAACGTGAGAGGATCGGCATCTTCGACTTTCGCGGCCGTCAGGGTTTGCACTGTATCCACTGAGACGCTGGCTGGCGGCGGAGGCGTCGGTGTCGCCGGCGGCGGCGCCGATGACGAGGGCGGCGTGGATGACACCATGCTGCCGGAGCCGCCACCACCGCAGGCATACAACCCGACGGCGATCATCAAGAGAACCGCAATGTTTCGTGCTTTCACGGCGTGCACTCCTTACTCTCCGTTAGCGCCGTTCGGCGAGCCCGGGATCGGCGTGTTCAGATAGGGGAACACCGTCAGATAGTCCGCCGGATTGGGCAACGAGCCATCTGTGTAGTGCAGCTGCCGCGAGGCATCCGATGCCGGGTCCGGATCGCTCTTGCTGCCGTCGAAAGGCGAGAGCAGCACGCCCATCGCCACTCGCAGCTCGATATCCACCACGTCATCGATCAGCCGCCGCCCGTTGGGGAAGCCCGCTGTGTCGTTGCCGAGCACGCCGAGATCGCTCTGCGAGCCTGCCGGCGTCGCCGCGATCGAGGTGTTGAGACGCAGCATTTCGGACGCCTTGACGTGAGCCGGTTGGTTCAAGCCACTCACGCCCGTGAGGAAGGCCGCAACCAGGTCGGTTCGCGGGTAGACGGCAGGAGCCTTCACGCCCGCGGCACCGAACAGGGTCTGCAGGAGTATGGGGAGCGAGGGGTTGGTCACGTAGTCGGCAAACTGCCCGTCATCCTTGGGCCGGGAAGCATTGAAGCGGTCCTTGTCGGGTAGTCCGATCACCACTTCATTGACCAGTGGAGCTCCGAGCCTGGACACCTGCACCCACGCGCCCCCACGCAGGTCGGGTCCGATCGGATGGCTCACAGGTCCGACACTGCCCACACTCTTGTTGCTCTGCGGTACGGGGTTGAGGATGGCGGCCTGCCGCAGGCTCGCGGTCGTCCATCCTCCAATCACCGGTTCGCTGCCGGCCGTAAGGCACTCAATCGGAAGCTCCAGCGCGAGCGAGGTCACGTTCTTGTCCGCGAGGAGGTTCGGCTGGAGCGCTCGGGCATTCATTCCCGCAGGCGCAAGCTCTTCCACCGGGTACTTGATGTTGACGAGGTCAAACGTCTCTCCGAGGTTCACCACGAAGCCGTCCCTGCGCTGACCGACGAACACTTTTCCAGGCAGGCTGCAGCCGGGGATCGTGATCGTGTGGATGAAACTGTTGGCGTACGCCGCATAGTCGGGAATGGACTTGTTTCCGATGTTGTCCAGCGGCTTGTCGAACGTCGTGCCTGCGTTGGAGGCATCGCTGATCGGCTGCGCCATCCCGTGGCGGCGATCGCCCTTCATCAGCGTCAGAGTGTAGGTCTCCATCACGTTCTGGGCGCTCGTATCGGTTGCGCTCACGGGGCCGATGTTGGAGAGCGGTACCGGTATGGACTTCCCACCCGCCATCACCGCCAGCCCCTGGCGTGTGGTCGTGAAGCGGAACTGATACGTCAGGTCCTCCACCCCGTCGCCGTTGTTGTCGATGTGAATCTCATACAACGCTTGCGGGTCCAGCGTGAAGTAGTTGGGGCCGCCGTACGCGTCCTGTAACGGCAGGTAGTTCGCAATCAGCGTGACGTAACCGGCGCGCCCCGGCTCGTAGCTGCGGAACATGTAGAAGTCGCTCGCGTCAACCTTCGGCTGGGTGGTGATGAACGGCGCCTCTCGATGGCTCGAAGCCCGGGCTGCGCCCGAGATGGCCATGGAGATAGCCAGTGCAGTGGCGGCGGCCACGGTGGCCGCCTTGGCGACGCCTGTGGCTGCTGCTGCGGCCACGGCGGGTCTCGATCGGTGTCGCATCGCAGAGCCCTCCCTTTGGGGTGGATGAAATAGGTATCCACCGGCACTACGGGAGTGGCGGCACTGCGGATGCAGTGCGGCGCAAGTTTTTTTCAGTGAACGACGAGGGCGATTTTGCCGAGCAGGTGCCCGGCTTCGAGGCGCCGGTGGGCTTCTGCCGCCTTCTCGAGGGGGTACTCGGCCGCGACGGGAACCTGCAGCCTGGCTGCTTTGACCGCCTCGTTCAGGCGCTCGAATTCGGGAACGCCGGCCACGAAGTTGTAGAGGATCATCGTGATCGCGCCCCGCGGTCTGGGAATGGGCTCCAGGCCATACAGGTAGGCGACCCGGCCCGGGCCGTCGCGTCGAAGTGTGTCGATGCAATGCTCGAGCGCATCGCCACCGGCGAGACCCAGTACGGCATCGACGCCGTGCGGGGCAAAGCTGTGTGCCGCGGCTGCAATGTCGCCCGTTCGGCCATTCACCACTTCATCGGCGCCCAACTTCTTTGCGAGCGCGAGGCCCTCATCGGTCGCTGCGGTTGCCAGCACCCGCAAGCCCCGCAGCTTGGCAAACTGGACCGCGAGTGTTCCGACCCCGCCGGCAGCGCCGTGGACGATCAGAGTTTCACCGCGCTTCATGTGCAGTACGTCGTCGATGCCTTGAAGCGCAGAGAGTCCGCTGATAGCCAGAACTCCTGCTTCGGTGAGGCCGATCCCCTTGGGGATGTGAGCGATGTGCTCGGCTTTCGCCGTGGTGTATTCGGCGTAGAAGCCGCGGCTGCCCGAACCGTAGACCTGGTCGCCCACTCTGAAGCCGCTCACGCCGGGGCCCAGGGCGGCGACTTTTCCTGAGCCGTCGCCTCCGAGAACCATGGGAGAGCTTGCGTGGTCGCCAGCTTGCTGTCGCATTCCAATTTCCCAGACGGCGACGCCGGCGGCGTGCACGGCGATCAGGACTTCACCCGCTTTGGGTTTTGGGACGGGCAGGTGGTGTATGGACAAGACCTCGGGGCCACCTCCTTTGTCGAAGGCCGCCGCGAGCATCGTGTCGGGCACCGGGCGGCCCGTGTCGGCGGAGAAACAGAGCGGGCTTGCCGAGGCGAAACTCAGGGCAACGACGATTGCGAGAAGCGTTGGCGACTTCATGGCTGCCTTACGGGTCCAGCGATTTCGCCTCGGCCACGGGTTCGGGCGTGTCGCCCTTGACGCTGGGCGGAAACAACTTCGCGGCTTCACCCGCAGGAGACCAGAGGATCAGCAGCTTGGTGGGCCCTGCCTTGGGCACGAGATGACGGACGGCGTCGCCCGGCCGGACGATGCCGACCATTCCCGGCTTGAGGAGATACAGCTTGCCGTTGACCTCGTGACCGTAGACACCCGAGAGGACATAGATGACTTCGACCGAACCGTGATGATGGCTCCCCACGACCGTTCCCGCGGGAATGGTCACCTCCGCGGCTTCGAGCTCCTTGCCACCGAGGTTGGACTCGTTGAGCACCAGTTTCCACTTGTCTCCGCCGCGATCCATGACGTTGTCGAGAACGCCGTTGGTGGCGTACGAATAGGATGGCTTGCCATCTCCGAGAGCGGAAGAAGCGAGGACGACGCAGATCAAGGGAAGGAGACGAGACCCGATCATGTGAGTACCCCTACGATGAAGTCCTGCCACAACAGGAGCGTAGAGCGCTCACGCCCGCGAATCAATGCGCGGTGACGAGGAGCTCCTTTTTGACCTCCAGGTTCGAATTCACCAGCCGAAGCTTGATTCGCACGGCACCCGTGGCGGGAAGGCAGCGGCGCGCCAGCGGCACGAAGTAGTCGGCCGCCTCCTGTTTGTCCCAGGTTCCCTCGAGCACCGGAAAGGAGAGGCTGGTGTCCCCGTCCTCCTGCGAAAGCAGCACCGTGACTCCGCGGTCCTGCAGATATCCGGCGGAGCTGAGCGCAGAACCCACCAACCGCGCCTGCGAATCCGTGCTCGACCCGAAGTAGTAGATGACATCGTGGCTACCCACCATAAGTCGGCCGACGATCAGGTCCTTCCTGGGCTCCTGACGTCTATCCATGAGTACGACGTGCAGCGGAAATCCGAGGTCGGTCGCCACCAACAGCCCGACTCTCTCGAATCCTGCAACGCCGTCAGGCTGGTTCCAAGCTCCGTCCTCCACGACGAAGGAGACGCGCGTCTCGCTCGGCTGCTTCGACAGCACCACGTCCACGCCTCTGTCGCTGAAGTAGCCCATCGACTTCAGGGTCTGGCCGAGCTTGGTCGCATCCGCCTTCGTGGCCTGCCCGCTGTAATGCACCTTGTCGCGCGAGCCGACGATCACTTTGTCATCGCTCAGAAGCGAAAACCCTACCGCCGCGCCGATGATCGCGACCAGGAGAGCCAGTCCGACTCCGGCGGCCGCCCACCGAGAGGCGAGAGCACCTCCGGCACCCCTATGCCGCTCGATCGCCGCGCCCTGCCAGATCTGCGCGATCTGCGACATGATCACTGCACACGTCACCGCGACGATCAGCTCATATTGAGGAATGAGGGAGTCCAGGTGTGCCAGGTAGGCGGCTACCGAGACGATGGAGGTCGCGAGCAACGCGATGACGACCGTCTTCGGGGCGCGTTTTCCTTCACCCCATCGCGACTGGTTGATCGCCATCAGCGCAGCGCCTGCCACCGGCGAGCCCAGTATCGATGCAATGAGGACAGAGATCCGATCAAACAGCTTGTAGCTCGGGTGCGACGGGATTTCTTGCGCGGCGACTGTGGAATTCATGGGCGACCTCAGTGACTGCAGGTACAGCTCGACGGCTCGTGACCTGTAGGGTTCTCGTAGATCTCGAGGAATGAATGACGGAACTGGTTGAGCGTGAGTGTCCGCTCGGCGAGCGCCCCTCCGTGCGGATCTCCGATGGTTAGCTGGTTGTCGGCGACGGATCCCCCAGGCGCACGAACGTATCGTTCGAGGTAGTAGGCATGCGTCTCGACCAGCGATGTCGGGGGCCCGAACAACTGCACGCAGAGAGAGTCGCCTGAGGGGCACTGTGCTTTGGAGAGGCTCCCGACGATCACCGCAGCGCGCTCTTTCTGGAGGCGAGTCAGCAGCGTGTCGAGCGCCTGCAGTGGATCCGCATCCGCCGTACCGAAGCTGATCTCGAGCGGGCCTGGCGAAACCCATTGGCTCGCCGGGACGTCGAACTTACAGGGTGAATCCGCAGTACAACCGGCCAGTGATTTGTCGAAGGAGTAGATCTCGTGTTCCGAACCGGAGCGGAGGTCGACATCGACGATCCGTACATGGAACTTCTGTCCGCTCTCGAGCGGCACGGAGCGAACGAAAGCCTGACGACAGACGTGGCTCTCGCGACACGGCGCCGTACAGCTCGGATGCGCGTGTTCCTGGCCGAGAGGCGTCACGCAGGTTTTGAGATTGGGCTGCACCGCCTTCAGGTCTCCACGAAGCAGGCCGCCGATGATGCTGTGTCCGCCGGTATCGGCCATCGCCGGAGAGTCTCGAATCCACACGGAGGCCAGCTGTTTCGGCGCTTGCGCCGCCTTCACCTCATGAGGCGTGGTCGCGAAGCCGGTGACCTGGGTCAAGGTGTCCTGAGGGTTCAGCCCCGCGCCCTGGATCTTCTGGCCGTCCGGTAAGTTGGCATAGGCCTGCAATTGCGGGCTGAGGTTGGCCAGATCCAGCCCCGGTCCCTGCAGCACCTTCTCCTGCAGGTTGGCGTATTCCAACAGGGCGCCGCTCCCATATCCGCGAGTCATCCACGGCATCGCGGCGTAGCCCTTCTCCATCAACAGGGGCCAGATCGTGTGGCTGGGAGGCAGCTGGGCGTAAATGAAGAATGGTGTGAACGGATGCAGGACATCCCGGTTCTGTTTGATATTGCTCCACCATAGGTCGCCTGTGGACAGCGTCTGTCCGGGAAACGATGCAGTGATGTATCGGATCGCCCATTCGCCTCGCGTCTGATCCCAGTAACTGATCCCATAGATCTCATCGCCATTGGCGTCGTGCTGGCGGGTGTCGCGGATGGCGTTCTCGATCGTTCCGGGACTCACGGTGGCTACCGCAGCCAGCGCGGACAGCAGCGCGCAGTCGTTGGCCGCACCCTGGATGACCTCCGTCGGGCAGATCTGGCAGGGGCTGCCGAAAGGGGGCTTGTTGAATG
>Ga0070681_10007264_pt1 | contig 10810 bp, 8 predicted proteins | sample KBSC83BmetaG_FD_65650 | JGI IMG/M metagenome (GOLD analysis project Ga0070681, IMG submission 65650) | Corn rhizosphere microbial communities from Kellogg Biological Station, Michigan, USA - KBS C8-3B metaG | ecosystem: Host-associated > Plants > Roots > Rhizosphere | place: USA: Michigan...
CCGCTGCGCCGTGACCAACGCGTCGGCGACTGCCTCCGACCGCTGGCGGTACTCGTTGACGTCCTGGGTCAGGTCGTTGACCTGCTGCCAGAGCTCGTCCCGCTCGCGCAGCAGTGCCGCGCTGCGCTCGTCGAGCTTCGCCAGCAGCGCATCGGTGCTCGCGCGGTCATAGCCGCGGAAGCCGACCGGGAGGTCGTGCGGAACGTCAGAACGCCTGGCCACGATTTCACCATCGCCCCAACCCTTTCGGGGAGCAATCCCCCACCCGAGTGGCTTGTCTCAGCGCAGCCGGTCGGCGAACGGCTCGAGATCATGGGCGTGAAGCCCGATCTCGCCTGATTCCAACGCGGTTTTCACCTCGCGCGCCAGCTGATGCGCCTCGCTCACCTGGTTAGGGTCGAGGACCGTCGAGATGCTCGCGATCACGTTGTTTCCCTCGTGAAGCTGCACATCAACTGTCGTCAGCTGCCGCTTGTCGTCGATGTAGGGATCGTCGGGAACGCCGACCCAGACAGTGACGGAGCCGCCTTGCGGCAGTGCGGCGTGCTCGATTGCCGGCGACGCGCGAAGGCTCACGGTTGCACCGTAACAACGTCCGACGGTCTCGTGATGCTGATCGAGTGACGCCGGAGCGCGTGGTCGACCTGCGTCCCCGCACGATCCTGCGGGTCATCTTGATCGCGGTTGCGGTTGCGGTCGCCCTCGAGATCGTCTGGATCGCGCGGCACGTGATCGCATGGGTCGTGATCGCGCTGTTCCTCGCGCTCGCGCTCGATCCGCTGGTCGGCTGGATCGAGCGTCGTGGGCGGCTGAAGCGTGGCCCCGCGATCGCGATCACCTATGTAATCGCAATCATCGTGATCGCCGCGATCGGCGCGACGTTCATCCCGAAGCTGATCGACGAGGTCAACGGCTTCGTCCAGGCGCTCCCGAACTACGTCCACGACCTCACGCACGGACGCGGGCGGCTCGGGTTCCTCGAACGCAAGTACCACGTCGTCGAAAAGGTGCGCGAGCAGGTTCAGAACGGCGGGGCAAAGAAGGTGCTCGGGCTCTCCGGCGCCGCACTGACGATCACCAAGAGCATCATCACGATCATCGCCGCGACCGTGACGATCGTCTTCCTGACCTTCTTCATGCTGCTCGAGGGACGCGCGTGGGTCGAGCGCGGGTATTCGCTCCTCCCCGAGGAGTCGCAGCCGCGCTGGCGTCGCGTCGGCGGTGAGATCTACGGCACGATCGGCGGCTACGTCACCGGGAACATCGTGATCAGCCTCATCGCGGGCGCATCGATCACGATCGTCCTGCTGATCATGGGCGTGCCGTATGCGGTCGCGCTGGGATTGATCGTCGCGTTCCTCGATCTGATCCCGCTCGCCGGAGCCACGGTCGCCGGCATCATCGTCTCGCTCGTCGCGTTTCTGCACTCCGTGCCCGCAGGGATCGTGGTCGTCGTGTTCTTCATCGTCTACCAGCAGGTGGAGAACCACTTCCTGCAGCCGGTCATCTACGGGCGAACCGTTCAGCTCTCCCCACTTGCGGTGCTCGTCTCCGTGCTCGTCGGCGCAGAGCTCGCGGGCATCCTCGGCGCGCTTGCCGCGATCCCGGTTGCGGGCTCGCTCCAGGTGATCGTGCGCGACCTGCTCGCACATCGGCGTCCCTCCGCCGCGGGAGCGCAGCCGCCCTAAATCCCCCGTTCGGTCATGGCTCGATCGAGGGTGCCCGCCGATCATCAGTCCATGACATCCGGAGGACGGACGATGTGGTTCGCCTTGGCGTGTGCGTCAGCGGTCGTGGCGATCGCTGCGCCCGCGGCGTTCTCCGCACCCTCCGCCAGCCGCACCTCTGTCGCGGGCCTCGAGGCGGGGCTGCTCCAGCAGTTGAACTCAATCCGGGCCGACCACGGGCTGACCGCCCTCCGGTCGAATCCAAGGCTGGCGGCCGCGGCCGATCAGCATTCGCGCGAAATGGCGGACGACGGCTACTTCGATCACAAGTCATTCGACGGGACGTCGTTCTCCACGCGGATCGCCAAGTGGTACTCCCTCAACGGCTTCCACAGCTGGATGGTCGGCGAGAACATCCTCTGGTGGTCGCCGAGAGTCGACGCCTCGGACGCCGTCGCGCTGTGGATGCGGTCGCCGGGTCACCGCGCGAACATCCTCAGTTCGCAGTTCCGCGACATCGGCATCGGCGTCGTCTACAGCACCAAAGCGGGCGGCACGTTCACCCACGTGCCGGTCACGATCATCACGACCGACTTCGGCGTTCGCCGCTAACAGCGGTACCGTTCCACCGGGCGCCCGTAGCTCAGTGGAAGAGCGACGGCCTTCTAAGCCGTTGGTCGGGGGTTCGAATCCTCCCGGGCGCACTTGAACCGCCGCGAGTTGCTCGTCCGTGCTGCGGGGCTGGGGGCCGCGCTCGCAGTTCCGGACTGGGCCTGGGCTGCCGCCGATCCGCGGCTCAAGTCGCTGGCCGCTGCCGTGCGCGGCCCTGTCCTCGCGCGCGGCGGCGCCGGCTACGCGCTCGCGCGCCTCGAGTACGACAGCGCCTACGACGCGGTCATGCCGCTGGCGGTCGTCCAGCCGCTCGACGCGGCCGATGTCGCCGCGGTCATCCGTTGGGCGACGAAGACCGGCGTGCACGTCGTCGCGCGCTCGGGCGGGCACAGCTACGGCGGCTACTCGACGATTTCGAACGGCGTGGTCGTCGACCTCCAGCGGCTGAAGGGCGTCGCGGTCTCGCAGGGGCAGGCGATCGTCGGCGCTGGGGCTCGCCTCGGGAACATCTACAACAGCCTCGGGACACACGGGCTCGCGATTCCCGCGGGCACGTGCCCGAGCGTGGGCATCGGCGGGCACGCGCTCGGCGGTGGGTTCGGGCTCGCCTCGCGCGCGTGGGGGGTCGCCTCCGACAACGTCGTCGCGGCGCAGATCGTCACTGCGGACGGGAAGGTGATCGTCGCGGACGCGAAGCACCACCCGGATCTGTACTGGGCGTGCCGCGGTGGCGGCGGCGGCAACTTCGGGATCGTCACGCGCTTCACGTTCCGCACCCACGCGGTCGCGCAGGGCTCGTACTTCGTCGCGACCTGGCCGTGGGCGCAGGCAGGCGAGGTCATCGCCTCGTTCCTTGCATGGGCGCCGCACCAGCCGGACGCACTCGGAGCCCTGTGCCGCCTCGCTGCCGGCCCCGGCGGCCCGACCGTCCAGGTGTTCGGGCAGTTTCTCGGCAGCGAGACGGCGCTCAAGTCGGCGCTGGCGTCACTCCAGCCGCCGGCGACGAAGCTCACCACCGGCACCGCCAGCTGGCTGGACCTCGTCAGGCGCTGGGCCGGCTGCCTCGGCCATCCGTTGCCGGAGTGCTCCGTGCCCGGTCACACCGCGTTCGCCGGCGCGTCGGACTACATCGCCACGGTTCCGACGCAGGCGCAGCTCGCGAAGTTCGCGCTCGTCGTGGAGGCACGCGGCGCGTCCTCGGGTGCGCTCTTGATCGACGCGTACGGCGGCGCGATCAACCGTGTGAAGCCGGGGGCGACGGCGTTCGTCCACCGCAACGTGCTCGCGTCGATCCAGTACTACTCCGGCGGCGTGGGTGCCCGCACGTGGGTCGACTCGTCGCGTGCCGCGCTCAAGCCCGCGGTCAGCGGTGCGGCGTACGTCAACTACATCGACCCGCACCTCGCGAACTGGCAGCAGGCGTACTACGGCGCGAACCTGTCGAGGCTGCGGGCGGTCAAGAAGAAGTACGACCCCCACAACCTCTTCCATTTCCCGCAGAGCATCCGCGGCTGAATCCGCCAGGGAGCGCCGCTACGATGAGCGGCGCGCGGTGGCAGTAGCTCAGTTGGTAGAGCCCCGGGTTGTGGTCCCGGTGGTCGCGGGTTCGAGTCCCGTCTGCCACCCATCCTCGTCGCGGGCCGTAGCTACCCTCTAGCTGCTCGGCCCCGTAGCTCAGAGGACAGAGCGGGAGCCTTCGAAGCTCCGTGCGTAGGTTCGATTCCTACCGGGGCCATCACTGGTCAAGCGACCACAGCAGGACTATGGTCAGCGCGGGATGGGGAGCCTGAAGTCTCCGCGCCACTGGGCGGCGGTGGTGGTGGCGCTCGGCGTTGCGTTTGCGTTTGCGAGTGACCGAGCGGCGGGTTCGGCGTCGCTGGCGGCGACCGTCCGCGGGCCCGCCACGATCCAGACGAACGACTTCGGGTTCTTCACGCTCACGATCACGAACGGCGGAAACGCGACTGCACACAACGTCGCGTTCGACGTCGGGTTCCCCGACGAAGCCGGCGGGATCGAGACGCACGACGGGTCGTCGTTCGCGTGTCCGGCAACCCTCTCGTTCAACGCTGGCCACGCCTTCGCGACGCTCGGGGACATTGCTGCGGGCGCCTCGGTCAACTGCACGCTCGGGTTCGGCTCTGGCACTGGGTCGGCCACGCTCCACCATCCGTGGATTGTTACGTCGACAGACGCCGGCAGTCCCTCCGGCGAGTACGACCTGACGATCGATGCTGCGGGCGTTCCCCCCGGGGCTCCGTTCAACGACGACAGGGCGAACGCGGCAGCCCTGGCGAGCGGAAACGCGAACGACGGAGGGGGAAGGGCCTCGGTCAAGGAGCGCACGGACGCCGGGACGCTCGAGGCCGGTGAGCCGACGCACGCCGGCGACGCCGGGGGATCGTCCGTGTGGTTCAAGTGGACACCGAGCTTCACTGGGACCGCGTTCGTCGACACCTTCAACAGTGACTTCGACACGCTGCTCGAGGCGCGCGACCCGTCGACGAACGTCGTGCTCGCGACAAACGATGACGGCACCGGGTCGGTCGCCGGCCCGAGCGTCATCTGCTTCCCAGTGACGAAAGGAACGGAGGTATTGCTCGTCGCGGACGGCTATGCCGATACGGCCGGCGAGCTCGACTTGAGTTACGGCTCGGATCTGGAGACATCGCCGTGCCCGGGCACTCCACCGGTTGTGTCGGGTCTCGACGGAGCCGAGGCGACGGCGCCGCTCGTCGGCGACACGCTCTCGGGGACCGACGGCACGTGGTTCGACAATTCCGTGGGGACGGGTGTCGCGTACCAGTGGTTCCGCTGCATCGAGTACGACTGCTTGCACATTGACGGCGCCACGGAAGGCACTTACCAGGTGCAAGAGCGAGACATCGGGACGGCCCTTCGACTCCAGGTGTCCGAACAGCTCGGCGGGAACACGGGGCTGAACCTCTCTGACCCAACCGGAGTGGTCGGGCAACCTGCCGTCACGCACGACAACGGCCGCATCTTCTGGAAGTCGAACCGCGCCGCTGGCGCCGACTTCGAGATCTATTCCGAGTTCGCAGACGGCTCGAGCTTCAACCGCGTCACGAATCACACGGGCTCGGACTCCGAGCCTTCGACGACGATGGATGGCACTACCCTCGCCTGGGTGCAGGGGAACAACGACCTGGTCGTCGCAGCCTCCGACGGGAGCGGTCTCGTCGACTACGACACGACAGCCCGATTCCCATCCTTCTCCCCGGACTACGGGTCTCGGATCGCATATGTCGCATCGGATGGGATTCATGTCGCGTATACGCAATTCGTGCTCGACGACCTCGTCATCCCACTGGTGGGCGACATCCACGATCTCGCGTGGTCGCCCGACGGCAAGGAGATTCTCTTCAGCTACGCGCCGGGTGGGGCAGGAACCCCTCACTCGCTCTACGTCGTTCGTGCCGACGGTCGCGACGGCATCTCGCCGGTCACGTCCTCCCCGTCCGACGACTTCGGCGCCCGATGGTCGCCGGACGGGACGAAGATCGCGTTCATCCGCGGTCAGTTGAGCGGCACGGTGACGTCGCGCTCGCTGTATGTGATGGACCCAGACGGCTCCAACCAGGTCAAGTACGTCGACGGGAGCCCGAGCGTGGGCTCGAGCTCGCTGGTCAACTCGGTCGCGTGGTCGCCGGACGGCACCGAGCTCGTGTACAGCCAGGACGTCGCGATCGGCAGCGACGACCTGTTCGTGATCCCGTCGACGCTTCCGATCGGCATCCCTGATCGGATCACCGACGATCCCGGCCGTGACGAGCTGCCGTTCTGGGCGCCGGAAGCGAGCTACTTCCTGAACCTCACGACGGCCGGCAACGGAGCGGGCCGTGTCACGAGCTCGCCCGCGGGGATCGATTGCACGTCGAGCTGCAGCGCGCAGTTCGACGACCCGCAGTCGGTCACCCTGACCGCGACGCCGAACGCGGGCCAGATCTTCGCCGGATGGTCCGGCGCCTGCACCGGAACGGAGACCTGCACCGTGCCGATGCTCGGTGACAGAGACGTCACGGCGACCTTCGCGGCTCCGTCCGGTGGCGGCGGTGGGGGCGGCGGCTTCTCGTCGTTCTTCATCACGGTCGACGCGTCGAGGACGCAGGCGAAGCCCGGCGACCTCGTCGACGTCGTCGCGACGATCAAGGACACGAGCGCCACCGCCGGGCTGTCGACGCATGCGCTGGTCGCGACTCCGGCTGGAACGGTCTTGTCGGGACCGCCGATCGTCGAGATCGGGAGCGGCTGCAGCACCGCTGTCAACGGCCAGGGGCAGGACTGCAACCTCGGGTTCCTCGGCGGCGGCGCGACCACCCATCTGAAGTACGAGCTCAAGATGACGACCGAGGGCGACTTCAACCTCACCGTCGGGGTGACCGCGCAGAACCAGAACCCCTCGAACACGACGGGCTATGTCGGTCACGTCCTGGTGCACGTCGCGGCGGACTCGGGACCGCCACCGCCGCCGCCGACCAGCCCGCCGCCGTCTACGAAGGGAGTGACCAGGATCGGCAATGCGCGTGCGAACACGCTGCTCGGTACCGCGCGGAACGACACGCTGAGAGGGCTCGGCGGAAACGATGTGCTCCGCGGGTTCGGCGGGAACGACACGCTCCTGGGCGGTGCCGGCAACGACCGGATCTACGGCGGCCCCGGCAACGACCAGATCCTCGGGGGTCCCGGGAAGGACGTGCTCTACGGCGACGCCGGGAACGACACGATCTCTGCGAGAGACGGCACGCGCGACACGATCTTCTGCGGCGCCGGCCGCGACATCGTCATCGCCGACAAGCTCGACTCCGTCAGCCGCGACTGCGAAGTCGTCCGCCGGAAGTAGGGCTACGCGGCGATCGGCGGGTTGTTCTCGTGACTGGCCTTGATCTCCGGCTCCGACGCCACGAGCGCGTCGACGACGTCGGGGTCGAACTGCGTCTCGCGCAGCCGGATGATCTCGTCGACCGCGTCCGCCCATCGCATCGCCTCGCGGTATGGGCGCTTGTCCGTCATCGCGTCGAGCGCGTCGGCGACGTGGAAGATGCGCGCGGCCGGCGGGATGCGGTCGCCCTTCAGACCGTCGGGATAGCCGAGCCCGTCCCAGCGCTCATGGTGAGAGCGGATGACCTCGACCCCGCGTCCCTGGACGAACGGGATGTCGGCGACGAGGCGGTAGCCGATCAGCGGGTGCTTCTCGATGATGCGGCGCTCGGCACTGTCGAGGGGGCCCGGCTTCAAGAGGATGCTGTCGGGGATCCCGATCTTCCCGATGTCGTGGAGCAGGAAGCCCCACTCGATCGTCGGGTCGTCGACGAGCGATGGATCGAGCTCGAGCGTCAGTCTCGTCGCGTAGGCGCTGACCCGGCGTGAATGCGCGTTCGTCTCCGCGTCGCGCGACTCGAGCGCGTCGAGCAGCGACTCGAGGATCAGGCGATACGAGTCGGTCAGCAGCTCGTGCTGGCGCTGGCCGATCTCGATCAGCCGCATGATGTCCGGGTGCGAGGTCTCGATCTTCGAGTCTGCCGACGAGACGGCGCAAAGCTTGTTCACGGTCGCGAGCAGGTGGAGCGGCTCGAGCGGCTTGATCAGCACGGCGTTCGCTCCCGCGAGGCGCGCGCGGCGTCCCGCTTCCTCGGAGCCGCTGATCGCGATGATCGGCAGGCGGCGCGTCCGGAGGCTCTCGCGCAGGCGCTCGCAGTAGAAGACGCCGTCGATGCCGGGCAGGCCGATGTCGAGGACGATCACGTCGGGAACCGACTCGCTGAGGCGCTTCTCCGCCTCGATCACGTGGTTGGCGGTGACGACCTCGAGCCCCTCGAGCTCCAGGACGAGCCGCAGCATCTCGCAGAGCCCGCGGTCGTCATCGACGACCAGGACACGGAGCGGTTGTTCCGACACCAGGATTTCCCCCTTCGACTTTCTAGAACCGACCTGATGTCAATGTCGGCAGCGCGCGCCAAGACTTGAACGGGGTACTCCTAAGGATTGGAGAGGTTCGGAGGTGAAGCCTGCCGTCACCTTCCGTTCACAAGCGCGCGAAACACTCGGCCGAGGGACGGACTACCCTTCGCTCGAAGCACGCGGGCGTGGCGGAACTGGAATACGCGCCGGGTTTAGGTCCCGGTGGACTTCGGTCCTTGGAGGTTCGACTCCTCTCGCCCGCACTCACGGCAGTGCGGTGAAGACGTCTTCGACCGGCGCTCGCTCCTTGGCGGGCGGATCGGTCACCGGCGCCCCGAGGTGCACGAGCGCGACGAGCACCTCGTCGTCGCTGAGCCCCAGCACCGAACGGACGTCCGGCTCCCGAAAGCACGACGGGGTCCGCCAGTAGGACGCCAGCCCTCGCTCCGTCGCGGCGAGGAGGAGCGCGTACGTCGCGGCTCCCGCGGCGAGGACGTCTTCCTCTGCAAGCACCGGGTCATCCGACCGTACGGCGGTGACGAGCAGGAGGGTCGGCGCGCGGCGCAGCTTGATCACGTCCGCCTCCGAGACCAGCTCGTCGATCTGTGTCCGCGTCTCCGGCCCGAGCAGCCGGAACCGCCACGGGTTCGTCAACTTGTGGTTCGGCGCCCATCGCGCGAGATCGACGAGCTCTCGGACGACCGTCTCGGAAACCGGCTCCGAGCCGTACTGCTTGTGCGTTCTGCGTGACCGGATCGCCTGGACTACGTCCACGCGCCGGACGGTAGCTACCTGGTTCAATGCCCCGATGGCGCCCCAGGTCGAGGAGCTCGCGGACGACAAGGTCAAGCTGACGGTCGACGTCCCGGCGCACGACGTACACCACGCCGTCGAGCACGCGGCCTCCGACCTCGCCCGGACGGTTCGGATTCCCGGCTTCCGCAAAGGCAAGGTGCCGATGCCGCTCCTCGTGCAGCGCGTCGGCCGCGAGCGCATCTACGAGGAGGCAGTCGACAGTCACATCGGCGGCTGGTTCTGGAACGCCGCCGCCCGCGCGCGCGTCAACCCGGTCGCGATGCCGGAGTACGAGTTCGAGCTGCCGACCTCCGACAAGGAGGACTGGATCTTCACCGCAACCGTTCAGGTGCAACCGAAGCCGGAGCCGGCCGACTGGACGACGCTCGAGGTGCCAAAGCACGAGGTCGAGGTGCCGCAGGACGTCGTGCAGGCCGAGTTGGAGCTGCTGCAGCGCACAGCCGCCGAGCTGGTCTCGGTCGACGGACGGCCGGCGCAGGACGGCGACGTCGCCGTCATCGACTTGGTCGCGAGCGACGGCACCGCACAGCGCGACTACGTCGTCGAGCTCGGCTCGGAGCGGCTCGTCGAAGAGATCGAGAACGGGCTGCGCGGCCTCTCCGCCGGCGAGGAGCGCGAGATCGCGTACGAGCTCGCCGACGGCAGCCGCCGCAATGCGACGGTCGCGCTCAAGGAGCTGAAGGAACGCGTGCTGCCGCCGATCGACGATGAGCTGGCGAAAGTGGCGACCGAGTTCGACACGCTGGCCGACCTTCGTGAGGACACCGAGTCGAGGCTGCGCGGGCAGATCGAGGAAGAGGTCGAGGGCCACTTCCGAGCCGCTGCGATCGACGAGCTCCTCAGGGCGACGAACTTCATCGCCGTCGGGCCGCTGGTCGAGGCGCGCACGCGCGAGCTTCTGACCGGGCTCGCCCGCAGCCTCCAGGCACGCGGCATCGACGCCGAGTCCTACATGCAGCTCACCGGCCAGACGCCCGAGGTGCTCGAACAGCGTCTGCGCGCCGAGGCATCGCTCTCGGTGTCACGCGAGCTCCTGCTCGAAGCCGTCGCCGACAAGCTCGGGATCGAGGTCACGGATGACGAGATCCGTGACGAGCTCTACACGGCGGGCGAGAACGAAGAGGACATCGAGGAGTTCATCGAGAAGGGCGGCGCCGACAACGTCCGCGACGACATCCGCTTGAAGCGCGCCCTCGATCGGATCGCCGCCGAGGTGAAGCCGATCGCACCTGAGTTGCACGAAGCACGCGAATCGATCTGGACGCCGGAGAAGGAGCAACCGGCCGAGACACCGAAACTCTGGACCCCAGGTAGTAAGGAGACTGCGTCATGAGCCCACTGATCCCCATGGTCGTCGAGCAGACCTCGCGCGGCGAGCGCGCCTTCGACATCTATTCGCGCCTGCTCGCTGAGCGCATCGTCTTTCTCGGCACACCGGTCGACGACCAGATCGCGAACCTGATCATCGCGCAGCTCCTCCATCTCGAGTCCGAGGACCCGGACAAGGACATCTTCCTGTACATCAACTCGCCGGGCGGTTCGGTCTATTCCGGCCTCGCGATCTACGACACCATGCAGTTCATCAAGCCCGACGTGCAGACGATCTGCGTCGGGATCGCGATGAGCATGGGATCGCTCCTGCTGGCCGGCGGCGCGAAAGGGAAGCGGATGTCACTGCCGAACTCACGGATCCTGATCCACCAGGTGTCCGGCGGCTTCCAGGGCCAGGGCACCGACATCGAGATCCAGGCCCGCGAGGTGATCGGCCTCAAGCGGCGCCTGGAGGAGATCTACAC
>Ga0070681_10007267_pt1 | contig 10809 bp, 6 predicted proteins | sample KBSC83BmetaG_FD_65650 | JGI IMG/M metagenome (GOLD analysis project Ga0070681, IMG submission 65650) | Corn rhizosphere microbial communities from Kellogg Biological Station, Michigan, USA - KBS C8-3B metaG | ecosystem: Host-associated > Plants > Roots > Rhizosphere | place: USA: Michigan...
GAAGAGGTCAACACCAAGCTGCGCAACATCTTTGTCAACGTCGGCCGCACCGGACGCGTCACGCCGTTCGCGTCGCTCGAGCCGGTGCACGTCGGGGGTGTGACGGTCAGTACGGCGACGCTGCACAACGAGGACGAGGTGAAGCGCAAGGACGTGCTCATCGGAGACACCGTCGTCGTACGACGTGCGGGCGACGTCATCCCTGAGGTCGTGGGACCGGTTGTGGCCCTCCGTGACGGCAGCGAAAAACGTTTCCGAATGCCGAAGAAGTGTCCGGAGTGCCAGACGCCACTGGTGCGACCGGAGGGCGAGGCGGACACCCGTTGTCCCAACACCGTGTCGTGCCCGGCTCAGCGGCGTGAGGCGGTCTTCCACTTCGCCGGCCGGGGTGCGCTCGACATCGACGGCCTCGGATACGAGACCGCGATCGCGCTGCTCGACAACGACCGGCTGCACGACGTCGGCGACGTGTTCCATCTGACCGAGGACTCGTTCGCGGAGCTGCGCGGCTTCGGCCCGAAGAAGATCGCGCAGATCCTGACCGGCATCGAAGCGGCGCGCGATCGACCGCTGTGGCGGCTCCTGGTCGGGTTGTCCATCCGTCACGTCGGTCCGACGGCGGCACAGGCGCTCGCGCGCGAGCTGCGCTCGATCGACGCCATCGCTGCCGCCGATGTCGACACGCTGTCGTCGGTGGAGGGCGTCGGTCCGACCATCGCGCAGGCGATCGTGGAGTGGTTCGCCGACGACCGGCACCGGCAGATCGTCGAGCGCATCCGCTCCGGTGGCGCGCGGATGGAGGAGGCCGGCCAGGCAGCGGGCCCGGGTCCACTCGACGGGATCACCGTCGTGGTCACCGGCACACTGGCCGGCTTCAGCCGCGACGCGGCGACGGCAGCCATTCAGGCGCGCGGCGGCAAGGTCAGTGGATCGGTCAGCAAGAAGACGTCGTTCGTCGTCGTCGGGGACTCTCCCGGGAGCAAGTACGACAAAGCGGTGCAGCTCGGCGTGCCGGTTCTCGACGAGGACGGCCTGCGGACCCTGCTCGCGGATGGTCCGGACGCGGCGAGATCGGTGGCGGAGCAACCGGCCTGAGGGCGGACTAGTTCATCTGTGCCACCGCTGTCTCAAGACCTCGTCACCTCGGTCGATACACCCCAAGGGGCCGTTCCCTGCCTTCCCCAGTCCCCGGAGGTGAGATGCCCAGCCACGACGAGGCGCGCAACCTCGCGCCCCGTAACGGGGGGTTCTGGGCCTACCTCGGGATGACGACGGCGGCAGGTCTCGCGATCACCGCGAGTCTCCTGCTGCATCTCTCCGGCGCGGACTTCCGCCTGATGGGCAGCGCCTTCTACGTGGCCGCCGGCCTGCTCGTCCTGCTCGAGCTGCGGCCGCTGGTGACCGCGGGCTCGCCCGATGCGAACGGGGTCAGCACGTCAACGGCGTTCGTCTTCGCGTTGCTTCTGCACTGGGGCCTCGAGCCGGCGCTGCTCATGATGACGATCGCCACCATCCTCGCGGACGTCGTACGGCGAAAAGCTCCGTGGCGCACCGCCTTCAACGTCGCGCAGTTCGCGATCTCGTACGGCTTGGCGTGGAAAGCGCTGACCGTCTTCGGTGTAAACCCGTCGCCCCAGTCCCCGGTGACGGTCACCGCCGGGCAGCTCCCGGCGATCCTCGCTGCCGGTCTCGTCTACTTCTCCGTCAACAACGCCCTCGTGGCCCAGGCGCTGTCGCTGCGCAACCGGTCGTCGTTCCGCACTGAGTTCTCCGACAACTTCGGCTACCAGATCGCCTCCACGGGTGCGCTGATCGGTCTGGCCCCCATCGTCGTGATCGTCATGGAGCGCAGCGCCGCACTCGTGCCGCTGCTGCTCCTGCCGATGGCAGCCGTCTATGCCACCGCTGCGCTGTCACTGGAGCGGGAACGGCAGGCACTGCACGACAGCCTCACCGGCCTTCCGAACCGCAAGATGCTGGTGCAGAGGGCCCGCGACGCGTTCGCGGAGGCGAAGGCCAACGACACGCGCGTCGCGTTGTTCCTGCTCGACCTCGACCGTTTCAAGGAGATCAACGACACCCTGGGACACCACGTCGGTGACGCCCTGCTGAAGCTGGTCGGCCGGCGGCTCGCGAAGGTCGTTGGCGACGACGTGACCGTGGCGAGGCTCGGCGGCGACGAGTTCGCCGTGCTCGTCACACGGTTCACCGATGACCAGCAGCCACTTGACCTCGCGCATCAGATTCGGGACGCGCTCGGACAGCCGTTCCGGACCGAAGGCATGTCCTTTGAGATCGATGGTTCGCTGGGCATCGCGCTGCACCCGCAGCACGGACGCGACGTCGAGACGCTGCTGCAACGAGCGGATGTCGCGATGTACGTCGCCAAGGACCGCAACACCGGCGTCGAGACGTACTCGCCGGACTCCGACCGGCACTCGACGATGCGGCTGGGTCTTCTGGCCGAGCTGCGTGGCGCATTGAGCGAGCGTCAGCTCGAGCTGCACTACCAGCCGAAGGCCGACCTGCGCACCGGCGACGTCGTGGGTGTCGAGGCACTGATCCGGTGGCGGCATCCGGAGCGCGGCATGATCCCGCCCGACGACTTCATCCCGCTCGCCGAGCAGACCGCTCTCATGCGGCACATCACCCAGTTCGTCGTCGAGGAAGCGCTTGCACAGCTCGCCATCTGGTGGCAGCAAGGTCTGCGGGTCCAGGCCGCCGTCAACGTTTGCGCCCGAGACCTCTACGACCGCGACTTCTCCGACTTCCTTCGCGAGCGTCTCGACCACTACGGCGTTCCACCGCGCGCGCTGATGGTGGAGGTCACCGAGAGTGTCCTCATGGCCGACCCGGCCAGGGCGGCATCGACGCTGCTCTCACTTGCCGCGGTCGGCGTCGGTGTCTCCCTCGACGACTTCGGCACCGGCTACTCCTCGCTCGTGCATCTCAAGCGGCTTCCGGTCAGTGAGGTGAAGATCGACCGCTCGTTCGTCCTGCGGATGGACGTCAACGAGGACGATGCCGCGATCGTTCGCTCGATCATCGACCTCGCTTCCGTTCTCGGTCTTCGCGTCGTCGCGGAGGGTGTCGAGACCCGCGAGGCCTGGGACCGCTTGGGTGTCTTCGGTTGCGACGCCGCGCAGGGGTGGTTCCTCGCGAAGGCCAAGCCGCCGAACGAGATCACCGAGTGGCTTCGCAGCTACCGCGGCGTGCCGATGCCGCCGCCGCCCGGCGCCGTGCCCACGCAGGACGGTCCGGGCCGGCACGAGCGCCGCAGCGCTCTCGCCTGAGCAGCTCCGCCGGCGCGGACCATCCCTAGGATGGCGGCATGTCCGCGATCACCCGCGACGACGTCGCCCACCTTGCTCGGTTGGCCCGCATCGCGATGACGGATGAGGAGCTCGACCGGCTCGCCGGAGAGCTCGACGTGATCCTTGGAGCGGTTGCCCGCGTGCAGCAGGTGGCCGCCGCGGACATCCCACCGACATCGCACGCCGTGCCGCTCACCAATGTGCTGCGCGCTGACGAGCTCGTGCCCTCGCTCGGCAGCGATGCCGCGCTCGCCGGTGCGCCGCAGGCGGAGGACGGCCGGTTCCGCGTCCCGCAGATCCTCGGTGACCCAGAGTGAGCCGGCGCAGCCGGTCCACGTGTGGGTGGCAGGTGGGGAGGAGGACGTGAGCGAGGTCATCCGCCTGTCGGCTGCGGAGATCGCTGCGCGGGTCGCCGCACGCGACGTGTCCGCCGTCGAGGTCGCCCAGGCTCACCTCGACCGCATCGCCGCCGTTGACGAGAAGGTTCACGCCTTTCTGCACGTCGACAGCGAAGGTGCACTCGCGCAGGCTCGTCGCGTCGATGCCGGTGAGATCAGCGGACCGCTCGCGGGCGTGCCGCTCGCCCTGAAGGACGTGATCGTCACCCGCGACGTGCCGACGACCGCCGGCTCGCGAATTCTCCAGGGCTGGCGGCCGCCCTACGACGCGACCATCGTCGAGCGGATGCGCGCCGCCGGCATCGTCGTCCTGGGCAAGACCAACATGGACGAGTTCGCGATGGGCTCGTCCACGGAGCACTCCGCCTACGGCCCGTCGCACAACCCGTGGGCACTCGACCGCACGCCCGGCGGATCCGGCGGCGGTTCGTCGGCCGCGGTGGCGGCGTACCAGGCTCCGCTCGGCATCGGGACCGACACCGGCGGATCGATCCGGCAGCCGGCCGCGGTCACCGGCACCGTGGGTGCGAAGCCGACCTATGGCGGTGTCAGCCGCTACGGGCTGATCGCGTTCTCCTCCTCGCTCGACCAGGCAGGGCCATGCGCACGGACAGTGCTGGATGCCGCACTGCTGCACGCGGTGATCGCCGGTCACGACCCACGCGACTCGACGTCGATCGACGCACCTGTGCCCGACGTGGTCACGGCCGCGAAGTCGGGCGAGGTCGCTGGCCTCCGCATCGGCGTGGTGACGGAGTTCTCGGGCGAGGGCTACCAGCCCGGCGTGCTCACGCGGTTCGAGGAAGCAGTGGCGACGCTGGAGAAGCTCGGCGCACAGATCGTCGAGGTCTCGTGCCCGCACTTCGACTTCGCGCTTCCTGCTTACTACCTGATCGCGCCGTCCGAGGCGTCGAGCAACCTCGCGCGCTACGACGCCATGCGCTACGGGCTGCGCGTCGGCGACGACGGCACGGCGTCCGCCGAGGATGTGATGGCGGCGACGCGTGAGGCAGGCTTCGGCAACGAGGTGAAGCGCCGCATCATCCTCGGCACCTACGCGCTTTCAGCCGGCTACTACGACGCCTACTACGGGCAGGCACAGAAGGTCCGCACGCTCATCGCGCGTGACTTCGCCTCCTCCTTCGAGCAGGTCGACGTGCTCGTGTCTCCGACGACACCGACAACGGCGTTCACCCTGGGGGAGCGGGTCGACGATCCGATGGCGATGTACCTCGCCGACCTCTGCACCATCCCCTCGAACCTCTACGGCGGCCCCGCGATCTCGCTGCCTTGCGGACTGTCACCCGACGACGGTCTGCCTGTCGGCTTCCAGATCATGGCGCCCGTGCAAGCCGACGAGCGCATGTACCGCGTCGCGGCTGCCTTGGAGGCAGCGCTCGGGACCGATCGGCTGCTCGAGCAGGCGCCGCAGCTCTAGCAGGTGCTCGACCAGGTGCAGTCGTTGAAGCCGTCCTTCTCGGCGTCCGGCGCCGACGGCGTCGCGATCGGGCTGCCGTCGCTGTCCGTGAGCTGCATCCCCTCGGCGCTGTTGAGATCGGCGTTGGCGCCGTTGACGGTCGCGAGGTCGAAGTGCACGGTGCCGAGGTTGGGCAGGCTGCTGAGGCCGGCGCCGCTGGTGCCGAAGGTGAGGGGTGTCTCCTCGATCCACTCCGCTGTCGCGTAGCTCGACGAGTAGGGCACTGTCGTCGACCAGGACGTGCCGCCGGTGACGTTCTTCAGCGTGATGCTCCAGACCTCGGGGACGGTCTCGGCGATCGTCGCGGACACCACGTCACCGGGCTTGACCGCGAGTGGCGTCGAGATCGACGGGGCGGGGATCAGCTCGTACCAGGTCGAGTAGCTGGGCGTCCCGTCAGCAGCGACGTCCTGCTCGGTGCCGGTCTGGATCAATGTCGAGTCGGTGGCGCTGCACGACGTGTCGAGGCAACCGCCGCCGATGCCGATCCAGCTCGACGAGAACTCGTCCTGCCCCTTGGTGTGTTGCGTCGCCGACGGCACCGTCCACTGGCCGGAGATCGAGTGGAAGCCGGCGCCGGTCTCGAGCATCCCCTTGTTGTAGCCGGACCAGTTGCTGGACTGGGTCATGTTGGCCGATGCATGCACGCCAGTCACGCGACCGATCGTGCGTCCGTGGCTGCCGGCCGATGCATCAGCCGGGGCGACGGCTGCCGCGGCGAGAGCGAGACCGGCGGCGCCGGTGATGGCGAGACGGATCGGGCGCATGGCGGGACTCCTCCGGGCACGGGAAGCAGACGTCCTGCTCGGTTTACCCAGATATGCCCGTGATGCACCCGTGACAGAATTTCGGCGTGACCGCCGAGCTCATCTCTTACGACGACGCCGTACGCCGCTACGAGCCCGCGCTGGGCCTCGAGACCCACGTCGAGCTCGGGACGGCGACCAAGCTCTTCTGCGGCTGCTCGACGGAGTTCGGCGGGGCGCCCAACAGTCAGGTCTGCCCGGTCTGCCTCGGCCTTCCCGGAAGCCTTCCGGTGACCAACGAGCGCGCGATCGAGTTCACGGTGAAGATCGGTCTCGCGCTGCACTGCACCATCGCCTCGTGGTGCCGCTTCGCGCGCAAGAACTACTTTTATCCGGACATGCCGAAGAACTACCAGGTCTCGCAGTACGACGAGCCGTTGTGCGTCGACGGTTACCTCGACGTCGAGGTCGGTGGCAGCACGCATCGCGTCGGCATCGAACGCGTGCACCTGGAAGAGGACACCGGCAAGACGTTGCACGTCGGCGGCGCCACGGGTCGCATCCACGGCGCCACTCACTCGCTCGTCGACTACAACCGGGCCGGCATCCCTCTCGTCGAGATCGTCACCAAGCCGGTGACCGGCACCGGCGCCGAGGCGGCTGCCGTCGCGCGCGCGTATGTCGCCGAGCTCCGAGAGCTGCTGCGCGGGCTTGGAGTCTCCGATGTTCGGATGGAGCAGGGCAGCCTGCGGTGCGACGTCAACGTCTCGCTCGCGCCGGCGGGGGAGCCGCTCGGAACGCGCACGGAGACGAAGAACGTCAACTCCCTTCGCTCCGTCGAACGCGCAGTCCGTCATGAGGTCGAGCGCCAGGCCGCGCTGCTCGACGGTGGCGTCCGGATCGTGCAGGAGACCCGGCACTTCCACGAGGACTCGGGCACGACAAGCCCCGGCCGGAGCAAGGAAGAGGCGCAGGACTACCGCTACTTCCCGGAGCCCGACCTGGTTCCGCTGGCACCTGCCGCCGACTGGGTCGAAGAGCTTCGCGGCTCGCTGCCCGAGCCACCCGGGGTTGCGCGCAGCCGGTTCGCCGAGGCCAACGGCTTCACCGCCCTCGACCTCGAGCAGATGACCAACGCCGGCGTCCTCGACCTGGTCGCCGCCACGATCGAAGCGGGAGCCGCGCCGACCAAGGCGCGGGGTTGGTGGCTCGGCTACCTGGTCGGTCGTGCCAACGAGGCGGGGGTCGAGGCGACCGAGCTCGCGATCACGCCCGCCGCAGTTGCGCGGATCAGCTCGCTCGAGGACGAGGGAGCACTGACCAACAAGCTCGCCCGTCAGGTTGCCGACGCCGTGCTCGCCGGCGAGGGCGACCCCGACGCCGTCATCGAGGCGCACGGCTGGCAGGTGGCGGGCGAGGACGAGCTCATCAGTGCGGTCGACGCAGCAATCGCGGCCAACACCGAGGCGGCGGAGAAGGTCCGTTCGGGCAACCAGGGCGCGCTCGGGCCGATGGTCGGCGCGGTGATGAAGGCGACCGGCGGGGCGGCCGACGCGCGTCGGGCCCGCGAGCTCCTCCTCGAACGACTCTCGTAGGTCAGCTCACGCCTGCGCGTTCGGCGAGGCGACGTAGCTCTCTTGCCAGCTCGTCGGGAAACTCCAGCGGCAAGAAGTGCGAACCCGGTAGCACGTGCAGCTCGGCATGCGGCAGGGCCGCCGCGGCTTCGACCATGTTGTGCATCGACGTCAGGACGTCGTACCTGCCGGCGATGAGTGTCACCGGCATGTCGATCGACGACAGGTCCATCGGGTCGTGCTCAGCCGCTCCGACGGCGAGGGTGAAGTACCACCTGAAGTCGTGCTGACGAAACTCCTCGAGCGCCGGGACCAGCCGGTCCGCTGTCGCACGCGGCAGCACGAATCCCGAGTGGTTGATGACGTTCGCCGTCATGTGGTTGAGCGGGAGGTGCCGCGACACCCACGTCAGCGGCCGCCCGAGTCGCCGGCCGAGCTTCGCTGCACCGACACCGAGGTCGTGACGGAACCGGCGCGGGACGCCCAGCGGCCCGAACATCGCCCGGAACGTGCCGCCCGGCACGCCGGCCACGGCCATGATCCCTGCGACTCGGTCCGGATGCAGGCGAGCCAGCTCGAACCCGACGTTGACGCCGAGCGACCAGCAGGCGATGACAGCACGGTCGATCTGCTCGTGATCGAGCAGTGCGACGAGGTCATCGACATGGTCCTCGATCCGCACCCGGGCCGGGTCTTCTGGGCGCTCACCACCGCCGGTGCCGCGGTAGTACCAGGTCGTCGTACGAAAGCCGGCGCTCGGCGCACCGATCGTCGGCCATGCGGCAGGCGGCGTTCCGAGCCCGTTCGAGATGACGACCGGCGCGCCGTCGGCGTCGTTGCGCCAACCGACGACCCGCGTGCCGTCCTTGCTGGTGAAGTCGAAGGTCGATGCCATGTCGCCGGCCAGGATGCCGTACGACGACAGCGTTCCTGAACCTTGGGCAGGTCGGACAACACGGCCAACACGGCCAACACGGCCAACACGGGCAACAGCCGCGAGAGATGGCGACAATCGCCGTTCGCATCCACAATGTCAGTGCTGTCTGGCTCTGCCGGGGAAAGGATCGATGGACGTCACCGCGTTCGAGCACGCGATCGGCCGCAATGTCGACGCCGTGCCGCAGGCGCGTCGGTTCGCGGCCGAAGCGTTACGCGACATCGACCCATCGGTGGTCGAAGACGTGGAGCTGGTCGTGAGCGAGCTGGTCACCAATGCGCTGCTCCACGGTTCCGCGCCGGTCGTCCTGCGACTCTCGACGATCGGCAGCCGAGTCCGGGTCGAAGTCGAGGACGGCGGCCGCCACCTTCCCGTGCGGATGCGCGATGACCCGACCGCGATGACCGGTCGTGGGCTGTCGCTGGTCGCGCGGTTGTCCACCGGTTGGGGCGTCGATCCCGCAGAAGGCTCCGGCAAGGTCGTGTGGGCAGAGGTCGCGGACAGCGAGACCGGTCAGGAAGGCGACAGCCAGGTCGACATCGACGCCCTGCTCGCGACCTGGTCGGAGGACGACGTGGGCTTCGAGCCCGTGTTCGTCGTCGAGCTCGGGGCCGTGCCGACCGACCTCCTGCTCGAGGCGAAGGCGCACATCGAGAGCCTCGTCCGCGAGTTCACGCTTGCAGCCGGCGCCGAATCGAGCCTGCCTGCCGACTTGGCGGCGCTGGTCCAGACCGTCGTCCACGGCTTCTCCCGGGCCAGGTCCGCGATCAAGAGGCAAGCGTTGGAGGCGGCTGCTCGTGGCGATGCCGAGACGAAGCTGACGCTGACGCTGCCCACATCTGCGGCGCATGCCGGCGAGAGCTATCTCAACGCGCTGGACGAGGCCGACGGCTACGCCCGCAGTGCGAGGCTGCTGACGCTCGAGACTCCGCCCGTTCATCGGGTCTTCCGGCGCTGGTACGTCGATTCGCTCAGCGCGCAGCTTCGTTGTCATGCGGCCGGTGAGCCGCCGCCCCGACAGCAGACGTTCCTGCAGCGTCTTGCCGACGACTACACGCAGATCGCACCGATGCAGAGCGTCGCCCAGAGACTCGCGCTGTTGCAGCGCGTCACGGCTGCCCTGACGGCTGCACGCGACGTCAAGGATGTGTGCCAGGTCGTCGTCGAGAACGCCACCAAGGTGCTGGGAGCGCGCTCGTCGGCCTTTTTTCTGCTCGGCGACGACGGCGTCTTCCGGCTGGCGGCTGCGGACGGCAATGACGGCGAGATGCCCAGCTACTACGAGTTCCCGCTCGAGGCGACGTTGCCCGGTGGTGAGGCGATCCGCTCGCGCCGGCCGGTCGTCATCCGCAACCTGACCGAGCTCGCAGAGCGCTACCCGACGCTGGCGAGCATCTATCCCGACGAGCGGGCGCTGCTGGTCGCACCGCTCATCGTCGGTGACCACGCGCTCGGAGTCCTCTCCCTGACCTTCCTCGGGCGGGGATCGGTCGACGAGCAAACCCAGCTGACGTTGCTCACCACCCTTGCCGATGTGTCGGCGCAAGCCCTGGAGCGGGCGACCGCGACGACCGCCGCGACCGCCGCGACCGAGCGATTGGCCTTTCTCGCCGAGGCCTCGGTCGTCCTGTCGAGCAGCCTTGACTACCGCACGGTCCTGGCTGCGGTCGCCGGCCTGGTCGTCCCGCGTCTGGCCGACTGGTGCGCGATCCAGTTGTTGGAGAACGACGCGCTCGAAACAGTCGCGTTGACGCACTTCGACCCGTCGAAGGCTGCGTGGGCTGCGCAGATGGGCGAGCGCTACCCGACCGACATGTCTGCACCGACCGGCGCTCCGAATGTCATCCGCACCGGGGTGAGCGAGCTCTACCCGGACATCCCGCAGGAGCTCATCGAAGCAGCAGCCGTTGACGAGGAGCACCTCGAGATCCTTCGCGAGCTCGGCATCTGCAGCGGCCTCGTCGTCCCTCTGACCGGGCGCACCGGTACGTTCGGCGCGCTCACGATGATCCACGCGGAGTCCGGCCGGCACTACGGCGATGAGGACGTGGCCTTCGCCGAAGACCTCGCTCGGCGGGCCGCGCTCGCCGTCGAAACCGCTCATGCTTTCCGCGAGCAGTCGGGCCGGCTGGCCGAGGTCACGCGGGTCGCCGAGGCCGCGCAGCACGCCATCCTCGCTGCGCCGCCCGCACAGATCGGGCCAGTCGCCCTCGCCGCTCGCTACGTCAGTGCGGCGGCCGAGGCGCTGATCGGCGGCGACCTCTTCGAGGTGGTCGAGCGACCGGGGGCGGTCCGGTTGCTGATCGGTGACGTGCGTGGAAAGGGCCTCGACGCCGTGCGCACCGCCACTGTGGTGCTTGGCG
>Ga0070681_10007270_pt1 | contig 10808 bp, 11 predicted proteins | sample KBSC83BmetaG_FD_65650 | JGI IMG/M metagenome (GOLD analysis project Ga0070681, IMG submission 65650) | Corn rhizosphere microbial communities from Kellogg Biological Station, Michigan, USA - KBS C8-3B metaG | ecosystem: Host-associated > Plants > Roots > Rhizosphere | place: USA: Michigan...
AAGCCGGAGTCCCAACTGAAGAGAATCTCTTCAGGCTGCTCGAGCGCCACATTCATGGTGTCGGGCACCTCGCGGCCGTCCTTCCAGAGGTAGACTCCGCCCACCATATTGACGGACCGGGGAATCTGCAGGTTCATGACCTTGTACCAGAAGGCAAGCTGATGGCACATGTTCTCATAGACGTTTCCGCCCGAGTAATCCCAGAAGAATCGCCAGTTCGCGTAGCGGTTCGCGTCAAACTCGTGTTCGGGCGCCGGACCGAGGAACGATTTCCAGATGATATTCTCGGCGGTCATGTCGGGGTAAACGGGACGCGCCCACTGCGCCTTGCCATGCGGGGTATTGCGATACATGTGCGAGTGAATCGCGGTAATCTTGCCCAGGTTGCCGCTCGAGAGAAACGCCGCCGCATCCGTCACCTGGCCCGAAGAACATGATTGATGCCCGATTTGTACCGTGCGCCGGCCGGCCTTCTGGAAAGCGGCGCGCATGCGCTTGGCGTGATCCACCGTAAACGCCATGGTCTTTTCCTGGTACACGTGCTTGCCGGAATCGAGAGAGGCGATGAAATGCTCGGCGTGCAGATGCTGGGGCGTGGCGATGAGAACGGCATCCACCGACTTATCGTCCAGTAGGTAACGATAATCGAGGAACGTCTGGGCCGCGGGCGCGATTTTTTTGGCCTCTTCCAGGCGGCGGGTGAAAACATCCGCAAACGCGACCAGCTCGGTATTCGGGCAGCTGACCGCCTCGCGAACGAGCTGCATGCCGCGATCGCCGGCGCCGATCAGGCCAAGGCGCAGACGGTCGTTGGATCCCAGAACATTTCCAGCCGCAAACGTTCCAGCGATTCCCGTCGCGACCTGCCCGATAAATTTCCGGCGAGAATGCATGGAAGACTCCTTACGAGGACGGGGTACTTATGTATCGTAACATTTCAGGCGGGCGGCTACAGCCGGACACGTTGCGCAAAAGGCTTTAGCTCACACGGTCCCCGACTTCGCTCAGCCATTCCGGGCGCTTGAGCACCTCTCGAGGTTTCGAGCCGTCGGGAGGACCGATGATCCCGTCGCGATGCATCATGTCGAGAATGCGGGCGGCACGGCCATAACCGAGACGCAACCGGCGTTGCAGCGTGGAAGTCGAGGCTTTGCCCATTTCGAGCACAACGCGGAGCGCGTCCTCATACATGGGATCTTGATCCCCGGAGCCGGCGCTTTCCTCCGAGACTTCCTCGTCGTCGGAGGGCGGCGCAAGCAATAGCGACTGATCATATTCCGGGGTGGCCTGCTCTTTCCAGAAATCCACCACGCGGTTGATTTCGTTTTCGGTGACGAACGCGCCGTGCACGCGAGTGAGGCGGGAGGAACCTGGCGGCAGAAACAGCATATCGCCCTTGCCTAACAGATGGTCGGCGCCCATGACGTCGAGAATGGTCCGGGAATCTACGCGCGTGGCGACTCGAAAGCTGATACGCGCGGGGAAATTCGCCTTGATGAGCCCGGTGATTACGTCGACGCTCGGCCGCTGCGTGGCGAGCACCAGGTGCATACCTACGGCGCGCGCCATCTGCGCCAGGCGCGTAACGGATTCCTCTACATTGCGGCCCTCGATCATCATCAGGTCGGCCAACTCGTCGATCAGGATGAGAATGTAGGGTAGCGGCTTGGGCTCGTCACTTTGAGCTTCTTCATCGAACAGGCTGCGCGGTTCCTGCTGCAGCTTGCGGATTTTCTTGTTGTATTGCTCGATGTTACGAACGCCTTGCTCGGCTAAAATGCGGAGCCGCCGCTCCATTTCGAGCACCGCGTTTCGCAGGGCGTTCGTGGCCTTGCGAGGATCGGTAATTACGGGCGTGAGCAGGTGCGGGATGCCTTCGTAGAGCCCCAGTTCGAGCCGCTTCGGATCGACCAGGATCATGCGGACATCTTCCGGCGTGGATTTATAGAGCACCGACATAATCAGGGAGTTGATCATGACGCTCTTCCCCGAACCGGTAGAGCCCGCGATCAGAAGGTGCGGCATTGAGTCGATCGCCGCGACCTTGATGCGTCCGTTGATATCCTTGCCCAACGAAATGGTGAGCCGCGATTGCGAGTTGCTGAACTCTTCCGATTCGAAGACCTCGCGGAGGCTGATCAGCTCCCGCCTCGAATTGGGGACTTCGATGCCGACGGTTGGCTTTCCCGGAATGCGCTCAATGAGGATCGACTCAGCCTGCAGCGCCATGCACAAATCTTCGTTGAGCGTGGTGATGCGGCTGTATTTAATGCCCGCTTCGGGCTTGAATTCGAACGTCGTGACCACCGGGCCCGGGTTAATCTGCACGACGGAGCCGAGCACGTTAAATTCTTCGAATTTCGATTTCACTCGCGCCGCAATGTCTTTTAGTTCCTGCTCGTCGTAAGCGGTGCGGCCTTGCGCCTCATTCAACAGTGCCGTGGTGGGTAACTGGAAATCGGTGGACACGTGGCGCTCCGGCGCGGGAGGCGGGGCGGAGCGCCGTGCGGCTGGAGACGGCGCCACGGGCTCTTCGATGGGACAAATAGGAATGTCATCGGGCGTGAACTCGAGATTTGGTTGTGCCTGGAAAGGCTCTCCCGGTTCGATGATCTCCGCCTCCGGCTCGCGGTGCCGGCGCGCTTCGGCGCGTGCCGCGGCTCGCTCTTCGGCATGAATGCGTGCCTTTTCCCGGCGCTTCTCCAGTCTGTGTCGGCGCCGCTCCGCTAACCAGTCCTTAATACGGTCAGCCAGTCCCTGAAGTGCAGCCATAGGACGGGCGAACCAGTCCTGCAGTTTTGAAAGCGTGAACGTCGATACGAGATAAACGGACACGATGGCGGCCGTGAAGGTCACGAGGGCGGCGCCCGTTCGATTCAAAGCGTCGACCAGAGTGTGAGCCAGCAACATCCCCAGCACTCCGCTTGCCGGCACTCCCAACATGCGCACTCCTGGCGATTCACCAAAACCGGCGCAGACGCTGAATCCGAGCAGAAGGAAGCCGGCCAGCTTCACTCCAGGGTCTTCGATGGATTCCGAGCGGATCCACTTCCATCCCAGAAGAAATGAGCATAAAGGAAACAGCAGCGCCGCGAGGCCGAAGGTTTGCAGCAACACGTCGGAAAGATAGGAACCGACATAGCCCGCAAGATTCTGAGGATGAATATTAGCGGCGGTATTCCACGAAGGATCGTATGTGCGATAGGAAACGAGACTGAAGAGAACCAGGAGTCCGAACGCGAGGAACACGAATCCCATGACCTCGTTCAGGCGTTTGGACTCAGTGGGCGATAAGAGCTTCATCCCGTTGGCGAGCGGGAAGCAGCCAGAGCAATGACTATTATGCCAAAAATGATTCGATAATAAATGAAGAAGTACAGCGTGTGACGCTGCAGAAATCGCATGAAGAACGCGATAACGGCGAGGCCAGAAAGCGCGCTTAATAGGATTCCAACCGCCATGGGGGTGTGCATACCGGGCGGGATGCCGCCGTGCTTTATCAGGTCATAAAGCGCCTTTGCCACAGCGCCCGCAATGACCGGGGTAGCCAAAAGAAATGAGAATCGGGCAGTCGCGATACGATCTAAATTGCGGAACAGGCCGGCGGTAATCGTGATCCCGCTGCGCGAAGTCCCCGGCACTAAAGCGATCGCCTGCGCCGCGCCAATGACTAGCGAATCTGTAAACGTCACCCGGCTCAAGTCCTTTTTCCGTGCGCCTAGCCGTTCCCCGATCCACATCAGCGCCCCCACTGCCACCAGCATGGAGCCGATGACGAATGGGCTGCGCCAGGTGGTCTCCGCCTGCTTGCCGAATATGAATCCGCAGATGCCGGCGGGAATCGAGCCCACTACCAGCAACCAGAGCAAGCGCGGGTTCTGCCGCAGCGTCTCGTCATCCCCGTATCGAATGCCAAATCCTTGCGCAATCACTTGCAGCCAGGTTCGGAAAAAATAGACAAATACGGCGATGAGCGTCCCGAGATGCAACGCAATATCAAACGTCAGGCCGGGATCCGTCCAGCCGAGCAGCCATGGCGCCAGCGCGAGGTGTGCCGTGCTGCTAATAGGCAGAAATTCAGTGACCCCCTGAATGATGGCGAGCACAACAGCTTGATACAGCGGCATGATGTCAGAATGGACATGGTAACCCGTCCCCGTGTCAAACACCAAGATTGTCGTAACGCTGGGCCCGGCAAGCGATTCGCCGGAGGTGCTGCGCCAGCTGCTCGCGCACGGCGTTTCGATTTTCCGGATGAATGCATCGCACGGCACGCAAGATGAGCATGCAGCGCGCATTTCGACGGTCCGCTCCGTAGCCGCCGAACAGGGCAGGCCAGCCGCATTGTTGCTGGATCTGCAGGGACCGAAGATTCGCCTGGGGAAATTTGAAACGGAAAGCTGCGTGATCCCGGCGGGTGTGGACTTCAGCATTACGACCGAACCTGTCCTTGGCAACTGCGAACGGGCATCGACTACTTATGTGAGGTTCGCCCACGACGTAAAACCGGGCGATCGCGTTCTCCTCGCCGATGGCGCAGTGGAATTGCGCGCCGTTGAAAGCGATGGCACGAGTGTGCGCTTCCATGTGATCGCTGGAGGACAGGTGGGCAGCAACAAAGGCATCAACCTGCCGGGAGTTCGCGTGAGCGCGCCGTCTGTAACGGAAAAGGATCTGTCGGATCTGGAATTTGGTCTCGCGGCCGGAGTGGATCTGATCGCGCTGTCATTTGTGAGGACGGCAGCGGACGTCTCGGTTCTCAAGCAACACATCGGACAGCGGCCGGCGCGTGTGGTCGCAAAAATTGAAAAGCCTGAAGCGTGGGACCACATCGAAGAGATTCTGGACGAGGCTGATGGCGTGATGGTCGCGCGGGGGGATCTGGGCGTCGAAATGGCGCTCGAACGCGTGCCGCCCATCCAGAAATCGATTATCCGGCGCGCACGGCGGCGCGGTAAATTTGTGATCACGGCGACGCAGATGCTCGAGTCGATGATCGAGCACCCCACGCCCACACGCGCCGAAGTCAGCGACGTGGCCAATGCCATTTACGACGGTACCGATGCAGTGATGCTGTCGGCTGAAACCTCGATCGGCAAGTATCCGGCGGAGGCAGCGGCTTACATGGCGCGCATCGCGTCGGAAGCCGAAGCATCTATTAGCAAGCGCGGATTTCAGGAACTGCCCCCGCTTCGTGAGCCGACACACGCCGAGATTGTCGCCGCTTCGGCTTACCATGCCGCGCGCGCCGCGCGAGTGAACGGCATCGTGGTCTTCACGTCGAGCGGCTCGAGCGCGCGGCTGGTTTCGCGTTTCCGACCGCCTGTTTGTATTTACGCCATGACGCCCAACGAAGTCGTGGCGCGGCAGTTATTGATTCACTACGGCGTTTTTCCTGTGCTGGCGCCGGAGGTCGGGTCAACCGATGAAATGCTGGCGCAGATGGACCGGATGTTGATCGAGCGAGGTTACCTGCATCCTGGCGATGCCGTGGTATTTGTCGCGGGGCAGCCGATCGGCCGGCCGGGCACCACCAACTTGATGAAGTTGCATCAGATCGGAGACTTGCGATGACGGAAGGCCCGGATAACAGCCGATGTCCGCCCATGCCTGTTTCGCTATAATTAAGGCACGACATGGCGCAGGAATATATAGAAGAGCGCGGCGGCGGCTATTACTTCATTGGCAGCCGTGTGTCTCTCGATTCGGTCGCGCATCAGTTTTTACAGGGCGAGTCTCCGGAAGCAATTGTTCAGGCTTTCCCTTCGCTGTCGTTGCGGCAGGTCTACGGCGGAATCACATTCTACCTGGCTCACCAAGCCGAAATGGATTTGTACCTGAAGCGGGGCGACGCGCGGTTTGAGGAAGTGGCCCGAGCGTCACGCGAAGCGAATTCGCTCTTTTACGCCAAGCTGGAAGCTGCTAGGCGAGCGACACCGACGCGAGGCTGACGGGCTGCCGCCTCATCATCACCGCCGCCTAGCGTCGGCCCATCCGAGGGCCCAGTAGCACATTACGCAGCTGCAGAGCATGCGGTAGAGTTCTAGATGAAAGTTACCCCCTGCGCAGCTTGGCTGCCAGCTCGAAGGCCACAGGCGATCACCTGTGGCCTTCGCTTTTTCGGAGGGAGGGTTGAGGACTTTCATTTATGTCGATGGATTCAACCTCTACAATAGGGCGCTCATTAAAACACAATTCAAGTGGCTAGACCTTCGGAGCCTTTGCACCTGGCTCCTTGATTCGGCAAACCAGATCGAGGAAATCAAATATTACACGGCGCGCGTCTCCGGTAGGCGTGATCCCGATCAACCAACCCGACAGAATGCTTACCTTCGGGCACTCAAAACGTTACCGGGGCTTTCGATCTACTACGGCAGGTTCTTGCCCAAGATAAGCAATCGCCCCCTTGTGAGGCCCATCCCCGATTTGCCGAAGTACGTTGATGTTCACAGTACCGAAGAGAAGGGTTCGGATGTCAATCCAGCGTCCCATCTGATTTGGGTTGGAGCGCGCAACGCATTCGGTGTCGCAGTGGTGATTTCCAAAGACACCGATTTGGTCGAGCCAATTAGGATTGTTCGCCATGAGATGGGAAAGCCAGTCGGCGTACTTTGTCCTGACGGTGCATGCCCTCCCCATCTGGCGGCCGTCGCAAGCTTTGTCCGCCACATCAATGACACGGTGCTGGCTGCGCGCCAATTCCCCTCGACGGTGCGCACCCACGCGGGACGAGAGATCCACAAGCCAAGAGTTTGGTAAAAAAAACTGGCTGAAGAGACATCGTACGAGGAGCAGGAGCGCGACCAAGCACGCGCGGAGGAAGGCGTCCGGCCCACTTGCCCTATAGAAGCGGCTGCGAGTTTATCCGTCGCCTGCTTCGATGTAATTACAGGATGGACCTCGAAATCAATGAGGTCGTTCCAATTGGCCATCCATTGATCGAGCAACCGCCGATCATCAGTTTCCATGAGTTGGTAGTAGCGCTCAAGTTTTTCGTCCACCCAGCTCGACACGTAAAGCAAGCCCTCGGGCGCCATTCGACCGCGGTCCCGAAAACGACGGTACACGAGTACAGGATCTTTGTTCCTGAAGTGCTCCACCACCATGTATGTGGTCATATTTCTGATGATATCCATGCCGAGCACCTATCTGTTCGTGCCCACAACTATCCGTTCAGATAGGATGTGCGACGTAAAATGGGCGTGCCACGTGGCCCCTGCCACGGTGCGCGGCGCGCTATGTCCATTTGGCGCAAGGGATTCCGCCAATTGGTGAGAGAGACCGGGATGTGCATTATCGAATGGCTTACGGCTTGCTCTTATGTGAGCCTGTGGCGCATCGAACGTTGCGCACTTCTTCCCCCCTGTGGGGCGGGAGGCAGAAGGTCACCGCGGGCCTTACCGAAGGAGATGACGATGATGACGACGTCGATAACTGAGAATGCAGTCATCCCTCCCCGCAAAATCGTGCGCAGGCTGGACGAATTTCCAGAACTGATGCAGGCATTGCGTGGCGGCGATTTACCGACAGGCCGCTTGCTTTGTGCTCAAGTTTTCAACTTCCATCCGTGGGAGCAGCTTGCCCGTGCGTCCGCAACTAATGAGACAAGTCTAAAGAGATAGTGCAAGAAGTGTGAGGTTATCGCGTGTTCTCATTCGCAACTCCATAAAGCACTGCTGGTCCCGCAAGCCGCAGCGGCCGCGGCTCTGGTATGTAAGGTCGTGGAAACGAACGCTTAACTCCACGCGGCCCATCAGACGAGTCTCCAGCGTGCTCTCAATCGATGTAGGAATCGATACGCCGTCGCGAATCTCGTAAGTACGCACGAACCGGATACTCTTCAGGAAAATGGAAGGAACTTTAACAAACTGCCCATCTTCACGAAGTGCCATCCCTGTCTGCACGTCTAGCCATAGCTCGCCTTTGAACAACCCGACCCTCTTTCTCTTGGGTTTGATGCGAAAGATCTGCACTCGGTGTCCCTCGGGCCCGAGCGTCGATTTCAGCCGGAATTCAATTGGTGGGCGTAACCGAGATGCCCCCGGCATCGCAAGCCTGGCTTTCGGCGGCCAGGTACCGGTTGATAATCTCCCGCTTCACGCGAACATCTCCGCTAGACGCCAGCACTGTATACGAAACCTGCCCAGCACAGGAAATCCGGCGTATGGCACTGAGACTACTTGTTTTTTCGAGCTTGGGAAGGTCAGCCGCAATCTCTACTCGCATCTCCACCCCGCGGAAGGCGGTCTCCCGGATCTGTGCGGTTTCTAAATACTGCTGTATGGCTGCCTCTTCCGCCTTCGCGGGCGTGATGGCCATGGTGGAAAGTCGGCAAATGGCTGTGAGCAGGATGAAACGCCGCATCATGGCAACAACTCTTTTCTTTGCACAATCGGAGTTTGCGTCCCGAGGCCGGCGCCCGTCCTGTGGAAACTCTTACAAAACTATGATGAATTTCTGACAAGCCGTTTCAGGTCGGCTCGTCACCTTGATCAGCATGTGAAATCCATCGCAAGCGCACACATTAACCCGAATCGATTGGCGTGTTTAGCGATTCAGGAAATCAGGACCTCCGAGTTTGCCGGCGTGCAGATTTGGTGTATGCTGAATTCGATTCTCATGCTGCTCGAGATCGAGACCCGGCGCGTCGGCCCGGACGTTACGGTCCTGGAAATGGTGGGCAAAATCGCTTTGGGCCGCGAAAGTCAGCGGGTCGAAACGCTGGTTCAGGATCTTCTGCGTCAAAACGAGAGGAGACTTATTTTCGATCTCTCCCGCGTCACGCATATGGACAGCACAGGCATCGGCGTTCTGGCTTATTGCTTCGGCACGCTGAACCGTTGCGGCGGAGAAATGCGCGTGGCAGGCACAACAGGGAAGGTACTGCACCTGCTGCAGATCACGCGGCTGGATACCGTACTGCCCTTATATCCATCGGTGGACGCCGCTTGCGTGAGCTTGGGCATACCGCCGCCGGACTAGCCTTGGCTTCACACCCGGCTCCGGTGAATCAGTCAAAATTATGCCTTCCGCGGCACACGTAGCTTGGGCCAAAATTCGCGTTGCTGCCATGATTGGATGCGCGGTCGGCATCCTTTGTGTAGTGATCTATCTACTGAGTGGCGGCTCAGAATTTCTGCAGCCTGCCGTCACCATCGAAACGTACATGACGGATCTCTCAGGTCTGGCCAGAGGATCGCCAGTCCGGTTCAACGGCATCAAGGTCGGCGAAGTAACTTCGACGCAGTTTTCCAACCTGAAAGATCCGCAGAAGGTGGTGAAAGTGGATATGTCCATCATCCAGCGCTATTTGAATGCGATTCCCGAAGATTCAACCGTTGCGGTGGCCGCGGAAACCGTGCTGGGCGACAAGTTTGCGGATATCAACGAGGGCAAGAGCCCGCGTCACTTGCGGCCGGGAGCCGTGCTGGTGACGCCGCCGCAGAAACAATTCGATCGGGCTGATCTGCTCAAGGCCGCCCGAGACATCGTCGCCAGTGCGGATGCGGTCCTGGGAGACATTGAAGCTGGGCGAGGCCCGGTTGGCGAGTTGGTCAAAGGCGAGGCCCTGTACGACGATAGTCTCAAATGGGTCTCGCAAATCCAACACCAGATTCGCGCCGCTACGGCCAAAAATACTCCGCTTGGCCAGCTGATTTACGATGACAAGATGTATGAGCAGATCCGCGCACCGATCAAGCGGCTAGACACGGCAATGACTGAGTTACAGGCGGGGAAAGGCGCCGGGGGACAGGCTTTAAAAGACCCGGGCCAGTACGACAGGGTGCACAAATCCGTTTCCACTCTTCTTCAAACGCTGGAAGATCTGAATGCGGGGAAGGGACCAACGGGACAGCTGCTCAAGAACGACGATCTCTACGTAAATATGACTCGCGTCATCGATGAAGTGAATGAATCGGTAGAAATGCTCACCAACGGCGAAGGCGCCGTGGGGCACCTGTTAGTCGACGCCACCCTGTACGATAACCTGCAGGGGAGCACCACAAAACTGCAGGCGATGCTGAAAGATTTACGCGCGAATCCGCAAAAGTTTTTACGTATCAAGGTGTTCTAAAACAGAAGCCAGTGCAGCAAGGTATTCACCAAACTCAAAAGAATCGCGCCGAGGATCGCCGGCAGGCATCCGCGCACGCGAAAACCGGGCATCATAGCCGCCGCTATCTTAAGCATCAAAGCGTTAATCACGATCAGGAAAGCTCCGAACGTAATCAGCACGAGCGGAAAAGTGAAAATCCTCAGCAGCAAGCCGAGTGTGACGTTCACCAAGCCGATGAGAATCGCCGCGATCATGGCCGTACCGAAGCCGGCAATGTCGATTCCCGGCACAATGGCAGCCACGATCACCAGGCTAGCCGCGCTGAGCAGCCAATTGAGGAGCAGATGCATATTGGTTTTCGATTGTAACAACTATGGCGCAACTCTATACGGGGACTTCCGGATTCGCGTATCCGAGCTGGAAACCGCGTTTCTATCCCGCGGACCTGCCGGAAAAGAAATTCCTGGAGCACTATGCCAGCCGCCTGAACTGCGTGGAGATCAATTACACGTTCCGGCGTCTGCCGGCCGCAACCACGCTGGAAAAGTGGGTCACGGCTACCCCCGCCGGCTTTCGATTCGCGTGTAAAGCCAACATGCGGATTACGCATATCCTGCGCCTGAAAGATGTTTCAGGCGCACTCGAGTTATTTCTGCGTTCGATCGATCCGCTGCGGTCGGCGCGCCGGCTCGGGCCGATCCTTTTTCAACTTCCACCCAACTTGAAGTACGACCTCGATCTATTGCGGAAC
>Ga0070681_10007272_pt1 | contig 10808 bp, 12 predicted proteins | sample KBSC83BmetaG_FD_65650 | JGI IMG/M metagenome (GOLD analysis project Ga0070681, IMG submission 65650) | Corn rhizosphere microbial communities from Kellogg Biological Station, Michigan, USA - KBS C8-3B metaG | ecosystem: Host-associated > Plants > Roots > Rhizosphere | place: USA: Michigan...
GCGCAGCGCCGTGGCGCGCTCGCCCGCTGCGGCGGGCAGGTAGCCGTGGAACGCGAAGCGCTGGCCCTCGAGGCCCGCGGCCATCAGCGCGAGCAGCACGGCCGACGGTCCCACCAGCGGCACGACGCGCACGCCGCTGCGATGCGCGGCGGCGACGACGCGGGCGCCCGGGTCGGCGACGCCCGGCGCGCCGGCATCCGACACGAGGCCCATCGCGTGGCCGTCGCGCGCGGGTGCCAGCAGCGCATCGATTTCGCTGTCGCTCGCATGCCCGGCCAGCGGCGCGATCGAAAGATCGGCGATCGGCCGCGCCATGCCGAGCGAGCCGAAGAACGCGCGCGCTGCCTTCGGCGTCTCGACGATCCAGTGCGTGAGCTCACGCGCGATCGCCAGCGTTCGCGCCGGCAGGACGTCCTCCGGCGGCACGGCGCCGAGAAGGCTCGGCACGATGTAAAGCGGCGCCGCATGCGGCGCGGCGCGCGCCGCCCCGGGTGTCGCCGCGTGCGACGCAGTGTCGGGCGCGTGCGGCGCGCGGCTCAAGGCAGTGCCTTGACGACGTCGACGCCGGCCTCGCGCAAAAGGCGCGTCAGCGCGATCAGCGGCAGCCCGATGAGCGCCGTGGGATCGTCGCTCTCGATGCGCTCGAAGAGCGCGATGCCGAGCGACTCCGCGCGCACCGCACCCGCGCAATCGTACGGCTCGTCGCGCCTGAGGTACGCCTCGATCGTCCGCGCATCGAGCGTGCGGAACGTGCTCAAGACGTCGACCATCGCCTCCGCCAGCCTGCCGCTGCGTGAATCGAGCAGTGCGACGGCGGTGTGGAACACGATGGTGCGGCCCGATTGCGCGGTGAGTTGCGCGACGGCGCCGGCGCGGTCGAGCGGCTTGCTGACGGCGACGCCGTCGCAATCGGCGACCTGGTCCGAGCCGATGACCAGCGCGTCGGGGTGTCGCGCCGCGACCGCGCGGGCTTTGGCCGAGGCGAGCCGGCGCGCGGTCTCGACCGGCGGCTCGCCGGCCCGTGGCGACTCGTCGACGTCCGGCGTGGCGACGACGAAGGGCACGCCGAGGCGCTCCATCAGGCCGCGGCGGTAGCGCGACGTCGAGGCGAGGACGATCAGGCGGTCGAGCGGCATCCGGGGGGTGGCGCCGGCGCGCTTGAAGCCGCCCGCGCAAGATGCTTGTTTTAAAACCGGATTTTGACAGAAATCCGCTTCCGGGCTAAAATCATCCGCTTTTCGCGAAGGCGTCCCAAAATCATGCCCCGTGCGTCGCACGACGGTCTGTCGCTCGACCCGTTGCGGATGGCGGCACATGGCGAGGCGAAGGAGGGCAACGTCGACGCACGATCGCTCGAGGCTGTCGCCGACGCGCTCGCGCCCGGCAACGAGCCGGTCGACGTGAAGTGGCGGATCGAGGGCGGACGCAGCGCCGAGGGCCGGCCGATGCTCGCCGTGCACGTCGAAGGCGCGGTGCCGCTCACCTGCCAGCGCTGCCTCGCGAGTTTCGAGTGGCCGCTCGCGCGGACGACGCGCGTGCTGCTCGCGCGCGACGAGGCGGAGCTCGCCGTGCTCGACAACGAGTCCGACGACGAGGTGATCGACGGCTCCGCGAGGATCGGCGCGCAATCGCTGGTCGGGGACGAGATTTTGTTGACGTTGCCGTTCGCCCCGGTCCATCCGGGCGCGTGCCCTTGAACTCAAACCCTGCGGCGCTCCCCGAGGGACGCCGCGTACCCGCCGTACCTGGAGAAACGAGAATGGCCGTCCAGCAGAACAAGAAGTCGCCGTCGAAGCGCGGCATGCACCGCGCGCACGACTTCCTCGCCAATCCGCCGCTTGCCGTCGAACCGGCGACCGGCGAGACGCACCGCCGTCATCACATCAGCCCGAGCGGCTTCTACCGGGGTAAGAAGGTCGTCAAGACGAAGGCCGACGAGTAGTCGGCGCGATGACCGTCACCGTCGCCATCGATGCGATGGGCGGCGATCATGGGCCCGCAGTCACGGTGCCGGCGGCGCTCGCGTTCCTCGATGCCTGTGCCGGGGCGCGCGCGATCCTGGTCGGCTCGGCCGAGGCGATCGACGCGGCGCTCGGCACGGCCGACGCGTCGCGCCGCGCGCGCATCGACGTGCAGCCGGCGAGCGAGGTCGTGACGATGGACGAGAAGCCGGCCGACGCGCTTCGTCGCAAGAAGGACTCGTCGATGCGCGTCGCGATCAACCTCGTCAAGGAGGGCCGCGCCGACGCGTGCGTGTCCGCCGGCAACACCGGCGCGTTGATGGCGATCGCGCGCTTCGTGCTGAAGACGCTGCCGGGCATCGACCGCCCGGCGATCGCATCGCAATTGCCGACGCGCAAGGGTGTCGTCACCGCGCTCGACTTGGGCGCCAACGTCAACTGCACGGCCGAGCAGCTCGTGCAGTTCGCGGCGATGGGCAGCGCGCTGTGCGCCGCCGTTTCCGGCATCGAGCGCCCGCGCGTCGGTCTCCTCAACATCGGCGTCGAGGACATCAAGGGCAACGAGCTCGTCAAGGAGGCGTCGGAGCGCTTGAAGCAGTCGGGGCTCAATTTCTACGGCAACATCGAGGGCGACGACATCTACAAGGGCACGACCGACGTCGTCGTCTGCGACGGCTTCGTCGGCAACGTCGCGCTGAAGACGTCGGAAGGGCTCGCGCAGATGCTCGCCGAATTCCTGAAGACCGAATTCATGCGCAATCCGCTCACCAAGCTGTCGGCGGCGATCGCGTGGCCCGTGCTGCGCGCGTTCCGCGCGCGCGTCGACCCGCGTCGCCACAACGGCGCGACGCTGGTCGGCCTCAAGGGTGTGGTCGTCAAGAGCCATGGCAGCGCCGACGTGATGTCGTTCACGCACGCGCTCGTCAAGGCGCACGCCGAGGTGACGCACCGCGTGCTGGAGCAGATCGCCGCGCGCATCGCCGCGATGCCCGCCGCGGCGCTCTCCGCACCTTTGCCGTCGGCCGCGACGGTTCCCGCCGCCGATGCATAGCCGCATCGCCGGCACCGGCAGCTACCTGCCGGCGCGCGTCCTCACCAACGCCGAGCTCGCGCTCACCGTCGCGACGAGCGACGAGTGGATTCGCACCCGCACCGGCATCGCCCAGCGTCACATCGCCGCCGAGGGCGAGGCGACCTCGGACCTCGCGCATGCGGCGTCGCGCCGCGCGCTCGACGCGGCCGGCATCGCGCCGGCCGACGTCGATCTCATCGTCGTCGCGACCACGACCCCGGACATGGTGTTTCCGTCGACCGCGTGCATCCTGCAGCACAAGCTCGGAGCGGCCGGCGGCGCCGCATTCGACGTGCAGGCCGTGTGCTCGGGCTTCGTCTACGGGCTCGCGATCGCCGACCGGATGATCGCGTCGGGGATGGCGAAGAACGCGCTGGTCGTCGGCGCCGAAGTGTATTCGCGGATCCTCGACTGGAACGATCGCTCGACCTGCGTGCTGTTCGGCGACGGCGCCGGCGCGGTCGTGCTCGTGCCGTCGGCCGAGCCGGGCATCCTCACCGCGCACCTTCACGCCGACGGCAGGCACCGCGACATCCTGTGCGTGCCGGGGCAGGTGCACAATGGCGTCGTCACCGGCACGCCGTTCCTGCACATGGACGGCGGGCAGGTGTTCAAGTTCGCGGTCAAGGTGCTCGCCGAATGCGCGGAGGAGGCGCTTGCCGCCTGCGACATGGACGCCGACGCGATCGATTGGCTGATCCCGCACCAGGCGAACGTGCGCATCATGGATTCGACCGCGAAAAAGCTGCACGTGCCGCACGAGCGCGTCGTCGTCACGGTCGACCGGCACGGCAACACGTCGGCCGCGTCGATCCCGCTCGCGCTCGACGAGGCGGTGCGCGACGGCCGCATCCGCGCCGGCCATCACGTGATGTTGCTCGGCGTCGGCGGCGGCTTCACCTGGGGCTCCGTTTTCCTGCGATGGACATGAACGCCGTGAACGCATTCGCGATGCTGTTTCCGGGGCAGGGCTCGCAGTCGGTGGGCATGCTCAAGGTCTACACCGATCATCCGCTGGTGCGCGCGACGATCGACGAGGCCTCCGACGCGCTCGGCGAGAACCTCGGCGATCTCATCGACAATGGCCCCGACGACACGCTCAACCTCACCACCAACACGCAGCCGGTGATGCTCGCGACCGACATCGGCGTGTGGCGCGCGTGGCGCGGCGCCGGCGGCCCGGAGCCCGCGGTCGTCGCGGGCCACAGCCTCGGCGAGTACGCGGCGCTCGTCGCCGCCGGCGCGCTCGCGTTCGCCGATGCCGTGCGCCTCGTGCGCTTTCGTGCGGAAGTGATGCAGGAAGCGGTGCCAACAGGTGTGGGCGCGATGGCGGCGGTCATCGGCGGCGACGACGAGGGCGTGATCGCGGCCTGCGCCGAGGCGGCGCAGGGCGAGGTGTGCGAGGCGGTCAACTTCAACGCGCCCGGCCAGCTCGTCATCGCCGGGCATCGCGGCGCCGTCGAGCGCGCGATGGCGACGGTGAAAGCGCATGGCGCGAAGCGCGCAGTCCTTTTGCCGGTGTCCGCGCCATTTCACAGCTCGCTCTTGAAGCCGGCCGCGGCGCGCCTTGCGACGCGACTCGCGAGCGTCGAATTCAGCATGCCGGCGATTCCCGTCCTGCACAACGTCGACGTCGCCGAGCACGGCAGCGCCGCCGCGATCCGCGAAGCGCTCGCCGCGCAGGCCGCGAGCGCCGTGCGCTGGAGCGACACGATCCGCACGATTCGCGGCCGCGGCATCACCACGCTGATTGAATGCGGCCCCGGCAAGGTGCTGACCAACCTGATGCGCAAGATCGACGCGACGATGACCGCGCTCGCGACCAGCGACGACATCGACATCGACGCCGCGCTCACGGCGGTGAAGGCGCCGGCATGATCGCGGAATGCCGGCTCGACCGGGCATCGGCTCCGTGCGCAGCGCAGCGGGGCGATCGATGACCACGCAAGACCTCGCCGGGCAGGTCGCACTCGTCACCGGCGCGACGCGCGGCATCGGCCGCGCGATCGCGACGCGGCTCGCGCGCGACGGCGCGACCGTCGTCGGCACGGCGACGACGGAGGAAGGCGCCGCGACGATCGCGGCTTACCTCGCCGAGGCGGGCAACGCCGGCACCGGCATGGCCGTCGACGTCACCGACGCCGGCGCCACGCAGGCACTGCTCGGCGTGATCGAAAACCGCTTCGGGGCGATCGCGATCCTCGTCAACAACGCCGGCATCACGCGCGACAACCTGCTGGTGCGGATGAAGGACGCCGACTGGGACGCCGTGCTCGACACCAACCTCAAGGCCGTGTTCCGCCTGTCGAAGGCCGTGCTGCGCAACATGATGAAGGCGCGCAGCGGGCGCATCATCCAGATCGGCAGCGTAGTCGGCGCGTCCGGAAACCCGGGCCAGGCCAACTACGCCGCCGCCAAGGCGGGGCTCGCGGGCTTCGCCAAGTCGCTCGCGCAGGAAGTGGGCAGCCGCGGGATCACGGTCAACGTCGTCGCACCGGGCTTCATCGATACCGACATGACGCGCTCGCTGCCCGAGTCCGCGCGGGCGGCGCTGCTCGCGCGCATCCCGCTCGGCCGGCTGGGGTCGGCCGAAGACGTGGCCGAGGCTGTCGCGTTCCTCGCAGGCCCCGGCGCGTCCTACGTGACCGGCACCACGCTGCACGTCAACGGCGGCATGCTGATGCCGTGACAAGGGGCAAAGCTGCGGCAGTGGCCTACGGTATAATCCGCCGGTTTCGTCAATTCGTCCCCGCAAGGGAGGAGACGCATGGAAAACGTTGAACAACGAGTCAAGAAGATCGTCGCCGAGCAGCTCGGCGTAAACGACGCGGAAATCAAGAATGAGTCGTCGTTCGTCGAGGACCTTGGCGCCGATTCGCTCGACACCGTCGAGCTCGTGATGGCGCTGGAAGAAGAGTTCGAGACCGAGATTCCCGACGAGGAAGCCGAGAAGATCACCACGGTCCAGCAGGCGATCGACTACATCAAATCCCACGACAAGAAGTAAGGCCTCGCCGGCGCGGATGAGAAGCGGTCGCCGCGGCCGCGCCGCGCCGTGTTCGTTTCCGGCGTTCCACAAGCCGTCCATCGCAATCCGTCCATGACTGCACGTCGACGCATCGCCGTCACCGGCCTCGGCATCGTCTCGCCCGTCGGCATCGGCGTCGCCGACGCCTGGGCCGCGATCCTCGCCGGCAAGTCGGGCATCGCGCGGATCACGCGCTTCGATCCCACGCACTTTCCGTCGCAGATCGCCGGCGAGGTCAAGGACTTCGACGTGTCGAAGTGGCTGTCGGGCAAGGAGGCGCGGCGCTACGACACGTTCATCCACTACGGCCTCGTCGCGGCGATGGAGGCGGTGCACGAGGCCGGCCTCGATCGCTACGACGGCGACAAGGAGCGCGTCGGCGTGTCGATCGGCTCGGGCATCGGCGGGCTGCCGATGATCGAGCACACCGCCAAGGCGTATTTCGAGCACGGGCCGCGCAAGATCAGCCCGTTCTTCGTGCCCGGCTCGATCATCAACATGATCGCGGGGCTCGCGTCGATCCACTTCGGGTTCAAGGGGCCGAACCTCGCGACGGCGACGGCCTGCTCGACAGCCAACCACAGCATCGGCGAGGCGGCGCGCCTCATCGAATACGGCGACGCCGACGTGATGGTCGCGGGCGGCGCCGAAGCGACGGTCAGCGAGCTCGGCGTCGGCGGCTTCTGCGCGTCGCGCGCGCTCTCCACGCGCAACGACGATCCCGCGACGGCAAGCCGGCCGTGGGATCGCGACCGCGACGGCTTCGTGCTGGGCGAGGGCGCCGGCGTGCTGGTGCTCGAGGAGCTCGAGCACGCCAAGGCGCGCGGCGTGCCGATCTATTGCGAGCTCACCGGCTACGGCTTGTCGGCCGACGCGCATCACATCACCGCGCCGCCCGACGACGGCGACGGCGCGCGCCGCGCGATGGTCAACGCGCTGCGCAATGCGCGAATGGCGCCTGGCGACATCGACTACATCAACGCGCACGGCACGTCGACGCCGCTCGGCGACCTCGCCGAGTGCACGGCCGTCAAGCGTGCGTTCGGCGACCACGCCTACAAGCTTGTCGTCAGCTCGACCAAGTCGATGACCGGCCACCTGCTCGGCGCGGCCGGCGGCGTCGAGGCGGTGTTCACCGCGCTCGCGATCCGCGACCAGGTGGCGCCGCCGACCGCCAACCTCGTCAACGTCGATCCCGCGTGCGACCTCGACTTCGCGCCGCTCGCCGCGCGCAAGATGGCGATTCGCGGCGCGCTGTCCAACTCGTTCGGCTTCGGCGGCACCAACGCGACGCTTGCGTTCCGCGCGCTGTAGGCGGACCGCATGGCGCTGATCGTCCAGAAATACGGCGGCACGTCGGTCGGATCGATCGCGCGCATCCGCGAGGTCGCGAAGCGCGTCGCGCGCTTCCACCGCGAGGGCCACGAGCTCGTCATCGTGCTCTCCGCGATGGCGGGCGAGACCAATCGCCTGATCGGCCTCGCGAAGGAGCTGTCGGCCAATCCGAGTCCGCGCGAGCTCGACGTGGTCGCCGCCACCGGCGAGCAGGTGACGATCGGCCTCCTGGCGATCGCGCTGCAGGAGCTCGGCATCAAGGCAAAGAGCTACACCGGCGGCCAGGTGCGCATCCTGACCGACGGCGCGCATACCAAGGCGCGCATCCTCGACATCGACGAAGCGCGGATGCGCAAGGACCTCGCCGACGGCACCATCGTGATCGTCGCGGGCTTCCAGGGTGTCGACAAGGACGGCGACATCACGACGCTCGGTCGCGGCGGCTCGGACACGTCGGGCGTCGCGCTCGCCGCGGCGCTCAAGGCGGACGAGTGCCAGATCTATACCGACGTCGACGGCGTCTACACCGCCGATCCGCGGATTGTCCCCGAGGCGAAGCGCCTCGACAAGATCACGTTCGAGGAGATGCTCGAGCTCGCGAGCCAGGGATCGAAGGTGCTGCAGATCCGCTCGGTCGAGTTCGCCGGCAAGTATCTCGTCAAGCTGCGCGTGCTGTCGTCGTTCGACGATGCCGATTCGACGGCGCCGGGCACGCTCATCACCTTCGAGGAAGACGACACCATGGAACAGGCGATCATCTCCGGCATCGCGTTCAACCGCGACGAGGCCAAGATCTCGGTGATGGGCGTCGAGGATCGCCCCGGCATCGCCTACGCGATCTGCGGCCCGATCGCCGCCGCCAACATCGATGTCGACATGATCGTGCAGAACATCGGCGCGTCGGGGCATACCGACTTCTCGTTCACCGTGCACCGCAACGAGTTCGCGCGGGCGATGGAGGTGCTGAATCGCGAGAAGGGCAAGACCTTCGAGGCGCGCGAGATCATCGGCGACAACCGCATCGCCAAGGTGTCGGCGGTGGGCATCGGCATGCGCTCGCACGTCGGCCTGGCCTCGAGGATGTTCAAGGCGCTGGCCGACGAGCGCATCAACATCCAGATGATCTCGACCTCCGAGATCAAGATCGCCGTCGTCATCGACGAGAAGTACGTCGAGCTCGCCGTGCGCGTGCTGCACAAGGCGTTCGAGCTCGACAAGTCCCCCGCCTGATATTCCCCCCTCTCCGCGAAGCGGGAGAGGGTCGGGTGAGGACATCCCGCAGGGCGGGAGAGGAGGGGCGGCGTGGGGGCGATCGCGTAGAATTACGCCGCGGCTGTGAAGCACGCCAGATCGATTTCCGCCGGTTGCTTCGATCGGCGGCACGCCATACCGGAGACGTGGCCGAGTGGTCGAAGGCACTCCCCTGCTAAGGGAGCATACGGGCTAAAACCTGTATCGAGGGTTCGAATCCCTCCGTCTCCGCCAGTGACTGCATGGTCCATTCCGGACACACAGGTAACGCTCTATACCGATCACAGAGGTAATACTCGAGCACGTCGAGTCCGCGGTAAGGTCCTGGTGACGGTCGATAGAGTTCAGCGGGGTATTTCATCCCCAGCACCATCAATCACGCGGCGTCACGTTCCGAAACCGCCGCGGAAATGCGATACGGAAGGTCGTCCCTTCGTTCGGGCGGGACTCGAGCTCGATCCCCGCATCGAGCAATTCGCACAAGCGCTTGACGATCGAAAGGCCGATCCCTTCGCCGCGATCCTGGTGAACCGGAGGGGAATCGAGCAACGCTTCCGTGTCGACTCGCGGCGGTGAGCTCACGGGGGCTCGCGCGTCGGCGCGCGCCTCGACGTGCCGCGATTCCGCTGTCGCCGCTTCCAGCGCGCCTGCCAGCGGCGCGTCGGCGCCCGCATGAAATCCCGGTCCGGTATCGCGCACACAAAGCATCCATCGATCCGCATCGCCCGCCCGGCTGTCCCCCCAGCTGAGCGTTACGCCGCCATGCTCGGTGTATTTGAGCGCGTTGAGCAGCAGATTCTGCGCGATCCGGCGCGTCTTTGCGGCGTCGCCTTCAACCACCAGTGTTTGCGGGCCCTCCGCCTCGAGAAACAGGCCGCGCTCAGCCGCGACGGGCCGCAACATCTCGCAGACCTCCGCGAGCGCCCTGGCGACATCGAATTCCCGGATCTCGGGCACTTCGTGGCCCGCGTGCAAGCGCGCGAGATTCATCACGTCTTCCAGCATCTCGTGCAGCGACGAGACGCTGCGCTCGAGAAGGCGCTGCCAGCGTTCGCGGTTTTCGGCCGGCGCGGCAGGCCGCGCGAGCCCGCTTGTGGCATTCACGACGACATGCAGATTTCCCCGCAGATCGTGCGCCGCCTGCCGCCACAGCTCCGCGCGGGCGCGCTCGAGTTCGCGTAATTGCGCTAGAGCCTGCTCGACTTCGCGCACATGTCCGGCCGCTTCGATCTGGCGCAGGCGAAAATATTGCGCGGCGCTTTCGGCCAGGCCTTCGTGAATGAGCCGGATGAGGATGTGCCGTGCGATCGCCACCGCTGCGAGATCGGTGGCTTGCCGCTCGGAAGCGTATCGTTCGAGCTCGTTGGCGACGCACAGGTGAAGGTGGCCCCATTCCAGCGTGACTTCACGCAACTGGTAGCCCTGTTGCCAGCGCTGCAGGCCATGCGCGCTCTCATCCTCCCGGCGCGACGCTTGCGCGCTTGCTGAATCGGCAGACGGCCATGCTTGCAGCCGTTGCTCGAACGCTTCGAGGATCTCGGGAATGTGATCGTCGAATTGGCGGCGCGGCAACGACGAGGCGGTCGTGAGCTCCGCGTCTTCCGCGACGGCCGTGGTCCAGGCGCGCAACAATGCCTCGCGCCGCCCTGCCAGATGGCGCGCAAGGGCGTTCAGCCCCTCATCGATCTTTTGCGTGCGATCCATCGTGCTATTGCCTCGCTGCCCTCGTCGCCAACATGCAGCATTATGGGCTCGCCCGCGATGTCGCTGAAGGCCGCGGCGCCTGCCCCCAATCCGTCAGGCCGAGAGCGCGTCCACGCGGATGACGACGGACTTCGCGGTCTCCCAGGTTTCGGCCGCCAACAGGCTCCAGCGCGCGAATTCGTCGGGCGATGCCCGTTCGGCGGCGCCTTCGGAGCGAAACCGCGTGAGCGCGCCACTGCTGCGAGTCAGCAACTCCCGCCAGCCTTCCGTGAGGTTTTCCCAAGCGCGTTCGATGACGTTCTTGATGGGCTCCATGACGATTTGCCCGCTTTCAATGCGCGCGACGAAGTGCGCGGCCAGCGCTCAGTCATCCGTCCCCTCTGCACGAGCGGAGGCCCTCGCCGCGATCCTGCCGTGTCGCGACGTCACGCGGCCGTCGTCGGGCGTCGTCGGGCGT
>Ga0070681_10007273_pt1 | contig 10808 bp, 13 predicted proteins | sample KBSC83BmetaG_FD_65650 | JGI IMG/M metagenome (GOLD analysis project Ga0070681, IMG submission 65650) | Corn rhizosphere microbial communities from Kellogg Biological Station, Michigan, USA - KBS C8-3B metaG | ecosystem: Host-associated > Plants > Roots > Rhizosphere | place: USA: Michigan...
GGCGCCGCGCCGACGCCATCGGCCAGCATATGAGCTACCAGCTTTTGGAGGAAATGCCGGAGTGGGAGCCGCAGACGGACGCCCTTCTGGGCCAGCTTCCCATTGTGGGCGGGGCTATCCGCAAGACCTATTACGACCCTGTGGAGAAGTGCAACCGGTCTCTGTTTGTGCCCATCCTGGATCTGGTCTGGAATTTCTACGCCCCCAGCTTTGAGACGGCGCCGCGCCATACCGAGGTGATCCGTCTCTACCCGACCGAGATCGAAAGCCTGGAGCGGGCCGAGTTATTCCTGCCCAAGGTGTATGGACCCGGTGATGCTGGCCAAGGCCGCGCTGCCAATTCGGAGGATTCGACCGGCGGCAATGAGGGCGATGACGACGCCCCGCACTATTTCCTCGAACAGCACAGGCGCTTTGACCTGGATGGGGACGGCTACGCCGAGCCCTACGTGGTCACGGTCTGTAAGGCTTCGTCCGAGGTGGTCCGCATCACGGCCCGGTATGATGCTGATGGCATTACGGCTGACAAACAGTCCAAGATCGTCAAGATCACGCCAGATGACCATTATACGCTCTATCCGTTCCTCCCCAACCCCAAGAGCGGTTCGCACCCCTTGGGATTTGGCCATTACCTCAAGCCCCTCAATGAGGCGATCAATACCAGCCTCAACCAGATGTTCGACGCCGCCACCCTCCAGAACACCGGTGGCGGGTTCATTGGGACCAGCCTTTCGCTCCACAGCGGGCCGATAAATTTCCAGGTTGGCCGCTACGTTCCTGTGAATAACAAGGGCCAGGATATTCGCAGCTCGGTCTATACGATCCCGTGGCCTGGTCCCTCTACCGTCCTCTTTCAATTGCTGGGGCTGCTGATAGGCGCTGCCAAGGAATTGGCTGGCATCCAAGACATTTTGACCGGTGATGCTGGTTTGGCCAATGCCTCCCCCACCACGGTCCTGGCCCTGATCGAGCAGGGGTCCAAGGTCTACACATCCATCCACAAGCGCGTTTATCGGGCGATGAAGTCGGAGCTGCAGAAGCTCTACAACCTCAACCGCAAGCACATGACCGAAACGGCCCGGTATCGGATCGGGGACGAATGGCTGCAGATCGAGCCAGACGATTACCGGCTGGGGGGTGGTGTCGAGCCCATCGCAGATCCGACCATGGTCACGGATATGCAGCGGTTGGGCCGGGCCGAGGTGCTGATGACCCTCAAGGACGATCCGCATTGCAACCCCATCGAAATCCGCACCCGCTACCTCGAAATGGTGGGTATCGACCGGATTGATGAGATTGTCGTGCCGCCAAATCCGCAACAGCAGGCACGGGTGCAGGCTATCTTGCTGGCCAAATCCCAGGCCGAGATTGGCGATTTGCAATCCGCAGCCCAGAAAAATCTCGCTCAGGCATTGCTATACGGTGCCCAGGCGCGGTCTGCCGCATCGGGGCCAGAATTGGAACAAGTGGACAAGCTGCTTGAGCTGACGCGGCTCCATCTGGAAGCCCTGAATACTTCGGTGAAAGCCGCCGACATCGAAAGCAAGCACCATATCGCCATGCGGGGCATCCATGAGGACGCCAAGGCCACGGCGCATGCCACCAATGTTGGTGCAGTCGCACAGGGCGTTAACCCCGCCACCTTGCCTCCGGGGCCTATGCCCCCTCCTCAGCTTGACCCCAATTCCCCAGCCCTAGCCGCGCCGCCTGCAAATGGCTGAGAATGTCCCTACGCCTCCCGCGATCCTGAAGGAGTTGACGACCGCTGCCTTCAACCAATGGCGGCATGAGCCGATTACCAAGCTGTTCTTGGCCTACCTGTCGGATAAGGCAGAGGACTATCAGGACCGGGTATTGGCGGACCTGCTATCCGACAGCCTGAGCGAATCGATGAAGCACGAATATCGCGGGCGCATCTGGTTGCTGCGGGAGTTGTCTGAGCTACCGCTTGATGCTATCAAGGAACTCTACGGCATAGCCACGCCGGAAGAAAAGGAAACCACTTGAGCCAACTAGGCGACGTATCCGGCGCGAATCTGGGCGAAATGGCCTCGCGCGTTGTTCCCCGTATGCAGGGCGACTATCAGACCGCCCCCTGGGACGGCAAAAACACCTCCGGCGTCGAACCGATCATGAAAAACGTCTTGGTCCGCATGGATCAATTCGTGTCCGAGTTCGCGGGCGGCAAGTTGCAATTTCTTTCCGAACAGGTCGAGCGCATGAACCTCGGCGCCGAATCCGGCACCATCTATGCGGTTGGCGACCAGGCTTTCAAACACAATGGCGACGGCACGCTTAATGCGGGCATCAAGCCAGTCCCCGGTGATCGGGTCTATTGCGAGAAATACGCAGGCCGCGAGATCATGGGCGATGACGGCACCAAATACCGCCTGATGGCCGATAGCTGCATTGCCGGCATGTATCGTGGCGAAAACGCGATTATTCAGGATGTGGGGGCGAAATGAGCGAGGCTGGCGAACAGATCGAAAGCGAAGGCACGGATCGCGACTTTGAAGGCGAAGCCCGTCAGCTAGGCTGGCACCCCCTTGAGGAATTTCGCGGCAAGCCTGCGGACTGGGTAGATGCCCGTACCTTCGTCATGCGTGGCGAGGAGCAGCTTCCGGTCCTGCGTGAGAACTTCCGCAAGACTATGACCCGCGCCCGCCGCGCCGAGGACGACAACGCCGATTTGCGCCAAAAGCTCAATGAAATGGGCGAAAGCCTGACCACCATGCGCACCATGATGGAGCGTGGCCAAGAGGCCGGGTATCAGCGGGCCAAGGCCGAGTTCGAAGCCCAGATGCGTGATGCCGTCCGCAATGGCGATGAAGCCCGGTTCGATCACATCCAGGCTGAAATGACGAAGCTGGATGAGAGGCACGAGGAAATCACGGCGCCGCCGCCCAAGCAGCCAGAACAGCCCAACAAGGGGCCGAAGATGACCCCCGAAGGTCAGGCATGGATGCAGGATAACGATGTTTGGCTGAAGGCCGACCCCATCCTGTTCCAGGCAGCGGTCAGGGCTGAACTCGAACTCCGCAATGGCGACGACCCTCTAACAGAGGCCCAAATCTGGGATGGTGTGACGGACATGGTGCAGCAGAAATACCCCCGCCGCTTTGCGGCTGCGACAGGCGAACCGGCACCGACCCGCGAGGCACCAGAGCCCCAGCAGCGCCGCGCACCGACCGTCCTAAGCCCACGCACCGGCATCCCGCAGAACCAGCAGCGCAAGGGCGGGATTGACGGCATCGCCGATCCCGAAGAGCGCAAGGTGGCCCGTGCGGCCTACAACAGCATCAAGCGCGGCATCCCGGATTACACCGAAGCCGATTACATGAAGGTTTATCTCAACCCCAACGCCGATGTGATCCCCGATTCCATCGCCAGAAGGAACAAGGCCAATGGCGCGACCCACTAACGAAGAACGCGAACGTCGCGCCCAGATAGCCGCTGCTCAGGCCCAAGTCGGCGATAGCGCGACAGTTGAGGCTGTTTTGCCAGCCAGCGGCATTGCGGTTGTGACCGACCATCCTCTGGATCTGGACGAAGATATCGCCCGCATCCGTGCGATGCGCGATGCCAACCCCTTCGGCGCCTACGACCAGAAGATGAAGCTCGCCCCGATCCAGGGCTACAAGCTTCACTGGTTCAACGACAAGCCGGGCCGCGTCGAGACAGCCAAGCGTGCCGGATGGACGCCCATCCTGGACCACGAAGGCAAGCCAGTCGTCCTTACAGTTGACGGCAACGGCCTAAAGGCGTATGCCATGAAAATACCAGAGCAGTTCTGGGCAGAAGATCAAGCCAGGCAGAACGCGAAAGCCGAAGCGGCGCTCGCGGCAGTCAAGAAAAAACCAGCCGGTGCACCCGGTCAGGTTCAAGCCAGCGACAAAGGGGCGTTCTACGTTCCCGAAGGCAGAGACGGGGCCGCGACAATCACGCGGGCATAGTTTCTAGCCGAAGCTTCCAAGCCACGAAGATAGACAGGTCGCCCTAGGCGATCCCGCCCGTCAATTTCGTGACCTTTGGAGGCTCGCCTTGCTGGCGACAGATCACACGGTAGGACTGACGCAAGAGCGCCTTAAGGCGCTGGTCTCGTATGACCCTGAGACGGGTGCGTTTCGCCGTGTCGCGAGCCGGCGCAAGCCGGAAGGGCGCTCTACGGGTAATGGCAAGCGTGAGGACGGCTATGTGAAAATAGCCGTTGATGGCCGCAAATACTTTGCGCACCGCCTTGCATGGCTCTACATGACCGGCGGATGGCCGACTGCGCAGGTCGATCATATCGATACCGACCGCGCGAATAACCGCTGGTCCAATCTGCGCGCCGCTGATCCCCTTCTCAATTCCTACAATCGCCGCCGTGGAGTGAATAACACCAGCGGTTACAAAGGCGTGAGCTATTACAAGGCTGGCCGGAATTGGCGCGCCTATATCCGCATTGATGGCGTTCTGAAATTTCTTGGTGGCTACTCGGCCCCGGAAATCGCGCATCAAGCATACGTCAAAGCTGCCGAATCGTTTTTCGGCCCTTACGCAAGGAGCGCATAAAACATGAGTAACGCCAACGCCCCGTTCGGGCTCAAGCCTATCCACCTAGATGGAACGACATGGTCTGGACAGGGCCGTCTCGTCTACATCCCTTCCGGCCAGGGTAACATTTTCCTCGGCGACCCTTTGGTCCCGCTGGGCACCACCGATGCCTTTGGCGTCCCCGCAGTTGGCATCGCCACTGCCGGCGCGACGGATCGCATCGTCGGCCCGCTTCTCTCCATCACCAACGGACCGGCCAAGGGCGCGAATGCCGCCTCTACGCTGCTCCAGTCCAGCCCGCTCTATCATGTGACGGGCGTGGCCGGTTATGGCCTGATCTGCGATGACCCCGAGGTGGCCTACACCATTCAGGAAGACTCGGTTGGCGCCGCGATTGCTGCCACGACCGGCGGCTATGCGAACGGCAATCTGGTTGCGGGCGGCGGCGGCTCGACCGTTACGGGCCTGTCGAGTTGGATGCTTCAGTCTTCCAGCGTCGCGACTGGCAACGCCACCTATCAGGTCAAGGTTCTCGGCCTGACGCGCGGCATCGATAACGCCATCGGCAACTACGCCCGCTGGACGGTCCAGCTCAACCTCTCTGCCCTGGCGCAGAACACCGCCGGCTTCTAAGCGGCTATCGGATAAGGAGACAATCTAATGGCTACTATCGGCGGCGTAATCACTACCGGTGCCCACCCAAAAGCCTTATGGCCGGGAATCAAGGCCTGGTTTGGTCGTCAATATGCGGAGCACGCGGAACAGTATCCCGACAGCTTCGATGTTGTGACGAGCGACAAGGCCTATGAAGAAGAGGTCGAAATCTCCGGCTTCGGCGTCCTTCGCGAGAAGGATCAGGGCGCGGCCACGACCTTCGACTCGGAAGTCCAGGGCCTGATCGCTCGTTACACGCACATCGCGTATTCGAGCGGCTATATCGTGACGTTCGAGGAACTTCGCGATGACCTCTACGAGATCGTTTCCAAGCGCCGCGCTGCTGCCCTGGCCTTCGCCGGGCGCCAGACCGAGGAAATTGTCGCCGCCAGCGTCTATAACAACGCTTTCTCGTCGTCCTATACGGGCGGCGACGGCGTGGCGCTGTGTGCCTCGACGCATCCCAGCCTTGCGGGTAACTGGTCCAACGTCCTCGCCGCCAGCGCCGATATCTCGGAACTGGCCATCGAAGACCTGGTCGTCCAGATTATGCAGGCCACGGACTATCGCGGCAACAAGATCAGCCTGATCCCGCAGTCTTTGCAGATTGCGCCGGCCCAGATCTTCGACGCCAACCGCATCCTGCACTCGATCCTGCAGAACAACACGGCCAACAACGCGATCAACGTGATCCGCGCCATGGGCCTGTTCCCCAAGGGCATCGTGACCAACAACTATTTCACCTCGGCGGTGAACTGGTTCATTCGCACCGATGCCCCGTATGGCATGCAGTTCATGTGGCGTGACCGTCCGATGTTCGACACGGACAACGAGTTCGACACCAAGAACGCCAAGGCGATGCTTTACATGCGCTTCTCGGCCTACTGGACCGACCCGCGCGGCCTCTACGGCGCGCAGGGGGTCTAAATGGCCAAGAACGGCATGGACGGCAGCAACGGCATGAGCCCTCGCAAGAGTATGGCGATGGGCAAGTCCAGCATGGGTTCGGAATCGTTCGGTGTGGACAAGAGCCTGTACGGCGCTCCGCATCCCGACGCCAAGATGAGCCATATGCCGCTGGGCGACAACGCGCGTGGTGTTGGCATGCCGGTCAAGCACAGCGGCAACATGCACCCGGCGCAGGCGATGCCTGACCACGGGCCAATGCATATCCGCAAGGGCTAGGCCATGGCCAAGCTGACCGCCAAGGCCCGCAATGCTCTGCCGAGGACAGCCTTCGCGCTTCCCGGCAAAGGTGCGGGTTCGAACGGCAAGGGGCACGGAGCGTTCCCGATCCCCGACAAAAACCATGCCAGAGCCGCTCTATCCAGGGCCGCTGCCAAAGGTCCGGCGGTCGAGGCGAAAGTCAGGGCCAAGGTCAAGGCGAAGTTTCCGAGCATCGGAAAAAAGAAGGGTTGAGTTATGTCCACAGAAGCAGGCCCGTTTGTCTCCTACGGCAATAATCCCAATCCGGCTGGCGGTGGTGCGGTCAATACCAACGCCGGCCCCGGCGCCATGTTCGGCGGCAATGGTTTCCTCGATCCCCGCGTTGGCGTCGATACCACCCGCAAGGGCTGGATTGGCGTAGGCGTCGAATATCGCCGCGTTCTGGCGCAGGTTCCGTCCACCAAGGGCACGGCCAAGATTGCCGCCCTGGCGAATGTCAGTTCTGGCGTTGCCATGACGCTGGCCGCAGCCAGCACGGGCATCACGGTCCTCGGCACGGGCGGCCTCTATGTCAATGGGTCCGGCAATACCGTCCCCGCCGCTGCTCTGGTTCTGGACGGTAATCCGACCATCACTAGCTACGGCCTGGCCAATCCGGCGGGCAACTACAACAACAACGCTTATACGCTAGGCACGCTTCTGGCCCGCGCGGTATCCGTCACGGGCGTCTCCGGTGGGGCTGGGGGCGCGTTCCTGGTGACAGGGTATGACGTCTACGGCTATCCCATGACCGAGACGATCACGGCTGCGGCTGGTGTTGCCACGACCAACGGCGCCAAGGCGTTCAAGTTTGTCACCTCGGTCAAGCCGCAGTTCACGGATGCCCATAATTATTCGGTGGGCACCACGGATATCTTCGGCTTCCCGGTCAAAGCCGCTTTCTGGCATGAAACGCTGGTCTACTGGAACTCGACCCTTATCACGGCCTCGACCGGTTTTGTCGCTGCGGATGCGACCAGCCCGGCCACGGCCACTACGGGCGATGTTCGCGGCACTTACGCGGTGCAGGACGCGGCAGACGGAACCAAGCGCCTTTCCATGGTGGTTGGCCCCAGCCAGGCCACGCTTGCCACGGCTGCTGGCCTTTTTGGGGTGACACCCGCTTAAGGAGTTGCCGTCATGGTAGACACTGTAGCATCCCAAACTCTCGAAAATGGGAGCCAGTGGTATCGCGCGAAGTTCACAAACTTTTCCGATGGCGTGGGCGAAACCGCCGTGGTCAAGGTGGATCCCACTTCGGGCTATGCCGGCACCACGGGTGTCAGCCTGGGGGTGAATTTCGCGGGTAACGTCCTCTTTCCCGGCGTGCATCTGAAGCTGATGCGGATGACCTACACGGTTTCCGGCATGACGCTGCAAATCGATTGGGACGCGACCTCCGATGTGACCATGTGGTTCCTGCAAGGCTACGGAAAACTGGATTTCCAGAAGCTTGGCGGCCTGTATGTGCCCCAGTCGGGTGGGGCACCTGTCACGGGCGCGACCGGCAAGATCCTGTTCACCACGCAGGGCGCTGGGGCGGGTTCCAGCTATACCGTGGACATGACCTTCAAGAAGGACATCGTGCAATGAAGGTCCGGCTGAATTACCCAGCTCTCCTGGCTTTCGCGCTGCTCATGTCGCTGGCCGTGACGACCAAGGCCCATGCCCAGCAGGCCGGGGCCAGCGTTTTGGGGACATGCGGTACAGCCAGCTATTCTGCGGGGAAAATTTATCCCACGACGCAGGACACGACCGGAAAGGAATGCGTCAATGCAACGGTTTCGGCGACGGCCACCGTTGCGGTTGCGCCCCTGACCTCAACCAATCTGTCTGGCACGATTGCCGTCACCAATACCTTCCAGTCGATTCAGGTTTCTACGGCGGGACGCAATGGTTGCCTGATCCAGAACCAGTCCACCACTGATCCCATGTGGGTTTATTTTGGTGCCATTGCTGGCGCGACCAAGGCCAAATCCTTTGAACTGGACACCTCGCACGGCCTGGCTATTTCCTGCTCAGTGGGTGGATTGGGTGTTTTGACCGATCAGGTTTCGATAACAGGCACGGGGACTGACGGGTTCACGGCCAACTTCCAGTAAGGCGCGACCATGAAATTTCTCCGCATCCTTGCGCTTGTTGCCGGGGCCGCGCTGCTCGCCCTTCCAGTTGCATCCCAAACCATCCCAGGCGGTGGCGGAGGCGGCGGTTCTGCCCCCTGCTCGGCCTTTGGCACCACGACTGGCACCTGCCTGCAGGGAGCGGGAGCCTTGGGTACGCCGTCGAGCGGCAACGGCTCCAACCTGACCAGCCTCAATGCCTCTTCTCTGGCATCTGGGACTGTGCCCGCCGCACAGATGCCCGCCCTCACTGGAGACATCACGACTTCGGCCGGCGCGGTGGCCACGACGCTGGCGACGGTCAATTCCAATGTCGGCACCTTCGGGTCTTCCACAAATTGCATAACTGAAACCGTTAATGCCAAGGGCCTTATCACTGCCGTATCCCAGACGGCATGTGCTGGCGGTGGTGGCACGGGTACACCCGGCGGCTCGACAAATGACGCACAGTATAACGCTGGCGGCGGAAACTTTGGCGGCGTCACGCTTGGAACAGGCCAGGGCATGCTTGGTGTCACCAGCAGCGCCCCAACCGCCAAAAACGTCTTGCTCTATGGCACACAGGCCACTTCGACGGGGTCCGGCAACGTCAGCATCAGCGCCGGCGTTCCAGACGAGATCACCACGGGCTCGACTAGCCTTGCTGCGGCTCGCACATGGACCCTTCCCTGCTCCACAGCCCAGCCCTTCAATGGCTATCGCGTGCATGTCGGCGATGCGGCAGGCCTGATCAACGGCAACAACAACATCGTCATTGCCGCCAATGCTTCAGGCTGCTCCGACACCATCGACGGCGCGGCCAATATGACCATCGGCTTGGCCCACGCTGGCGTCGAACTGGAAGTCATTTCCGGTGGCTACCATGTCATCGGCGATACGCTGCTGCAATCGACCAGCGCCGTCTCTCATAATTTTGTCACCAACATTGACGGTAACGGCATCCAGCACTTGGCCCAACCTGCTGTGGGGGATATCTCCGGCTTTGGAACAGGTGTCGGTACGGCGCTCGGCGTGAATGTAGGCTCTGCTGGTGCCCCCGTGCTTTTCAACGGCGCTGGCGGGACGCCTTCGTCATTGACCTTGACCAATGCAACGGGGCTTGTTCCCTCGTCTGGCCTTGCCGCCACAGGCACGCCGACCAGTTCAACATGCCTGCTCGGCAACAATACGTGGGGATCATGCTCTGCTGGGTCTGGCACGGTCACGACCCTGACCGCCGGAACGAACATTACTTTCAGCAGCGGAGCAACCTGCACCACAACTTGTACTATTAACGCGAGCGGTGGCGGCGGTTCGTCCACCCCTTCGATCCCGCAGGGGCGCCTGACGCTTGTGTCTGGAACGCCTGTTATGGTTTCAAATCAGACCGCGAAAAGCACAATTTATTATGATAATTACCAGGGTAATCTCGTCCCGTACTACACGGGCTCGGCGGATGCTTCAGATACAATAGCGGGCGGTGAAGTCAGCCTGACGATGGCGACCTCTGGCACGGGCGTCACCAATGCCAGCGGAGTGTTCGACATCTGGTGGGTTCACGGCGGCACAAATCGCATCTGTGTGGCGACCAATGGTTCTGGCGGTGGTTGGGCCAGCGACACGGGCGGATCTAATACCGCACGGGGCACGGGCTACAGCCAGGTGCACAACACCCGTGGCTATTGGACGAATGTAAATTCGATCACCCATTGCTATAATGGAACATCCGATTATGGCAGCGTCAGTGCCGATCAGGCGACCTATCTCGGCACGATCTATACGACGGGTGCGGGGCAAACAGGCGTCAATCTCCAACCTACTGCTGCTGCTGGCGGGGCAAATAACTTTCTCGCTCTGTGGAATGCTTATAACCGAGTATCTGCAAAAGCGACCAATGCAGAGAGCACCTCGACATGGAATTTTTCTGCTGTCGCTGGGACATGGGAAACTCTTGATGTCAGCAACTCAAATAGGATTAGTTTTATTGATGGTTTGGGACAATCACCTGTTGATGCCACTTTGGGTTTAGCGGTGGTTCTTCCCTCATCAGGAGGGGTTGAGTGTCGAACTGGAATCAATCAAGATAGCACTTCCGCTACTCCCGCGAACTGGGGCGAAGGTGCCACTTCTGTGACTGGTAATCAAATTACACAAACAGTGGCGCAGAACTTCTTTCCAGCAATTGGTCTGCACTATTACCAAGCAATGCAGGTCAGCGTGAACGGTACAACGTGTTTAGCTGTCGGGTCTTCTGGTCGTGAGTGGTTGCAACTCCATGCGGAGTATTGAGCGTGCGCTCCCTGATTACCACCG
>Ga0070681_10007275_pt1 | contig 10807 bp, 11 predicted proteins | sample KBSC83BmetaG_FD_65650 | JGI IMG/M metagenome (GOLD analysis project Ga0070681, IMG submission 65650) | Corn rhizosphere microbial communities from Kellogg Biological Station, Michigan, USA - KBS C8-3B metaG | ecosystem: Host-associated > Plants > Roots > Rhizosphere | place: USA: Michigan...
GCCGAAACCGGATGGCCCTAGCCGCGCAGCACCTTGCCGGCCTTGGCCTCGGTGAGCTTGCCCTGCTCCCAGGTGATCGCGCCGTTGACGACCGTGTACTCGACGCCGTTCGACGGCATCACGATGCGCTTGGCGCCGCCCGGAAGATCGTAGCGGCGCTCGCCGTGGTTCTTCGAGCCGATGCTCGCCGGATCGAAGATCGCCACGTCGGCCGGCACACCCTTGGCGAGACGGCCGCGGTCGGCGAGGCCGAACAGATCGGCCGGATCGGAGGTCAGCCGACGCACGGCTTCCTCCAGGGTGACCGCCTGCTTCTCGCGCACCCAGGTGCCGAGCAGGTAGGTGGGATAGCCCGCATCGCACAGCATGTCGACATGCGCACCGCCGTCGCCCAGCGCCAGCAGGATCGACTTGTTGTTCAAGAGCTCGCGCATGCGGTCCTCGCGTGTGTTCCACGAGGCCATGGTGAGCTCGCAGGCGAGATTGTCGGCCAGCACCAGGTCGAGAAAGGCATCGACGCCGTCCTTGCCCTGCTCCCGGGCGATGTCGGCGATCGGCCGGCCCTCGAGCGCCTTCAGCGCCGGGTTCTTCACGGCATAGACGCCGATGCGGCCCCAGTTGCTGAAGCCGGTCGGGTTCTTGAGGTCGTGGCGGAAGGCGTTGCGGAAGGCCGGATCGGCATAGACCTTCTTCTGCGCCTCCTTGTCGGTGTCGGCGAACACGCGCTTCCAGGAGGGGAAGGCCGCGAACGAGAACGGGTTGTTCATGTCGACTTCGCGCGTCAGCGGCAGCGGCGAGGTCTGCGGCCTGGCCCCCTTGGCGATCTGCGGTGCGGCGCGGCGCAAGGTGTCGCGCACTGCCTCGGGAATGTCATCGCGATCGAAGAGCGCGATGAAGGTCACCGGCCGGCCGCTCTCGGTCAGCAGGAAATCCAGCAGCTCGCACTGGTCGTCCTCGAGCACGCCGACCTGGCGGGTGAGCGCGATCTCGATGGCGCCCTTGCCGCGCTTCTTCAGCTCGCCGGCATAGGCCTTCAGCTCCTCGCGGCTGGCGTTGCGGCAGGCCAGCGGCTTGCCCTCGAAGCCGAGATGCTGGTTGAGCGTGGTCGAGGAGAAGCCGAGCGCGCCCACGTCCATCGCCTCGCCGATCAGTCTTGCGATCTCGTGGGTCTCCTGCGGCGTGGCGCCCCGCTCCATCGAGGCATCGCCCATCACCCAGTGGCGGAAGGGCGTCAGCGGCGCGATGAAGGCGAGGTTGAGCGACGGCTTGCGCGCCGCGGCGGCGTCCATGAACTGCGGAAAGGTCTCCCAGTCCCAGGTGATGCCCTTGTTCAGCACGTCGAAGGGAATGCCCTCGACGTTCACCAGGTCCTTCATCGCGATCTCGCGCGTCTCGGGCTTGCAGGGCGCGATGCCGACGCCGCAGTTGCCCATCACCACCGAGGTGACGCCGTGCCACGACGAGGGCGTCACCGCCCCGTCCCAGCAGATCTGCGCGTCGTAGTGCGTGTGCGGGTCGACGAAGCCCGGCGCCACGACCAACCCGTGCGCGTCTATGGTGCGCGTGGCCCCTCCGGTGACCTTGCCGATCTCGGCCACCTTGCCGCCGGCGATGGCGACGTCGGCCTGATAGCGTGGAGCACCCGTGCCATCGACGACGGTGCCGTTCTTGATGACGAGATCGTAAGGCATGGAGACCTCCGGGAATGTGTGGGGTCGAGGGTACTCCCCCTTTGTCGTCCGACCATGCAAAAACACGGGGCCAGGCGGAGAATTCCGGAAGGCGATGCCGCCACCCCGGCCCTCCAAAAGGCGCTAGCCCCGGTTGCGGCGCGCGGCGTCGGTCTCCTTGTCGAGCTCCTCGCGCCAGTCAGGCTCGAGTTCCAGCGTCCTGACATAGTCGGCGCGCGAGTCGTCGTCGCGGAACAGCCACATCAGGACGACGGACCTGTTGAAGTACGCCGCGGCAAAATTCGGATTGAGGCGCAGCGCCATGTTGAGATCCGACAGCGCGCGCGGGTAGTTCCGGCTCTTCGAATAGACGAGACCGCGATTTTGATAGGGCGCCGCATATCCCGGCACCAGCCGGATGGCCTCGCTGAAATCCTCGAACGCGCCCTGCAGATCGCCGAGCTTCATCTTCGCCTGCCCGCGATTGTTGTAGGCGATGGCACACCCCGGCGTGACCCTGAGCACGGCGTTGAAATCGCCGATGGCACCGGCCGGATCGCCGCCGCGGGACCTCATCAGCCCCTGGTTGTCGAGAAGCTGGGCGACGGCATCGCAGCCGTAGTCGGACAACGATTGGGGCAGCGATGGCAGTGGCCCCTCCGAGCACGCCGTGGCCAGGCCGGCGACGAGTGCCATGAGGCTTCGGCTAGTGGACCTCGAACTCCACCAGCTCCTTGACCCAGGCGGAGTCGACCCGCCCCTTCCTGACGAGAGAATATTCATCCCTGACCAAGCCCCCCGGCACGCCTGAATTCCAGCATTCCCGCGATTTCTCGACGTCGTTGTCGTAGGTGTGCTTCTCGTCGGTGAAGCAGTAAGAGCGCAGGACGCGGTTGCCGACCCTGAACGGCACGTCGACGTCGGTCAGGCGCCGCGTCGAGGTGAAGACCACCTGTTCCTGGCCGCCCGTGACGGCAATGCGATTCCAGTCGCGCCGCGCAATCCCCTTGGGAATCCCGGCGACCAGCCAGTAGCGGAAGACGTCCTGGCGGCTCTCGCCGCGTTGAATCTCATACTCGCGGCTGAAGACGAATTTCTCGGCCTCGTAGGATCTGCCGGCGATGGTGATCGTTTCCTTGCCGGCCGACGTCGCCTTCGAGGCGTCGAAGGTCGAATCCTCGAACGGCGCCCTTGTTCTGGAACTCCCGCCCGTGCTGGCGATCGAGAACAGAGAGGCTCCGCGCACGTCGACGTCCGCCAGCTCCGTCGTCGTCTGCCCGTCCACGCTTGCCGTATCGAAGTGCCCGCGCGTGCGATGGGTGGCGCTGGCGGTGATACCGAACCGACGCCAATCGGCGCCTGCCGCCGCCGAATGACGAAGCTCGCGCAACGCCTCGCCGATGCTGGACGGAATGAACTCGCGAGAACCGGCGCCGGCCTGCCCCTGCCCGGCATCGCTTTGCATCGCCTGGCCGGTGCCGTCGCTGCACGCCATCGACATTAACGCCGCCGCAAGGGCTGCCGAGCGGACGAAGACCACGGAGCGCATGTTTACCTTCCCGGCGCCGAAGCGTTGTCCGCCATGGAGCGCAGACCGTCGAACATTCTCTGCTGGCCGGCATAAACCCGATCGGCGTCGTTCGCTTCCGAGCCTTCCTTGACGAGGACCATGCCCTGCTCGACGTCGTGGGCCGGCAGGAAGCCGGCGATCATGCGGCACGTCGACGAGAGGCAGGCAGTCTCCTCCCGGTCGAAGACGTCGCGGTAGGCAAGCTGCAGCCCGGTGAGAGCCATGCTGTCCCGGCTTCTTGTCGCCTTGATGAAATCCAGGGCGATCACGACCAGCCGGGCCTGGGCGGCGCTGGGGGCGCCGGCCTTGGCCGCCGCCCGAAGGAGCGCCGGCCGAAGCTGATCGTCGAGCGCAGGGTTGGCGCGCAACGCCTGGATCCAGAGCGCCGCGGCGCGGTCGACGTGGCCCATTTCCCATTCGGCGCGCCCAAGGGCGGGCCTCAAGTCCTCGGCCTGGCCGAGTTGCCGCGCCGCCAGGGTGAGGTCTTCGATCGCCCGCGCCGCCTGGCCGTTGGCCAGTCGCGACAGCCCCAGGCCGTAGCGTGCATTGCCGTCGTAGCCGTCGGTGTCGACCAGCGCCTGGAACAGGGGCTGGGCCGCGGCGGCCTGGCCGTCGCGATAGAGGCTCCAGGCCCGCTCGCGTCGGTCCTGCCCGATGTTCAGGGAGCCGACCAGCGTGATGAACTCGTACCGCGACTGCGGGTCGAGCGGCGTGGACCGCAGGTCGACCACGACGGCGCGCCCGCCCTGCAGCAGGACGGCAACCCAGTCGGACTCGTCCGGCGCGGCATCGCGATGGAAGTACCAGAACGGAACGGAGGCCGACCCGAGCCTGACGCTCTCCTGCCACACCAGCGTGAAGCCGTTGCCGTTCATCGCCGCGCTGGTCTTCTCGAGGCTGCCGAGATTGTCCTGTCCGATGGCGAGGGTCATGCGTTCATCGAACTGCCAATAGCCGTCGGCGGTCGTGAACTTCTTGGCCAGGACCAGCCCGGAATCGCTGGACGAGGAGACGCGCCAGTTTGCCGGAATGGCCGAGAGACTGACGTCGTGGGTCTTGCTGCGCCACGCCTCGCCGGCGCTCGCCGGCGCCGCCCCCTCGTCGCAGGCCGATGCGGCGAGAAGCAAGACCATGGCTGTGCCCATCCACCGCATCGTCATCTCGCGCGATTGAGTTCGCCGAGGATCCGGTTCTCGGCGCCATAGACGCGTTCCCGCACCCCGTCCATGTTCGACGATCCCCCGCCCCCGCCGCCGACGCGGCCGTAGCCCGATCGCCTTTCATCGTCTGCCCATCGCGCTTGCCTCTCGGCGATTCTCGCCGCGCGTTGGCGCGCTTCTTCGGCCTCCCTGCGGGCCCGCGCCTCGGCCTCACGCCGGGCAAGATCATCGTCGCTCTTTCGCCGGAACGTGTCGGCGAGCCGGGCGATCGCCTGGGGCGTGATTCCCTTGCCGAGGCCGGAGCGATCGTCCATCGCCGCCACGATGTCGAAGACCTGCGCGCCGGCCTGCGGTCCCGAGAGGAAGTTGTCGGCATACTGCTTCGACGGCTGGACGGTCCGCGACAACGGCGGCGGCGCGCCGCCGAGCGCGGCGATCTGCATCCTGATCCGGCTTTCCGCGGCCTCTGCGCGCGCGACCTCCGATCGGGCGCGCGGCAGAAGGCGTTGCAGCCGTACCGCCGCCTCCATCTGATGCTCGCGAATCGCGTCGGCGTCCCTGCCCAGCTCGAATCCCCTGGCAAGCCCGTAGGCCCCTATGCCGATGTTGAGGGCTGCCAGTTGCAGTTGATTTCCGGTCAGCATCGCCTCGGCCACCTCGTCATTGGTGGCCAGTCCATGGACGAGATTGAGCGTGCCTTGCAGCATCGACCCGAGCGCCGGCAGGTACTTGCTCATGCCCGGCTCGTCGTTCACGGCGTAGGCGTTGAGAAACTGGAACGACGCCGCGTAGACCTGCGCCGCGCCGCCCATGGCTTCCTTGAGGGCCGGGTCGGTCAGCGAATCCGCCACGGTGACCAGGATCGCCTTGCCCTTGTCGATCGAGCGATTGACGTCTTCCGACGGCTTGAGGCCCTCGGCGTCACCCGACGCGATGTGATCCTTGATCAGGAGGGCCGACACGGCATCGACACCGTCGGCGGCAATCTTGTAGGCACGCTTGGCCTTCTCGCTGCCGTTTCCCTCCGCCAGGAGGGACTGCATGCCCAGATACCCCGACAGGCCGCCGGTAATGCCCTCGTAGACGAGATCCGTGCCGCTGGCCTTCAGCGACCGCGACGCCTCGCGCGCCGCCTTCGAGAATTTCTCCGGGTCGCGCGCGAGTTCCTGCTGCGTGTCGATCACGCGCTGCCAGCGCGTGCGCTCGGCCTCAGCCTGAAGCAGCCGCAGCTGGAGCTTCTCGATCTTCGCAGCGTTGCGCGCCTCCTGCGCCTGTGCGGTCGGCTGGATGGCGGCGAACACCAGAAGCGACGCGAACGCGATCCAGAAAACCTTTGCCATCAGGCCCCCCCCGTGGACACATTCGGCAACCGGTAGTTTCAAAGAATGTTGAAATACTGCTCCGTTGGCAAGGGGGCCCGCATGCGCGCATCTGCAATCGCAGTGGCACTGCTACTCATCGGCCTGTCGGCATCGGCGCAGACGATGGGTGACGCTGTCGAGCGATGCAACGGCGACGATCCCGATCTTGTCATCGCAGGCTGCAGCCAATTGATCCAGAGCGGCCAGGCCATGGATCTCTCGCCGGTGTACGTCAATCGCGCGGGCGCCTACATCCGCCGGGGGCTCGCGGATCAGGCTATCGACGACTATACCAAAGCAATAGCGCTCAGGCCGTACGAGGCGCCGCCATACTCGGGCCGCTGTATTGCCTATCTGACGAAACATCATTTCGATCAGGCCATCGCCGATTGCAGCCGGGCCATCGCGATCAGGCCCGACTACGGTCCGGCGTACAACAATCGAGGCGGCGCTTATGAAAGCAAGGGCGACCGCGGCCGGGCGATCGCCGACTACCGCATGGTACTGAAGCTCGATCCGGACAATCGATCCGCCGCCATCAATCTGAAACGCCTCGGCGGCGCCCCGTAGCCGGCATCGGCCGCAATCAAGTGCCCTTCGTCACCAGCTTGGGATACATCACCGCGTCGCCGTGCCTGGCCATGTAGGACATCTCCTCCTCGGAGACGTACTCGGCCTTGCGGCCGGTGGCGGCGCAGAGCTGCTCGACGATGATGTTGCGCTTGATCTCGCTCACCAGCACGCAGGTCCGGTGATAGGCCTCCGAGACGGTGCGGCCGAGCACGGTGAAGCCGTGGCGCTTCATGATGATGCAGTTGGTGTCGGCGATGAAGTCCTTGATCGGGCCGACGTCCTCCTCGACGTTGATGCTGGCCGGCAGATAGTGCGCCGGCTTCTGCATCAGGTAGCCGTAGGTCAGGCTGAACGAGCGGATCTCCTCGAAGCCGCAGGCCATGAAGGCGATCATCTCGTCGTTGTGCAGATGGATCACCGCGTTGACGTCGGGCCGCAGCCGCAGGATCTCGCGGTTCATCTGGTGGCCGACGGTGGTGGCGCGGTTGCCCTGCAGGATGCGGCCGTAGGGAATGTCGGTGATCACCAGGTCCTCGGCCTCGACCTCCTCGAGGCTGACGCCCTGGGGCTTGGCGTAGCACACGCCGTCGGGATAGTTCGGATGCGCCACGCGCATCACCATGCCGCCCACCGAGCTGTTCACCAGCCCGCGCGCGGAGATGCGGTGCGCATAGGTGACGTAGTCCCTGGCCACCTTCGGATCGAACGGCACGTTGGGGTCGGTGGTGAGTTCGTTGACCTGATAGGTCCGCTGCGGGCTGCCGTCCATGTCGTCTCTCCTCTCCTCGGGCCTCTACTCGGGCTTGATGCCGAGGCGGTTCGCGAGCGCGATCAGCTCGCCCGTCTCCCGGGCCATCGTTTGCGAAAACTCCTGCGGCGTCGACATCACCGGCTCGACGTCCATGGCGCGCAGCCCGTCGGCGCCCGCGCCGGTCAGGAAGCCGGCGGCCAGCGCCTTCTGGATGCGCCCGGCGATCTCCGGCGGCAGGCCGGCCGGCGCCACGACGCCGTACCAGAACACGTTGGTGAAGCCGGCCACGCCCTGGCTCTCGAACGTCGGCACGTCGGGCAGCATGGGCGAGCGCCTGGTCACCGCGAAGCCGGTGAGCTTGCCCTGGCGGATGAGGCCGGCCGAGCCCGAGGGATTGTCGAGCAGCGCGGCCACGGTACCGTTCATCAGGTCGGGATAGACCTGGCCCGACCCCTTGTAGGGCACGTCGACCATCTGCAGCCCCTGCTGCAGCTCGAACTGCTTGGTCAGCAGGTAACCGAGCGTCGAGCTGCCGAGCGAGGCGCAGGCGATCTTGCCGGGATGGGCCTTGGCGGCGGCGATGAACTCCGGCAGCGTCCTGGCCCCCGCCGCCGGCCCGCCGATCAGGATATAGGGCGTGGTGCCCAGCAGGGTGACGGCGGTGAAGGACTTCACCGGATCGTACGGAAGATCCTTGCGGAACACCGGCGCCGCGGCATGGCTGCTCGCGGTGGCGATGCCCAGGGTGTAGCCGTCGGGCTCGGCCTTGGCCACGATGTCGCTGCCGATCGTGCCGCCGGCGCCCGGCTTGTTCTCGACCACGACCGGAACGCCCAGGGACTCCGACAGCGCCTGCATGGTGCGCCGCGCGATCGCATCGGTGCCGCCGCCCGGCGGCAGCGCCACGATGCAGCGGATCGGCCGCGCCGGCCACGCTTCCTTGGCGTGCGCGAAAGAGGGAAAGGCCGCGAAGGCGGAGACACCCTTGAGGAGGGTCCGGCGGGTACTGTTGCGCATCCTTCATTCTTGCGCTTATTCAACGATGCCGCAATCGCAGCACGTACGCGAAGAACCACCGGGAGGAAAACATGCCGCTCGCCACCAAGTATCTGTTCGTCGTCAGCATGGACGTGACCAAGGAAAAGGAAGCGCTGTTCAACGAAGTCTACGACACCGAGCATGTGCCGCTGCTGCTGAAGGTGCCGGGCGTGCGCTCGGTCACGCGGCTCAAGACCGAGCCCGCCGCGCTGATGCTGGGCGGCGAGCGCAAGCCGCTCGACGGCGGCGGCGCGCCGCACTACGTGGCGCTGTACGAGATCGACAGTCCCGACGTGCTGCTGAGCCCCGCCTGGGCCCACGCCGTCGAGCAGGGCCGCTGGCCCGGCGAGGTGCGGCCCTACACCTCCAACCGTCGCCACATCGTGCGCAAGGTGCTGTAGGCCGCAATAAAATTAGGGGCAGGCGCGGTCGCCGGGATCGCCGGGGAGCGTGCTAGTATTTCGGCAACAAGAACGACAGGGAGGAAACGATGCGCGTTCCGTTCGCCGCCGTTGCTGCGCTGCTGTCCTGCGGCCTGCTGGGCATCCCCGCACTGGCGCAAAACAAGATGCCGGACAAGGCCGTGAAGATCGGCGTGCTCGACGACATGTCCGGCCCCTACGCCGAGAACACCGGCCCCGGTGACGTCGCGGCGGTCAAGTTCGCGATCGCCGATTTCGGCGGCTCGGTGCTCGGCAAGCCGATCGAGATGGTGAGCGCCGATTTCCAGAGCAAGGTCGATGTCGGCGTCGGCATCGCCAAGCGCTGGTACGGCGACGAGGGCGTCGACATGATCATCGGCGTCCCCAACTCCGCGATCGCGCTCGCCCTGGTGAAGGTGGCCGGCGACCAGAACCGCATCGTCATGCCGACCGCGGCGGCGACCTCGGCGCTGACCGGCAGCGGCTGCGGGCCCAACAGCATCCACTTCATCTACGACACCTACGGCCAGACCAAGACCATCGTGAATGCGCTGGCAAAGCAGGGCGGCGACACCTGGTTCTTCGTCACCGTCGACTATGCCTTCGGTCTGGCGATCGAGGCCGACGCCACGCAGTTCATCAAGGCGGCAGGCGGCAAGGTGGTGGGCTCGGTGCGCCATCCTCTCAACACCCAGGACTTCTCCTCCTATGTCGTGCAGGCCGAAGCCTCGAAGGCCAAGAGCGTGATCTTCGCCGACGGCGGCGGCGACATCGTGAACGGCGTCAAGCAGGCCGCCGAGTTCGGCCTGATGAAGAAGGGCGTGCGGGTGAGCGCCCCGCTCGCGATGTTCCCCGACATCCACGGCATCGGGCTGAAGACGGCGCAAGGCCTCCTGATCGCCAGCCCCTTCTATTACGACATGACGCCGGCGGCGCGCGCCTACACCGACCGCTTCACCAAGGAGATCGGCCGGCCGCCCAGCTTCATCCAGGCCGGCACTTACGGCGCGACGATGCACTACCTCAAGGCCGTGAAGGCCGCCGGCACCGTCGAGGCCAAGGCCGTGCTGGCAGAGATGCACAAGATGCCGATCAACGACTTCATGACCAGGAACGGCCACATCCGCCCCGACGGCCAGGTCATCCGCGACATGTACCTGATGCAGGCCAAGACGCCCGCCGAGTCGAAGGGCGAATGGGATCTGGTGAAGATGGTCGCCACCGTGCCGGGCAGCGAGGCGTTCCGGCCGCTGGGCGAAGGCGGCTGTGCGCTGGGCAAGCCGTAGCGCCGCACCGGATATTCAAGGGCGAGGGAAGGAGATCAACCCTTCGCCGCCAGCGCGGTCTCGATGGCGCGGTCGAGCGTGCCGCCGACGCCGCCCAGCGCCGAGAACCAGTTGACGATGCGGCCGTCGCGCCCGATCAGGATCTTGTGGAAGTTCCAGCTCGGCGTGCCCAGCGCGCCGGTCTCGGCGGCGGCGAAGCGGTAGAGCGGATGCGCCGCCGGGCCCGACACGATCTGCTTGGCCGCCAGCGGAAAGCTCACGTCGAAGGTGGCCCGGCAGAACTGGCCGATCTCCGCGGCGCTGCCTGGCTCCTGGCCGCCGAAGTCGTTCGACGGCACGCCCAGCACGACGAGACCGCGATTGCGGTAGCGCCGCCACAGCGCCTCGAGCCCGCGATACTGCCGGGTGAAGCCGCATTGCGATGCCGTGTTGACCAGCAGCACGACGCAGCCCCGATACTCAGCCGTCGGCAGCGGCGCGCCGCCCAGCGATGCCAGAGGCGTCGCCGCCCAGTCGACCGGCCGGCGGCCGGCGCGTCCCAGGCCGAAGATCGAGAGCACGCCGCCCAGGAAGGAGAACGCCATCAGGCGGAGAAGCTTCATGGCCGCAGTGTCGCCGCGCGCAGGCGCCACCGCAATCCCGCCACACCGCCGCTCTACCCTGGGCACGTTGATACAAAAGCAACGTCCGGCCCGCCCGTGTTCGTGCTAGCGTCGCCGCCACGCCCTCACAGGGGACACCACATGCCCGTCTATATGGAAGTTTCCCGGCTGCACCGCACCGTCACCATCGTGGCGCGCGGCACCATCAGCCCCGACGAAATCCGCGGCGTCGCCCAGCAACTGGCCGAGGCCAACGTCCGCCCCTTCGCCAAGATCGTCGAGGTCGCCGGCGCCACGACCGAGTGGACGCCCGAACAGGTCGCCCGCGTGGCCCAGCTCCTGCGCGGCGCGTCGAGTGAGGAGCGCGGACCCGT
>Ga0070681_10007277_pt1 | contig 10806 bp, 8 predicted proteins | sample KBSC83BmetaG_FD_65650 | JGI IMG/M metagenome (GOLD analysis project Ga0070681, IMG submission 65650) | Corn rhizosphere microbial communities from Kellogg Biological Station, Michigan, USA - KBS C8-3B metaG | ecosystem: Host-associated > Plants > Roots > Rhizosphere | place: USA: Michigan...
GAGAGCGACAAATTCCGGTTGATGCTGTATGACCGTGAAGCGAAAACGACGAAAAACCTGCTGCCGAAGTTCGACCGCTGGGTTGAGGAATTCGCTTGGGCGTCTGACTCGAAAGCGATTTACTTTGTCTCCGAAAACAGAAGTAATGCCCCAGTATTTGTTCTTGAACTTTTGGGTCAACCAAGGGAGTATCCAGAAGAGTTCGATCTAAACTTTGCGTCGAAGCCCGTCATGAACGGCACATATTCTGGGCTTCATTCCCTGCCGAATGGTACGAGCTTGGTCATGACCCGAATGGCTGTCGATTCGCCGGGCGAGGTCAACTTATTGGATACGCATATGGTTGGACATACTGCCCATACGATGCCGATAACCAGCGAGATAATTTCTTTGCCCATGGGAGGAACGAGAACACCCTTAACCCATCTCAACGACGCACTCCTCTCCCAACTCGACCTGCCGAAGATGGAGTCGTTCTGGTTTACCGCGAAGGACACCACCAAGCTGCAGGGCTTCATTATTCGCCCGCCGGGGTTTGACGCTGCGAAGAAATATCCCGTCAAGTTCCTGATGCATGGCGGCCCGCAGGGTGCGTGGGGTGACTCATGGAGCTACCGCTGGAACGCTGAGCTCTTCGCCGCGAACGGCTATGTCGTCGTTATGATTAATCCGCGCGGCTCCACAGGCTACGGACAAGCCATCGTTGACGGCGTCAACGGCGACTGGGGCGGCAAGCCCTTCACCGATCTGATGGAAGGCCTGGACTACGCCGAGCAGCACTACAGCTTTATCGACAAGGACCGCGAATGCGCGCTCGGTGCAAGCTACGGCGGCTACATGGCGAACTGGGTGCTCGGTCACACCGCGCGCTTCAAGTGCATTGTGAGCCACGACGGCATGTTCAATCCCGAGTCGGCCTACGGGACGACCGAGGAGCTGTGGTTTAACGAGTGGGAGTTCAAAGGCAAACCATGGGACTACTATGGCAAGCCCGACAGCGAAAATCCATTCCGCAAATGGGCGCCTATGCTCTCAGCCAAAAACTTCAAAACGCCGACGCTCGTAATCCACGGCCAGCTCGACTACCGGCTGGACGTAAGCGAGGGCTTCCAACTGTTCGACACGTTGCAGCGACTGGGCGTGCCAAGCAAAATGCTCTACTTCCCCGACGAAGGCCACTGGGTGCTGAAGCCCCAGAACTCGCAACTGTGGTACAAGACGGTAAACGACTGGGTAGACCAATGGACGACGAAAGCAGCGAGTAGCCATTAGCTGTCACTATTAGCCCGTTAGCTTTTTCTATGCCGGGACGAAGAGTCTCGCCGTCCGCGTCATAGAGCAAAGAGCTAACGGCTAAAGGCTGGAAACTGAGAGCTGAAAGCTTTCTTTATGTCATTCAAATCCGCTAAGCCGCGCTCCTTTCTTAACGAGACCGGCCTTTACGATTATGCTGTCAAAGCGCTGGGCAGGCACATGCGCACTGAAGTAGAACTGCGCCGCCTGATGCATACGCGCGTTGAGCACGGTGAGCGCGGCGAAGCCGTCATCGACACCGTAATTGCGCGACTTAAAGAACATGGCTATCTGAACGATGCTGCTTTTGCTGAAACCTATGCGCGGCTGCGCCAGGAGAACGAAAAGCTAGGCTCGCGACGCGTGCGCCAGGACCTGAAGCTTAAAGGCGTAAATCCCGATCTCGTGGAAGAGACGCTCGGGACGAGGTACGCTGCAACGGACGAAGAGGCTCTTGCCCGCCAGCACCTGGAACGCAAGCGCATCAAGAAGCCCACGAACGAAAAGGAAACCGCGCGCGTCATGCGGCGGCTGGTGACAGCAGGCTTCTCCACCAGCGTCATCTACAAAATCCTGCGTAACTGGAATGTGCCGGGCGAAACGCTCTCCGCGCTGGATTCATTGGATTCAGTCGATGGATCTGGGGAAGACAGTTGAATGCTCGCACGGCCAGCTATTAGCCATAGCTTCTAGCTCCGTTGTGCGGTATCGAACGGCATCAATAAGCACAATTGTTTGCGCTGGTGTTGAAGTTGAGAGCCAATAGCTAGCGGCTGATGGCTGCTTTTGTAATCGCTTCACGCACCTTCGCCAGGGGCGCATTGTTCAACAACTCAACGCCGTTGCCCGTCGAATGCACGCCAAGCTCTTCCCACAACTTCGGAAGATCAACCTCGACAGGCGAGTCTTTCCATTTCGCGTACATGTCGGTCAGCACGTTCTTGCCGGTGGCCTTGTCTCCGATGGCAAGGGCTCGTTCGAGCGGCCAGCTGTGGTCAATGGTGCCACCCTCGGCGACGATGGCTCGCAATGCGTCGCGCAGTCCTTTGCGATTATGCGTTTGTCGGCGGATCTCCACGTCGGCGACGAGGCAGAACAGCGCTCCGCCCCAGTAGGTCCGGCCCCAAGTGTGCGTACGATCGAGGCCCTGGTCGCCGGGTCCCGGCTCACCCTGCGGCATTCCGCGCACCATGTCGGCCCAGATCCGCGGCGCCTGCAGATTGCCGGTCATCACTCGCGCGATGGGCTCAATGTAGGACGCGAGTCCCTCCTCCATCCAGTGATTCTCTTTCGGCAAGTCGGGGAAAGCCATGTGGTCGAGCTCATGTGTCGTCACCCAATCATCATCAAGGTCCGCGACCGTTGCGTGCTCGGCAATGCGGAGACGCGTGAATGCCTGAAATCCATCAACGCCGCCCCAAGTGGTGCCGCCAATCGCCTGGTGCCGGCCGCCGCCCTGAGTGGGCACGACCAGGATGCGGGCACGGGCCACTGGAAATCGCCCATAGTAAACGGCAATGGCTTCGGCAGCATCGCGAACGTGCTTGAGCACCTGGTCCGGTGTCAGATCCATCGATCCGTTGGCGAAATCCACCTGGAGAGTGGACTCGCCGATCTTAAGCTCGTGGCTGCTGGCGATGCCCGCAGATGGCCGCCATGGCTGGGCGCTTGCGAAGAAAGGCGCAAGCAGGATCAGCGCAAAGAACGTGCGTGCTTTCGGAAGCATGGATGCCTTTCGGATGACCGGGGAAGTGCGGGCGCCGATTTGGTGGCGTATTTGGTGAGACGGATTTACTGCGTTCACGGTTCACGCAACCTGCAACAAAAGCTCTTTAATACCTCAGGTGACTTGATTGGGCGATGCGGTCTCAGGCCAATTACACTGGATACGACATGCAATATCGCACGGGAAACGAGATACGAGAGCTGTTTCTGCGCTTTTTTGAGTCGAAGGGGCACCGCCGTGTGCACTCTTCCTCGCTGGTGCCTGCCAACGACCCCACCCTGCTGTTTACGAACGCGGGTATGAACCAGTTCAAGGACCTTTTTCTAGGTGCGGAGAAGCGCGATTACTCGCGGGCCACCTCGTCGCAAAAATGCGTGCGCGCGGGCGGCAAGCACAACGACCTTGAGAACGTAGGCTTTACGCGTCGCCACCACACATTTTTTGAGATGCTTGGCAACTTTTCATTTGGCGACTACTTCAAGCGCGATGCCATCAAGTTCGCATGGGAGTTGGTCACCAGCCCCGAGTGGTTCGGGATTTCGCAAGACCGGCTCTACGTAACCATCTTCGAAGGGGCTGACGGCGTTCCGCGCGATGATGAAGCCGAGCGCTATTGGCTTGAAGCCGGAGTCCCCAAAGAACGCATTCACCAGTACGGGCTGAAAGACAACTTCTGGCAGATGGGCGAAACCGGCCCATGCGGCCCATGCTCTGAGATCTTCTACGACATGGGCATGGAGGCCGCAGAGACGCCGGGTGTCGATAAGCCATTCGGGCAGGACGAGGCTCGCTATGTTGAGATCTGGAACCTGGTGTTCATGCAGTTCGACCGCTCGGCCGAAACCGATGCGGCCGGAATAACCAACTACAAGCTAACGCCGCTGCCAAAGCCCTCGATCGATACGGGCATGGGGCTGGAACGTGTTTCGGCCGTGCTGCAGGGAAAAGTCTCGAACTTCGAAACGGATCTGTTTACGCCGCTTATCGAGCGTGCAGAGGAACTCACCGGCAAACGCGTAAGCGAACACGATCTTGAGCAAGAGACGCGAACCGCCGACGAGGTTGCGGCCAGTCTGCGCATCATCGCGGATCACGCGCGGGCTGCGACATTCCTCATCAACGATGGAGTGCTGCCCTCGAACGAAGGCCGCGGCTACGTGCTGCGCAAGATTCTGCGGCGTGGTATCCGTCACGGGCGGCTGCTCGGACAAGACAAGCCATTTTTGTTTGAGATGGTGTTTGCCGTGCGCGACCTGATGCAGGGCGCTTATCCCGAATTGATCGAATCTGCCACACGCGTTGCCAAAGTTGTTGAGGCCGAAGAGAAGCAGTTCGATCGCGTGCTTAAGATCGGACTCACGCGCCTGAACGAGGAATTGCAGAGCGGCTTCACAGGTGAGAAAGCATTCCATCTGTACGAAACGTTTGGCCTGCCGCTCGATTTTATGGTGGATGCTGCGCGCGATGCCGGGGTCAAGTTTGACGATGAAGGTTTTGAGCGCGCTCGTGCTGAAGAGCAGGCCCGGGCCCGCGCCAGTTGGAAAGGCGGCAGCCAGAAGTCGGCCAGCCCCGCATTCCGCGATCTTGCGAAGACGGTCTTCGAAGGTTACCGGCAACTTAACTCAAGCAACTGCGAAGTGCTCGCCATTGTGAAGGGCGGCCAGGGAATGCCCGCAGCCGCGGCGGGCGATGAAGTTGAAGTCGTGCTCGACCACACCAGCTTCTACGGTGACTCCGGCGGCCAGGTAGGCGACACTGGCTGGTTTACAACCCCTGATGGCAACGCCACCGTCGCCGAAATTCTAGGCTGCACGCTGCCGGTACAAGGCGTGCGCGCGCACAAGGCAGTGCTCAAGCAGCCGCTCGCAGTGGGCGATCGCGTTAACACCGTCGTCGATGGTGCCCGACGCAATGCTATCCGACGCAATCACACCGGGACGCATCTGCTGCATGCAGCGTTGCGGCAGGTGCTTGGCACACACGTCAAGCAGGCCGGTTCCGCGGTACATCCTGACCGGCTCCGTTTTGACTTTTCGCATTTCGCGCAAGTGGCCGATGAAGAACTGCAGGAAATCGAGGACATCGTCAACCGCGAGGTGCTGTCCAACGCGCGCGTGGATACGCTCGAAGACGTGCCGATTGATGTTGCTGTGAACGAGTATCACGCCATGGCGCTGTTCGGCGAAAAATATGGCGACAAGGTACGCGTCGTAAAACTGTCCGACGGCTTTTCAACTGAACTTTGCGGCGGCACACACACCGGAGCCACCGGCGAAATCGGGCTCATCAAAGTGGTAAGCGAAGAATCGGTGTCGTCTGGCGTGCGACGCGTTGAAGCCATCAGCGGCATGGGCTCGCTCGGCTTATTCCGTGAGGACTTCGCGGTCGCGCAGGTTGCCGCCCAGGTTGCCGGCACTCCAACAGGTAGCCTTTCTGACGGTCTTCGTGCGCGGCTCGCAGCGCAGGAAGACGAGATGAAAAAACTGCGACGCGAACTGGACGAGATGCGCATGAAGTCGGCTGCCGGCGGCCTGAACGAAGCCATGAACAACGCCGCCGATGTGAAAGGCGTAAAACTCATCACGCTTCGCGCCGACTCGCTCGATCGTGGTCAGCTTCGTACGCTGGTTGACAATCTGAAGCAGAAGGCCGGCGAAGGAGTAGTGCTGATTGCATCCGCGCAGCCTGAGGGCAAGGTGGCGTTGATTGCGGGTGTTACGCCGGGGCTCATCAAGCGCATCCAGGCAGGCAAGCTGGTAGGTGCTGTGGCCAAGCTGGTGGGCGGATCTGGCGGTGGTAAGCCGGAGCTGGCCGAGGCCGGCGGAAAAGACCAGGCACAGATCGATGCTGCCATCAAAGCTGCGCCGGAAATTGTCGGGGATTTGCTGGGCTAAAGAGGTCGCTGCCCGACTCAAGCCGCCGAAGCGACTTGAGTCGGGCATAAGGAGAGAACCAAATTACCTGCGGCTGCTTCACAAGGTGAAGCGGCCTTTTTATTTCACAGCTGGTTGCGGATGCAGGTTGAAGTTATACGCAACGCCGAACGATAAAATCGGGAAATACTGGAAGGTGCTGACGTCGTTTTTGTATTTCTGGATCTGCGCCTGCAGGTTGGCCTGCACCGTGGGATCGGTAGCCACGTCGACGCAGTTCTGTCCGAACTGGTCGCACACCTGGCCGCCGGTTAGAGCCACGGTGACTGAGGGGGCTCCGACAAATGCCGCTCCAACCTCAAACGGGAAAGACATGTGACCGCCGCGACGTGAAATCATGTTGCCCCACCCGGTCGTCATGGTGAGTGCGGGATTTCGGGTGTTCAGACCAAGGCGCCCATTGCCCCTGATGGGGTTGGTGTTCGATGCGTAATAGGTGACCCCGTTAAGCTCGAAGCTCGTTCCGCCATTCACTGCCAAATCGCCGCTAATTCCATTCTGGTTCAACAGAAGTATGCCGGGGCTTACGCGGAAACCTCGCTCAGGGAACGGGTAGATATCGAGCGCGGCGCCTGCCGAGGCGAAATTCAAATTTCCGTTCAAGTTCATTCCGCTGGTGGAGATATTGTTCAGCGGATGATTGAAGACATTCCCAACGCCACGAATATTCATCCGCTGGCTGACGTTTACGGCAGCCTGCAGGTTGATGCCCATCGGAGAAATACCGCCTCCAAGAGCAAGCCGCGAAAAAGGAGAAATTGAACTGGGACCGCTCCCTGCCGCCGGACTCACAAAGGCTCCGGAAGTGTATCCCTCTGATGCCAAGGGCGACGCCCCTGCCATGCTGAATGGCCTGGAAGCAGTTTGTCCAAGCAAGTTTGGTGATATCGCCAACATGGCAAGCGCGAGGGGAAGGACTGTGCGTTTCATAGTTCCTCCATGAATGGTGATGCACCCGATTGGGCCGCCGGTTGCGTGCTTCTTCAACAAACATTTTCGAGCCGGAACCGCGAGCCCATCCAAAACGCCAACTCGTTAAGTCTGGCTTGGACCTTGAACGTAGCAAGACTTGGGTTTTGCCACAATATGCCGAAGGAATTATGAAGTTACGGCGGTAATGAGCCAAAATGCCAGGAAGGACCGGTGCCGAATGACGTAATCTGGCCGTATGCCCCGGCGGAAAGACGAGATGGCTGACATCTCCACCCTGCGTAAACAACTGATTTCGTGGTACGACGAGAACCAGCGCGACTTGCCTTGGCGCGCCGACAAGGACCCCTACGCCATCTGGGTTTCCGAAATCATGCTGCAGCAGACGCGCGTCGCCGTAGTTGTGGATCGTTACCAGAAATTCATGCACTGCTTCCCCACTCTGGCCGCCCTGGCGCAAGCCCATGAGCAGGAAGTACTGGCGCTGTGGAGTGGACTGGGCTATTATCGCCGCGCTCGGATGCTGCACAAAGCCGCGCAATTCGTAATGGACAATCTCAGCGGCGTTCTTCCGGCCAGTTCGGCGGAATTGCGTAAACTCCCGGGCATCGGCTCCTACACAGCCGCCGCCATCGCCAGCATTGCGCATGGACAGGCGATTGCGGTGGTCGACGGCAACGTGGAGCGCGTGTTGTGCCGCCTGGCTGGTTGGGGCGAGGGGGGACGCACCAGCGCATCCGCTCTGCGCAAGAAGATTGAACAGCACGCGGCGCGCCTTCTGGATTCCCACCGTCCCGGCGACTTTAACCAGGCCATGATGGAATTGGGAGCCACTGTATGCCTGCCGCGGAATCCCCAGTGTCTCGTGTGCCCCATCTCCATGCACTGCGAGACACGCGGCGAGCACAAGACGACCCCGCGGCCGCGCATGCTAAGCCGCGAAGTTGCACATGCGCTCTCCGTGCGAACTTCGACCAGACCCGGCAAAGCTCGCGCAACTGCATCGAGAGAAGTTCTTCTGGAGCAGCGGCCATCCAGCCAAACTGTCATGCCTGAGATGTGGGAGCTACCGAAACTGCGCAATGCTGAAGTTCCGGAAGAAGACCTGCGCATGTCGGTTCGGCACGCCATTATGCAGGTGAACTACTACGTGCGGATCCGAACCGTATTTGAAGACGATGTCGATGTCCTCACTTTGCCAGCCGGCCAGCGCCGCTGGGTTCCGCTCGGCGAGGCTGCCGCAATGGCGCTCACCGGCCTTACCCGCAAAGTGCTCACCCGCGCTCATCTTTTGCCCAGTGCTCCGCTCGACACAATTGCTCCGCGCACAGTTAGAGAATTACTCTGAAGAGCGACGCTATCTGAAGCAATTTTCTATTCATACGGATTCCAAGGAGAAATACATGCGCTCTTTTGTCAGTATCGCCTTCCTGGTCTTAGTTATGTTGATCTCGCCTCTGGCTAAGTCGCAACAGCAGGCAGCTACCGCTCCGGTACCTGAAATCGCGGGTGTGCCGCAGGCAGCGCTTACGGCAGCCGCATCCATCGATCCAGCGAGAATAAAAGCGCATGTGCGTTTTCTCTCGCTCGATCTGCTGGAGGGCCGCGGCCCGGGCACACGGGGCGATTCTCTGGCAGCCGAGTACATTGTCACGCAGTATGCTCTCGCCGGACTCAAGCCGGCGGGTGACAACGGCACTTACTTCCAGCGTGTTCCGCTTTATGCAGTACACACCGACGAAGAGAAAACAAAGTTTGCATTTGTTCCCCCAGCCGGGCAGCCGGTCGATCTCGCATATGGAACCCAAATCGTTTCAAAAGACCAGACGGGTCAGGCAAGCGCGACTATAGACGCACCTATCGTATTTGTGGGCTACGGAATCAATGCGCCTGAATACAAGTGGAACGACTACCAGGGCGTCGATATCAAAGGCAAGATCGCGCTCGTCATCGTGAACGAACCTCCATCAGATGATCCGAAGTTCTTCAACGGCAAAGCACTCACATACTATGGCCGTTGGACCTACAAGTACGAAGAAGCCGCGCGCCGCGGCGCGGTGGGCGTTTTGATCATCCATCGCGAAGATTTGGCGAGTTACCCGTGGGATGTGGTGCGTAATTCGCAGGCCATTGAGAAAAGCTATCTCGAAGGCGATCCCACCGCGACCCTGCGTGCCGCCGCCTGGATCCAGCACGATGTAGGCCAGCGGCTGCTGACAATGGCCGGGCTTGGCAACGTTGACCAGGAGATTGAGAAGGCGGGCAAGCGCGGATTCAATGCGGTTGAGCTACACGTAAAGCTGCGTGCCCAGATTCAGAGCGAGGTGCGCCGATACAAGAGCACCAACGTGATCGGCAAGGTGGAGGGCGCAGCGCAGGGTGAGCAGGCCGTGCTGTATAGCTCCCACTACGATCATCTCGGGATCGATAAGAACGCGAAGGGCGACAACATCTACAACGGCGCGGTAGACAACGGCACCGGCTGCGGAATGCTGCTCGAACTGGCACGAGCCTTTGCGCAGGCAAGCACTCGACCGCCACATGATTTCTACTTCGCCGCCGTTACCGCAGAAGAGCAGGGCCTTCTCGGCTCTCAATATCTAGGCATGCACCCGCCCATTCCGGCATCGCACTTTTCACTCGATCTGAATTACGATGCGCTGATGCCTTTGGGGATTCCGCTTTCAGCAAACGTGACCGGAGCCGAGCGCACCGATTTCTGGCCCACTGTCGAACGGGTAGCCAAGGCGTTCAACCTTCAGCTGATGCCTGACTCAAATCCGATGGCCGGTTACTATTATCGATCGGATCACTTCTCGCTTGCTCGTTACGGTATTCCCGCCTTCTCTATCGATGAAGGCAGCCTGTTTGAAGGTCATCCGCCCGAGTGGGGGCGCGAGCAGCAGCGAGACTACACCGCTCACAATTACCACCAGCCCTCAGACGAGTTCCACGAGGATTGGGATTTCCGCGGCGATGCCAGGATGGCGCAGTTCGGTTTCGTTTTGGGATGGCTGGCCAGCGAGCAAGCCAAGCCGGTTGAGTGGAAGCCGGGCGATGAGTTTGAAGCCGCGCGGAAGGCGAGCAAGTCTCAGTAATAGTCCGCACAGCTGAGATAGTAGCCGCAATGAGTACAAACCAGCTTGCAATGGTGGCCGGTAAGACGGTGCCCGCAGGTAGGACATATCTGGCAATGGTGATTAACTGGCTGGTCAGGAGCCTCCGCCGGGGCCCCGGCAGCATCTTCAGTTGCACCATTGACCGGCCCACGATGTGAGAAATCAACCGTAAATTCAGGATCGTAAGCCGTCGGCCGCTTTGGCAACATGCTCGACAGATTAACATGAGAGAGCAGGCGTTTTGCCCCGTTCGTCGAGTACTCTGGTCGGCAGCAGGCGCCTTCAACTTCCAGGCAGCGTCCACGCTATCTTTAGCGGCGCATCACACGGAATCAACCCGAATTCACAATCCCCAACAGGAGGAATTATGGCAAGCAAAGCAAGTGCAGTTTGGACTGGTTCACTGAAGGAAGGCAAAGGCACCATCTCCACAGCAACCGGCGTTCTGAAGAACGCAAACTACTCCTTCGCCACCCGTTTTGAAGGCGCAGACTCCGGCACCACTCCTGAAGAGATGATTGCCGCGGCTCACGCGAGCTGCTTCTCCATGGCTCTGGGCGCCCAGTTGGGCGGCGCGGGCCTCACCCCGAACAAGATCGAAACGCAGGCGGCCGTCACCCTGGCCAAAACTGATGGAGGTTTCGCCGTTACCCGCATCGCCCTCACCACCACTGCGAGTGTCCCCGGCGCCAGCCAGGAAGCTTTCGACAAAGCCGCCGCAGATGCAAAGACCGGCTGCCCGATTTCGAAGCTCTTTGCCGGCAACACCGAGATCACGCTCGATGCAAAGCTCGTCTAAGTGACT
>Ga0070681_10007280_pt1 | contig 10801 bp, 7 predicted proteins | sample KBSC83BmetaG_FD_65650 | JGI IMG/M metagenome (GOLD analysis project Ga0070681, IMG submission 65650) | Corn rhizosphere microbial communities from Kellogg Biological Station, Michigan, USA - KBS C8-3B metaG | ecosystem: Host-associated > Plants > Roots > Rhizosphere | place: USA: Michigan...
CGATTTGCCGAGGGCCATGCGAGCTGGCGGCTCATCAAGGCCGGCCTGGACCGCCTTGCTGCGCGCGCCTGGCAGGTCGCGTCGTCTTCCGGAGCTTTGTCCTCTCGGGAGCTCGCCGAAATCACCGCCGGATGCGCGGTGTCCGTCGCCCGATTGAGTGCCGTGGCCGGCGAGTTGATCGCCGTGTCGGGCATGACGGGAATCCAGATGGGCGAGGAGATTGCGCGCGCCTGGCGAGACCTGCAGACGGTGGCGGCCCATACTTCCGTGTCGCCGCGACACCTGACCGGCGCAGGCGCGACACTGCTGACATCATGAGTGCTGTGATGGGCCTGAGCCTTGCGAGGGACCCGAGGCCTGCGAGGGACCCGAGGCCTGCGAGGGACCTGAGGCCTGCGAGGGACCTGAGGCCTGCGAGGGGCCGCGCAGCTGCGTCACCAACTCGCCGAGATCTTCGATAGGCGCCGAGCAGGTGCTCCCCCGACACAGATACGCGACGGCGGGGTCGCGGGAAGGCTTGTCGCCCAAGGCAGGAGGAAGGTCGGGCGCATCGAAGGGAATGGCGAAGATCATCCGCCGCGGCGCGTACAGCTTGCCGAGCTCGCGCTGCCAAAGCGCGATGCGCGCCGGCTTGCCGCGCACGATGACTGATTCGGGCGGATGAAGATATTCCTCCAGCACCGTCAGCAGGCTGGTGTGGCTCTGCGGATAGCGTTCGAGCGCCGCCCAGGCAGCGCGCAGAGTCTGTTCGGCGGCCGCCAGATACCGCGAGTTGGCGAGCAGGTATCCCATCCTCTGCAACACGTACGCGCCGATGGCATTGCCCGCGGGCGTGGCATCGTCGGCAAAGGACTTCGATCGATGCATCAGCGTCTCGTGATCATCGGAGGTGAAGAAAAAGCCGCCGCCCGCCGCATCAGTGAAGCGATCCAGCACCGCATCGAGCAGTGCGCACGCAAACCCCAGCTCCTCTGCGCGAAAGCGAGTCTGCTGCAGCTCCAGGACGGCGTCGGCCAGGAACACGTAGTCATCGAGGTAGGCGTTGAGATGCGCCTTGCCGTCCTTGTACGTCGCCAGCAGCTTGCCGTCGCGCCAGAGCGTGCCGCGGATGAAGTCGAGCGCGCGCGTCGCCGACTGCTCGAAATCTGCGCGGTCCAGCGCACGCGCGGCAATCGCCATGCCGCGAATCATCAGCGCGTTCCAGGAGGTCAGGATCTTCTCATCCCGCCCTGGCCAGACACGCCCGTTGCGGATGCTCAGGAGCTTGGCGCGTGCCGAGCCCAGCAGCGCTTCGACCTCGGCCCTGCCCGTATTGGCTTGTTCCGCAATTCGCGCTACCGGCCCGGCGACGAACAAATGCCAGCGGCCTTCGAAGTTGGCGGGGCGGTCCAGGCCGTAGCGGGGGGCGAACACTGCCCATTCCTCCGGGCTCAGTGCGCGGCGCACCTCTTCGCGATCCCATACATAGAACTTCCCCTCATGGCCCTCCGAGTCGGCATCCAGGCTGGAGTAGTAGCCGCCTTCGGGGGATTGCATCTCGCGGAGGGTCCATTCGGCGATCTGGATGGCGACATCGGAGTAGAACGAGTCGCCTGTGGCCACGCCGGCCTCCGCGTAGAGGCTGAGTAGCGCGCCGTTGTCGTACAGCATTTTCTCGAAGTGCGGAATGGTCCAGGTCGCATCGACGGAGTAGCGCGAGAAACCCCCTCCGAGTTGATCGTTGATGCCACCCTCAGCCATGCAGCGCAGCGTCAGAGTCGCCATGTAGAGCGGGTGCAGGTCCGGCTCGGGCTGTTGTGCGCTCGCACGCCAGTCGCGCAGCAGTCTTTCCAAGGTTTTCGGATGCGGAAATTTCGGGGCCGGCCCGAAGCCGCCGTTGCGGTTGTCGAAGCTGCGCGCGAGCTGCTGCCGGGCGGCGAGCAGAGGCGCCTCGGATGGAGTGAGCCCCTCCGGCGCGGCAGGCGGCGCGAGCTCGGCGAAGGCATCCAGCAGCGCGGCATTCTGCTTGCGCAGCTCGGCCTGATGATCCCGGTAATACTCGGCGACCCGGACCAACAGTTCCTTGAACGCAGGCAGGCCGTAGCGCGGCTCCTTCGGGAAGTAGGTCCCGCCGAAGAATGGCCGTTGATCGTCCGGCGTGAGGAACATGGTAAGCGGCCAGCCGCCCGAGCGCTGCGTCAACATCTGCTGCGCGATCTGGTAGATGCGGTCGATGTCGGGACGCTCCTCGCGATCGACCTTGATGTTGATGAAGTGCTGATTCAACACGGCGGCGGTGGCCTCATCCTCGAAGCTTTCCTCGGCGAGTACGTGGCACCAATGACACGCGGCATATCCGATGCTCAGGTGGACCGGCTTGTTATCGGCGCGCGCCCGTGCGAACGCCTCGCTCCCCCACGCATACCATTCCACCGGGTTGTGGGCATGCTGCTGCAGATACGGCGATGTTTCAGCGCTGAGACGGTTCGTATACCGAGGTGTGCCGTCGTCGTTGACGTGTCTGCTCTTCATGGTCGCGCTCGTGTGCGGGAAAACCAGGTCTTTGACACTATAGCGTGCGATCCGCGTTCGGACCCGCGTCAATTACTCGGCGCTCACGCCTCGCCCTCCGGGCCGCCTGAGTCGCGCGCGCTGCGCGCTCCCAGTCGGACCAGGGTTCGGCCTCGCGGCCTCTCCCGTGCCCCGCACGCGGGGCACCCCTGCCGGGCGTTATCAGGGATTCGGTATACTCCGCTTCCGCATTCGAGTCCGTCGTGATTGCGAACCCCGCACAAACCGCTCCTGCCTCCCCTTCGCTGCCCGTGCTGCGCCTGAAGCGTGGCGAGGAACGGCGGCTGATGTCCGGGCATTCCTGGGTGTTCAGCAACGAGGTCGACATCGCCAGCACACCGCTGACGGCGTTCCAGGCGGGTGCGCTCGTACAACTGCAGGCGCACAACGAGCGCTTTCTAGGCTACGCCTACGTCAATCCCCATGCCCTGATCTGCGCCCGCATCGTCGGTCGCAGGCCCGAACAGCCCATCGACCGCGAGCTCATCGAGCAGCGCCTGCGCGTGGCGCTCGCGCTGCGCGAGCGCATCTGCCGCGCGCCGTACTACAGGCTGATTTTCGGGGAGTCCGACGGATTGCCGGGTCTGGTTCTCGATCGCTACGGCAGCCTGTTCGTTGGGCAGATCGCCACCGCGGGGATGGAAGGGCTGAAGGGCGAGGTCGAGTCGGCGCTGCGTGCGGTGCTCGATCCGTCGGGGCTCTTCTGGAAGAACGATTCCGCTGCCCGCGCGCTCGAGCACCTGCCGCAGGAAGCGCACGTGGCCTTCGGTCAGGTACCGCAGGAGATCGAGGTTCTCGAAGCGGGAATCCGCTTCACCGCACCCCTGGCTCACGGTCAGAAGACCGGCTGGTTCTACGACCAGACCGCCAACCGGCAACGCCTGGTGCGCTACCTTTGGTCGGGCGCGCGCGTGCTCGATGTCTGCAGTTATGTCGGTGCGTGGTCGGTGACCGCACTCAAGAACGGCGCGTCCCTTGCCCGCTGCGTCGATTCTTCGGAGAGTGCGCTCGAGTACGCACGGCGCAACGCTGCGGCGAACGCCGTGGAAGTGCAGACCACCAAGGAGGACGCGTTCGACGCGCTACGCGCCATCCAGGAGCGTGGCGAGCGTTTCGATGTCGTGATTCTCGATCCGCCGGCCTTCATCAAGCGCAAGAAGGACATCCCCCAGGGGCAGGCGGCCTATCGGAAGCTGAACCAGCTCGCCCTGGGCGTGGTGGCGCGCGACGGCCTGCTCGTCTCGTGTTCCTGCTCCTATCACCTGGCCGCCGAGGATCTGGTCGCGGCCATCCAGGTGGCCGCCCGGCATACCGACTGCGTCGTGCAGGTGCTGGAGGCCGCCGGCCAGTCGCCCGATCATCCGGTCCACCCGGCGATTCCCGAGACGCGCTACCTGAAAGCCTTCTTTTGCCGCGTCTCGCGCGAGCTTTAGTACACTTCCCGCCCCATGCTGCAATTCCCCGGCTTCGACCCCATCGCCTTCAAGCTCGGTCCCCTGAAGGTCCGCTGGTACGGGATCATGTACCTCATCGGTTTCGGCTGCGCCTGGTTCCTGGCCCGGCGGCGCGCGGCCCGTCCCGGCTCCACCTGGAAGCCGAACGATGTCGATGACCTGATCTTCTTCTGCATGCTGGGGGTCATCCTCGGTGGCCGCATCGGTTATGTCCTGTTCTATGGCCTGGACTTCTGGGCCAAGGATCCCTGGTACCCGCTGAAGATCTGGGATGGGGGGATGTCGTTCCACGGTGGCCTGCTCGGCGTGCTGGTGGCGTTGTCGCTGTTCGCGCGCTTGCGCCGCCGCAAGATCGCCGACGTATTCGACTTCACCGCGCCGCTTCCGGGGCTGGGCATTTTCTTCGGCCGGATCGGCAACTTCATCAACGGCGAGTTGTGGGGCAAGCCCACGACCGTGCCCTGGGGATTCAACTACGACGGGCAGGTGCTGCACCCCTCGCAGCTCTACGAGGCGTGCCTGGAGGGGTTGGTGCTGTTCCTGGCCGTGTGGTGGTTTACCCGCCGTCCGCGGCCCCGGCTCGCCCCTTCGGGGCTGTTCCTGCTGATCTATGGCGTGGCGCGCTTTCTGGTCGAGTTCGTGCGGGTGCCGGATGTCCAGATCGGCTACCTGGCCGGTGGCTGGTTCACCATGGGCCAGCTGTTGTCCCTGCCGATGATCGTCGGCGGAGTGGCGCTGCTGTGGTGGGCGTATCGTGCGCGCGTCCCTTCGGGAAACGTCGCCGTCGCGCAATGAAGGCCTACCTGGACCTGCTGCGCCTGATCCGCACGTCCGGTGTTCGCAAGGACGACCGGACCGGCACGGGCACACTGTCGTTGTTCGGGCAGCAGATGCGTTTCGACCTGGCGGCCGGCTTCCCCCTGGTGACCACCAAGAAGATCCACGTGCGCTCGGTCGTCTACGAGCTGCTGTGGTTCCTGCGGGGCGATACCAACGTTGCCTGGCTGCACGAGCACGGCGTCACGATCTGGGACGAGTGGGCCGATGAGCGTGGCGATCTCGGGCCCATCTACGGCAAGCAGTGGCGCGCGTGGCCCGCTCCCGACGGCCACACCATCGATCAGATCGCCCAGGCTGTCGAGCTGCTGCGCCGCAACCCGGAATCGCGCCGTATCATCGTCAACGCCTGGAATGTCGGGGAGCTCGGGCAGATGCGGCTCATGCCCTGTCATGCGTTCTTCCAGCTGCACGTGGCCGCGGGCCGCCTGTCGTGCCAACTCTACCAGCGCAGCGCGGACTTCTTCCTCGGCGTGCCCTTCAACATCGCCAGCTACGCGTTGCTGACGCACCTGTTCGCGCAGCAATGCGACCTGGAGGTGGGCGAGCTGGTGTGGACCGGCGGCGATTGCCACCTGTACCTGAATCACCTGGCCCAGGCCGACGAGCAGCTCGCGCGCACCCCGTATCCGGCGCCGCGCCTGCGGCTTCGCAGGCGGCCGGCGAGCATTTTCGACTACGACTATGAGGATTTCGAGCTCGTGAATTACCAACATCATGCGGCGATCAAGGCGCCGGTGGCAGTCTGACATGGTTAGACCTGCGCGCACGGAGCTGCTGGAGGTGCGTGACTCCAGGGTCCATGGCAAGGGCGCGTTCGCGATCGCACCGATTGCCAAGGGCACGCGCCTGATCGAATACGTCGGCGAGCGCGTATCGCACAAGGAGGCGGACCGGCGCTACGAGAGCAAGGATGCGAACGACAACCACACATTCCTGTTCATCGTCGATGCGCGCACCGTCATCGATGCCGGTGTCGAGGGCAACGACGCGCGCTTCTTCAATCACTCGTGCGACCCGAATTGCGAGTCGGTCATCGAGAACGGCCGCGTATACATCGAGACGATCCGGGCGGCGCAGCCGGGCGAGGAGCTGACGTACGACTATCAGATCCAACGCGAGGCGGATGACCCGCCGGGTATCGACGAGATATTTGCCTGCCGGTGCGGGGCACCCCAGTGCCGCGGCACGATGCTGTGGCCCGCCAAGCGCAAGCCGGCCAGGCGCCCGGCGAGCAAGGCGAAGCGCAAGAAAGCCGTGGCGCGCAAGAATTCACGGCGCGCGGTGAAAAAGAAGAAGCGCGCGGCACCCAGGGGCCGGCGGGGGCGCTGACGCGCCCCTTTACGTATGCACGCGCAGCGTCGCTGGAGTCTCACGGCAGTCATTGGTGCGACCGGGATCGTCTACGGCGACATCGGCACGAGCCCGCTCTATGCGATGTCCGGTGCGATCAAGGATGCAGGCAAGTTCGATGCGGAGGTCGTGCTCGGGGTTCTGTCGCTGATCTTCTGGGCGCTCACGCTGTCGGTGACCATCAAATACGTCACCATCATGATGCGGGCCGACAACGAAGGCGAGGGCGGAATTCTCGCGCTGTTCGCGCTGGCCCAGCGGCGCCTGGTGGCCGGGAGCGCCTGGACCACCATCGTCGTCGTGCTGGCGCTCGCGGGCACGGCCTTCTTCTTCTGCGACGCGCTGATCACGCCGGCCATCTCGGTCCTGAGCGCCGTGGAGGGCCTGGAGCTGTTCGATCCGAAGCTCAAGGACGACGTGGTGCCCGTCACGCTCGTGGTGCTGGTGCTGCTGTTCCTCATCCAGAAGCGCGGCCCGGCCAAGGTAGGCGGACTCTTCGGACCTGTCATGATCCTGTGGTTCGTGGTGATCGCTGCCCTCGGAGTCAGGGCGATCGCGCGCAACCCCCAGGTGCTGGCTGCCATCGATCCGATTCATGCGATCACGCTGTTGCGCACGCACGTCGTGCGCGCGCTGGCCATCATCGGCGCTGCATTCCTGGCGCTCACCGGTGGCGAGGCTCTGTATGCGGACATGGGCCACTTCGGCAAAGTGCCCGTGCGCATCGCCTGGTTCGTGCTGGTGTGGCCGGCGCTGGTGCTCAACTACTTCGGCCAGGGAGCCTTGCTGCTGGAGCGGGGGCACATGCTCGATCAACCGCTGTACGAGCTGGTGCCCAAGAGCGTTCTTCCGTGGATGATCGTGCTCGCGAATGCGGCTACCGTGATCGCCTCGCAGGCAGTGATCTCAGGAGCATTCTCGGTCGCGCGCCAGGCGGTACAGCTCGATCTGCTGCCGCGGATTCGCGTGCTCCAGACCTCCGCGCTCGAGCAGGCGCAGATCTACGTTCCGGTCGTCAATCTGCTGCTGTTCATCGCAGTGGTCGCTTTCGTGGTCGGGTTCGGCTCCTCGAACGCTTTATCCGCCGCCTACGGCGCGGCGGTGGTGGGAACGATGTTGATCACGAGCATACTGGGCGCGTTCGTGGCCAGCACGCAGTGGAACTGGCCGCGCCTCGCGGTCGCCGCCGTGTTCGTGCCCATGCTCCTGATGGATTGCGTTTTCGTCGCCGGCAATATGACCAAGCTGCCCACCGGGGGCTGGATTCCGGTGGCATTGAGCGCGGTGCTGTTCGCCATCTTCTGGACCTGGCACAGCGGACGCATCGAGCTGCGCGCCGCCTTGGCAAAGCTCGCGGTGCCCAAGAGCGAGCTGGCGAAGCTGCTCGCAGGCGCGCACCGGGTTGCCGGCACCGGCGTGTTCCTCGCGAGCCATCCGGGCCTGGTCCCTTCCGCCCTGATCCGCAACATCGAGCACAACCGCGTCGTACACGAGCGCGTCATCATCCTGAACGTAGAATTCGCCGATACGCCCCGAGTGGATCCGGTCCGGCGCGTGCGAATCGACGAAATGCTTCCCGGTGTGTATTCCGTGACCGCCCGGTTCGGCTTCATGGAAACACCCGACGTGGGGCAGGCGCTCAAGGCATGTCGTACCCGCGGACTGAAGGTGTTCACGGAGGACAGCTCGTTCTTCATCGGCCGTCACGTGGTCCGTGCGCGGCCCATTCCAGGGTGGCGCGGCCTGCAGCGGCGGCTCTTTGCACGTATGCAGGCCCACAGTGCGCAGGCCGCGGAGTTCTTCCGTATGCCCTTCCGGGGTGTGATCGTGCTGAACACGGCCGTCGAGATCTGACGACAGTTGCGTCCGCCCCCTTTTTGGGCATACAACGGGTCTCCATCAGGGAGGCCGTCCTGTGAAGCCCTTGCTGGCCCGCCGCGGGCCGGATCATTGTGGGCGGGCCCGCTCCGGGCTGGCCCATCGTGGGCCGGCGCTTCATCGGCTGGCCCGTCGCGGGCTGGCCTGCGGGCTGATCGGTGCGTTGGTGCTGATGACCTGGTCTGCGCCGACCCACTCCGCCACGCGCAGCTCTGCAGTTGATCGGACTGCGGCGTTCACTCGCCTGTTGGCAGCTGCCAAATCGGGCCCGGGAGCCAAGCTCGCTCCTGAGCTGATGATTCTGGAACGCGCGGCGCAGGTGCCGGCGACGGGCGAGGGTCTGCGGCGCAAGCTCCCACCGCTTCACACGCAGTCCGGCTATGTGCGCATCACGGCCTATTCGGATGACCCGGCCTCACTCATGCCGCAGCTGGTTTCCAAGGGAATGCTGCGGCCCAAGGTCTACGATCACGCGGTGTCCGGGCTGGTTCCGGTCGCGGCGCTCAGCGACATGGCGATGACGAGCGGGCTCAAGTTCATCAAGCCTTCCCTCGCCACTACGAGGGTCGGCCTGACGACGACCCAGGGTGATCACTCCATGCGCAGCGATCTCGCCCGGTCGCAGTTCGGCGTGGACGGCACGGGTGTTACGGTCGGCGTTCTCTCGGACAGCTTCGATTGCGCCGCCGGTCCATTCGCGCAGGGACAGGATTTCACACGGGCGGGCCAGGACGTCGTGAACGGCGACTTGCCGATCGGCGTGCGCGTGCTGGAGGACCTGTACACGGTGCCGGACGCCGAGTGCACGGACGAAGGGCGTGCGATGAGCCAGATCATTCACGATGTCGCCCCGGGAGCCTCGATCTCGTTTCATACGGCGTTCACCAGCGAGGAAGACTTTGCCGCGGGCATCACCGCGCTCGCCGACGACGGCGCCAAAGTCATCGTGGACGATGTCGGTTATTTCGACGAGCCCATGTTCGAGGACGGGGTGATCGCCAAGGCGATCGATGCAGTGGCCGCGCGCGGCGTCGCTTATTTCTCGGCAGCCGGTAACGAGGCCCGTCATTCCTACCAGGCGAAGTTCCGGTCCTCGGGCCGCAATGGGCTGGCGGGCGTGCGCCATGACTTCGATCCCGGCGGCAACAACACGGACCTGCAGCGGATGACCGCGCCGCCAGGCACCATCGCGTTGCTGGCGGTGGACTGGGACCAACCCTCCTTCTCCGCCAACGGCATCAATGGTGCGCAGAGCGACATCGATGCCCTGTTCTACAACACCGATGGCTCGCCGGTTGAGCCGTGCACCGACGACGCCGCCCAGCTGGTGTGTCAGGTGCCCGGTATAGCCGATAACATCGGCGCTGATGCTGTGGAGCTTCCGGTACTCGTGAATCTCTCCGACCGTGACGTGCATGTGCGGCTCGGTATCGAGCTTGCGGCAGGGCCGGCGCCCGGACAGATCAAGTACGTCTGGTACGACCTGGGTGCGGCCTCGCTCTCGGTCGATGAGTTCCAGACTGCGAGCGCCACGGTGGTGGGGCATCCGAATGCCGCGGGCGCCGAGGCCGTCGGAGCCAGCGCGTGGTATCAGACGAGGGCCTGGGGCAGCCCGTTGCGCCCGACGTGCGTCCCGGCATGTCTGGACAGCTTCTCCTCCGCCGGCGGAACGCCGATCCTGTTCGATGCCCAGGGACAGCCGCTCGGGCAAGCGAGCGTGCGCCTCAAACCCGGGCTGATGGGACCTGATGGCGGCAATACGAGCTTCTATCAGACGACGCTCGGCTTCAGCGTGCCGGGCAGTTCCGAGGACGATGAGTTCCCGAACTTCTTTGGTACTTCCGCCGCGGCGCCGCACGTAGCTGCAGTCGCAGCGTTGCTCATCGACAAGCGTGCGCGCGACATCGCGAGCCATCGACGCAACCCCGCGCCCCGGGTGCTGACACCCGATTCCATCTACAGCATCCTGCGCCAGACGGCCAGCGAAGTGCGCTTGCGTAACGAAGGTGGGAGCCTGGGTCCCCAGCCGCTGCAGATGTCATCGGCCGACACCGGGAGCGGGCAGTCGCGCAGCTTCAGCTACGACTCCGGATTCGGCCTGGTGGATGCCGTGCGAGCGCTGCAGGCGGTCAGCACCGGGCAGTGAGTCGTGTGCCGGCGCGCGCGCCGCTGGCGGTGGTTAACCGGCAATGAGTCGCGCCTGCGGGCCAGCGTCCGCGCTCGTGACCTGCGACAATGCGGCCGGTGAGTGCTCCTTTTGTTTCCCTGGTCGTCGCCATGGCGCGCAATCGCGTCATCGGGCGCAACAACGCGCTTCCGTGGCGTCTTTCCCAAGACCTCAAGCGCTTCAAGGCCACGACGCTCGGCAAGCCGATTCTCATGGGGCGCAAGACCTTCGACTCAATCGGCAAGCCGCTCCCGGGACGCCGGAACATCGTGCTGACGCGCGACCCCGCCTGGCGGGCCGAGGGTGTCGATGTCGTGCGGTCGGTCGAGGAGGCGTTGCAGCTCACCCGAGACTCGCCGGAGCTGGCAGTCATCGGCGGGGCGGAGATCTATCGACTCACCCTCCCGTATGCCGACCGCATCTATCTGACACGTGTCGAGGCCGACGTCCCCGGAGACACGCTGTTCCCCGATCTGGAGAACGCGCAGTGGCGTGAAACACAGGCAGGCAGTCAGGCCGCCGATGAGCGCAATCAGTATCCGGCGACCTTCCTCGTGCTCGA
>Ga0070681_10007281_pt1 | contig 10800 bp, 10 predicted proteins | sample KBSC83BmetaG_FD_65650 | JGI IMG/M metagenome (GOLD analysis project Ga0070681, IMG submission 65650) | Corn rhizosphere microbial communities from Kellogg Biological Station, Michigan, USA - KBS C8-3B metaG | ecosystem: Host-associated > Plants > Roots > Rhizosphere | place: USA: Michigan...
CGTCGTCTGCTGGTTCACGCAGAACTTCGACGGTACGGACACGAGCGGAAAGCTTCTCCCGATGCCGATCGGTTCGGATTTTCACACGCTCAGCAACCGGCGGCGATGGGGCCACCTGCAGGCGACCCCTCGGCAACAGGAGCTCGAGCTCGAGTCGCTTCGAGCGGGGATGCCGGCCAACGCCGATCGTCTCGTGCGCGTCCACGCAGACTTTCATTTCAACAAAAGCAAGGATCAGCGCCGCGGCGACTCCCGGGGCGAAGTGCAGTCGATGCTAAGCACGAATCCGAACGTGGACTTCCAGCTCGAGAAGATCTCCCGGCTCGACCTGTGGCGCGAGAAGACGCGCTATGCCTTCGTCGCCAGCCCGCACGGTCACGGGCTCGACTGCCATCGCACATGGGAATCGCTCGTGCTCGGTAACATCCCCATCGTAAAGCGTTCGTCGCTCGACGAGCTGTACGACGGTCTCCCGGTCGTGATCGTGAGCGAGTGGGACGAGATCACGACGGACAATCTGCGGCGCTGGCACGCGACTCATCGTGCCGCCTTTCTCGAGACCGAAGTGCAGGAGCGTTTGACGAATCGCTACTGGATTGCGCGCATGCGTCGCATCACGCGCGAGCGCATGTAATTTTCTTTACCTCGCAGGGCTCAGTGCGAGATTGCGAAGAACCAGCTCGCGATCACCGGTCCACGTGGCGGACGACCGCGAGCGTCCGGAACCGCGCCTGCCGGCGCCGGACCATACTCCGGCTGAAAGAGATACGCGACGTGCTTCACGGGATCTACCGCGATCGTCTTCGCGCCGCGCATCGTGGGCACCGTCGCGACCACCGTGTACTTGTCGGGGGAATCCTGGTGCACGACGGTCACGCTGCTGTCGCGGGCCGCCGGAATGTAAATCAGCTTCTGCGACGGATCGTAGCCCAGCGCATCGACGCCGTCGCCGTTCGCGATGGTGGCCACGATCTTCCCGGTCGTACCGTCCAAGACGACGGACGTCTTGCCGCAGCCCGCGAAGATACGATTGCTAGGCTTGTCGTACGCGATGCCCGTTGGTCCTTCGCACGGGGCAAGCGGCCATGACGCGACCGCCTTCATCGTCTTCACGTCGACGACCTGAATCGTACTCTTGCCTTCATTGTTGACGTACAGCCGACCTTTGCCATCGCTCGCCGCACCCTCGGGTCCGTCGTCTTCGAGCTCCGCCTGTCCAACGATCTCCCCCGACTTCGGATCGATCGCGGTCACGGTGCCAACCGGTCGGCTATGATTGGTGAGCATGACACGATCGTCGGCCGCATCGTACATGATGCCGTCCTGGCCGCCGCTCGCGATCTTGATCTTCTTGATGACCGCGAGGGATTTGAGGTCGAACATCGTGACCGTCGAGTCGCCGCCGTTCGTGATGAACCCATGCCCCGACTTCGGCGCGAGCGCGATGCCGTGTGTGCGCGGCGTGTCCGGAATGTCGCCGAGTACCTTCCCGGTGGCGCCGTCGATGACCATGACGTGGGTGCCGCGCGACACGAACACGCGACCGGTGCCGGCTTCCGCGGTGAGGTAGTCCGTGCCGCCATCGGAGCCGATGTTGTACCTGGCGACGTGGAACGTCTGCGCGCAGCTCGCGCGCGGTGTCGCGGCAATGCCCGCGAGAGGGAACGCAGCCGCAAGGGTCGCGAGCAATACTCTCTTCATATGGTAAGTTCTCGGGAGGGGTGAGGTCGTGATGCGTGAGTGGAATGCTGTGCAACCTGCCCTTACGGGCGCATGACAATTTGCGCGGCCGTGATCGCTTATGTCGCTCTGCGCCATCAGGGGTAACGAATGTCCGAACAGTCCATCCGCCTTCGCGACGCAACCGCTGCCGACGGGCTGGCCATCTCCGCTCTTCTCGCGGAGCTCGGCCACCCAACCGAGCCGTCCGAGGTCCCGTCGCGGTTGCGCGACGTTCTTCATGACGGAGGCGCCGCGCTCCTCGCCGTGGATGACTCTGGCCAACCACTCGGCCTCATTTGTCTCGCGCGACACGCGGCGCTTCACTCACCGGGTCCGATCGCGTACATCACCGCACTCGTCACATCGAACAATGCGCGACGGCGCGGCGTCGGACAGCTCCTGGTCGCGGCCGCGAAGCAGTGGGCGAGAGATCATGGCTGCGTGCGCCTCTCGGTCACTAGCGCCGAACGTCGCGCGGATGCCCACGCGTTCTACCCCGCATGCGGATTGCCGTACACCGGACGCCGCTTCGCCACGTCGATCTCGCGAGACGACTGAGCATGGGCGCTACCTGGGGAAGATCACGGGGAATACGACACTCGTCGTGAAGATGCACCGGTCGTTGTGTCCGCACTCCGGAACGATGATCGCCTCGTGCTTCGCGCCGAGCGTTTCGTTCACGTACTTCACGAACGCCTCGCCTCGCGCGCGGCGTGTTGGCCCCTGCGCCATTCCCGACGGCGACGAATCGAATCCGCCCAGCGGCAGCACGTCCACCTGACCGAGTAAATATGTAGTTGGGCGCTCGACGAGCTGCTTGATCAACTGTTCGTCGCTCATCCCCGCCGTGTATCCCGAGCGATCCTCGAGTCCCGCCGGCCACTTGTCGTAGCCCGGTGCCTTCGCGGAATCGAACGGACCGTACGTGAAATTCGAGTTCACCTTTTCACCATCGTCGCCCAGCGCTTCCTTATCCGACGTCGACGGATCACCGTTGCCCTGGGGCAGCGGGCGCACGGCGGCAGGCCAGGCGTAGCTCGATGGATTCGCCACCGCGTAGCTCACGGTCACGCCGCCGAGTGTGCCGTGAACCTTGTTCGACATCTCGTAGCGATTCGCGAACTGGCCGCCGGCCGAGTGGCCCGTGACGACGATGTGCGTGAGGTTCGGAAAGTTCTTCCTGTTTGCGAGCTCGCGCAGGATTTCATCGGCGAAGTCGAACGACGAGAGCGTCGGGTTCGTGGGCGACATGCCGCCCGATCGCCAGCTGTCGCCGCGCGCGGGCCACACGACCTCGTTCGCGGCCACGGTGTCGTGCCCAGCCGCGAAGCGCGGCGCAATTATGATCGTGTTGCCGAGCGCGCCGGCGAGAAAACCAGCCGCGGTAGCGGTCTCGAAGTAGTGATCTGCGTTGCGGTCCGCGCCGTGCACCATGATGAGCGCGCGCGTCACCGACTTGTTCTGCCTGTCGAGCGCGTACGTCGCGTAAACCATGGACCGCGCCGGTCCGCCGGCGAACGACACCCATCGCTCGCACGAGGTTGTCGCGGTGGTGCACGGTGCAGCGGATGCGCGAGTGAGCGTGGGAGCAACTGCAAGGCCAGTAACGGCAGCGACGAGGAGCGTGGCGCGAATCGGCATGGAGTCAATCGTGGCAGGTGAGCGTGGGAGAGTCGACTAACTCTACTACGCACGAGCGCTCGCGACGTTGGCTCGGCGCTACGGCTGCAGCTCGCGATTGAGCCACGCGCGCGCGAGCGTCCAGTCGCGCTTCACGGTGGCGGGCGACATGTCGAGTGCGATCGCGGTCTCGTCGATGTTCATGCCGCCAAAGTATCTGCACTCCACCACGCGCGCCTGTCGCCCATTGATCGCGCTCAGTCGCTGCAGCGCTTCGTCGAGCGCGAGCAGATCCTCCGAGCGCGTCTCCGCAATGATCGGCGCGGCGTCGAGCGAGACCGGCTGGCGGCCGCCGCCGCGCTTCTGCGCCTTGCGCGTCACCGCGCTGTCGATGAGCACGTGCCTCATCGCCTGCGCGGCGATCGCCAGAAAGTGGGCGCGGCTCTGGAACTGAAGTCCCTCGGCCCCCGCGAGGCGGAGATACGCCTCGTGCACCAGCCCCGTGGTCTCCAGCGTATGCCCTGTCTGCTCGGCGCGCAGCCTGCGATGGGCGATGCGGCGCAGCTCGTCGTAGATGAGCGGCACCAGCTTGTCCACCGCCGCTCGCCCGCTGCGCGCCGCTGTGGGTAGCGTGCGCTCCAGCTCGGACTTCTCACGCGTATCGGACACGAGGATCCTCGACCTGGATGAGCCGACGCAGCGCGCTTTTCCGCTTCCAAGGTAACACCACGGGTGGAGCTCGATCAATAATGCGATCGGGCACCACGCGCGGAACATCCTGGAGTCACACTATGGTAAATGCCCAAGTCGCATCTCGTACCGCAGTGCTGCTCGGCACGTTTCTCTGCTTCGCGCAGATCGGCTGCACCAGCTCGAGCGCGGCAACGCCGGAGGACAAGGATCTCGAGTCGCTCAAACATGCGGTCGCGGGCTTTCACGACCTGTCCACCGCGCAACAGGGGGGGTACACGGCGGTCGTTGGCGATCCCACGGACGGGCACACGTGTCTTTCGGATCCGCAGGAGGGCGGAATGGGCGTTCATTTTCTCGACAAGGCGCTCGTCGACGACACCGTGATCGTGACGCGACCGGAGATCGTGATCTATGAGCCGCAGCAGGACGGCTCGATGAAATTCGTGGGTGTCGAGTACATCATACCGTTCGGCATTCGCGGTGCGGACCAGACGCCGCCCAAGCTATTCGGCCACGAGTTCTCGAAGAACGCGACGTTCCAGCTGTGGGGATTACACGCGTGGGTGGGCCAGAGCAATCCAGTGGGCACGTTCGCGATGTACAATCCCGACGTCAGCTGCAAGTACTCGCGCTAGTGTAGTCGAGCCGAGCGAAGGATCCCCGCGCAGTCGCTGGCCGCGCGGGGACTCTCGCGCGTTACCGCGCCACCCCTTCCCGGTGCAGCGCACTGCCAATTTCCACAGCCTTGGCGATGAGCGCGTCGATGTCCACCGCCTCGGTCCGAAAATTCACGATGCACGCGCGCAGCGCGAAGCGCCCCTCGAGGATCGCGTTCGATGGAAACACGCGCCCGTCGAGCTGCAGCTCCGCCATTAGGCGCTCGTTCAACCGGTTCAGGTACGGCTCGGCGGCCGAATCGCCACGAAGCTCGCGCGGAACGTAGCGGAAGCAGGCGATCGACAGCATCGGCACCGGGCCGACAGTCTCGAGCTCTGGGTTCGTGGCCGCGCAATCGTACAGGTAGCGCGCAAGCGCGACGTCGTGCGCGATGCGGCGCTCGTACGCGCTCCATCCGTGCGCGAGCAGCGACACCCAGATCTTGAGGGCGTGGAAACCGCGCGAGAACTGCGGGCCAAGCGCGAACAGATCGACCCCGCGTCCGGTGAGCTCCTTGTCCTCGTGCGTATAGCTCGGCTCGACCTCGAATGCGCCGGACAGCGCCTTCATGTCGCGCACCACGATCACTCCACCCGAGTGCGGAGTGTAGAGCCACTTGTGCGGATCGAATGCCACCGAATCCGCGCGCTCGATTCCCCGAAATAGCGGATGCAGTGCATCCGTCAACGCCGCGGTCCCCCCATACGCGCCATCCACGTGCATCCACAACCCGTGCTCGGCGCACACGTCGGCGATCTCGTCCAGCGGGTCGATCGCGCCCGTGGACACCGTCCCCGCCGTGGCGACGACCGCGATTGGCGTGTTGCCATTGCGAATGTCGCGCGCGATCGCACTTCGCAGCGCGTCCGTGCGCATTCTGAGGTCATCGTCGCACGGCACCAGGCGGACGGCCTGACGCCCCAGCCCCAGCATGTCCGCGGCGCGCGTGTTCACGTCGTGCACTTCCGCTGACGCATAGATCGTGAGCGGCGGCCCCGCGCGCGCGCCAAGGTCGCGGATCGGCCACCCGCACTTTTGATCGCGCGCTGCCTTGAGCGCCACGAACGCGGCCATCGCGCCGCCAGATGTGACGTATCCACCCGCGCTCGAGGGCAATCCAAGCCGGCTCGCGAACCAACGCCCCAGATGGAGCTCGATCTCGGTGGCACCGGGTGAGAGTCTCCATCCGCCAACGTTCTGGTTGAGGGCCGCGGCCAGCAGGTCCGCTGCCGCGCCTGGCACCGTACCCGCGCCCGAGATGTACGCCATGAACCCTGGATGCCCGGTGTACGTCGCGTGCTCGAACGCGAGCGGCCGCAGCGATGCGAATAGCTCATCGATCGAGAGCGGCTCGTCCGGGATCGCGCGCGTGACGTCGGCGCGAACCTCGGCCGCCGTCGCGCGACCGCCCACGGGCATGGTGCCGAGCCGGTCGAGCAGCTCGCCCCAGAGCGCCACCATCTGTGTGCCGAGTGCGCGCGCGCGATCCGCGCTCCACGCAAGATCGGTGACGGGTGATGGCGCCACCGGCTCCTCAACATCGGTCATTTGGATCCGCTCTCCTTGACGATATGATAAACGGGGTGGATAGCCCCGATGCATGGCGGGGATGCTGCGATCTCCTTAGGTTCTTACGTTGCACCCTGACGCCCGTCTACTTCAAGGCCAACGATCATGAGCGAGCTGCAAGACGCCATCGAGAACAGCCGCGGCACCTTCATGCAAGCCACGAGTCCACGAAGCGGAGATGAAGGCGCGAGCCACGATTCGCCGGAGTCCGCTCCGCCGGATAGCACCGAGGCGGTGGAGGGCGGCAAGTACGTGTACTGTATCATTCGCGAGCAACACGCGCGCGACTTCGGCACGATCGGAATTGGCGGGCATCGGCGCGTGTATACCGTGCATCACAACGATCTTGCCGCGGTAGTCAGCGACACGCCCATCGTGATCTACGATCCCACGCGCGAGAACGTGCTCGCGCACGAGTTCGTGAACGAGACCGTGATGCGCGAGTTCACTGTGATCCCGATGTCGTTCGGCACCGTGTTCCGGTCTGACGAGGATGTGTCCGAGCTGCTTCGCTCGACCTACCAGGCGTTCACCGACGTGCTCGTAAAGATGCGCGACAAGATCGAGTTCGGCTTGAAGATCCTGTGGGACCGCGACAAGGTCGTGGCGAACATCGAGAGCGAGAACGACGAGATTCGACGCCTCAAGGATGAGATCACGCGCAACGCGGCGTCGTCGACGTATTTCGCGCGCATGCAGCTCGGGCGACTCGTCGAATCGGCGCTCGAGGAGACGAGCAACCGCTACGTCTCCGAAGTGCACGAGGCGCTCAAGCCGGTGGCCGTCGCCAGCCGGAGCAACAAGGTCATCGGCGACCGGATGATTCTCAACGCCGCGTTTCTCGTCGACCGCAAACGGAGCGAGGAGTTCGATGAGCGCGTGCGCGAGGTGAGTCTCAAGTACGAAGATCTGCTTACCTTCAAGTACACCGGTCCGTGGCCGCCGTACAACTTCGTCAACATCAAGCTCAAGCTCGAGAAAGCCGGCTGAGCGCGAGGGCGCGAGAGTGGGGCTACTGAGCTCGATCCTTTTCTTCCCGGTCACGGGGCCTGTCGCCGGCATCAAGTGGACGCTCGGCAAGGTACAGCGCGTCGTCGAGGACGAGCTGGTGGACGACACGCCCGTGAAGCAGGCGCTGATGGAGCTGCAGATGCGGCTCGAGCTGGGTGACATCGACGATGCCACTTATCTCATCGAGGAGGCGGCGCTGATGCGGCGGCTGCGCGACGTTCGCGAATGGCGCGAGCGGCTCGGAATGGGAACCGCCGGCGGCCCCGTGCGCGTGGCTCGCGCGACGGACGGAGACGACGAGGACGCGTGAATGGCGCCGCGGCGCTTCTCGAGCGGTTGCCACCGTGGGTGCTCGTAGTCGGAAAGGGCGGCGTCGGCAAAACTACATGCGCTGCGGCGCTCTCGATCGCGAGCGCTGAACACGACGCGGCGACGCTCGTGCTCTCCACAGATCCCGCACGTGCCCTGGGCGACGCGCTCGGTATGCCCCTCGGCGGCGATCCCTTGCCGGTGACCGGCGTGTCGCGTCTCTCGGCCTGCCAGCTCGATGCCGCGATGGAGCGCGATCGTTTTCTGGCGCGCTGGCGGGACGTGCTCGTAACGATCGTCGATCGCGGCACATATCTCGAACGCGATGACGTAGCGGCGCTCGTTGACGGCGTGCTCCCAGGCGTGGACGAGGCGATGGCGCTGCTGCGCCTCGCGGACCTCGCAACCGACGACCAGTGGCGGCGCATCATCGTCGACACCGCACCCACCGGGCACACGCTTCGGCTGCTCGATCTGCCGGGAAGCTTCGCGCTCTTGCTCGCTCTGCTCGACGCGATGCAGGACAAGCATCGATTCATGGTGCGCGCGCTCGTGCACCGATATCGCGCCGACGATGCCGACGCGTTTCTGACATCGATGCGCGCGCGTGTCGCGTCGCTCAGCGCGCTGCTCGCCGACGGCACGCGTTGCGCCGCACTTCTCGTCACGCGAGAGGAGCCGGTGGTGATGGCGGAAAGTGTGCGCTACGCGCGCGCACTGGGGGAGCGGGGGATTGCGGTGACCGCGGTGGTGGTAAACGCCGTGGGTTCGGGGGGCGACGTGGAGGCGCTCACGGGAGAGCTGCGGGCGGCGACGCCGGGGGCGGCGTGGCGGTGGGCAAGGGGAGGAGCGGTGGAGTTGGGAGTGGAGGGGGCGCGGGGGTGGGGGGAGCGGCTGGTGGTGGAGGCGTGGGGGGCCCCCCCCAAGACACAATCTACGGTCGACACTCCACCCATCCCCCACCGAATCTCCGCGCCCGCCAGCCGCTCATCGCTTTCTCGCTTCCGCCTCCCCGCGCTCCCCGCCCTCACCATCGTCGGCGGCAAGGGCGGCGTCGGGAAGACGACCGTCGCCTGCGCGCTGGCGCTCACGGTCGCCGAGCCGTCAGACGAGGCGAAGGTCCTCCTCGTTTCCACTGATCCCGCTCCGTCCATCGCCGACGCGCTCGCGCAGCCCGTCGGCGACGACGAAACGCCGGTTGCCGGCGTCGCTGGCCTCGTCGCGCGACAGGTCGACGCGAGCGCCGCGTTCGAGCGGCTGCGAAGCGCGTATGCCGAGCGCGTCGACGCGCTGTTCGACGCCTTTGCGGGGCGCGGGCTCGACGTGCCGCGCGACCGTCGCATCCTCCGCGAGCTGCTCGCCCTCGCGCCGCCGGGAATCGACGAGCTCTATGCGCTTGCCACGCTCGCCGACGCCGTGGAGGAGCGTCGGTTCGCCCGCATAATCGTGGATCCGGCGCCCACCGGGCATCTTCTGCGACTGCTCGAGATGCCGGGCGTCGCCCTCGCGTGGACGCATCAGCTCATGCGTCTCATCCTCCGATATCGCGAGCTCGGCGCGCTGGGCGATGCCGGCGCCGACCTGCTTGCACTCGCACACCGCGTGCGCACGGTGAGCGCGCTACTCGGCGATCCGCGTCGCGCCGCGCTCGTCGTCGTCGCGCTCGACGAGCCGCTCGTGCGCAATGAGACGCGGCGGCTCACCGACGCCGTCGGCAGCCTTGGCCTCGCCATCTCGGGGATCGTCTGGAATCGCTCCGCGCCGGGAGCATCCATTCCGGAGCTCCCCCTTCCAGCGGCAGCCACGGCGGCGCAGCTTGTTGCATTCGAGACCCAGCCATCGCCGCGCGGCGTCGCGGAAATCCGGCGCTGGGCCGGCAGTTGGCTCGAGCCCGCTGGCGATCTATTGAATTCAAGATGATTTTGTCGCGCCTCTCCGAATCCAATCGATGATCTCCTCCTCTCTTCTGTACGCATACGCCGTTGCGGCGCAGCCCGAGGGGGCAGCGTCGCTGCTGCGCCTTTTGCGAGGCGTCGCGGGGATCGACGGAGCTCCGGTTTCCCTCGTGAGCGATGAGCCGAATGGCGACGCGACGGGGATGGGGGTCCTCGTGTCGGCCGTCGATGCCGCGGTGTACGTGCCCGATCAGGTGGAGGCACACGTGGGTGAATTAGCCTGGCTCGCGCCACGCGCCGAGGCGCACGATCGCGTGGTGACGGCGGCCGCGGATGCGGTGCCAGTGGTTCCGTTCCCGATCTTCTCGCTCTTTCGCGACGAGGCCGCCGTCCGCGCGATGCTCGCCGAAAGGCGCGCGGAGCTCCGACGCGTTCTCGCACGTTTGCGCGGAGCACGCGAATACACGATCCGGCTCTATCGCGACGACGCGAAGCTGAGCGCCGCGCTGGCGGAGCTGAGCGCGCCCGTTCGCGAGCTCGAGCGCAGCGTGGCCGGCGCGTCGCCGGGTCAGCGCTATCTGCTCCAGCGCAAACTGGACGAGGAGCGGCGTGCCGAACTGCGACGGGTGAGCCGCGAGGTGGCGCAAGACACCTTCAGCGCGCTGGAGCCCATCGCGCGAGCGTCAGTCCGCGAGCAGCTGCCGGCGGCGATCGCGGGCGCGGAGCCGCGCGAGAGCGCGAGTATCCAGTCCGCGATCCTCAACGCGAGCTTTCTCGTCGACAACGCGCGACTCGATGACTTTCGCGCGCGCCTCTCCGAGCTGATCACCGCGCGCGAGTCCGTAGGCTTTCGCGTCGAGTTCACGGGGCCGTGGCCGGCCTACCACTTCGCCCGTGAGACCCGAGATGGTTGATCCGATACGCGCCCAGGCGGAAGCCGATCTGATGCTCGAGTCGGATGAGGACGAGGCGATGGTGTTGAGTGATCTCATCAACCGCGTGCTCGACAAGGGTGTCGTAATCACTGGGGAAGTTACGATCGCCGTGGCCGGTGTCGATCTCATTCGTCTCGATCTGCGGCTGCTCCTCGTGGCGGTCGAACGTCTCGTACGGCGCGCGGCGACAACGGAGGGGTGATGCCCGTGCACCTCTACGGTGTGATCGAAATGGGCGCACCGCTCGCGCTCACGAGAGGTCTAGACGGACGCGTTGTGCGAGTTCTCTCGCTCGGCGACCGGCGCGCACTGGTCTCCGACCTCGACGAGTCGAAGCTCGCGGTTACGCCGCGCCGGCTGCGCGAGCACGATGCGGTGTTGCGCGACGC
>Ga0070681_10007283_pt1 | contig 10800 bp, 9 predicted proteins | sample KBSC83BmetaG_FD_65650 | JGI IMG/M metagenome (GOLD analysis project Ga0070681, IMG submission 65650) | Corn rhizosphere microbial communities from Kellogg Biological Station, Michigan, USA - KBS C8-3B metaG | ecosystem: Host-associated > Plants > Roots > Rhizosphere | place: USA: Michigan...
GTACGAGAACAACTTCTACGTGCGCAACGCCGACATCTCGGACGTCGAGGCGCTGCGCGATCAGATCGCCGCGCACCCCAACGACGAGCGCGCCAAGGGGCTCATGGCGATGGCGCTGTTGAAGGCGCAGCAGGGCGAAGAGGCGCAGAAGCTGATCGAGAAGGCAGCGGCGCATCCGACGTCGCCGGAGACATACCTCGCGGCGGGCGAGATCTTCATGGCGCGCAAAGAGCGCGTGATGGCGAAGCACATGTTCGAGCTTTTGATCCAGGAGAAGCACGACGGCTACGACGCGCGGCTGTGGCTCGGCAAGATCGCCGCCGACGAGGGCAACCTCGTCGAGGCCAAGAAGCAGCTCGCGCTCGCCGAGGGCTACGATCCCGACAGCGCCGAGCCCTACGTGATCCTGGCCAAGGCGACGCTCAAGGCGGAGCCGGCGACGGCGGTGGCGGCGCTCGAGAAGGCGGCGCAGCTGGAGGTGATGGACTCGTCGATCCCGAAGACGCTCGTCGAGATCTACGCCAAGGACGAGCGCTGGGCCGACGTGGTGCGCACCGCCCGGCTGTCGCAGTTCATCGATCCGTACGACATCGACGTGCACGCGCAGCTGGCGCGCGCGCTCTACGCGACGGGCAAGCCCGCCGAGGCGAAGGCCGAGATCGAGCTCGCGCTGCAGTGCTCGCCGAACGAAGAGCAGACGGCGATGCTCAAGAAGCTGCGCGCGACCGGCGGCAAGGCGGCGCCGGCCGTTACGCCGGGCGCGGGACCGAAAGCAGTCGCACCGCGGCCGCCATCACCTCGTTGAGCCGGAGCGGCTTGTCGAGGAAGACGTCGGCGCCGGCGGACATCGCCGCGTCGCGCGCCGCGGGACCGCCGGCCGACAGCGCGATCACCGGCGTCGACGACTGTTGCGGGCGCGCGCGCAGGTGGCGCAAAAAGGCGGCGCCGTCCATCACCGGCATGTAGACGTCGAGGATGATGAGATCGGGATCGATCTCGCCGAGGCGCTCGAGCGCCATCTGCCCGTCGCCGACGACGTCGAAGATGAAGGCGACGCGCCCGCCGAGATCGCGTCTGGCGGCACCGTCGAGCCCGTCGGTGATCAGCTCGGCGACGTGCGGGTTGTCCTCGACGAGGAGGACGCGCACGATCCGCGGATGATCGGTCTCCGACTGCGCCACGAGATCGAGCGTATCACGGGTGACACTCGATGTCAGAAAGCGGCGCGCCGGCGAACATCGAAATCTCCGACGAGTTGGCGGGATCGTCGACGTGGGCCCAGATCGGCCCGTCGGCGACGCCGAGCTGGGACGCGCCGGCCGAGGTCTTGCGCCAGAACGCGACGCGCGCCCACAGGAGGCGCACCATCTTCTGCCAGTCGCTCGAGGCCTGCAGCGCGGCGTAGGTGCTGGCGTGCGCGGTGCGGGCGCGCTTCAAGTACAGCTCGAGGTAATAGATCGATGCGGCCACGCCGTCGCGCGCGCCGGTGCCGTTCTGCACCTGGTCGGCGACCGCGGCGATGCAGGCGAGGCCGTTGGTGAAGCCGGTGAGATCGTCCGCCAGCGCGGTCAGATCTTGCGAGCCCTGCTGGCCGGAGAGCGCGCCGTCGTAGACGTGGGTGGCGCCGTCGGTGATGTAGGGCAGGATCTCGCTGCGCGGGAAGGTCGGGACGGACGCCGGCTGCATCACGAGATCGGCACGCATGAAATAGGCGAAGCTCGACGGGCCGGCGTGGGCGTAGTCGTAGATGGAAGTTTCGGCGTTGCAGACCATCGAGAGCGACGCCATGAGCCCGGGGAAGCTCGAGGTGTCGACGAAGTTGCCGAGCTGCGAGTCGTTCTGTTGCGCCATCATCAGCGCGTGGCCGCCGGGGATGCGCCGGTTGAGCGATTCGAGCACGTCGCTCTTCCAGGCCGACTGGGTGTACGCGGACGCGAGATCCGCGAGCGAGACCCCGGGGGAAAAGTCCTCGCTGTAGCAAGATGCCACGGGCGGCAAAGCGGCGTCGGTGTCGCCCGATCGCGGGCTCATGTCGTCGGCGCCGTTGCCGCCGACGCCGGCGTCGTCAGCGACGGGAATCGGACCGCCGCCGCCTCCGCCGGCGCCGCCGGTGTCGACGCCGTTGACGTAGAAGTTGCAACCGACGACGCACACGCTCGCGATGATTAGCCCACGCACGCGCGCACGTGAATGCGTGTAGCGTGCCGTCGAGAACTGCGCGAAATCAGCTGCGCGCTCGCGTCCTACGCGACGCGTGCACCGACGGTGGTGTGCACAGCGGACGAAGCAGCAGCGACGAGCCGCACGACGAAGGTGGTGCCGGCGCCGGGCTCGGAGCGCACCTCGATGCGGCCGCCGTGCTCGACGATGATCTGCTGCGTGAGCGCCAGCCCGAGGCCGGTGCCGCCCTCCTTCGTCGAGAAGAAGGGATCGAAGATCTTGGGCAGGTGCTCGGCGGCGATGCCCTCGCCGGTGTCGGCGATGGTCAAAAGAACGTAGCGGCCCTCGTCGCCGCCACTCTGCTCGGGCGCGACCCGCGACGCGGTGAGCGTGAGGCGCCCGCCTTCGCGCATGGCTTCGACCGCGTTGCGCAACAGGTTCAAGAGCGCCTGGCGCAGCTGATGCTCGTCGGCGGCGACGGCCGGCAGGCCCGGCTCGATGCGCGCGTCGACGGTGACGCCGTGCCCTTCGAGCTCCTGGTGCATGAAGGCGACGAGCGACTGCAGGAGCTCGCCGAGATCCTCGCGCTCGAGCTTGGGCCGCGGCAGCCGCGCGAAGCGCAGGTACTCCTCGGTGATCTCGGTGAGCCGATCCACTTCCTTGACGATCGCGCGCGCGAGCTTGCGCGCCTCGCCCGAGGTCTCCTCCTCGAGCATCTCGGCGTTGAGCCCGATCGACGACAGCGGATTGCGCACCTCGTGCGTGATCTGCGCGGCGATCTTGCCGACGGCGGCGAGGCGCTCGGAGCGGATGAGCCGCTGCTCGCGCTCGTCGAGCGCCGCGGCCATGGCGTTGAACTCGCGGCCGAGCGCGCCGATCTCGTCGGGCGAGGCGGCGTCGACGCGTTGCTTGTAGTCGCCGCGCGCGACCTCCTTGGCGCGCTCGGCCAGCGTGCGCAGCGGCCTGAGCGTGCGGGTGGCGATGAGCATGACGCCGACGCCGACGCCGAGCGCGATCACCGCGAGGAGCAGCGTGGCCCAGACCGCGCGATCCTCTTCCTTCTCCAGGCGCAACGACGCCTGCTCCGAGCGCAGCTTGAGCTCGACGCCGAGGTTCGACAGGTGCTTGCGGATCGCCTCCTCCTGCCGCCACAAGCGCTCGCGCGCCGGACGCAGCCGATCGGGATCGCCGCCGAGCAGCGATAGATCGCCGATCGGCCCGAACGCCGCGTCGAACAGCTCCTCGTCCGCGCGATACTCGCTCTCCACGCGCAGAAGGCGCGTGCGCACCTGGTTGAGCAGCGCGTGCTCCTCGGCCGAGCTGCGCAGCTCCTCGAGCCGGCGCACGTCGTCGAGCGTCTTCGGGAGCTTCATCAGGCGCACGCGCCGGGCGGCGTCGAGATCGGGCTTCACGAATCGGGTCTTCGCCGGACCTTCTTTCGACAGCAGCTCGATCTCGCGGAGGAGGTTGGTCTGCGCCGTGTACAGCTCGCGCACCTCGAGCTGCAGATCGAGATAGCCGCGCGACACGAGGCGCAGCTCGTCCCCGAGGCTGCGCATGGTGACCGCACCGTAGGTCGCCACCGCCCCGAAGGTCGCCAGCACCACCAGGAAGCCGACGAAGATCTTGGCCGAGATCGAGAGACGCACTGCGTCCTTAGTGTATAATGGGCGGCGATGCCCCGCTATTCGTCTGTCCTGGCGGCGCTCGTCGGCCTCGTCCTGGCTTCGTCGAGCGCCAGTGCCGCGCCCGATGTCAGCGTCGCCGTCCTCGGTCTCGAGCCGGTGGACGTCCCCGAGCCGTTGGCGCAGCAGCTCACCGACGCGCTTCGCCAGCGCGCGTCGTCGACGAGCGGCGTGCGCACGGTGCAAGGCAAGGACCTCATCGAGGTCAAGATGGTCTTCGGCTGCGACGGCGAGCTGCCGGCCTGCATGGCGCAGGCGGGCAAGACGCTCGGCGCCGACAAGCTGCTCTACGGCACCGTGAAGAAGGGCGGCTCGAAGAACACGGTGACGGTCGCGCTCAAGCTCCTCGACGTGAAGACCGCCGTCGTCGAGAAGTTCGTGAACGACACGGTGCAGAAGCGCGAGCTCGCCGGCGCCAACGTCAACGCCGCCGCCGCCAAGTGGTTCGGCCAATTGCTCGAGGTCGAGGCCAAGCCGACGCTGACCGTCACCTCCGATCCGAGCGGCGCCAGCGTCACCGTCGACGGGCAGGGTTACGGACGCACGCCGGTGACGCTGCGCGATCTGTCGCCCGGGCCGCACCAGGTGGTGGTGTCGATGTCGGGCCGTCAGACGTTCAGCCGCAGCGTCGAGCTGCGCGCGGGCGGATCGCACGACGTCGTGGCCACGCTCGAGGCCGAGGCGCCGGTGTTGGTGCAGAAGCAGCCGATCAAAGCGCCCGAGCCGTCGCCGCTCATCTCGCCGACGCCCACGCCGGCGCCGACGCCGCTGCGCAACGAGCATGCGGGCCGCACCGCCAAGATCGTGGCCGGCGTGCTCGTCGGTGCCGCGGTGGTGACCGCGGGCGTCGCGATCTACACGTGGCGCAAGTACAGCGACCTCGAGACCTCCGCGCACAACGACCTCGAGGCGCTCAAGCCGATGCCGGTGCCGCAGCAGGATTCGAGCTTCTTCATGAATCCGTCGTGCAACGTACCGGCGGATCTCGCGGGATCGGCGGCGGCGACCAAGTTCAAGAACGACTGCAACTCGGGCAACAGCTTCGCCGCCACCACGACGGGATTGTGGGTGGCGACGGGCGCTCTGGCCGCGGCCGGCGTGGTGTCGTTCGTCATCGGCGACCGCCAGGCGGCGAAAGCGAAGGAGCGTAATAGCGCGAGCCTGATGAGGCAGTCGCTGCGCATCGCGCCGGTGTTTTCGACGCGGGGCGGCGGACTGACCGCTGCCTTCGAGTTCTGATCTGTGATCAGACTTCTTCGACCCTGATTCAGATTTACACCCCGAGAATTTGGCTATACTGCGCCGATGAAGCGATTCATTGGCCTTCTCGCAGTCGCTAGCCTTGCTGCTTGCACCGCGCCGGTCCCGGTCGATTCGACCGGACAGGCGATCATCAACGGCACCACCGACAGCGGCGATCCCGCCGTCATCATGGTGATCGGGCAGGTCGGCACCTCGGGTCAGGCGAGCTTGTGCACCGGCGAAGTGATCTCGCCGCACGTCGTGCTCACCGCCGCACATTGCGTCTCGCCCGACACCGTCGGCGCGGGCGCGACGATCTCGGTCTACACCAAGGCCGATCTGACGGGCGCGTCGCAGGCCGATCTGATTCCGTCGATGACCACGACGTTCGACACGATGTTCGACTCCAATCATCCGGAGAACGGCCACGATGTCGGCGCCGTCATCGTCGCCACTCCGCTGACGATCGCGCCGGTGCCGTATCAGCGCGATCCGCTGCCGCAGACGATGGTCGGGCAGGCCACGCGCCTCGTCGGCTACGGCATCACGATGGCGAGCGACACCATGGGCACCACCGCCGGCGTGCGCCGCCAGGCGCCGTCGCAGCTGGCGCACCTCGACGATCTCTTCGTCGGCCTGCAGGACGGCGCGCACGGCATCTGCGAAGGCGATTCGGGCGGGCCGGCGTTCATGACCATCGACGGCGTCGAGCGCATCGTCGGCGTCACCTCGTTCGGCTTCCAGAACTGCCCGCTCACGCCGCCGAGCGGCACGCCGCCGGGCTTCGTGGCAGGCAACGACACCAACGTGCAGACCTACGCGGCCAGCTTCATCGATCCGCTGGTGAAGATGTACGATCCGCCGGCCAAGGGCGCGGGCGCGATGTGCACCTCGAACGCCGACTGCGATCCGCTGATGTGCGTGCAGACCAGTGTCGGCAAGATCTGCGAGCAGTCGTGCGATCCGGCGGCGATGCCGCCGACCTGCCCGGCGGGCACGCAGTGCACCAACGTCGACGGCGACAACATCTGCGTCGTGCCCATGACCGGCGGCGGCGGCTCGGGCGGCAAGGGCGGCGGCAAGAGCGGCGGCTGCGCCATGGCCGGCCAGGGCAGCGCGCCCGTCGGTGGGCTCGCCCTCCTCTTCGCGATGGTCGCGATCGTCGCGCTGCGCCGCCGCGCGCGCGCCTAGCTCCGCAGACGCTAGAAGTTCAAGAAGGTGCGCTCGGCCGGGAGGCCGAAGCGCACCAGCTCGACGCGCACGCCGTCGATCATCGACTTCATGCCGCACAAAAAGGCGACCGCGTTCTCCGTCGAGATCTCGTGCAGCTTCAGCTCGCTCGCCACCGTCTGCACGTAGCCGCGCGCGCCGGTCCACGTCGGCGACGCCTGCGACGCGCACAACACGAGGTGCACGCCGGCGCGCTCCCAACCGCCGTGATCGCCGACGTAGGCGAAGTCGCGATCGCTGCGCTGGCCGTAGTAGAGCGCGACGCGTCCGTGCGCGGCGCGATGATCGAGCACGTACTGCAGGAGCGCGCGGATGGGCGTGATGCCGGAGCCGGCGGCGAAGAGCAGCACGTCACGGCCGCGCGCGGCTTCGATGGGGAAGCCCTCGCCGAACGGCGCGGTCGCGTCGATGAAGCGGCCCGGCTGCGCGACGGTGATGATGGCGTCGGCGAGCGGCGTGCCGCGCTTGAGCAGGAGCTCGCCGGTGCCGTCGCCGCGCGGCGCGTTGCCGATGGCGAAGTAGCCGGGGCGATGCTCGGGCGCGTGCAGCTTCACGACCTGGCCCGGCCGCGTGTGCGCCGCGGCGAGCGCGCCGAAGTCGAGCCGGATCGCGCGCATCGTCTCGGTCTCGTCCCACGCCTCGGCGACGCGCATTGGATGGTACGGCGGCTCGCCGGTCACGCGCTCCCCTCGCTCACGCTCCCCCCACGTCGATCATGGTAGCTCGACGCGCCAGGTCCCGTCGACGAGCACGCAGGTCAGCGTCTCGCGCTCGTGGGCGGCGCCGCGCACCTCGACGGTGGCGCGATCGCCCGAGCGCGACAGCACGTCGAAGTCGACGGCGTGCCAGCGCGGCGGCGACCAGCCGGCGGCGACCAGATCGACCGGCCCGATCTCGCGCCGCCCCGCCGCTTGCGCCGCGCGCGCGGCATCGGCGGTGACGCGCGCGCGCGTGGCGGGGCCGAGCAGCGCCCACACCTCGTCGCGATCGCCGGCCTCCGATGCCTCGGCGAGCGCGCGTACGGCGCCCTCGGGCGAGCGCGCGCCGCAGCCGGCGAGGCCGGCGAGGCCCCCGAGACCGCCGAGCGCGAGCACGGCCGCGAGCACCGCCCGCTTTCCGCGTTCGCTCATTCGTAGAGGCCGAGGGCCGCGCGCACCTTCTCGAGCGTGTCCTGCGCGAGCACGCGCGCCGTCTGCGCGCCGTCGCCGAGCACCTGACGAATGCGCTCGGGATGCGCCTTCCACTCGGCGGCCTTCTCGCGGATCGGCGCCAGCACCTTCACCATGTTCTCGGCGAGCGCCTTCTTCGAGTCGATGCAGCCCCAGGCGGCGTTCTTGCAGTTGGCGTGATACTGCGCGACCTCCTCGGGCGGCGCGAAGTAGCCCTGCAGCGAGCAGACGTAGCAGGCGTCGGGGTGGCCCGGGTCGGTCTTCTTGAGGCGCGTCGGATCGGTGAAGGCGTTCTTGATCTTCTTCCGGATCTCGTCGGGCTCGTCGGCGATCTGCACGCTGTTGCCGAGCGACTTCGACATCTTCTGTTTGCCGTCGAGCCCCTGGATGCGCAGCGCCTTGGTGTGCATCGGCTGCGGCTCGGGGAAGACGTCGCCGAAGCGGCTGTTGAAGCGGCGGCAGATCTCGCGCGCCAGCTCCAGGTGCTGCACCTGATCGTCACCGACGGGGATGCGGGTCGCGCGATAGAGCAGCACGTCGGCGGCCATGAGGATCGGATAGCTCATGAGGCCGGCGTTGATGTTGTCCGGCTCGCGCTGGCTCTTCTCCTTGAACTGCGTCATGCGCGACAGCTCGCCGTACGGCGTCACCGTCGAGAGGATCCACGCCAGCTCCGAATGCTCCGGCACGTGCGACTGCACGAAGAGCACCGATCGGTTGGGATCGATGCCCGACGCCAGCAGCTCCGCCGCGAGCGTGGTGACTTTTTCCGGCATCTGCTTCGGGTCGTACGACTGCGTGAGCGCGTGCAGGTCGACGACGCAGTAGAGGCAGCGGTACTTGTCCTGGATCTCGACCCAGTTCCGCACCGCGCCGAAGTAGTTGCCGATGTGAAAACCGCCCGAAGGCTGGATGCCTGAAAACACCGTTTCCATTGGAAGCACACTATAATGAATAGCCTCTACTTACGCAGCGTCGAACCTTCAGGAGGGATCATGAGACGCACGTTGCTTGCCCTCGCCGTGTTGATCGGCGGGTGTGCGGAGTCACCGCCGCCTCCGGCGCAGCAGCCGACGCCACCGCCGCCCGCGGTGGTGTACGAGTCGCCGCCGCCCCAGCAGTATCAACCTCCGCCGGCCGAGCCGCAGTATCAGCCGCCGCCGGAGCAGCAGCCGCAGTATCAGCCGCCGCCGCCCGAGGGTCAGTACGCGCCTCCGCAGGACGACGTCGACTACGAAGATCAGCAGCCGCCGCCGTCGGAGGCCGTCGACGAATATCCCGTCGGCGAGCCGGAGGCGATCGCGGCGCCCGCGTCGCCGCCGCCGGTGTACGACGAAGATCCCGGCTACGCGCCGTACGACGGCGCCCTGTGGATCCACGGCTTCTGGCGCTGGCGCGGCGAGTGGATCTGGATCCGCGGGCGCTGGGCGCGTCCGCCCATGCCCGACTATACGTGGTGCGATCCCTACTACGAGGTGCGTGACGGCGTCGTCGTGATCGTCGACGGCCACTGGGCGCGGCCGGGCGCCGTGTTCGTGCCGCCGCCGCCGGCGATCCGCGTGCGCGTGGTGCCGCCGCGGCCGGGCTATCGCGTCGTGCCGCCGCCGCGCGCGATCCACGGGCGCATCCTGCCGCCGCCGGCAGGCGGGCGCATCGGCGTGGTCGTGCCGGCGCCGTCGCCGATTCCGCGCGTGGTGACGCCGCCACGGCCGGGCCGTCCGCCGGTGGTGCCGCCGTCGCCGTATCATCCGGGCTCGGGCCCGACGACGGTCACCGTGCGTCCGGGCGCGCCCGTGACGGCGCCGCCGCCGCACCGGCCGCCGGTGGTGGGGCCGGTCCGTCCGGGGCAGCCGTCGCCAGGGCCGTATCACCCCGCGCCGGGCGCGCCGCAGCCGGTCCATCCGGCTCCGACGCCGTATCACCCTGCGCCCACGCCGGCTCCGCAGCCGTATCATCCGGCGCCCACGCCGGCTCCGCAGCCGTATCATCCGGCGCCCACGCCGGCTCCGCAGCCGTATCATCCGGCGCCCACGCCGGCTCCGCAGCCGTATCACCCGGCTCCGGGCGCGCCGCAGCCGATCCATCCGGCGCCCACGCCGTATCACCCCGCGCCGACGCCGGCTCCGCAGCCGTACCATCCGGCGCCGACGCCCGCGCCGCAGCCGGTGCACCCGGCGCCGACACCCGCGCCTGCGCCGTATCGCCCCGCGCCGACGCCGGCGCCGCAGCCGTATCACCCGGCGCCGCAGCCGTACCACCCGGCGCCGCAGCCGTATCACCCGGCGCCGACCCCCGCGCCCCAGCCGTATCACCCGACGCCGGCTCCGGCGCCGTATCACCCGGCGCCGGGCGCGCCGCAGCCGATCCATCCGGCGCCCACGCCGCATCCGGTGCGCCCGGTCCCCGGCAAGGCGCCGCCGCCCGCGAAGAACGAGAGGGAGCACCACTAGCTCCCTCTCGGCCCGCCGCTACTCCTTCACGTTCGTCAGCCCGTGCCGCTTCAGTAGCTCGCGCAAGTGATAGCGCGTGAGGCCGGCCTCCTGCGCCGAGCGCGTGATGTTGCCGTCGTGGCGCTCGAGGAGCTGCTTCAGATACGTGAGCTCGAACGAGTCGACCACGCGCTGCTTGGCCTCCTTGAAGTCCAACCCCGGCACGATCTCCGGCGGCGGCAGCGGCACGCCCGCGCCGCCCTGCCTGGACGGTCCGCCGTTGGCGCCCGACGACGACAGGCTCGGCCCCGAGTCGCGGTTGAACATCAGATCCGAGCGCTGCACCAGCGAGCTCTCGGTCAGCGACGCCGCGCGCTCCACGACGTTCTTCAGCTCGCGCACGTTGCCCGGCCACGAGTGGCTCTGCAGCGTCCCCACCGCGTCGGGCGCGAACGCCATCGACAGCCCGCGCCGTCCGGCGATCTCGCGCAGGAACACGTCGGCGAGCGCGGGGATGTCCTCCTTGCGCTCGCGCAACGGCGGCAGCTCGACGTGGATCACCGAGAGGCGGAAGTAGAGATCTTCGCGGAACGTGCTCACGTTGACCATCTGCCGCAGATCGCGGTTGGTCGCCGCCACCACGCGCACGTCGATCTTGATGACACGGTCGCCGCCGACGCGCTTGAGCTCGCGGTTCTCGAGCACGCGCAGGAGCTTCGGCTGCAGGTTGATGTCGAGCTCGCCGATCTCGTCGAGGAAGATGGTGCCGCCCTGCGCCTGCTCGAAGCAGCCTTGATGCTGCGCCACGGCGCCGGTGAACGAGCCCTTCTCGTGGCCGAACAGCGTCGACTCGATGAGGTCCTTCGGGATCGCGCCGCAGTCGAG
>Ga0070681_10007285_pt1 | contig 10798 bp, 9 predicted proteins | sample KBSC83BmetaG_FD_65650 | JGI IMG/M metagenome (GOLD analysis project Ga0070681, IMG submission 65650) | Corn rhizosphere microbial communities from Kellogg Biological Station, Michigan, USA - KBS C8-3B metaG | ecosystem: Host-associated > Plants > Roots > Rhizosphere | place: USA: Michigan...
CCGCCTTGGCCACCTCGACCGCGGCCGGCACCACCTCATGGCCGATATCGTCGCCTTCCAAAATGCCGAGCGTCAGATGCGCCATCGCTACCCGACCTTCCGCCGGAGCAGCGCCATGAGATCGGCGATGCGCGGCAGGGTCTCGAGCCCGGCCACCATCGCGACGATGCGGTCGGCGTCGGCCGCGGGGAAGCGCGCATAGTCGGCGCATTCCCGGAACTTCGCCGCCACCTCCGCATAGCTCATGGGATCGGCCGGGCTGCCCTTGCCGAAATCGGCGCGTCCGGAAAGCTTGCTGCCGTCGGCGAGCTCGATGTCGATGAGGGTCGTCATCTTGTGATAGCCGGCCGCCTCCGCCTCCGGATCCACGGTGAAATCGACCTTTTGCAGGAAGGCCTGCACATCCGGCCGCAGCACGCGCTCGTCGGTGAATTCGGACAGGCCGGCCTTGCCGTCGAGCAGCAGGATGGCCATGCAATATTCCATCGAGAATTTGGCCTGCAGCTCGTCATGCGGCCGGTGATGGATGAGCGCGTTCGGCATGTTGGAGTTGGTGCCGACGCGCACCCGCGTCACCTGGTCGGCGCGGATCTTGTGCTGGCGGATGAGGCGCAGCATCTCGGTCATGCCCGGATGGGTGAGCGACCCCGAAGGATGCGGCTTAATCGACACGCCGGGCGACGCAAAGGTCCAGGGCCGGCCGAGCTTGCCGGAGATCGCCGTCTCGTCGAAGCCGCCGCCGGCCGCGTTGAAGAAGCCGCGCGGCGCTTCCAGGATCCTGTCGGTCGCGGTCCAGCCATAGGAGGCGAACTGCGCCGCCGCGACGCCGCTCTCGGAAGAGCGTCCGGCATGGAAGGGCTTGGTCATGGTGCCGAAATTCTCGCGCAAGCCCGCCGACTGGCTGCCGGCGATCGACAGCGCGCGCCGGATCGCCTCGGCTTCGAGCCCGAGCAGCTTCGCCGCCGCCGCGGCGGCGGCAAAGGTGCCGCAGGTCGCGGTGCTGTGGAATCCCGCCTGGTAATGGCGCGGATTGATCGCTTCGGAAATCTTGCATTCGCATTCGACGCCGAGATGGTAGGCGAGCATCACCGCCTTGCCCGAAGCCTCCCTCTCCTCGCCGACCGCCAGCGCCGCCGGCAGCGCCGGCGCGGTGGGATGGGTGAGAAGGCCATAGACGCGATCGGCAGCGACCGCGAGCTGGGTGTCGTCGTAATCGTCGGCATGGATCGCGATGCCGTTGGCGAAGGCGGCGAAGCGCGGTGCCACGCGACGCGCGGTGCCGATGACGGTGGCGCGCCCCGTGCCGAGGCCGAGCTCGTCCAGATGGCGCTCGACCAGCGCGCCGCTTTTCGCGACCGAGCCCGCCAGCGCCAGGCCGATGCCGTCGAGAATCGATTTCTTGCCGGCGGCCACCACCTCGGCCGGAATGTCGCCGGCACCCGTCTCGCGGATGAAATCCGCCATCTCCCCGGTCAGGCTCCGAACCTGGTCGGCGACACCCGTCGACATACGCTTCTCCCGCTGCTTTGCTCTTATCGCCGACCCTTAGCTCGCGGCAGCCGTGCAGCTTGTCAACAGTTTCCTCCCGGCAACCGGCGCCGCGCAGCAGCGCGCGGCGCCCATCGGGGGCGTCGGGTTGACAAGCAGACGGCCGAACCCGAGACTTTCGCAAAACAAAGGCCCATGCGGGCTCGGGAAAATGGGAGGCACCTCATGTCCTCGGTCAAGGCGACATTCGCCCTTGCTGGCGTTGCACTTCTTTGGACCGGCTTTGCCCATGCCGCGGCGCCGCCGCCCTATGAGCCGACGCCGGCGCTGATCGAGGCCGCCAAGAAGGAAGGCACGGTCGTCTTCTATACCTCGACCGATGTCGAGGTCGCGGAGAAGCTCGCCGCCGCTTTCGAGAAACGTTATCCCGGCATGAAGGTGCAGACCGAGCGCAACGGCGCCGAGCGCATTCTGCAGCGGCTGACCCAGGAATATGGCAGCAACATCCACGCCGCCGATGTCGTCGAGACGTCGGATGCGGTGCAGTTCCTGATCTTCAAGCGCAAGGGCTGGCTGGCCGCGGCGCTGCCGTCGGACGTCGCGAAATATTGGCCGGCTTCGGCGCGCGATGCGGACGGGCAATATGCCGTCTTCCGCTCGCATTTGAGCGTGATCGCCTACAACACGAAGATGGTGAAGCCCGAGGAGGCGCCGAAGAGCCTCAAGGACCTGCTCGATCCGAAATGGCGCGGCAAGCTGGTCAAGGCGCATCCCGGCTATAGCGGCACGATCCTGACCGCGACCTATGCCATCAGCCACGCGCTCGGCTGGGATTATTTCGAGAAGCTCGGCCAGCAGCGGGTGCTGCAGGTGCAAAGCTCGACCGAGCCGCCGAAGAAGGTGGCGCAGGGCGAGCGGCCGGTGATGGCCGACGGCAACGAGTACAATGTCTTCATCCTGAAAGAATCCGGCGTGCCGATCGAGCCGGTCTATGCCACCGAAGGCAGCCCGCTGGTGCCCGGCAATGCCGCCCTCTTCAAGGACGCGCCGCACCCCAATGCCGGCAAGCTCTTCTACCACTTCATCTACACGCAAGAAGCGCAGCAGCTCATTTCCGACGTCGGCGGCTTGCGCTCCTTCCATCCGCAGGTGAAGGAGAAGGCGGGACGGATGCCTCTCTCCAAGATCAAGCTGCTCGAATCCGACACCGCCGGCATCGAGCGCGAGGTCGAGATGATCAAGCAGAAGTACGAGCAGTATTTCGGGACCTAGATCACCGAGTCGACGCTGATCATGCTCTGCGGCCAAATATTTATCGTCATGCCCGGGTCAAGCCCATTGGTGTCCGGTAAAGCGAATCCGGTAGCATCGCTATACGGAATGACCACTCTCGATCGTCATGCTCGCGCTCGTCGCGAGCATCCACGCCTTTCGCGGCGGCGATCATCGCTTCAGAGAAAGGCATGGACCCTCGCGACAAGCGCGAGGGTGACGATTAAAGACAAGCAAAGGGGCTCACCCGCACTCCCTCTCCGCCTATTCGCATCCTGCCGGACAGCAGTGGGTCAAGCCCGGGCATGACGACCGAGAGTGGTCGTTCTCGTGAATTACATACTGCCTTTGCTGAACCGGGCGGGTGCCGGACAAGTCGGACCATGACGAGCAGGCGTGGTCCGTCTCCTTGCTCGACCGGACAGGCGTGATGACCGACGCGCCCCCCCGGAGCGCCGACTGGGACCTCTTCCGGCCGCTCGCGCTTGCCCTGGCGCTGCTGCTGCTGGTGCTGGTGACGCTGCCGGTCTTCTGGCTGGCACTCACCAGCGTCACCGGCCGTTCCGGCGAGATCACCCTCGCCAATTACGCGGCGCTGGTCACCGACCCGACCCTGCGCCGCGCCTTCCTGCTCACGATCGGCATGGCGCTCGCCGTGGGCGCGCTCGCCTGCGCGATCGCGACGCCGCTCGCCTGGCTGTGCGCCCGTACCGACCTGCCCGGCCGCAAGCTGGTGCGCTGGCTGGTGATCGCCTCTTTCGTGACGCCGCCCTTCCTAGGCGCCATCGCCTGGGAGGTGCTGGCGGCGCCCAATAGCGGCCTCATCAACCAGCTCTATCGCAGCCTGTTCGGCCTCGGCCCTTATGACCATGCCGTCGACATCTACAGCTTCGAGGGGCTGGTCTTCGTCATGTCGCTCTACAGCTTTCCCTATGTCTTTACGCTGGTCGCGAACGCGCTCGACCGGGTGCCGTCCGACCTCGAGGACGCCTCATCCATTCTCGGCGGCGGCCGCTGGGCGACCTTGAGCCGGGTGACATTGCCCATCGTGCTGCCGGCGGTGCTGGCCGGCTCGCTGATCGCCATCCTGCAGGCGCTCACCATGTTCGGCTCGCCGGCGATCCTGGCCCTGCCGGCCGGCTTTCATGTCATCACCACCAAGATCTGGAGCCTGTTCCAATATCCGCCGCGGCTTGGCCTCGCCGCCGCCTGCGCCGTGCCGCTGATGCTGATCACCATCATGCTGCTGCGCTGCCAACGCTGGATCCTCGGCCGCAAGGGCTATGCCGTGCTGGCCGGCAAGAGCGGCGTGCCTCGCCTCGTGCCGCTCGGACGCTGGAAGCCGGTGGCGGCGGCATTCGCCGCTTCCGTGCTGCTGCTCGCCATCCTGTTGCCCTATCTGGCGCTGCTGAAGATGGCGCTGACGCGCAACATCTCCGAGCCTTTCTCGCTGGCGACCCTCACCCTGCACAACTTCGCCTTCGTCTTCTTCGAATTCTCGCCGACCCAGCTGGCGCTGAAAAACACGCTGCTGCTGGGGTTCGCGGTCGCCACGCTCGGCACCTTCCTGGCACTGATGATCGCCTATCTCGTATCGCGCCGCGCCGTGGCGCACGCCTCCTGGCTGGGTCTGCTCGCCACCGCGCCTGCCGCCATTCCCGGCATCGTGCTCGGGGTCGGTCTGTTCCTCGCCTATGCCCAGCCGCCGATCATGCTCTACGGCACGCTGTGGATCCTCCTGCTCGCTTTTCTCACCATCGAGATGCCGGCCGGATATCAGCAGCTCTCCTCGGCGCTGACCGCCATCCATCCCGAGCTCGAGGAGGCGAGCCGCATTCTCGGCGGCTCGCGCCTCGCCACCATCCGCCGCATCACGGCACCGTTGTTGCGCGCCAACATCGTCGCCGCCTGGTGCTTCATCTTCATCGGAACGATCCGCGAGCTCTCCGCCACCATCCTTCTCACCAATGCGAATACCAAGCTCGTCTCGGTGATCATCTACGACCTCAATGAGAGCGGTAATCTCGGCGCCATCTCGGTGCTCGGCATCACCCTCTTGGCGATCACCTTCGGCGTCGTGCTGCTCGCCAATCGCGCGCCGAGCTTGAGCAGCGCCCGATCCAACTGAGCTAGCCCAATCGGCCTAGACCGCGACCGCCCATCCCCCCGCGCGGCGAAGAGAACAAGCCCGCGCGCTGCGGCGTTAGGAGGAGGCCAATTCCCCCTGACCGACTGACCGAGGGTCGCCCATGACGCTGCGCAGCTCGCGGATGGCCTCCATGCTCCTGTCGGCGCTCAAGCGCGCCGGCCTGAGCGTCGCCCCGGGCGAGGACTGCCCGGACGCACCCGCGCTCGATCCCGCCGAGCTGCCGGAGGCGTTGCTGATCTGCGAGGAGGAGCCCTGCCCGCGGCGGCCGCTGGCGGCGGGACGGCATGTGCGGCGGCGCGACTGGGCGCTCGCCTGCTATCGCAATTCCTGGATGGCGCCCGATCGGCGCTGATCGCGATCGGCGCTGAGCCCGATCGGCCGGTGACCCGGTTAGTGTGACAAGGAGCGGGGTGCTGGATTCGAACCAGCCTCTCTAGCTTGGAAAGCTAGGGCACAGCCCCTGTACCACCCCCGCGCTCGCCTCGTCTCAATGCAGGACAACGTCGCGGCAAAACTTGCGTTCCCGTGAGCGCAGATTCTCTCGGCGACCAGACGACGCGCGGAACGCGTCCTCTCCTTCAGCGTGCGAGCTGCTCCTTGAGCCAGCGTTCGAGCTCGGCCGCGCCGAGGGCGCCGCTGCGCCGCGCGTGCTCGGCACCGCCCTGGAACAGGATCAAGGTGGGAATGGCGCGAATCGCAAAGCGCGCCGCGAGCTCGGGGGCCGCCTCCGTATCGACCTTCGCCAGCCGAAGCCGCGGCTCGAGCGTCGCGGCGGCGGCGGCGTAGACGGGCGCCATGATGCGGCAAGGCCCGCACCACTCGGCCCAGAAATCGACCAGCAAAGGCAGGTCGGCGCGCAGATGGCGCTCGAACCGCTTGCCGTCGAGAGCCAGCACCGCACCGGTGAACAGCTTGTTATGGCAGTTGCCGCATTTGCCGCGCTCGGCGGGACGATCGCGCGGCAGGCGATTCAACGTGTCGCAATGGGGGCACGCGACCAGCATGGTGGCGACGCTCCGATCGGGCGCGCTTTGCGTATCCGGCATGACGAGACCTCCGCGGTCGATGGGCGGACGATGCCCCGCATATGGGTGTGAGCGCGCCGCTTGCAAAGCTAGCGGCGCGGCAGGCCGCGCTGCTTCGCCCTGGACATCGCTGACACGCGATGATTGGCGAGGTCGTGGTCGCTGTGCTCGCGGCCGGCCAAATCGACCATCTCGGCGAATCGGCTGAAGGACGTGTCGGAGGCCGAGAGGAGCTTGCACAAAGTCTCGGTCGAAGGCCAACGAGGCTTGGCGCCCACGCCGACGCGCTTCGAAGGGTTGAGCGCCGTCGCATCGAGTCCGGCTTTGACGGCCAACCTGCCGATCGACCAGCCGCGCTGCTTGGCCAGCGCATCGATGGCAGTCCATATCTGCTGGTGAGTATACACGCTACCCACCCCCTCTCGCGCCAGGGCGCGCCGCTTCCAGAATGAAATATGTTTTCCTTAAATAAAGGACGGTGTTCGCGGCCCTAGAGTTTCACGGGCGGCTGAGTATTTTTAGACTACCATAAGTATTCGTGACACTTATCCTAGGAAGCGATTGAAATATTCGGGCAGCATATCGGGTCGCGGCCCCGCGCGCCGCACTAAGCAGCCGGGAATCGCCGCGGCTAGCTGTGCAGCAGCCGTGCCGTCTCCGACACCAGCCGCGCATCGTCGAGCGGCTTGCGCAGCATATGACCAATTTCCGGATCGACCGCGTCCGGCGCCCCGCCCGTCGCGAGCAGCAGGATCTTGAGATCCGGCCGCCGCATCCGCGCAATGCGGCCGAGGGCCGAGCCGCGCACGCCATAGGGCAAGGGCGTCGTCACGATCAGCATGTCGAGCGGCTGGCCGCCTTCGATCATCTCCAGCGCGCGGCGGAAGTCGGGCATGACGCGCGTCTCGTACCCCGCCTCTTCCAGGCAGGCGGCGGCATGCGCGGCGAAGCTCTCGTCCTGGTCGACGAGGAGAATGCGCGCCTTGCCGGCCAGCCAGCGGGCCTCGGAATGCAGCGCCGCATGGGCCGCCGGCTCGGCGCCGACATCCTCCAGCTTGCGGACGAACTCGCCTAGGGAAGTATTCGTCACGGTCAAGATCTTGGCGACCGTCTCGGTCGACATCCAGCGCGGGCGGCCCTCGCTGCCGATGCGCTTCGATTTGTTCAGCGCTGTCGGATCGAGGCCCGCCATGATCGACAGCCGCGAGGCCGAGAGGCCATGCGCGCGCGCAAGCTCATCCACCGCTTTCCAGATCTGCTCGCTCGTAAACATGGCGGTCCCTCCATCGCGATCACGACACTCAGATGTCGCGTAATGATCACGGTGTTCCCCGTGTCATGTACAATCAAGAGGAGGATGTTCCGCTGAATTTGCGGTGTATTGTAGTTTCCCGATACTCCGGCCCATCAGGACATACTGAGATACACGACCTGCCTCGCCAGCCGGCATACTACCGTGCGTTCACTTGGGCCAGTCGGATGCGGCCTGCGGCTGCCGTCGCGGAAGCGCCGCGAGGTCGCGCGCGTCCGCCGCCGCCTCTGCGAGCAGCCAGCTGCGGAAGGCGACGATCTTGGCGCGCATCGCAGTCGGTTTCGGACAGACGATGTAGTAGGCGAACGGCGCCGGAAGGCTGAGCGCGAAGGGCCGCAGCAGGCGTCCGGCCTGGAGATCGGCCGCAGCCAGCGCGCTGCGGGCCAGCGCAACGCCCTGGCCGGCGGCGGCCGCGTCGATCACCGTCGCGCTCTGATCGAAGGTGAGGGTCTGCGACGGGCTGAAATCGGCGAGGCCGGCTGCATCGAGCCAGATCGGCCAGTCGTCGCGCGCCGAATCGTGCAGCAGCGTGTGGTGACGAAGATCGGCCATCTCGCGCAGAGCGTGCGCACCGGCAAGCAGCGCCGGGCTGCACACCGGAAAAATCTGCTCCACGCAGAGCGGCGTCACCTGCAGATCGGGCCAGCTGCCGGTGCCGTGGCGCACCGCGAGATCGATATCCTCCTTGGTGAAATCGACATGCCGGACCGTGGCATTGACGCGCAGATCGATGGTGGGCTGCCCGGCGACGAACTTGCCCAGGCGATGCACCAGCCATTTGGCCACGAAGTTGGGCGACATGCTGACGGTGAGCGTGCCGGCATTCTCCTGCTGCAGCAGCCTTTCGGTGCCGAGCGCCAACTGGTCGAAGGCGGCCTTCACCACCTGGAGATAATTCTGGCCGGCGAAAGTGATGGCGAGGCCGTGATGCGCGCGCCGGAACAGCGCCATGCCGAGCTGCGCCTCGAGCAGCTTCACCTGATGGCTGATCGCGCCCTGCGAGACATGCAGCTCCTCGGCGGCGCGCGTGAAGCTTTGATGGCGCGCGGCCGCTTCGAAGGCTCGGAGGGCATTGAGCGAGGGCAGGCGGCGCATGGGCTCGATTGTGCCTCAAAATAATTAGGGCCGCGCCTCAAAAAGGATGGTTTGCCCGGACCGCACCGGCTGGCCATCCTCCGGCGCAGCACGACGCACGGGAGGGCACATGCCGGCGGCACAGATCGAATGCGGCGAGCTCGCGAGCCGGATCGGCAGCGGATGACAGAGGTCGATGCCGGATCGCACAGCCTGAACGTGGCGGCGCTGCTCCGCGCGCCGGCAGCGATGATCGCCATCTTCCGTTCACGGTCGGCATGATCGCGGTGCTTTCCGCCGGCCCGGCGGTCGGCCTCATCCATTTGGTGGGGGTTCCTCTGGGGAATTAGGCGGGCTATGGGGCGCGTCTAGGTGCAACGGCCACTCACCAAGGAGCGCAAGATGAAGACCCTCGTCATCGCGACCGCCGCCCTGCTCGCTTTCGCGGCAACTCCCGCGCGTTCAGCCGACATGGATTGGTCCAAGGTGGACCAGGCCTTGGGCAAGAAGGGTGCTCCCCAAGCCGGCGATGTCTATCGCGTCACCTTTCCGCGCACCGACCTGCAGGTGACGCTGGATGGAGTCGCCCTGAAGCCAGGCTTCGCGCTCGGCACCCATATCGAGTTCCTTCCTATGGGCAGCCAAGCCATGGTCATGGGCGATCTCGTGCTCACCGACGCCGAGATCAATCCCGTGATGAAGACGCTGATCGAAGGCGGGATCGAGATCACCGCCATCCATAACCATCTGCTGCGCGAGCAGCCGAAGGTCATGTACATGCATATCGGCGGCACCGGCGACCCCGGCACCCTCGCGCGAACCATCAGGGCGGGGCTGGAGCAGAGCAAGACGCCGCTCGCGGCGGCGGCCGCCGCCAGCCCACCACCCGCCATCGATTTCGACACCGCCGCCGTCGATTCCGCGCTCGGCGCGAAAGGCAACAACAATGGTGGCGTCTATCAATTCGCGGTGCCGCGCGCCGAGACGATCATGGAGCAGGGCATGGCGATCCCGCCGGCCATGGGCACCGCCATCGGCATCAACTTCCAGCCGCTCGGCCAAGGCAAGGCGGCGATCACCGGCGATTTCGTGCTGCTGGCCAAGGAGGTGAACCCGGTGCTGCAGGCGCTACGCGGCGGCGGCATCGAGGTCATGGCGCTGCACAGCCACATGCTCGACGATCAGCCGCACATGTACTTCATGCATTTCTGGGCCCAGAATGACGCCGTCACCTTGGCAAAGACGCTGCGCATGGCGCTCGACAAGGCTAATGTGAAGAAGACGGGGGAAGAAACCGCAAAGGCTCCCGGACGCTGATCCGGAGACAGTGCGAGAGGGCGGAGAGAATTCGGACCGATGACGGGACTGGCATGACTGCGCCGAGGCGATGAGCTCGGTCCGGGACGGCAGTGAAGCCGGCGGCGCACTGCCCGCGGGGCGCTGGCGGCTGTTGCCGGCCGGCGCCTCGCGCGACGTGCGCTGGATCATGGCCGGGCGCGGCGTGCGCGCCTTCGCCGACGGTTTCGTGGCACTGTTGCTGCCGGCCTATCTCACCGGGCTCGGCTATACGCCGCTCGCCATCGGCGCCATCATCACCGGCACGCTGCTCGGCTCGGCCGCCCTCACGCTCGGCGTCGGCCTGGTCGCCAATCGCTTCGCGCGCCGGCGGCTGCTGCTCTGTGCCTGCCTGCTGATGATCGCCACCGGCTGCGGCTTCGCGCTCGCGACCGGCTTCTGGCCGCTCCTGATCGTCGGGTTCATCGGCACCATGAATCCGAGCCAGGGCGATGTCAGCCTGTTCCTGCCGATCGAGCAGACCATGCTCGTGCATTCGGTGACGGCAAAAGACCGCACCGCGCTGTTCGCGCGCTACAGCATCGTCGGCACGCTGATGGGCGCGCTCGGCTCGCTGGCGGCGGGAATCCCGGAATGGATCAGTGCCACCGCCGGCGTCAGCGAGACCGGCGCCATCTCGGCCATGTTCCTGCTCTACGGGCTGATCGGCGCCGTGGCGGCGCTGCTCTACCGGCCCTTGAGCGATGCGGTCGAGCCGGCGCCGGAAGCGCCGCAAGCGGCGCTCGGGCCGTCGCGCCGCATCGTCTATGGCCTCGCGGCGGTGTTCAGCCTCGATTCCTTCGGCAGCGGCTTCGTCGTGCAGTCGCTGCTGGCGCTGTGGCTCTATAAGACCTTCGACCTGTCGCTGGTCACGGCCGGGCAGATCTTTTTTTGGATGAGCCTGTGCGCGACCGCTTCTTTCCTGCTCGCGGTGCCGCTGGCGCGCCGTATCGGTCTCATCCCGACCATGGTCTTCACGCATTTGCCGGCGAACTTCCTCATGATGCTCGTGCCCTTCGTCTCGTCGCTGCCGGTCGCCATCGCGCTGCTCATGGTGCGCAGCCTGCTGGCGCAGATGGATGTGCCGGCGCGCTCCTCCTATGTGATGGCGGTGGTGACGCCGGCCGAGCGGCCGGCGGCCGC
>Ga0070681_10007288_pt1 | contig 10794 bp, 11 predicted proteins | sample KBSC83BmetaG_FD_65650 | JGI IMG/M metagenome (GOLD analysis project Ga0070681, IMG submission 65650) | Corn rhizosphere microbial communities from Kellogg Biological Station, Michigan, USA - KBS C8-3B metaG | ecosystem: Host-associated > Plants > Roots > Rhizosphere | place: USA: Michigan...
GCGTCACCGCGTGACCGAGCTCTACCAGCTCCTCGGTGAGATAGGAAACGATCCGCTCGGTGCCGCCATAAAGCTTCGGTGGACAGGATTCATGCAATGGTGCGACTTGCGCGATACGCATACTTCATTCCACGCCTGAACCGACCGACTCTCCAGCAACGGATGTTTTGGGCCCCTGGTTCTTAGACTTAGGATCTTGTTCCGCCCAGCCGCCAGATCCGACGCGATGCGTCACCGTCCGGCTCAGGCGGCGGCGTTCTTGGTTTCGGGGGCCAGCCGGGCCGCAAGGCCGAGATTGCGCGCGAGGCCCTCGAGACGGCGCATCACCGTATCGCCGACCAGCAGGCGCCGCGCCGCCGGCACTTCGAGCGTGAGGCTCTGGTCGGAGGCGACGAGACGCGCGCCGGCGAGGAGATCCGGCGCGCCGCCCGACAAGGTATAGGCGAGACGCACGGCGAGCCCGACGGCCTGCGCCGTCCTCACATGATCGCTCGGCAACAGCTGCACGGCGATGCGGTCGGGCAGCGCGTCGAGCGACGCGCCGTAGCGCGTGCCGAGCGCCACCGCGAGGAAGGCACGGCCGGCATGGTCGGTGCCCACTACCGGCATCAGCAGGGCGCGGCGATAGGCCTGGACGGCGCGATAGTCGGGATGCTCCGACCAGGCGAAGTCCGACAGGGTGCAGACCGCATGCGCGAGACGGGTCAGCATGTCGTCGACCTGGCGCGCCATCAGGATCGGCGTGATGAAGCCGAACAGCGCGCCCGGCTTGAGCCCGAACCGGCTCTCGCCGGCGATTACCCGCACCGCGTCGAACAGCGGGTCATGCGCCTTGAGCTTTGCCGGAAGCCGCGCATAGAGGCAGCCTTCGCGCAAGCCCCAGGCGGAGAAGACGAGCCGGCTGGGCGGTGCCCGGTCGAGCAGCGCCTCCATCACCATGGCGGCCCAGGGCAGGAGGTCGACGCGCCGGCGCGACAGCTGGGCGCGGCGGTCGAAGGCACGCGCCGACCACGGGCCCGAGCCTTTGAAGAGGCTGCGCAGCTTGCCGGCATCGATCTTGTAATGGTGGATGATATGCAGCGGATATTTGGTCGCTTCCATGTGCAGCCGCGCCATGGTGCGCCAGGATCCGCCGACCGCGTAGAAGGGCCGGCCGCGCAGGGCGCCGAGCCAGGGAATCTGCTTGAAGGCGCGCTCGACGATATGACGGCCCCGCCGCAGATTGCCGTCCGCCGCATCCATCAGCCGCAAGGGGCCGAGCGGCAGGGTGATGCGATCGCCTGCCACGCCGCGCCGCACATCGATCAGCTCGAGGCTGCCGCCGCCCAGATCGCCGACGAAGCCGTCGGCACGCGGGAAAGCCGAGACCACGCCTTCCGCCGAAAGCTCGGCCTCGTCGCTGCCGGACAGGATGCGCACGGAAAGCCCCGTCTCGCGCTCGATCTGAGCCACGAAATCGCGGCCGTTGCGCGCGTCGCGCACGGCGGCCGTCGCGACCACCTCGAGGCGCGACACGCCCATCGCATCGGTCATGCTCTTGTAGCGAACCAGCGTCGCGAGGGCGAGCGTGACGCCCTCCGGGCTCAGCTTGCCGGTATGCTCGACGCCGCGGCCGATCGAGCACATCACCTTTTCGTTGAATACGGGCAGCGGCGCGCGGCCGGCATCGTGATAGACGACGAGGCGGATCGAGTTCGATCCGATATCGATGACGGCGACGCGCTCGAAGAGCGGTTTTGGTTCAGCCGCCTTGCTTGGCACTGCGAACGGCCTTTCTGATGGCGCTGCCGCGCCCCGACAGGCTGGGGTTGGTCATGAAGAAGGTATGGGCGCTGAATCCGTCGCGGTTGGCCGAGGCCTGCACATAGCGCCCGTCGGGCTGGAGGATCCAGCTCTGCGCCATGTCCTTGAGATTGGCGGTCATGATCTGGTTCAGCACCTGCTGATGCACGGTCGGATTTTCGATCGGCACCAGCGCCTCGACGCGCCAATCGAGATTGCGGGTCATCCAGTCCGCCGAGGAGATATACACCTTGGCGCCGGCCGACGGCAGCTTCTCGCCGGCGCCGAAGCAGACGATGCGCGAATGCTCGAGGAAGCGTCCGACGATCGAGCGCACCCGGATGTTCTCCGACAGGCCGGGAACGCCGGGCCTCAGGCAGCAGATCCCGCGGACCACGAGATCGATCTGCACGCCGGCCTGGCTGGCGCGATAGAGCGCGTCGATGATGGCCGGATCGACGATGGCATTCATCTTGGCCCAGATCGCCGCCGGCCGTCCGGCCGCCGCATGGTCGATCTCGTCCTGGATGAGACGCATCAGCGTGTCGCGCAAGGTGAGCGGCGCAATCGCGACCTTCTCGAGATGGCCGGGATTGGCGTAGCCGGTCATGAAGTTGAACAGCCGCGCCGCGTCGCGGCACAGTGCCGGATCGGCCGTGAAGAAGCTGAGGTCGGTATAGATCTTGGCGGTGATCGGATGGTAGTTGCCGGTGCCGAAATGCACATAGGAGCGCAAGCCACCGGCCTCGCGGCGCACCACCAGCGACACCTTGGCGTGGGTCTTCAGATCGAGGAAGCCGTAGACCACCTGGGCGCCGGCGCGTTCGAGATCGCGCGCCCAGCGGATGTTGGCCTCCTCGTCGAAGCGAGCCTTGAGCTCGACCAGCGCGGTCACCGACTTGCCGGCCTCCGCCGCCTCGATCAGCGCCCGCACGATCGGGCTGTCGTCCGAGGTGCGGTAGAGCGTCTGCTTGATCGCGATCACCTGCGGATCGCGGGCCGCCTGCAGCAGGAACTGCAGCACGACGTCGAAGCTCTCATAGGGATGGTGGACGATGATGTCCTTGTTCTGGATGGCCGCGAGGCAGTCGCCGCCGAAATCGCGGATGCGTTCGGGAAAGCGCGCATTGTAGGGCGGGAATTTGAGCTCCGGCCGGTCGTCGACGATGATCTGCTTGACGTCAGCCAGGCCGACCACCCCGTCGATGACATAGACGTCGCCGGGCGAGGCCTTCATCTTCTCGACGACGAAGCCGCGGAGATCCTCCGGCATGGCGGCGCTGACGACGAGGCGGATCGTGTTGCCGCGGCGGCGGCGCTTCAGCGCCGATTCGAACAGCCGGACGAGGTCCTCTGCCTCCTCGTCGATCTCGACCTCGCTGTCGCGATTGACGCGGAAATGGCCCTTGCCGACGATCTGGAAACCCGGGAACAGCCGGTCGATGAAAAGGCCGATGACCTCCTCGATCAGAACGAATCGAATGCGCTCGCCCGGCAGCCGCACGAAGCGCGGCACCTGCGTCGGCACCTTGATCAGGCCGCGCAGATCCTTCGCGTCGCTCGGCCGCACCAGATGCAGGACCAGCGAGAAGCCGCCATTGGCGATGAAGGGGAAAGGGTGCGCCGGATCGATGGCGAGCGGCGTCAGAACCTGAAACAGCTCGGTGGTGAAATAATCGGCGAGCCAATCGCGATCGGCGCTGCCGAGCTCGGCCGGCTCGACCATCTGGATGCCCGCCACGGCAAGCTCGCGACGCAGATCGCGCCAGATCTGCTCCTGCTTGTGCACGAGCTCGCGGGTCATCGCCTGGATGGCATCGAGCTGCTGCGCCGGCGTCAGCCCGTCGGGGCTGACATCGCCGACCCCGGCGGCGACCTGACCGCGCAGGCCGGCGACGCGGACCATGAAGAACTCGTCGAGGTTGCTGTCGGAGATCGACAGGAAACGCACGCGCTCGAGCAGCGGGTGGCGCGGATTGCCCGCCTCCTCCAGCACCCGCATGTTGAAGGCGAGCCAGGAGAGCTCACGGTTGATGAAGCGTTGGGCCGGAGCGGCCGGAGTCGTCGATACCGTGGCGAGCTGTGCGGTGGCCATTGCAATGATCCGATCCAGGTCCGCCTATAACATGAATGCCGTCCCCCCTGCTATGACGGCCTCCCGGTTACCGTTTTGCGAAAGTTTTGTCGTCAATTTGCATCGGCGCCCAGGACCGACCGTGCCAGCGCCACGCCGAGCGGCCGCCCGGCCGCCAGGGCGGCGCCGTCCAGCCTGGTCACGACGGCGCGGACCGCCGCGCAAGACCGCTCGACCCGGCGCAGCAGATAGGGGACCAGGGCTGGGTCGGGCGTGAGGCCGCGGTCGCGGAACAGCTTGACCAGCAGCGCCCCCAGCACGGCGTCGTCGGGGGCGCCGATCGCGATATGGGGCAGCGCCAGGAGCCGCGAGCGGAGGTCGGGCAGCGCCACCGGCCAGTGGCTGGGCGGGCTGTCGGCGACCAGCAGCAAGGAGCCCTGCCGCTCGCGGACGGCGTTGAGGAAATGGAGCAGCGGCTGCTCTTCCCCTGGGCCGAGCGGGGCCGGATCGAGCAGGTAGCGCGGCGTCGTGGCCGCGAGGGCGAGGGGGGCGGCCTCGGCCAGGTCGGCCGGGGCGAGGAGGCGGGCGCCGGCGCGGCGGCGCCACAGGCCGGCGAGGTGGCTCTTGCCGGAGGCGGCGGGGCCGCTCAGCACCAGCGATCCGGCCGGCCAGTCCGGCCAGCGGTCGACCCAGCCGACCGCCGCCTCGTTGCTGGGCGCCACCAGGAAATCCTCGGCACCGTCGGCGCTGCGCCACGGCAGATCGAAGGCGAGCTGGGTCAAATCGGCAAGTGCTCGTGCTCGGGCTGCGGCTCGAGCGGCGGCGCCGCAGCCGCCGGGTCATAGAAGTCGCTGGCGAGATAGCGCCCGAGCGCGAAGCGGCACAGCACGCCGATGATGGCGCTGACCGGCACGGCGATCAGCACGCCGACGAAGCCGAACAGCGTGCCGCCGGCGAGCAGCGCGAAGATGATCCAGACGGGATGCAGCCCGATGCGGTCGCCGACCAGCAGCGGCTGGAAGACATAGCCCTCGAGCGCCTGGCCGAGCAGATAGACGCCGCCGACGACGAGCACCGAGCGGTAATCGTCGAACTGCACCAGCGCCAGGGTGATGCTGGTGACTGCGCCGGTAATGGTGCCGACATAGGGCACGAAGGACAGGAAGCCGGTGACGACGCCGATGATGAGGCCGAATTCGAGCCCCGCGAGCGTCAGGCCCACCGCATAGAACACCCCGAGCAGCAGGCAGAGCAGCGCCTGGCCGCGCGCGAATCCCGACAGGGTGCGGTCGATCTCGCGCGCCTGGGCGCGGATGGTGGCGGCGTGATGCAGCGGCAGCCATGTATTGACGCGCGCCACCATGCGGTCCCAGTCGCGCAGCAGATAGAAGGCGACGACCGGCGTCACGAAGACCAGCGACAGCAGGTTGACCAGCGCGAGCCCGCCATGCAGCAGCTCGCCGAGCAGCTGCCCGGCATAATCGAGTGCCTTGGTGGCCTGGCCGGAAGCCGCCTGCTGCAGGCTGCGCACCTCGTCCGGCGGCACGCCGGCCTGCAGCTGCAGCCGGGTGATCATCGCATCCGCCTTGACGCGCAGGCTTTCGGCCAGCACCGGCAGATCGGTCACGAGGTTCGTCACCTGCTGCTGCAGCACCGGCATGAACAGGAAGAAGACCAGCACGATCAGCGCGAAGAAGGCGACGATGACGGCCGCCGTAGCGACGCCGCGCGGAAAGCGCCTGGCCTCGAGCCAATCGACCGCGGGATCGAGGAAATAGGCGACCGCCATGCCGACCACGAAAGGCAGCATGATGGCGCTCAAGGACCATAGGAGGATCAGCGCCAGCGCCAGCAGGACGATCCAGAACAGGGTCGGACGCGTGATCGGCATGGCGGCCATTATAGCTCCAAGCCTATCAGACGGCGCCCCCAGACGAGGATATAGCCGACGCCGCTGGCGATCGTGGTCAGCGCCGCCAGCCCGATCAGGAAGCCGGTCAGGGGCTCTTGGGCGATGCCGAAACCGGTCGCGGCCATGACCCAGCCGGCGCACAGGACCTGGGCGACGGTGTTCATCCGGCTGACCTGCAGCGGAGCCACCGTCATCTTCTGGCCGGCGAGATGGAACAGCAGCACGCCGAGCACGATCAGCGCGTCGCGGAACACCACCAGGATGACCAGCCAGACCGGCAGCAGGCCGGCATGGCCGAGCGTGACATAGACGCTGACCAGCAGCGCCTTGTCGGCGACCGGGTCGAGCACCGATCCCAAGGCGGTGCGGGCATCGAGCCGCCGCGCCAGAAAGCCGTCGATGGCATCGCTGACGCCGGCCAGGGCGAAGATGATGAAGGCGCGATCGTAGCGCTGCTCGAGGATCTGCCAGACCGCCAGCGGCACCAGCACGAGGCGCGCGAGCGACAGGGTGTTGGGCAGCCAGCGAAGCGTCTGGGCGATCAAGCGAGCCCTGTTTCTAGGGGCGGGCGCTGGGCGCGGCCGGCGCGCGGCCGTGCAGGATCCAGCCGTCACCGGCATGTTCGAGGCGCCAGCCGGTCTGCGCCAGCGCCGCGGCGAGCTGCGCCTGATCGCCGGCGAAGGCGATGTCGACCGTCGCCTCGCGCTTGCTGAGGCTGCGCAAGGCGAGCCGCTGCACCAGCCCGACCGATTGCAGATCGCGGCGCACGGCGAGCCAGCTGTTCAGCCCATCGAGCGGGATCTGCGCCGTCAGCGTGCCGCCGCTGCCGGGCACCACCAGATTGTCGCGCCGCAGCCGCTCCTCGAGCGCATCGCCGACGGCCTGCGCCGCGCGGGCCAGCAGCACGCGATCGCTCTCGCCGCCTTCGCGGGCGATGCGGCCGGCGAAGACGTCGCGCTTGCCGCCGCCGGCGAGCTCCACGGCTTTCACGGCGACGCCACCCGACTCCGGCGTCGCGTCGACCAGCAGCACGCCGCCGGTGTGATAGCGCCCCATGATGCTGTCGAAGACGCCCGGCTTGGCAGCCGCGGCATCGCCGGCGTCGAGCGCTTCGAGATCGGCGGCGTCGCCTTCGGGCAGCACCAGCGTGACCAGCCCGGTATGGGGCGGATGCTCGGCCCAGGCCTGGCGCCAGCCATTGCCGTCCTCCCACAGCAGAGTCTGGCCGCCGGCATGGTAGAGCGGCACGACGAGCAGCGGACGCGCCGCCACCTGGACCGCGCCGACGCCGGCGGTGGCAAGCAGTTGGCGGACCGCCTCCGGCTGGAAGGCAATATCCAATGTCGCGACATAGCGCGTCGCCGAGGCGCGCTCGCTCTCGACCTGGAAGCCCTGCACCAGCTCGGCGAGGTCGCGGCCGGAGGGCGGCGGCAGGCGCGCCGCCTGCGACGGCTCGGTGAGGCGATGCATCAGGATCGCGAAGGCCTTCTGCTCGGCCTCGGCGATGGCCGCGTCGCGCGCCTGCTGCGCGGTCGCCGCCGTGCGATCGACGGCGATGCCGCCGACGCTGTAGAGATCGTCCGCGGCGGCCCGGCCGCAGGCGATCGCGAGCACTGCTGCCAGGGTCAGCCACGCACGGAGCTTGAGCCGGCGTGCCATTGAATTCATTCCCGAATCGGCTATTGTCTCGTGCCCCGCGGAGCGCCCCCGAGGCCTCCGCCAGCTTAACCCGTGGGTCGGGGGGAGTCACCCATCGAGAGCCGCACATATAAAGACGCGGGCGTCGATATCGATGCCGGCGCTGCCCTGGTCGAGGCCATCAAGCCGCTTGCCCGCGCCACGGCGCGGCCCGGCGCCGACGCCTCGCTCGGCGGCTTCGGCGCCCTGTTCGACCTCAAGGCGGCGGGCTTCAAGGATCCGCTGCTGGTCTCGACCACCGACGGCGTCGGCACCAAGCTGAAACTGGCGATCGAGCACGGCGTCCACGACACGGTCGGCATCGATCTGGTCGCCATGTGCGTGAACGACCTGATCGTCCAGGGTGCCGAGCCCCTGCTCTTCCTCGATTACTACGCCACCGGCCGGCTCGAGGTGGAGGTCGGGCGCGCCATCGTCTCGGGCATCGCCAAGGCCTGCGCCGAATCGGGCTGCGCCCTCATCGGCGGCGAGACGGCCGAGATGCCGGGCCTGTACGGCACCGGCGATTACGACCTCGCCGGCTTCGCGGTCGGCGCCGTCGAGCGCGATCGCCTCATCACCGGCCGCGAGGTCGCAGCCGGCGACGTCGTGCTCGGCCTCGCCTCGAGCGGCGTGCATTCCAACGGCTTTTCCCTGGTGCGGCGCATCGTCGAGGCGAGCCGCCTCGCCCTGTCGGCCCCCGCCCCCTTCGACCCGTCGCGCAACCTCGGCGATGCGCTGCTGACCCCGACCCGGCTCTATGTGCGGCCGGTGCTCGGCGCGCTGAAATCCGTGCGCCTCAAGGCGTTGGCGCATATCACGGGCGGCGGCCTCATCGAGAACATTCCGCGCGTGCTGCCCGACGGGCTGGGCGTGGCGCTCGACGGCAAGGACTGGAAGGCGCCGCCGGTCTTTGCCTGGCTGGCGAGCCAGGGCGTCGCCGAGCAGGAAATGGCGCGCGTCTTCAATTGCGGTATCGGCATGGTCGCGCTGGTGAGCCCCGACATGGCGGATGGGGCGGTCAAAGCGCTCGAGGCGGGCGGCCTCGCGGTGCGGCGCATCGGCAGCGTGCAGCCGGCCAAGGGCGAACGCGTCGCGGTGCACGATCTGGCGGCGGCATGGCGCGCCTGAAACTAGGCGTCCTGATCTCGGGACGCGGCAGCAATCTGAAGGCGCTGATCGAGGCCTGCGCCGCCGCCGACTACCCCGCCGAGATCGCCCTCGTCATCGCCAACAAACCCAGCGCGGCCGGTCTCGATTACGCCCGCAATGCCGGCATTGCCACCTCGGTCATCGAGCATCGCGCCTTTCCCGAGCGCGCCGGCTTCGATGCCGCGCTCGATGCCGAGCTGCGCAAACACCATGTCGGGCTCGTCTGCCTCGCGGGATTCATGCGCCTCCTGACCGAGGGCTTCTGCACCGCCTGGCACGACCGGCTGATCAACATCCACCCGTCGCTGCTGCCGGCCTTTCCCGGCATCGACGTGCAGCAGCGCGCCATCGATGCCGGCGTGCGCTTTTCCGGCTGCACCGTCCATTTCGTGCGCGCCGCCATGGATGACGGGCCGATCATCATTCAGTCGGCGGTGCCGGTCCTGCCCGAGGACGATGCCGACCGGCTGGCGGCGCGCATCCTCGAGGCCGAGCATGTCTGCTACCCCTTGGCGGTGCGGTGGTTCGCCGAGGGGCGGCTCACCGTCGCGGGCAACCGCGTCCAGCTCCGCGGCGCCCGGACGCAGCCCAAGACCAGCTTCAGCCCGGCGGCCGGCTAGCGCTTTCGCCCCGGCTGAGCTATGAAGTCAGCCGCTAGCAGCCACGAGGATCGCCAGGGATGGACACCAATCACGGAAATGAAGATCTGGCCCGCCACCAGGCCTTTTTCAGCAGCGTCATACGCGCCGCGACCTGGTCGATCGCGGTCATCGTCCTGGCGCTGGTGCTGATGGCGATCTTTCTGCTGTAAATCAGGGGCAACGCCCTCACTCCATCGTCGTCATGCCCGGGCATGACGCTTTGGATTCAGGACGAAGGAGAGTGCGCGCGCGCCCTAGCCGACGATCTCGAGCTCGCTGAAGAAGAAGGCGATCTCCTGCGCGGCATTCTCGGCCGAATCCGAGCCATGCACCGAATTCGCCTCGATCGATTCGGCGAATTCCTTGCGGATCGTGCCCGGCGCGGCGTTGGCCGGGTTGGTGGCGCCCATCACGTCGCGATTGCGGGCGACGGCATTGTCGCCCTCCAGCACCTGAATCACGACCGGCCCCGAGATCATGAAGGAGACGAGGTCCTTGAAGAAAGGCCGCTCCTTGTGCACGGCGTAGAAATGGCCGGCCTGCTCGGCGGTGAGACGCAGCCGCTTCTGCGCCACGATGCGCAAGCCCGCCTCCTCCAGCTTCGCATTGATGCGGCCGGTGAGGTTGCGGCGGGTGGCGTCGGGCTTGATGATCGAAAGCGTGCGTTCTGTGGCCATAATTCAAGGGCTCGGAAATTGAAGTCGCGGGGTTATAGCGGCGGTCGCGACCGGGAGCAACCTTACTTGTCCGCCTGGCCTTCGCCCTGCTGCCAGCCCTGCGCCGTCTGCCGGAAATAGCGCATGCTATGGCCTGCTTCGCGGGCCGCCTTGTAGCGGGCCCGCGCCGCCGCCACGGCGGTGGCATCCTCGCCGTCAAAAATGTCGAGGCAACGATCGAAGCGCTCGGGCGCGGCGGCGGTGGCGCCGTCGGTCAGCACCAGCACGGTGGCGGCGTTCGGATTCTCGTCGCGATGCGTGAGCCAGATCGGCTGCAGCGCGGCATTACCGTCGCGCGCCGCGCCGTGCGGCAGGAAGCTGTCGGGATCGTAGCTCCAGAGCAGGTCGTTGAGCCGGTCGACGCGCTGTTCCGAGCCGGCGATGACGACGGCGCGCAGGCCCAGCCCCTGGATGCGCTCGAGCAGCTTGGGCAGCGCCGCCTCGAGAGGGGTGGTCAGCAGATGATAGAAGCTGAACTCGGTCACCGCGCCGCTTCGTAATAATCGCCGACCAGCCGGTCGAGCAGCCGGACACCCCAGCCGACCGCGCCCTTGGGCGTGATTGGCCTTTCCTTGTTGGACCAGGCGACGCCGGCGATGTCGAGATGAGCCCAGGGCACATTCTGCACGAAACGTTGCAGGAACTGCGCCGCGACCACGCTGCCGGCGCTGCCCGCATCGCCGATATTCTTCATGTCGGCGATCGGCGATTTGAGCTGCTGGTCGTAGCTGTCCCCGAGCGGCATGCGCCACAGCGTTTCACCGGTTAGCTTGCCGGCCGCGAGCAGCCGCTCGGCCAGCGCGTCATTGTTGCTGAACAGGCCGGCATGCTCATGGCCGA
>Ga0070681_10007289_pt1 | contig 10793 bp, 12 predicted proteins | sample KBSC83BmetaG_FD_65650 | JGI IMG/M metagenome (GOLD analysis project Ga0070681, IMG submission 65650) | Corn rhizosphere microbial communities from Kellogg Biological Station, Michigan, USA - KBS C8-3B metaG | ecosystem: Host-associated > Plants > Roots > Rhizosphere | place: USA: Michigan...
CGGAGTATTCCACCTGGCTGACAAATCCTGTCATGCTCTGAATCGCAACGGGTTCGGTGGCGTTATGCGAAAAACTCAGCGCCGTGTCTTGCAGTACGCGGCCGGTCTGTCCTGGCGGTAGAAAAATATCGCTCTCGGCCGCGGGCACCGAACCTGCCAGGAACTCGCGCCCCTGCTGGTCTTTTACGATCCAGCCGATCTCGACATAGCGAACCGGCCTGCCCGATCGGTTTCGAACCTGGATCGTCGGAGTGCGTGCTTCATTGCCGACGACTTCGGCATATCCGTCCAGAGCCTCAACCGGCGAGTCAGGCATTTTGAGGAACGCGAATCGCGCAACCCGGTCCGGCGCCGCAGCTGACGAAACCGCACGGCCTCCACGCGACACGCGAACGTCGATACGCGGCCGCTCCGCCTGCCGCGAGAGCGAGTCCAGCATCTCACGCCGCAATCCTTCCGGACCAGCCGACCCGAGAATGGATTTGAAATGCCGCCGGTCGCGCTCGGCTTCCATTTCCCACACTGTCATGGAGCGCCGCGAATTCAGCCGGTTCGGTCCATAAAAGTTGTAGCTGTCGAACAATACGCCATCCAGGCTGACCTGTACCAGTGGGCCACCTCCCGCCTGCAGCGGCCGGAGCAGCCGCAGATCGATACGCACCGGAAAAACCTGGCCCGGGGCGACGTTGAGGCTGGGCACTGCTACCGATGCTTTTCCACCGGGCGTAACTTCCTGTGTGGTCACCAGCAGCGTCACGCCGCGGATGTGCTGCGAACTGGCATTGCGCAGCGAAAGCGCCATGTGGAGGTCGATGACCATAGCGCCCCCGCGCGGTGTAGCACGTGATTCTCGATCCGCATCGGTTCCAAGCGATACGATCGGGGAGTCCGTCGGGAAATTGATGCTGATGGATCTGTGAGGATCGAAGCGAGCCTCCTGGGCGAAGACGAACGGAGCGCCCGCCACGGCCAAGCAAGCCACGATCCCACCCGAAAGTCTATTGCACGTAGACATTATTGACCGTCACGTAGCCTGTCTCGGCATCCACGTAGCGAGCCCGCATGGTGCCGCCGGTGGCCTGATAATTCACATCGCGCCCACGCGTGTTCAGCAGCATCATCGCCTGGTCGCCTTCCGTCACCTGAATACCCGATCCGCTGGTCTGTAGCACCGGTTCGGATGTCGCAATCTCCGCCGAGGATGTCGCAATCTCCGTTGGAGGAGGCGCCGGCCGCTCGAGGAATAGACTCACCCCCAGAAGCGCAGCCAGACCGACGCACGCAGTCAGCGCCCGCGGGCTAAAAACGAATCGCGGCAGAGAACGCCGCGTTACGCACTCCCCGGCTTCCAATCCAAGCCGGATATTGGCCTTCATCTCTGCCGTCAGGCTGCCCCATGAGACTTCCGGGAGTTCGGATAACTCCGCTGCCTCGTCACGCAATACGGAGAATTCAGAAACCTCGCGCTGGCACTCCGCGCACGCCGCGACGTGCCGTTCAATGCTCCACCGCCTCAAACTTGTAAGTTCGCCGCCGGCGAATAGCGCCAGGTTCGATTCACTGGGATGTTTTATCATCACCGTTTCCTCCTGGCCATGTAGCGCCGCAATTTGATCCGCGCGTTAGCGATATGCGAACGCACCGTTGCCTTGGAACAGTCCAGCCGCCTGGCGACTTCTTCGGCCGAGCATCCTTCGACGTCGCGAAGCACCAGAGCGGCCCGCTCACGCGCCGTCAGCAAGCGCAACCCGTCTTCGAGATATTCGCGATGCTCGGAGCGGAGCAGCAACTCTTCGGGTGATTCGTCCGCGCTTTCCGTGTGGATATCCACTTCGCAGTACGCGATGCGGCCGTGCCGCCGCAGAAAATCGATGGCGGTATTGGTCGCAATGCGCGAGAGCCAATGCGCCGCCTTGTCCTCGTCCTTGAGTTGATCCTGGCGCTGGAGAGCTTTGATGAAGGCTTCCTGGGTGAGATCTTGCGCGTCTGCAACGTTCCCTACAATCCGGTAAATCTGTACGAAGATACGCCGCAAGTTATCGGAGACAAAACGGTTTTGCCTCTCGTCAGCCTGGAGAGGGGGTTGGACTAAATCGCTCATGACCTCGCAGTACACGATTACCCGGCCCTTACTGTGGATGACGGTAGCGCCGGGAAAACGTGGAGACTACTTTTACGCGCTAAGCTAATTATATGAGACCTGTGGCCATAGCCGCCGCGGGAAAGACGCCATTCGGTGCCTTTCAGGATCGCGATTTGCGCTCCCTGGCTGTGGAAGCCGGCGAGAAATGCTTGAAAAATGGGCATGTTAGCTCTTCGCAGGTGGAAGCTTTTTACCTTGGGAATTTCGCCGGTCCATCTTTCGTCGGCCAGAACCATTTGGCCCCTTATATTTCCACGGCCCTGGGGATTTATGACGTTCCGGCCACGCGGATTGAGGCCGCCTGCGCTTCGGGCGGCTCGGCATTTTTCCACGCTTTCTCGGCGGTCGCCAGTGGAATCTACGATTGTGTCCTCGTCGTGGGCGTGGAAAAAATGACGTCGCAGTCCACTGCGCGCGTAACGGAAATTCTGGCGGGGGCGGGGGATTGCTCGGGCGAGATCAAGGCGGGATCAACTTTTCCCTCATTGTTTGCAATGATCGCTCGCCGTCATATGTACCAGTTCGGCACTACGCGCGAGCACTTGGCAGCTGTCGCCGTCAAGAACCACGCGAACGGAGCTCTGAATCCGGATGCGCACATGCGGAAAGCGATCACCATGGAGCAGGCGCTCAACGGCCGTCCCGTAGCCGAGCCGCTCGGGCTGTATGATTGTTCTCTGGTAAGCGATGGCGCCGCCGCGGTGCTGCTCATGCCCGCAGATCGCGCCCGCGATTTCACGAACAAGCCGGTGCGCATTCTGGGCATAGCGCAGGCTTCCGATTTTGTGGCTCTCGATCAAAAACCGGACATCACGACTTTCCCCGCGGTGCGCCGCGCGGCCCAAAAGGCTTATGCGATGGCAGGTATCGGGCCGAAAGACATTCAGTTTGCCGAACTGCACGATTGCTTCACCATCGCCGAAATCGTGGCGCTCGAAGACCTGGAATTCGTTGAGCGCGGCTGCGGCGGACCTTATGAAGCGTCGGGCGCAACCGCACGCAGCGGCGAAAAACCGATCAATGCCAGCGGCGGCCTGAAGGCGAAAGGCCACCCGGTGGGGGCTACCGGCGTGGCGCAGCTTTGCGATATTTTCGCGCAGATTCGCTGTGAGGCTGGCGATATGCAGCTCAAGCGGAACTCTCTTGGGCTGGCTCAGAATCTAGGCGGTTCGGGCGCCTCTTGCGTGGTAAGCATTCTAGGGAATGTATGACCGTCTATACTGAGACCGTCGTGCACCTTGCACCCGAGGCCTTCGCCAAAGAAGTTCCGTACCAGGTTGTCATCGTGACGCGCGAAGACGGGTCGCGGGTAACGGGCCGCGTCATCGGTGAGCGCGTCGTTATCGATGACCCTGTCGAACAAATGGAACTTCGCGATGGCGTGCCGTTCTTCCGAAAAGTGAAATGAAACTAGCTGAGCGAATGAGCCGCATAGGCGTGGAATCCGCCTTTGAAGTGCTGCAGCGTGCGCGCGAACTCGAGCGGGAAGGCCGGAATATCATCCATCTCGAAATCGGCGAGCCGGATTTCGCGACTCCGTCCCATATTGTCCAAGCCGCCAAGCGCGCTCTCGATGAGGGCTATACACATTACGGCCCGACGCAAGGCCTGCCCGAATTGCGCGAAACAGTCGCCCGCTATATTTCCCGAACGCGCCAGATCCAAGTCGGTCCCGAGCATGTTTCAATCGTTCCCGGCGGCAAGCCCATCATCTTCTTCCCCATGCTGGCGCTGATCGAGGCGGGCGATGAGGTGATTTACCCCAACCCGGGCTTTCCTATCTACGAGTCCATGATTCGTTTCTCAGGCGGCGTGCCAGTGGCCGTTCCGTTGGTGGAAGAGCGCGGCTTTTCGTTCGATCTGGATGTGCTGCGTGACCGCTTATCGCCGAAAACCAAGATGCTGGTGCTCAACTCGCCGCAAAATCCAACGGGCGGATTGATTCCACCGGAAGACATCAGTGCGATCGCCGACCTCGTGCGGGACCGCGATCTGATGGTGCTCTCAGATGAGATTTACTCGCGGATCTATTACGACAAGCCGCCGGTTTCGATCGCGAGTCTGCCCGGCATGCTCGAAAAAACCATCATTCTCGACGGTTTCTCGAAGACCTATGCAATGACCGGCTGGCGCATGGGTTATGGCGTGATGCCCACCTGGCTGGTGGAAGCAGTGAACAAGCTGATGGTCAATTCCAATTCCTGCACCGCGAGCTTCACGCAGCGCGCCGGAATTGCGGCGCTCGAGGGTCCGCAGGAACCGGTGGACGCGATGGTCGCGGAGTTTCACCGCCGGCGCGATGCATTCTGCGGCGGTCTCAACCAGATCCCGGGCTTCCGCTGCGCGCTGCCGGGGGGCGCCTTTTACGCTTTTGCCAATATCAGCGGGACCGGAGCGTCTTCGAAAGGACTGTCGGATTACTTGCTGTATGAAGCCGGCGTTTCCTGCCTTAGCGGCGCCGCGTTCGGTGAATACGGCGAGGGCTACATCCGCTTCAGCTATGCCAATTCGTATGAAAATCTGATGGAAGCCGTCGGACGGATCAAGACGGCAGTCGCCAACGGGCTCACCGCAGGGTCAGGATCGTAAGATCGCAGCGCGGCTCACCTGCCGCAGCCGCTTCCGCCATAACTGACCGATATTTCCTCAACAGATCCCACACCCGTTTCGTCTCTAGAATAAGGTGCAAGGCTTAATCCAGGATTTCAGGTACGCCCTTCGAGGCATGCTCCAGGCGCCCGCGTTCACCCTGGCGGCCGTTTTGACTTTGGTGCTTGGCATCGGGGCGAACACGGCAATTTTCAGCGTAGTGAATGCGGTGCTGTTGCGTCCTTTACCCTATCGAGATTCAGAACGTCTGGTTCAAGTGGCCGGCGCCGAGCCGTCCACACCCATCGCGGGCACGTCCTACAGGAGCTTTGAGCTTTGGAAATCCCAAAGCCGCAGTTTCGAGGACATGGCCGTTTACTACAAAAACACCGGTTTTTCGCGCGTGGTCATCGGCGGGATTCAGGAACCCGAGGCGGTCCAGGCCGGCTTCACATCAGCGAATCTCTTCTCGCTACTGGGCGTGCCTCCGAAAATCGGTCGCGTATTCACTTCGGATGAAGAGAAGGGCCGCGACCGGGTTGCTCTGATCAGCGAACCATTGTGGAGGCGATGGTTCGGTTCTGCGCCGGACGTGATCGGGAAAACGCTGCGCGTTGACGACAAGTTGTTCACTGTGATCGGCGTCATGCCTTCCAAGTTTCAGTTTCCAGGAAGGGACACGCAGCTCTGGATGCCCATAACCACGCACGGTCGTTGGGCGGAGCAGATGACTCGCGATCCTAACCACGGCCGCGGCTTCTACATGAGATGGAATATGGTCGCGCGGCTCAAGATGGAGGTCAGCAAGGAAGCCGCCCAGGCGGAAATGAGCAGGATCGTCGCCCAGTTAGAACAACAGGATCCGGACCTGAATATGGGCGCCGGGGTTAGCGTCGTGCCCTTTCGTGTGGAGATCGCCCAAAGCGCTCGGCTATCCCTGCTTGTACTTCTGGGCGCCGTTATGTTCGTGTTGCTCATCGCTTGCAGCAATGTAGCGAACCTAATGCTGTCGCGGGCCACGACTCGGGAACGCGAGATGGCTATACGAGCGGCGCTTGGCGCCGGACATAGCCGGCTTATCCGTCAATTGTTGGTCGAGAGCACGATGCTGAGTGTGATTTCCGGATTCTTCGGCCTGGCGTTGGCAGCCGTTGCAGTACGCGTTCTGGCAGTGCATGGTCCCGCGAATTTCCCACGGCTCGACCAAGCCGGTGTGGATGGATCGGTGCTCGCATTCACAATGAGTATCTCCATGCTCGCCGCGATCGCTTTTGGCCTGCTGCCCGCCTGGAAGGCGTCCGCTGCCGATCCCGGTGGCCGCCTCAGTGACGCGCTCAAGGCCGGTGGCCGCACCTCATCCGGATTTGCCGGTCAAAGCGGAGTGCGAAGCCTGCTCGTGGTATTCGAGTGCTCACTATCGGTTGTCCTGCTTACTGGCTCCGGTCTGCTACTCCGAAGTCTTGTGGCGATCGGGGCTGTCGACCCTGGCTTCCGGCCGGAGCACGTACTCACCATGCGCCTGGATCTTCCGGCTAAGATGCCTGACGAGCGTCGAACAGCGTTCTACAAAGAACTCTTCGAGCAAGTTGGGGCGTTGCCGGGCGTTCAGCGCGTCGGAGGTGTCAGCCGGCTGTTTGATTTGGGCCCCGCTCCGAACTTGGCGTTGCGAGCCATTGAGGGGCGCGAGTCCGAGCCGGCGAACAGCGAGTTTTCCGTCTCCTGGTCGACCGCCAGCGGAGAATATTTTGAAGCCATGGGAGTTCCACTATTCAAGGGGCGCTTCTTCTCCCACCAGGATGGGCCGAACTCCCCGCTGGTCGCGATAATCGATGAAAGTATGGCCCGGCAGTACTGGCCGAACCAGGATCCGGTCGGCAAGCGTTTCAAAGGGCAGGATCGCCGAGGCGGCAACGACGATTGGCTCACAGTTATTGGTGTCGTCGGGAACATGCGCCGCCACGGCCTGGAGAATCAGCCGAGACCCCACGTGTTCGAATGGGACGATCAGACCCACGTTGCGCCCGAGTTGGTCGTGCGAACTGCGGGCGAGCCTTCGAGACTTGCCGTGGCGCTTCGAACGGCGGTTCGCTCCATTGAGCCGAGCGTGGTGATTGTAAGCATCATGACCATGGAGCAGCAACTCGATCAACAAACAGCTCTGCGCCGTTTTCAGACGCGGCTTCTTGGAATTTTTGCGCTGCTTGCGGTTGTTTTAGCAGGCATCGGAATTTACGGCGTGATGCACTACTCCATGACTCAAAGAACGCGTGAAATCGGCGTGCGTATGGCACTCGGAGCCACCACCCAAAACGTATTGCGCATGGTGCTCCGGCAGGGGCTCACACCCGCGCTCATCGGAGTTGCAGTGGGTCTGGTGGGTTCGTGGTGGCTGACCGGCTTTCTGAAAAGCATGCTCTATGCTGTCACACCAACCGATCCACTTACGTTCATTTCGGTAGCCGCTCTGCTGCTTGGAGTGGCTTTGAGCGCAACCGCTGTTCCCGCCTGGCGCGCTACGCGAGTGGATCCGTGGGCGTCTCTGCGGCACGAGTGAGTCATTTGCCGAGGCCGCAACCGCTTCTGCTATAACTGAGCGGATGAAGCGACGAAATTTCGTGAGCGCCGCCGCAGCCGCGGGATTCCCCGGAGCAGCCCAGTCTGGTCCCTCGAAGAATGCGTTCTTCCACTTGACTTACTTCTATTTTCGTACCGGCCCGCAGGTGGAACGCACGACGCAATATCTGAAACAGGTTTTCCTGCCCGCAGCCGAGCGCGCCGGACTGGGCCCAGTGGGCTTTTTCATGCCCGTTATCGGCGAGCGGAGCCCCTTCATCCTCTCACTCGCCAGCTATCCGTCCATGGCATCGATGGAGACGATCCACAATCGCTTCGCCGAAGATAAGGAGTTCGGCAAGGGCTGGGAGGATTACAACACGATTAACGACCCGGCATACGTCAGGATGGAGAGCGCCTTATTACGCGCATTCGATAGCATGCGTGCGCTCGAAACCCCCGAGCCCCGGCAAACCTCGCGCATTTTCGAGCTGCGCACCTACGAGTCGGTGAACGAGAAAGCCTCCCGGCGCAAGATCAAGATGTTCGATGATGCCGAAATCGGCATCTTCCGGCGTTTGGGCATGACGCCCGTCTTTTTCGGGCAGACGCTGGTCGGCCGCAATCTGCCCAACCTCAGCTACATGCTGGCATTCGACGACCTGGCTGCTCGCGAACGTCTGTGGCGCAGTTTCGGAGCCGATCCCGAATGGCAAAAATTGCGCGTGCAGCCGGGATTAAGCGACGCCGAGATCGTGTCCAGCATCAGCAACACGATCCTGCGGCCGCTGTCCTTTTCTCCCATCCGTTAACTACGGACAGGCACCGAGCCGTCGACCCTTCTGACGCGTCGTGTATTCCTTGCCACCGGCCTTCGTGACGATGAGGCTTTCAAAAGTATCGCCGTGATAACTTGCCTGATTCACGAAGGTTCTCTCAGCGCCGACCGCAGTGTACGAAAGCGTGGTGCCATCGAACTTGTAGCCTTCCACGGTAAACTTTCGCGCCGCCGCAGTCTTTTCGGTGTCCGCACGTACATGATCCGCAGTCCCGTTCAGGCCTTGAGTCATGGCGGCCGTCATACAGATGGTGGAAGTGTGTGGATTTTCTCCCGTGAAGACGATCTCCCATTGCCCCGGCCGGATTCGCTCTTCTGCGGTCAGAGCCGGCGAAGCGGCAAGCGTGACAAATCCAATCGCCAGCAATATCTTAACGGTTGTCATAGACTCCTTTTGAACCGGCTCCATGATAACCCAGACAGCCGGCCGCCGCCTTTTTCTAACATCCGTTAACCGTTTGCACGCAAAGTTACGATCGTCGCTCCCCAGCCGCCTGCTTCGGCCGGTGCATCTCGAAACGATTCGACGAAAACTGTCTTCGACAAAATACTGCGCACGATTTCACGCTGCACACCGACTCCCCGCCCATGAATGATGCGCAGGGCGGTGAGTCCTAATTTGCGCGCTTCTTCCAGGTACGCCTCAACGATGGGTTTGACATCGCGCGGCGGCACGCTGTGAAGATCGAAAACATCGGTGATCGGGATGCGGATGGGTTCGTCGCGGTTCACTCGAAGACGTCGGACTTCTGAATCGTGAAATCGAATTGCGGTAGCTCAAGCACGGGAACCTCGCGGAGGCCGGCCGTATCGTACAACGAAAATGTGCACGACGCCGGGTCTATGAGCCAGATGTTTTTAATTCCCCAGGCGCGATACTCCGCCAACTTGTCATGAATTTCCACATACCGGTCTCCGGGCGAGACAATCTCGATCACGACGTACGGCGGCGATGCCGGAATCCTTTCCGCCGGCTTCTCCAGGAAAATGGCCAGATCGGCTACGCGGATACGGGTCGCCGCCAGTCTCATGTGAATCTCGGGACGTATGTGAATCCGGAACTTCTTGTTCAGTGGGTGAAAAATACCGATTAAATTTCCCTGTGCCGCGCTGTGTGAATCGTCGCCCAAATTCCGCTCCAGGAGTTCGCCATCCAGATACTCCGGTTCCGGACCCTCGAAACTCATTCGCAGATATTCCTCGACGGGCATCAGCGCTTTCGTGCTCATGGTTGTATTCTAATCTCCATAAATCAAAAAAGCCCGATCTGGTTTGCCAGACCGGGCTCTAAGATTGCTACTGCGCGCACCCGATGTCAGGCGACGTTCTGAGCGCGGTACCGGCTCAGTATCATCTCGATCTGATCCTTCGCGTGAAGCTTCAATTTTTTCAGACGGACTTCTTCGATCTGGTCCTGCTCGCTAAGGTGCGGCCTCGACGCCAGCTCCTCCAACTTGTGTGCATAGTCGGAGTGCTCGTTTACCATGCGTCGAAACCCTTCGTCCGTCTGCATCAGATGCGCTTTGAGTTCTTCTTGTGCGTTGCGATCCATCCAGGCATTCCTCCCAAGTGAGGTTGCCACGCCGAGTCGATTACCGACAGAAAGGGGCTCGGTGGGTAATCTACACCTCTCATTTCTTAGAAAAGTGGCGAGCCTTTTCAGCCCGTCTACTTGTGACGTTAACATGAATGAAACTTCATGACAATAGCTGGTTCTCCTGAATCCGAATAGTACTCCTTGCGCACCGCAATTGTTTCGAACCCGAGTGAATGGTATAGCTTACGTGCCGCTACATTGGATTGACGCACTTCCAGAAAAACGGCACCGGGGTGCCCTGTGAGCACCTCCTGGATCAGTTTGCGAGCTACACCCCGGCGGCGGAAGGGCGGGTCTACGGCAACATTCAGGATCTCCAACTCGTCTGGCGCGGTACTGCGCGCGACAGCGAAACCGGCCGTGGTCCCGCTAACCATCGCGACGACACACAGTTGCGACAAATAATCCGCGGGATTCCACTGTGCCGCCTGTTCGGCGTGCGATTGTATGCGCCAGATGTCTTCGAGATCCGACTCGGCCGCGGGCCGGATTGTAATCAAGGCTTCAGGATTCAAAGCTCAAGTTATCTTCGCCCGTCCAGGTCAATGCTTCGGGAACGCGCTCGGCGGGCGCCAACATCGCCCAATAGCGCACGTGAACGGTCGACTTCGCCGGGATCCACCGATAGGCTGGCACGCTGAACAGGCTTCCCCGCTCGATCATTTTGCGGCGCGATTCCGGTATCGGCGAGGCTCCGAACTCCATGCCGCAGGTCAAGGTCTTGCCGTTCCATGGCGCGCCCGTGCGGCTGTGGTTTTCTTCCCAAATACCCAGCCACGGGAAATCAGCGCGACGCCACACGTAACCGAAGGCCAGTTTGCTGGCAGGCGAGAACGCGACGAAGTAGGCGTGTTCGCGGTGGGGGTCCATCAAATGGGTAGTGAAACCGGCGGACGATGGTGCAGCGTTATAAACGCGAAGATCCATGTGACCGCGGTCTGCACGCGGCACGTTGGGCCAATCGAAATCCGCGGCTCGTTTCTGGTAGGCGTCCTTCTGGCCGAAATCTCCTTCGAAGACTTTCGATCGTGTGGCCGAAGCGCGAAACTCGGTGCGCCCGCGTTCGAGGTACG
>Ga0070681_10007291_pt1 | contig 10791 bp, 11 predicted proteins | sample KBSC83BmetaG_FD_65650 | JGI IMG/M metagenome (GOLD analysis project Ga0070681, IMG submission 65650) | Corn rhizosphere microbial communities from Kellogg Biological Station, Michigan, USA - KBS C8-3B metaG | ecosystem: Host-associated > Plants > Roots > Rhizosphere | place: USA: Michigan...
CGGTATCGCAAACGCCGAGGTCGCGACGCGCGACATTCCGTTGCGTGCCCTGTCGATGCCCATAGCTGCGCGCCGCCGCTGGAGGGTCAAACGATAAGCCGAAGGCTCATGGCTTCCGAGCACTGACGGGTCGAGTTTCCATCTACGGACGGGACAATCGACCGAAGTGGAGGCTCGAAGGTTACGTGATGAACTTTACCCTTGAGAGGTCGGGCACCCACAACTCATACCGAACGTCTGCTTTGAGCCATCGTGACGTGCTGCCGAATGGTAGCTTCCCAAGGAAACGACCGGCAGCAACGGGTCGGCTTCTGCCGGCGCCATAAGGCGGCAGTCGCACAAAGGACTGAACCGCCCGGGCGGCAAGGGCTTCAGGAGGTCTTTGGCAATATCAGACGCCCCGTCCGCCAGGAGCGGTCTTCGAATACCTGTGCGACGCGCCAGAGCATGGCGTGGGATTCGTCGTGTCGAGTACCTCGCGTTTGTTTCCTCTTACGCCGGAGTCTGTTCGCATACGTTCTTGAGAAGTTCGAAATTCGAGGCCTGTCCAGCCATCATGCCCTTCTTCTTTTCGGCCGGCAGGTCCGCGCCCATCCAGTGCACATTGAATCTGAGCCTCGTCGCGCCATCGCGCGAGGCTTCCATTTCGTAGTGGGCCTGGAGCGTCAGCTTGAGTTCGGGTATCTGCACTTTTTCAGAGTAGAGGGCACGGTCCTCGTGAAACTCGCAGTACATGGCGGTGTTGATCAGCTTCAAGCCGTGGAATACGCAATTGTGCTGCATGCCGATCCGCTCGCTCGTCATCTCCCGGTTGATCGTGTCGACACCGTCCAGCCATTGCGGCCGCTTGTCGACGTTGATCAAGGTCTGGTACACAACAGCGAGGGGTGCATTGATGACGATCTCAAGGCTGTCTTCCCCCTTCTCTATGACGAAACGTGGCGGCGCCGGGGGCGGCGAAATCTCTTTCCGGTAGTCGCTCAGCGTCGCGAACTCGTAGTCGACGGTACCGATCGCGTCATACGCCTGACTGGATTTCGACCATTGGAGGGCCGGATGGTCTTCGGCGTGACCGGCCGCAGCACAGCATGACTGAGTCATGAGAATGTACTCGGCCGAGTCGACGTCGTTCTTAAGCAGTCGGTGAGCGACGATCATGTCCACTCCGGTCGCCTTGACGAACCGAGCGACCTTGATTTCCTTCAGGTACCCGAAGTGCACGATGAACTTGAGCGTCAGCTTGCCGGCGCTCTGGCACGCGCCGCACTGGCAGACCGTGTCTCGCTCGATGACCATCAGTCGCTCGTGGAACCTCGAGAACATGGTCAGGCATTGCGCGACGAGTCGTGTTCGTTCAAGAGATTCGCCGGTCCGGTAGAAAAGGACGGCATTGCCTTCGATCTCCGCCAGTGTGAACCCGGCTTCGTTCGACTCAACGAGCAGTTCCAACAGCTCGGCGATGATGTGGGCAGCGTGGTCGATCTCCGTGGCTGTCGTGAAATCGGTAAATCCGCTGATGTCCGGAATAAAGATTATTGCCTGTTCGGCCATGAAGAGGCGCTCCTGGGAACGATGCGAGATTCCTTCCCGTGCGTAGCCGCGACCAGCGATTGGCGCCGGTTCTCTAGCAACCCACTCGCATCCAGCCTTTCGAGATCGGCGGGGCGGTCCACGTCCCAGGACGTGGAAAGCTCCCGCCACCGTAGGCCCGCGCCGCGAAGGCGCTCTCGCGTGATCGTCATCACCGAGTCGTCGCCCCACGGTATCGCATGAAAAAGTGATCGCACCGGATAGCGCAAGCCGATGAGCACGTAGCCTCCGTCCTCCGCTGGTTTGAGGACGGCGTCATCGCTTTGCGTCAAGGCCTCTGCGGCAGCACGCAAGTCCGCGGACGTCAGCGCAGGGCAATCGGTACCGATGATCAAGGTTGGGCCGCGTCGGCACAGCTGTTCGAAAGCGTCGAACATACGTGCGCCCAAGTCCGTGCCGCGCTGAGCAACCAGTTCGACGTGGAACGCATCGCGAGTGGTTGCGAATACGGCATGTTCGCAATGCGGCGCGCACCAGAGCGTAACCGGACCCACTTCGGCCGCCACCGCAGTACCGACGGCTCGCGCAATCAACAGGCTCTGCAGATCGGCAGCCGCCTCCGGTCCGAGAAGCGGAATCAACCGGGTCTTGGCTTCCCCGGGTATCGGAGCCCGGGAAAATACAGCGATCGCAACTCGCTGCGCACTCGTTCTACCGGGCGCGTCGTTCATTTCCGTACTTCCGAGCCAACTTCGCCGGATCGACGCCGAAAAAGAAGGCCAGCCGCAGACGCCACATAAGTGCAATGGTTGCGATCACGCCCCCGTCGTCCCAGCGCCGGCCGGACGTAACCACGCGTTCGCGCAGACATAGCGGACGCCCCGCACGCTTGAGTTGTTTCGACAGCGCGATGTCCTCCATCACGGGAATGTTGGGAAAGCCGCCGCTCGCAAGAAAAAGGTCCCGGCGCACAAATATCCCCTGGTCGCCGGTCGCGATTCCACTAAGGCGCGAGCGCTCGCTCATGAACCAACCGATTACCCCAAACCAAGAAGATTCACCATCGATAGCCACGTCGAATCGGCCCCAGCGCTGCACGCCGGTGGCGAGCCCCGCGCGTATGAGCTCGTCAGCTCCGTCCGGGAGCCGGGTGTCCGCGTGGAGAAAGAGCAAGATGTCACCACTTGCCTTGCTCGCGCCAGCATTCATTTGCGCTCCACGCCCGCGAGGTGCGGAAACGACTGCGTCTGCCAGCGGCGCCGCCAGGCTGGGCGTGGAATCCGCGCTACCACCGTCGGCAACAATGACTTCAACACCGCGGAGACGCAATCCCTGCAAGGCCGAAAGTTGACCGACGATGCCGTCGGCTTCGTTCAACGTCGGGATGACAATCGACAGACTGGAAATGCGGGGTAACGCGCAGCTTGCAAGCTCGAGCGCGGAAGCAGTTCCGGCCGTTGCCGAGGCGGTCATCCCAGCTCCCACGCATGGTATCGCTTCAGCATCCTGAGAACGACGGCGGGCGCATGCGCGCGCTTCCAGACGCCTGCGGCATACTTGTTGGCCTCTGCCATGGTCGGATAGATATGGATCGTGCCCAGGATCTTGTTCAGTCCGATACCGTGCTTCATGGCTGTCACAAATTCCGCGATGATGTCAGCCGCGTGCTCGCCAACGATGGTGACGCCCAGGATGTGATCCTTGCCGGGCACCGTGAGCACTTTCACCACGCCGTGTGCCTCTTCGTCGGCGATAGCGCGATCGAGGTCGTCGATGCCGTAGCGCGTGACCTCGAATGGAATCTTTTTTTCCGCCGCTTCGGTCTCGTTCAAACCCACCCGCGCAACCTCGGGGTCCGTAAACGTCGCCCAAGGAATGACGGAGTAGTCGGCCTTGAACTTTCGGAACCGGCCGAACAGAGCGTTCACGGCAGCGTACCATGCCTGATGCGCAGCAGTGTGCGTGAACTGGTAAGGCCCCGCGACATCGCCGCAGGCATAGATGTTGGGATAGCGAGTCTGCAAGTATTCGTTGGTTTCGATGGTGCCCGCCTTAGTTTTCGGAATACCGAGCTCCTCCAGGCCGTAGCCATCTGTGTTGGCGACGCGGCCGACGGCGCAGAGCAGGGCGTCGAATGCGATTCGTACCTCGACACCATCATGCTCGGCAATCAGCAGCTTTTCTCCATCTGCAACCAGGAATCGCTTCGCTGTATGGTTCACTAGAACGCGGACCCCTTCATCACGCAACCGAGCAGTGACGATTTCCGATATCTCGGGATCCTCGCGAACCATGATTCTGGGCAGCATTTCCACCTGTGTGACGGCGGAGCCGCAGCGTGCGAAGCACTGAGTGAGTTCGCAACCCACTGGCCCGCCGCCGAGTACCAAGAGCCGCCGCGGCAAGGCTCGTAACGACCACAGGGTGTCCGACGTGTAACAACTCATCTCTTCGATGCCAGGGATCGGCGGGATAAACGCCCGCGCCCCTGCCGCAACGACGATGGAGCGTGTGGTCAGTGTCTTGACGCCCGTCGCCGTCGTGACCTCGATGGTGTACGGCGACGTGATCCTGGCCACACCCATCAGACACTCGACGCCCAAGGCCGTGTAGCGCGCGACCGAGTCATGGGGTTCGATTGTGTGGATGACACGGTGCACACGCTCCATGATGGTGGCGAAATCGAATGTCGCGCTGGCCTGAGCAATCCCGAACTCCTTGGCCCGATGGACATGCGACAACAGCTTGGCCGAGCGGATGAGCGCCTTCGAGGGTATGCAGCCCGAGTTGAGGCACTCGCCGCCCATCTTGTACTTTTCGATGATGGTGACTTTTGCATTGACCGCGGCGGCGATGTAGGCGGACACCAGGCCTGCGCTTCCGGCTCCGATGACCGCGAGGTTGCAGTCGAACTTCGCTGGCTTGGGCCACTTTGCATAGATGCGGCGCGCCCTGATCCGCTCGACTGTCTTCTTGGCGATGAGCGGGAAGACGCCGAGCAGCGCAAAGGACACGAGCAGCGCAGGCGAAAGGATGCCGTGGAGCGACTCGATCTTGGATAGCTCCGTGCCTGCATTGACGTACACGATGGTGCCCGCCAGCATTCCGAGTTGACTGACCCAGTAGAACGTCCGCACAGGAAGCGCGGTCAGCCCCATCGCGAGATTGATCAAGAAGAACGGGAATAGAGGGACCAGCCGCAGAGTGAAAAGATAAAACGCCCCCTCGCGAGCAACGCCCTCGTCGATCGCCTTGAGCCGTGCCCCAAAGCGCGCTTGCACGGCGCTACGGAACAGGAATCGCGCGGCAAGGAATGCTATCGTCGCGCCGAGTGTCGAAGCGAATGAGACGAGTACTGTGCCCCAGACGAGGCCGAACAGCGCCCCGCCCACCAGCGTGAGTACAGCGGCGCCGGGCAGGGAGAGGCCAGTCACCGCAATGTATAGCGCGACGTAAGCAAGAGCCGTTAGGACGGGGCGGGCATCGCGGTACGCGGCAACCGCGGCCTGTTGATCCTTCATGGCGGCGAGGGTGAAATAGCGCTCGAGATCGAGTGCGAAGAAGATTGCAACGAGCACCGCAACAGCGACGAGAATTAGAAGACGCGAACGTGTCATGTGTTCCACCGTGGAGATAGAATGCAGGGCTGGCGATCCGTCGCGTCTGCACAGCGCGTTGCTTCTACAGGGCACTTAGTGGCGCTACGACCTTGAACCCCCTAGATCTGGAAGTCACGCAAACTCTACGCGAATTTTTACGAACCCTCAGGCACGCCAACCCCTGTTTGTTCTCGAGACTGAGCCGTGGCCAAATGATGCAATCCTCGTGACTGGAACTTACAGATGTCCGGACCCTCGCTTCACCGTGCGCAAGCGTTGCACCCAAGCAAATTCCGCGACCCGTTCGTCACCGCGAAAGGGGAACGGCGTGCCACCGTGGCGCTTCGGGCGCTGGAAACGCTCTGGTTCAACACGGGCACGTTATGCAACCTGGCTTGCAAGAACTGCTACATCGAGTCCTCGCCGACCAACGATCGGCTGGCGTACTTGAGCCTGACAGAAGTCCGTGCCTATATCGACGAGATTCGGCGCGATCGGCTCCCGACCCGCGTGATCGGGTTCACCGGTGGCGAGCCATTCATGAATCCCGAGATCACGCCCATGCTCGAGGAGGTCTTGTCGCGTGGCTTCGAGGCGTTGGTGCTGACCAATGCGATGAAGCCAATGGCTAAGGCAGGCGCGTCGCTGCTCGCAATCCGCAGTCGGTACGGCGAGCAGCTGACAGTCCGCGTGTCGATTGACCACTACTCGGCGAGTATTCACGACTTGGAGCGCGGCACGCGCACCTGGCAGTCGACCCTGGCTGGGTTGACATGGCTCGTGACGAACGGGTTCAAAGTGCACGTCGCGTCCCGTCAGCTATCAGGCGAGCCGGAGGGTGCTCTGCGGGATGGCTTTGCACGTCTCTTCGAGCGGAATGGCGTGCCGATCGATGCCGCTGACCCGGTGGCCCTGGTTATTTTTCCCGAAATGGATGCCACGGTCGATGTTCCCGAGATCACCGAAGCTTGTTGGGGAATTCTCTCCAAATCGCCCGAGGACGTGATGTGTTCATCGTCGCGCATGGTGGTCAAGCGCAATGGCGAAGACAAACCGTCAGTGCTTGCCTGTACGCTTCTCCCCTACGACAAGCAATTCGAGCTTGGCCACTCACTGGCCGAGGCAAGCAGCTCGGTAGCGCTCAACCATCCGCACTGCGCCAAGTTCTGCGTGCTGGGTGGCGGCGCGTGCAGTCGCTGAGACGTCGAAGCGCTGCATCCGGCGAGAAGCGGGCGACGCGAAGCCGGCGCGCATTTCGTTCCGTGGCCGCAAGATGGTGCGGACGCTAGTTGCATTGCGCCCCTCAGGGTTGGAAGCACGCTCATTCCAGCGTGCGGCGAAATGAAGCAACGACTCATCCTCGTCGGCGCCGGACATGCGCATGCTGAGGTCCTGGCGCGCTTTGCTCTCGCGCCCGTCCCAGGGTTGGAGATCGTGCTTGTGACGCCGCACCGCCTTGCCCCCTATTCCGGGATGATTCCCGGCTGGCTCGCGGGCGGTTACTCCTGGGAGGATTGCTGCATCGACTTCGCGGACCTGGCGTCGCGTGCTGGCGCCAGACTGGTCGAAGACAGTGTCGTGCAGATGGATGCACGAAACCGGTCCTTCAGCTGCGCACGCGGTGGCTCACTCGTCGGTGACGTCGCATCGCTCAACATCGGTTCGACGGTGTTTGTACCCGATGACCGGGCGAACGGCGCAAGCGGCCCCATCGTGCTGCCGATGCGGCCTCTCGCCGAGCTCCGCACCCGCACGGAAGCGTCGATCGTGCGCCTCAGCGCGCGCCGGTCGTCGCATCGCGCAACGCAGATCGTTGCAGTGGGGGGTGGCGCGGCTGGCTTCGAGTCGCTGCTTGCGATACGGGCTCGATGCTCGCGGCTGGGACTTAAGGTGCGTGGCGCGCTGGTTGCGGCCAGCGATGACATCCTGCCCGGGCTGGCGCGACGCGCAGCATCCTTGGGTCGCGCGCAGCTGCGCGATTTGGGATTGTCGGTTCACGCTGGATCGGCCGTCGCGGCAATCGGCGCGAACGGTCTCAGTACGAAAGACGGCACCCCGATCGACGCGGACTTGGCTCTGTGGGCGACGGGAGGCGTAGCACATGCGTGGCCGCGCGAGGGCGGCTTGGCCGTCGATGAGCAGGGCTTTGTCCGAGTCGACGCGACGCTGCGCTCAATTTCTCACCCGTGGCTGCACGCGGTCGGCGATTGCGCCGCGCTTGATGGCCATCCAGTGCCGAAGTCAGGGGTCGTTTCGGTGCGCATGGGCCCCGTGTTGGCCGACAACCTGCACGCAGTATTGAGCCACCGTCCACTACGAGCGTATCGCCCCCAGCGATTTCATCTGGCGTTGCTCAACTGCGCAAATGGACGCGCAATAGCAGCCTGGGGGCCGCTTGCGTGGGAAGGCGCGTCGGTCTGGGCCTGGAAGAACCGCATTGACAGACGGTTCATCGCCCGCTATATGGCGAGCCCAGCCAAGAGGGCATAGCGGTGGCGCGGTGTCGCAGCGTCCCATCGCGCATGGAAATGGAACGAGAGCATCGCCACGAAATCGATCGGGGCCTGAAGTGCGTACGGCACGCGGCATTAGCGTGGCGGCAACATCGTACTGACAAGGACAATCTGGAGCAGAATTACATCGGTCGCCTGTCCGGCGACTTCTTACCAACTCTACGGAGGCGGTACATGAGCCAACAGAATAGCGTTGCCCCCAATGTCGTCCACGCGCTGAGCGGCCTCGGCGTCAAACTCGCCATGGCTGGCCTCGTCCTCGCCGTGGTCTGCGCAGCTGCTGCGATTTTTTCCGGCCTCGGCTATCGCCTGGGTCTGTGGCATTTTCGTACCGGGTTCGCCATTCTTCAGGGTGCGTTCTGGATCGCTCTGGCTGCGGCTTTGATCTCACTCGCCGGACTCATCCTGGGCCGCAATGCTGGCCCCGGTGTGCTCTACATGGGACTCCTAGGCGTGCTGATCGCCGGCGTCACGGCTTACATCCCGTGGAGCTACAAGCACACGGTAAGCAGCGTGCCCTTCATTCACGACATCACCACCGATGTGAGTAATCCCCCCGTGTTCGTAACGGCTGCTACTTTGCGCAAGGAAGGCGATAACCCGGTTGCCTATGACGGCCCCGAGGTCGGTGCGCAGCAGAAGGAAGCCTATCCGGACCTTGCGCCGCTCATTGTCAAGGCGCCCAAAGATCAAGTGTTCGATGTCGCGAAGTCGACGCTGACCAGCATGGGGTTGGAGATCACAGGTGCGAGTCCGGCCGATGGCAGAGTGGAGGCCGTCGCAACGACGCTCCTGTTCGGATTCAAAGACGACGTTGTGGTACGAATCGAGGAGTCCCCCCAAGGTACTCGAGTAGATGTCCGTTCGAAATCCCGGCTGGGGCGCAGCGACCTCGGCGTCAATGCCAACCGCATCCGGACCTTCCTTGGCAAGCTGCGCAGCGCTTTGCCCGCAGCTTAATAGGTTGGATGGCGCGCGGCGGCCACAGCACGGCGCGCATCCACGATCTGCGGCACAGCTTCGCGGTGCGCCGCCTGCTGCGCTGGCATGAGCAAGGCGTGGACGTGCATAGCAACGCACGGTGCCGCTGTGGCCTTCGACGGTGCGTCACACCCGTGCTTGCTGCGGCGCAACCACAGTTGCAGCCCGGATCGGCGCTGCTACCCAACCGCGATGGCCAAGCCATGAGCCGTATGGTCCAGCGTGCTGGGAGTTAGATCGAAAAGGGAGTAGGATCCACCGCGCGGGACGAACTTGGTAGAAGACTCCGACCCTATCTAGCTCTGTGGAGGTAGATCATGACCGACTTCGGTTCCCAGAAGGTCAAGGGTGAGGTCCTTCTCATCGCTCGCATTGTGCTGGCCATACTGTTCCTCACATCCGGGTGGGGTAAGCTCACTGGTTATTCCGGGACCGTCGACTACATGGCGCAGATCGGCGTCCCACTGCCGGCAGTCGCCACCGTTGTGGCGATCGCGGTCGAGTTTCTCGGGTCCATCGCGCTAATACTTGGCGTCTGGACACGGCCGTTGGCGGTGTTGCTGGCACTCTTCACCCTTGCAACCGCGATCCTGGCTCATCACTTCTGGACCATGGAGGGTGCCGAACGCTACGCGAACTCGATCCACTTCTACAAGAACCTCAGCATCATAGGCGGCTTCCTCCTGCTCTATGTCACGGGCGCCGGAAAATACTCAGTCGACGCAAGGCTGGGGCTGACTGATGCATCGCCGCTGCGGCCCCCGATTCGTTGAACGAGGTTGCCTTCTTATAGATCGCGGGCAACGAAAGCTTAACGCGATCGCCGCGTCAATCACATGCAAATCGTCGGAATCGCCGGCAGCCTGCGCAGCGCCTCTTACAACGCAGCGTTGCTGCGCGCCGCCACCGCAGAATGCCCGGCCGAGGCGAAGGTTCAGATCGAATCGATCCGCGACATCCCGCTCTACGACGGCGACCTGGAAGCGGCGCAAGGAATCCCGCGCGGGCGGCGGAGCTGACGGAACAGATCGCAGCGGAGGACGGTCTCTTGCTCGTTGCGCCGGAGTACAACAACTCGATTCCCGGCGTATTCAACTGTCCTACAGACGCGCCCAAGCGTCCGGCATACGATTCATTTGCTCGCGCATGGTGTCGGGGATGACGCCCGCCGAGAAGTCCTGGCCCGCGCGGTACCATTGCCGCGCGCGGCTGGGCGCGTGTCCTTGTGCGGCTGAGCTGCTCGAGTGGTAGATTAAGCGCGTAGGGCTTTGGGGAGAGCCTTATGCTCAGCACTTCGCGCAGGATTCTTATCGTAGACGATCACGGCGACACAGCGGACACCACCTCGGTGCTTCTAGCGATGGAGGGCCACGAGGTGCGAGTAGCGTACGACGGGCTGGCAGCCATCAAAATCGCTAAGCAATTCCAGCCTGAGGTAGTGCTCCTGGACGTAGGTATGCCCGGGCTAGACGGCTACGCTGTCGCCCGCGCTTTACGTGCCTTGCAAGAATGGGAACATGCGCCTGGTGGCCGTCACTGGCTGGGCTCGGGCGGAAGATAGGAAAACCGCGCTCGCCGCGGGGTTCGATCTGCATCTGCCCAAACCTGTAGTGCTCGAAGAGTTACAAGCCGCGCTCAAACTCGAGTAAGCCGGCTTCCCCTAGCATGAAAGCCTCCCGGTCGCAAGGAACGCAGCGGCTGGGGCAACCTTACTCACGAGAAAGTTACGGCTGTCTCTCTCCCATGGCCAAGGGATCGCCCTGGCTCGTGAAGAGTACTCTCGCCCTTTATCACTAGCTGAGCACGACGGAAGGGAAACGGCCCCGATCCGTAAGTCCACGGCGTTGAGGGCAGGAGGCGCGTGAACCGGGAGGTAAAGCGCGCCCGGCACGGATGCTATCAACATGAACGGAGTACTGGAGGTCGCGGTCATCCATCTCGCGATTGCACGCAATGAGATAACTGCGCAAGGCGCGCTGGATATTGAGCGCCTGTTGCTGGCATCCAGACCCACGATCCGTTTGTCAGACGATTCCTACAAGACGTCGAGCGGTGGGCCTATTCTCGATCGCCGTGTTCCAACCCTAACATCCGCGCCTGTGCGCAGCTCATGACGGAGCGGGGCAGATGCCGGCTAGGAAGAGGAAGGAGGCGGCCGTCCGCCATGC
>Ga0070681_10007292_pt1 | contig 10791 bp, 8 predicted proteins | sample KBSC83BmetaG_FD_65650 | JGI IMG/M metagenome (GOLD analysis project Ga0070681, IMG submission 65650) | Corn rhizosphere microbial communities from Kellogg Biological Station, Michigan, USA - KBS C8-3B metaG | ecosystem: Host-associated > Plants > Roots > Rhizosphere | place: USA: Michigan...
AAGAAGGTTCGCCATCCACGGCTGGGTGGCCCCCGTCGTTTAACCATGTACTTGGCGACGCTCGACTGCGCTACTTCAAACCCGAGCTTGAGCAGTTCGCCGTGAATGCGTGGCGCGCCCCAAAGCGGATTTTCGGCGCTCATCCGCCGGACCAATACGCGCGGCTCCGTGTCGATCCGCGGTCGCCCTCCCCTGGGCGCGACTTCCAACGCCAGTAGCCGCGAAAGCCGGCTCTGTGCCAACGCACGAGCGTCTCGGGCCGGATGATGGTGAGAACCTTCAGGATTGCTGGAAACCAGCGATACAGCTGGATAACGAACAAGCGATCATGGTTCGTGAGCCGGACACGACCATGCGGCCTGCGCCTCAAGACAATCAACTGATGTCGAAGCGACGCGTTCTCAGCTTCAAGCCGCAACTTCGACTTGAATGGCGAGGCCAGGACGGCCAGAACGAAACGGAGCAGCCCAATCATTCCGCCAGCTTAGGCGATTCCATCACGTCATCAACTCGGATAGGGTTTTCGGTATACACAAGCGGCTTGTCTGCTTCCCCGAAGCCCTCGCGTTCTCGAGGGAAGCAACAAATGCAGGGCGGCGGGATGTCTCCATAATCTTTTGGCGGGTCGAGCGGCACCCCGGACATCGGGCACCCTGATTCCGGCATGCCGACATATCCGAGACCCATTACAGCAAGCTTTTGACCGCGCGTCACGACGATCCTTCGCGCACCGATGCGACGGTGAGTCTGATCTCGCGAGTATCGCTCAGGCGAGCTTCACTGCTTGGATAAGTGCGCTGCTTGTGGTCAGATCCTCGTCGGTCAGATGGCGAAAGCGTGGGGCGAGTTGAGCGCGCGTGATGGCCGATGGCTGGATCGCGCGTTCATCGCTGACGACGCGACAATTCATCCTCTGCATAAGCGCTACATGCGTGGAATGCGGCTCGCGATTGAGTCTGTGCCGGCGCCTGCCCGCAGCAAAGCGCCAAAGCGTATCAGAGCATGACCAGTGGCCGTTCCACTCGATGGTCATCCCAATCGACTTGAAGTCGATCTCGTGACTCATGATCCCGCCAGGTTCTAACCAGCGGCACATTTCAGAGTACATTCCTGCCAAGTCCGGTGGATACTCCAGCACGCTCTGCGAGAGCACGAGATCGACAGCGCCACTTTCGAGCACGTCCGGCCTCCAAGGGGCCATGTAGCAGATAGGACCACCACCGCGCGGGCGAGGTGCGGGATTAGTAATGCCGCTTCGAACCAGCTCCAACCGATCCGGGTGAAGCGCCACGTCCAAGCGCGCCGACGTGAGCAGGTCCGCAGGGAACGCGTATGATGGCAGCAACGGCCGCACCAGCGGGAACTCAACCTCGTCAGGGATGGGCGCGCGATCTTTTAGGAGCGCAATCAACTCTTCGAAAATCCGCATATTTTCCGTGTCCCTGGCATACCGGACGACATCGAGGGCGATATAGCGTTCTACGCCCGAGAGCAGCGCAGCCAAGCCGATGCCAAGGGAATCGGCGGGACCGAGCTCGACCATTGTTTTGAACGTCGTCGGAAGGCCGTTCCGCTGCAGAATTGATAGGTGGCGCAACCAGACAGAATAGCAGTACCTGGCTGATGAAGTGCCGCCAGTCCTCCGTCCCGTCAGACCTCGAAGCCCAGGGATGTACGTCGCCATGCCGACGATGAGTGAACGCGCTTTCACTGACATCTGTTTGCTCCGGCAAGTGCCAGCTCCCCATCCGCCGGCTTGCTGGCGCCACCGTAGCACGGTTGCGCTTCCGACGCGTTCACCGACGCACGAAGACGCGATGTGTGTCGCTCTTGACCGCTTGGATCGCGTCCAAATACCAAGTCTGGCTCAACAGCAACCCGTAAAGTATGGCCCCCTCAAGCGTCCAGATTCCCATCGTTGCCAAGTTCAGCACGATAAATCCAATGTGGCACGCGATCAGCATCAATCTTCTATTGTCTCTCACGCGCAAAGCCGTAAGGAAATTCGAGCTCAGAATCCACACGAGTCCGGCAAGTCCAAACAGCCCAAACTCGTACAAATACGAGATGAATGTATTGTGCGCATAAGTCGTGAATCGCCCCACCCACGCATCTGGCCCAAAGCCAACAAGGACGTTGACTATATCCCCGTCCAGAAATGCCCCGATGTACTGGCTCCATAAATAAAGCCGGCCTGAGAACAGTCGCTTGTCCTCGGTCGTGAAATGCTCGGCCGGCTTTATCAGTGACGCGCCTTTGTCGAGCGTAGTCCCGAGGTCTGCGAACCGTTCTCTTGCCAGAGTACCGACGCCGACGAACACGAACATAGTGACGACGGCCAGAAACATCACCACAATACCGCGGTGCTTCGGGACGACTTTCTCCACAAGCTTCGAGACTGCCAAGGTCGATGCCGGCGCGGAGGCGGCTAACACAGCTGTTCGATAATTTGCGAGTGCAAGCCCGATCGCGACAATCCCCAATCGCCCGTACGACTCAAGCAAGCCCACCGACGGCGAAAAGCACGTAGTATACAAGAACGTCAGAAGAATGATCGAAAGACCCTGTTGGTGCTGGTACCCGCCGATGTAAGAGGTCGTTCCGTCGGGACTCGCTGTCTTCAGTTCCCATGGAATCGAAAGCCATTGCAGTACGACCGGCCCGGCGAATATGACGGCCAACGAGCGAAAAATCGGGTCTGATCCGCGCCGCCGCGTTGCCTGATGAGCTGCGAGTGCGAATACAACCAAATAGAGCCACTTGAAGGTAGCATTGACTCCTTCGATCCATCTTTGATTCGTGATGGCGCTTACGAGAACAACGAGTATTGTGATGTAAATCGGGATCAGCCTTCGAAGCCACAGATTACGACCACCAACCACGAGACAGCCGACCGCAACGACAACGATCGATGTCAGGGCAATAACCGAGAGGCCCAGTACGACGGGTGGATACGTGTATTGGTGAAACGTCGCGATGCTATAGCGAAACCACGTTGCCAGAAGCAGGAATGTCGCGCACGACTCTCGCAAGCGCCAGACGCGAACGAGCACGAACAACAAGACCACGCCCCAAACTGGCAGGGTAACGTAAATCGGAAAGGACGGGACTTGCTCTTCCATCATGAAGCCGCCCAGTCTTGAAAGTCTCGCGCACGGATCCGGCGCCCTCGGCCGGGCAAAGCGAGTATCCTGTCCTGAGGCCCGCTTCTCCGCTTAGTGAGCGCAACAGCAGTTGGCCCGTTAGGACGCAAGTCGTCGCAGTTCCTTCGGGTCCGCTTTATTTAGCACGGCCCCCAACAGCTTCTCGGATACCGTTGGCGCCGCATTCAGAGCATCGATAACTGCTTGCTGTGTCGTGCGGCCAAATTCAATGACCAGAATGAAGGCATCGATAAGATGAGATATCGCCATCACGTCTGCGACCGGCGTGATCGGCGGAAGGTCCAGAATCACGTAATCGTAGCTATCCTGTACAGACTCCAGCAGTGCTTTCAGTCCTATGGGAGTAAGTTGCGTCCGCCGGAACAGAGCTGTCGGCGACAATTGCTCCTTGGCGCTTTGATCGCGCTCTCCGGCTAGCTTCACCGCAGGCAAGAAGTGCAAATTGGTGATCGGATCGCGCCATATGAAATCATTCACTGCCGCCCGACCTGCGACGACTTCTAACAATCCCTCCTTTGCCTTTGGAGCGAGTTGCCCGGTCAGGCCGCCATTGCGCAGTTCGCAGTCGATCAGAAGGACCTTGGAGCCGGAGAGCGCGATCATTTCGCTCAGATTGGCGGCTAATAGGCTCTTGCCTTCGTGAGGACGAGCGGACGTTATGCCGATGACCTTGTTGGACTGATGCAGAGCTGCCGTATCAGTCGCGACTTTCAAGTCTCGGATCGTCTCGGCAAAACGTGATAGCGGTTCACGGACAACGAACCGGTGCCGCTCCATGGAGGCCGAAATGATGCGCTCACCACTCGCAACATCTCGACGCCATTTCGGCACCCGCCAGCGCGCCGGTTGTATTGCCGGCAGAATGCCGAGGCATGCAACGCCGACCTCTCTCTCGACCTGTTTCGAGGAGCGGAAAGTTCGATCGAGATATTCCCGCGCGAATGCAGCGCCGAAGCCACCAACAAGGCCGAGAATTGACGCAACCCCCAACACGATAAGGGCTTTCGGCTCGCTGGCTTCAAGCGGTGGTGATGCCGGGGACACGACGCGTGCCTCGGTTGCCGGAAAAGATTGTTGCTGAGTGAATTCCGTCACACGCTGCAACAGGGCCTCATGAAGCGTGCGATATGTTTGCGCAGAGCTTTCCAGGTCCTTGAGCAAGGCGCGACGCTGGCTCGAAGCATCGGCGAGCTGCTGCTCGTTCAGGCGAGGTCCACTCGTATCAACATCGTTCTTGGCTTTGTACTCTGCAACGGCCCGTTCGGCTTTCGCGGCCTGGGCCTTCAATTCATTGATGCGATCCTGGAGCCAGACGTTTGCGCGACGTGTTGCCTGGTATTTTGAATCGAACTCACCGACCAGATAGGCCTCAGCCGCAGCATTGCTGATCCGAGCGGCCTTGTTCGGGTCCTGCGATCGGTAGTCGATGCTGACGACGTAGGTCAAACCGGTCCGTTTGATTGTAAGGTTCTTCTGGAACTTACGGACGACGCGACCGAACTGATCGGATTCCGTGGAAATCGGGCCTGCACCGAGTATGGCAGCCAGGAAACCCGCTGAAGAAGCGAATTCCGGATCAGACTCTAGGCTGAGGGTCTTGACGACCGATCTTGCAAGGTTCTCGGACTTGAGGACCTCTACTTGGCTATCGACGAAGGCCGAGTCGACAGCCGCATTCAGATATCCCTGCTGTTGAAAGGGCTCATTCTTCCGGACGTCGAACAGCAACATCGACGATGCGGTATACCGCGCAGGCGTCATGGCCAGATACACTGCAGCGCCGGAAACGGCCAGCGCCAATACGCTGGCAACCAAAACCCTTCTGCGCCGCAAGACGCGAAACGCCTCAACCAGGTCAATCAGCGGCTCCTCTGCGCCCGCTACTTGAGGATCGCCGGCTCTGGTCGTCTTTTGCCAAGCGTCTTTGTTCAGCATCTCCGCCCTTCCAAAGGGAGCACGCGAGCTCGGAATGCCTGCAGCCTATGACGGAAGCCTGCTCCGAGCTTGGCGCACCCTGCGCAAACGCAGCCGTTCTGAAGTCAAGAGTTGGGAGCAAAGCGGCCCAGAGCGCCACCTTACTGCGGCGGCAAGACGACGCCTTGCTCAGCTCGCAAAGCAACCTCGACCACGTCACCCGGCTGAAGCTCGGAATCTTCCTCTGCGACAAGGCGTTCCCAGCCGTTCTCTCCCTTTCTAATGATGGCAATTTGCGGTTTGCCGCCGCTTCCACGTACGAGCTGTGACCTCACCAGTGATGTGTATTGAACCTTCTCTGCGACGCCCTGCAGCCTCGCGCCGATTTGACCGAGCCTCACGCCGGCTTCCTGAAGTTCTCGAAGCAGATCCATCCGACGCTGGTCGTCGAGCCGTTCCAGCTGTCTTGAAACTTCCTCCCGCTGCTTCTTTTGAGACATCCATTGCGCAGTGGTCTGCAATTTCAGAGTTGAAGACCACAACAGCGCTCGGCGGGCGTCCGTTATGCGCGTGATGGCCACAGCACCCCTGCCGAACAAATCGGTTACCCTTCGTAGATCCTGCATGTCGGCTTGTACCCCCTCTTCCTCCGTCGTCATCGATTCCGACAGGACCCCGATGTGCTCTTCAGCCTGCTTGATGGTGCGTCGAAGAAATTCCTTCTCGTGCAGATAGTCCTCTTGGCGGCTCTTCAGTTGTTCGGCCTCCACGCGTGTGATCTGCGAGATTGTGGACGCAGGTAGCGGTACATCCTTTAAAACCTTCTGATCGAGATTGTCCCCTTCTCCTAGCTCAGCTCTTATCCGCCAAATGCGCACCTTTTCCTTGGCGAATTCCGTCCAGAGCGACTCATAATCGCTTCGGAAGTCGGCCGATTCGAGAAACGGGTTATTCATTCTGAAGCGCATGATCTCGTAGCCGCCGCACAGTGCAACGGTTTGGCGCACGGTCATCAGCGGATGATAGGTTTGAACGCCCGGTTTGGATACGTCGCCGTTGACATATATCGGCCGATATTCCACGACGTTTGCGGTGACCTGATCGGCGTCCAGCATCCCGACGCGTTCGCGTCCCTCCGATGTGGTCTGTCGAAAGACCTTTGTTGAAAGGATGCCTTGAATTTTAGTCCGAACTTCCGACGGCGAAAGACCGGCTACGACAAGAGTACCGAGCAACGGGTACGAGATACTGCCATCCAACTGGACCTCGACACGCTGTCGCCAATCCGGCATTCCTGCGATAGCTATTTCGAGTGTGTCTCCGGCTTCGATACGGTATTCGGCCTTGGCTGGAATGCTCCAACTGAGGAGCGCACAAAAAAACAACGCACTTCTAGCACCACCCTTGGTAAAGGGAGCCGATCGAAGAAGTGTCATAGCCGCGACCCCCCTGTGGAACACCGGGTGTCAAGAACAATATCGGTTGTTGAGTGATCCTCTGCAACCGGCTTCCGGCATCAATCACATCTCCAAAGCCAACTAGCCGACATTGGAACTTTTCGAAGAGGCCTCGGTCGGGCGTACCCCGCGCGCCGCAAGCTCATAACGACAAACGAAGAATGCGCGCCAAGCATGCGACGAAGCGAAAACCAGCGAGTGCAACCCGGCCGTGACTTCCATAACGGAGAACATGGAACCCATCGTTTTGCGACAACCTTCAGGTCCCGTCACAGTTCCAATTGCATTGCTGTTGCTTGGTTGATTGCAAAGCGGACGGCGCCAGCTCTGAAATGTTTTGTGACAACGCCACTTTATTTTTGTTAAAGCTTTGTGACATGATTTATGTTAAAGGCTCACTGAACGACTGAGGTTGTGACAACGCGATTTTTGTGACGACGCGATTGCCTCCCAATCGATTTTCCATCCGACAATTGTTGAGAGTCAGCGGAGTGACGCTCGTGCGTCCGTTGCCAGTTGCTCCGTTGAATTTTGCACGATGAACTTGCATCGCGACCGCCAGTTGCGGTCATGAACCAGAAAAACCGGGACAGGGCACCGTAGGCGCGCGTAACGCGCGAGCGCCTGATGACTAGTGTGCGCCTTTCCCACTGGGTGCGGGCTTTGAAGGCTTCGCCCGCGAGCTCCCAGGCTCGATACCACCCGGTTTCAAGGGCTGATGCGGCGCGGCACCTGCCGCTCAGCTACGACGATTTCGGCGGTCTCGCAGTGCTTTCCGACGTGTGCGCAATCGTCGTCGCGAGCATGGTAACGGGGAGCGCTTACCATTGGCTTGCCTATGGTCGAGTTGGAAGCGTTGCGGAATTTTTGATTGTGGGCGCGATTTCAGCCGCTTTAACGGCCCCATTGATCAAGCTTAGGGGCCTCTGCACTTCAGACAGCTTGCTATCGGTTCGTTCGCAGGTTGCGCCTATCATATTCATCTGGATCTGTATTGCTTTTTTCCTGCTCGGTGTGAGCTTCACACTGAAGATCAACGAGGGGCTGTCGCGCGGCTCGATCCTGTCGTTTGCGATAACTGCGCCACTCATCATCCTCGGTCAGCGGTTCCTGCTCAAACGCACGATGCTAGCCATCTTCCGAAAAGGCTGGTTCAAGCGTTACAAGATCGTCCTGGTTGCTCGAGATGTGACAAGCATAATTGCACGTGACGAGGCGCTTCGCGCGTATGATGTCGTAGAGACCTACTTGCTGCCGCCGGAAGCGGAAGGCATTCATTTGGATGAAAGTTGTTGGCCGCATCTAGGCAATGACCAAACTGCGGTTGAGTACCGTCAGCAATCACAGACTGAAGTTTGCCAGATCCACCAAAAAGGCTGGCTCAAGCGCTTCAAGATCGTCTTGATTACCCGAGATCTAAAACGCACAACTGCAAATGACGAGGCGCTTCACGCGTATGATGTTGTAGAGACCTACGTACTGCCGCCGGAAGCGGAAGAGATCCTCTTCCATGCAAGTTGTTGGACGCAAATAGGGAAGACCGACGCAGCGACGGTCACGAATCCGAAAGAAGCGGGGGTTGGGCATCGTAGACGCGCGTAAACCGTGAGGCGAGAGTGATGTCCGTAGCGTACGTCTTTCTCCATGAGTGCGAGCCATGAAGGCTCCTCTCGCCAATTCCGAGACTCGATACCAGCCGGAGTCCAATGTGGCGGGCCACTTGCGGCTGAGCTATGAGGATTTTGGAATTCTCGCGGCGCTTTCCGACGTGTGCGCAATCGTTTTCGCGAGCATGGCGACGGGAAGCGCTTACCATTGGCTTGCCTACGGTCGAGTTGGAAGCGTTGCGGAATTTTTCGGCGTAGGCGCGATTTTGGCCGCTTTGACCGCCGCATTGTTGAAGCTCAAAAACCTCTATACTCCCGACAGTTTGGTGTCGGTTCGCTCGCAGGTTTCGCCGATCATATTGGTCTGGAGCAGCGTTGTTCTGTTCCTGCTCGGCGTCAGCTTCACACTGAAGATCAGTGAGGGGCTGTCGCGCGGCTCGATCCTGTCGCTCGCGATAACTGCGCCATTGCTCATCCTCGGCCAGCGGCTCCTGGTCAAGCGCACGATGCTAGCCATCCTTCAAAAAGGCTGGCTCAAGCGGTCCAAGATCGTCCTGATCACCCGAGAGTCGAAAGACACAACTGCGAGTGACGAGGCGCTGCGCGCCTATGATGTTGTAGGGACCTACGTGCTCCCGCCCGATTCGGAAGGCATCCGACACGTGCTTGCAAACCTTGTGGGTGCTGCCCGCGGAGCGAACATCATCAGCGAAATTCATCTTGCGATGGATTGGGATCGCTGGTCCGACATGAAACAGGTGCTCGCCGAGCTGCGCGTCCTTCCGGTTCCCGTGCGCCTGATCGCCGATGCGACAGCGCGCGAGATCCTGCAGCATCCGCAGCGAAGTCTGGGCGGAGCGGTAAGCTTTGAGCTTCAGCGGCCGCCTTTGACGGCAGGCGAGCGGGCGGCAAAGCGAGCGTTCGACATAGCCGCGGCGACGGCCGGTCTCCTGGCGATCGCGCCGTTGCTGCTGGCGATCTTATTCGCCGTGTGGATCGAGTCGCCGGGTCCGGTTCTCTTCAAGCAAACGCGCGGCGGTTTCAATGGACGGGCTTTCCACATCCTGAAGTTCCGCACGATGCGTGTGATGGAAGATGGCCCGACGATCATCCAGGCCACTCCAAATGATCACCGCCTGACGCGCATGGGCCGTTGGCTGCGCCGGTCCAGTGTGGACGAGTTGCCGCAACTCATCAATGTCCTGCGTGGTGACATGTCGCTCGTCGGACCCAGGCCGCATGCGCTTGCACACGACGTCCAGTTTAGCCGGCTGATCTCGAATTATCCGTATCGCCATCATGTCAAACCCGGGATTACCGGATGGGCTCAGGTCAATGGATTTCGCGGCGAGACGCCGACGGTCGACAAAATGAGGCAGCGGGTCGAACTAGACCTCTGGTACGCGACCAACTGGAGCTTCTGGCTCGACCTTCGGATTCTCTTCTGGACGGTGCTGGAGATCTGCCGAACGCGGAACGCCTTCTGACGAAAAAAATTGGAGGGCCTTGAACCGAGCTGACCGAGTCAACCGCCTCAAGGAGGCGAGCCTGCTGTGGTCAAGACTGCGATCAAGGTTCGCGCCGTCCGAGGCGTCGAAGAGGATGGTATGCGACCCGTCGTGGAGAAGTGGGAGGTCGCCATGAAAATATGCGTTTTGGGCCTGCGAGGCCTGCCCCACGTCATGGGCGGGGTGGAAACCCATTGCGAGCAATTGTTCCCCCTCATGAAAGGACTACATCCAGATGACTCGTTCACTATCATCGGACGCAAGGGGTATTTGCCCGAGGAAGTCTCCGAATATCAAGGGCTACGCATCGTCTCGTTGCCGCATGCCCGTGGCAAGCACCTTGAAACCATCACCAACACAATCTTTGGCGTACTATATGCCCGATTCGTCTTACATGCAGAATTGATTCATCTTCATGGCATCGGCCCTGCCCTGACGGCGCCGGTTGCAAGAGCCCTCGGCATGAGGGTTGTCGTCACGTATCATTCGAAGAATTACGAACATCATAAATGGAATCGCATCGCGAGGTTCATCCTGCGAATTGGAGAGCTGTGCGCTGTCACGTTCGGAGAAAGAGTGATAGTCGTATCTCAATGCCTCGCGACCGACTTGAAGCAGCGCTTTCCGAAGGCCGCGGCCAAGATATGCTTCATTCCGAACGGCGCGACTCACATCAACACGGCGAAATCTGCGGCGTTCCGCAGCAACGACGTCCTCGCCACGTATGGTCTCGACAAGAACAAGTACATCATCTCGATAGGTCGGCTCGTTCCGGAAAAAGGGTTTCACGACTTGTGCCGCGCCTTCAGGATGGCCGATCTCGATTGCAAGCTCCTGATCGTTGGCGACGCGGATCACAGGGACGAGTATTCGAAGCGGCTCCTTCAACAAGCAAGTGACAGGATCGTGTTTACCGGGTTCGTATCCCACGACAGGCTGCAAATCCTCCTCCAAAGCGCGTCGTTATTTGTGCTTCCTTCCTACAACGAAGGACTTTCGATCGCTGCACTAGAGGCTGTTGCCGCCGGGACCCCGATTTTGCTCAGCGATATAGAACCCAACCGCGACTTGGGCTTTTGCACGGAAAACTATTTCAGGGTGGGCGATGTTGATGATCTGCGGCGCAAGATTTCGCGGGATC
>Ga0070681_10007297_pt1 | contig 10788 bp, 9 predicted proteins | sample KBSC83BmetaG_FD_65650 | JGI IMG/M metagenome (GOLD analysis project Ga0070681, IMG submission 65650) | Corn rhizosphere microbial communities from Kellogg Biological Station, Michigan, USA - KBS C8-3B metaG | ecosystem: Host-associated > Plants > Roots > Rhizosphere | place: USA: Michigan...
GACGTCTATCGCGAGGTGGTGCTGCCGATGTTCGCCAAGCTCGATCCAGCCCCGAAGGTGCGGGTGACGCAGTGGGGCGCCGGCGTGCACACCTACAACAAGGCCGAGGACGGTCTGCCGCTCGGCATCGCGCCGGCGGTGGCGAGCTTCTATCACGACGCCATCACACGCGGCTATTTCAAGGTCTAGGAGAGTCGGCGCCGATGGCGAAACAGCTTCCCGAGGTCCGCCGCGTCGTCACCACCGTCGATGCCGAGGACAATGCGGTCGTTCTGTTCGACGGCACGGCGCCCAACAAGGTGGTGCGCCCGGCTTCCGGCAACACCATGCGCCTGATCTGGACGACCGACACATGCCCGGCGCCGATCCGCGGGCCCGCGGATCGCGGCGAGGCCAAGATCGGCACGCAGCCGCCCGCCACGGGCTCGGCCTTCCGCATCATCGACTATCCGCCGGCGCCGCCCGATGTCGACCGGCTCGATGCCAGCCAGCGCCAGCGCGAGATCGGCCATGACGCGCCCCAGCGCGGCCTGCCCCCGCGCCATCCCTTCATGCACCGCACGCGCAGCCTCGATTACGTGATCATCCTCGCCGGCGAGGTCGACATGCTGCTCGACGATTCCGAGGTCCATCTGAAGGCCGGCGACGTGCTGATCCAGCAGGGCACCAACCATGCCTGGGTCAATCGCGGCACCGAGACCTGCCGCATCGCCTTCGTGCTGATCGATTCGGAGGAGCCCTAAACAAAGGTTCCCCCTCTCCCCCTGAAGAGGGGGAGAGGGAGAAGAAGCGTCACTTTCCCGCCGCGCGCTTCACCTGCTCGTCGCTCTTCGGCTCCATGGCGCGCTTGGCCTCCTCCTTGATGTGGGAAGGCGCGCCGATCACCGCGTCGATCATCTGCTGAGCCTCGAGGCCGCTGGTCGGGCTGATATCGACTTTTTGGCGCGCCGCGTCGGCGAGGAATTCGGGATCGCGCAGCGTCTCGTCGAAGGCGCGGCGCAATGCGGCGACGCGCGGCGCCGGCACTCCGGGATTGGTCGCGATCGGCCAGCCGATGGCGACTGAGTTGGAGATGAAATCGAGGATCGCCGTGTCCTGCGCGGTCTTGCCGAGATCGCGCAGCAGCGGCACATCGGGCATGGCCGGATCCTTCTTCACGCCGGTCTGGATGATGATGTTGATCAGATGGTCGCGCACATAGCTGGTGGCCGCAACATAGCTCGAATAGGGGTTGGTCGCCTTGCCCTCGATCTCGCCGCGCTCCATGGCGAGGTTGATCTCGCCGCCATTGGCATAGCCGATCACGATCTTGAACCTGGTGCCGAGGATGTTGTTGTAGACGGCCGGCATCTGGGTCGAGACCGAGCCCGCCCCGGTGGCGCCGACCAGCGTCTCGCGCCGCATGGCGTCGGCGAGCGTCTTGGTCGGCGAGCTGTGCCAGGTCGCCAGCACATCGTTCGAGCCGCTCATGATGCCGAGCCAGTTGAAGGTCCTGAGATCGGTTTTCAGGGTCTTGTTGATGCCGAGCGCCTGGTCGGCGATGATGCCCTGGTTGAGCATGGCGATGACCGTGCCGTCCTTCGGGGCCACCTCGGCCATGTAGTTGGCGGCCACGATGCCGCCCGCCCCTTCCATGTTCACCGGCAGCATCAGGGCCGGCCGACCCGGGATGTGGCGGACGATGTGGCGCGCCAGCAGGCGCGAATAGACGTCGTAGCCGGTGCCGGCGGCGGTGCGGATGATGATCTTCATCTGCTTGCCGCGATAGAAATCGGCGAGCGCGTCGGCCTGGGCCCGCGCGATGCAAGCGCTGGCGAGGAGCAGGATGAGAGCGAGCGAGCGCGTCATTTGCCGCCTCCCTGGCGCTTGCCCTCCTGTTCGGGCTTTGGTTCCATCGCCTGCTTCACCTTGGCGCGGATGTCGGGTGGCGTCTGATAGAGCGCGGTGATGACCGAGACAAGATCCTCGGCCGAGCTGCGCTCGATGATGGCGTTCTCCTGCGCCGCGTCTTTCAGGAACAGCGGATCGCTGAAGGTCTCGTCGAAAGCGCGCCGCAGCGCTTCGACGCGCTCGGGCGGCACGCCGGGCGTCGTGCCCATCGGCCAGCCGATGGCGATGGCGTTGGAGAGGAAGCCCAGGATCGCTTTGTCCTCCGCGCTGGTCCCGAGATCCTTCAAGAGCGGCACGCTGTCGGGCAGGCGCGGATTCTTCTTCAAGCCGGTCTGAATCAGCACATGCGTGCGGTAGCCGGGAAACCAGGGCATGGCGCGGCCGTCGAGCTCGCCGCGCTCGACGGCGAGGTCGATCTCGGCGCCGTCCTGATAGCCGAAGATGATCTTGAGCCTGGTGCCCAGCACATTGTTGGCAATGGCCGGCAGCTGCACCGAGACCGAGCCTGCACCGCTGGTGCCGATCAAGGTCTCGCGCTTCAGCGCGTCGGCGAGCGTCCTGGTCTGCGAGTTGACGCCGGTCGAGAGCGTCACGTTGGGCGGCGTCATGAGGCCGATCCAGTTGAAGCTGCGGAGATCGGCCTTGAGGCCGCTCGACAAGCCCAGCACCTGGTCGCTGAACAGGCCTTGATTGAGCATGCCGACCACGGTGCCGTCCCTGGGCGCCACCTCGGCCATGTAGTTGGCGGCGACGATGCCGCCGGCGCCCGCCATGTTGACGGGCAGGATCACCTGCGGCTTGCCGGGAATGTGGCGGGCGAGATGGCGCGCGATCAGGCGTGAATATTGGTCATAGTCGCCGCCGGGGCCGGTGCGGATGATCATCTTCATCTGCTTGCCGGCATAGAAATCGGCGACCGGGTCGGCTTGCGCCGCGCCGCTGGCGGCGAGCGTTGCGGCGATCGCGAGATGCGCAATGCGTTTCATCTCTTCCCCCTCGACAACCGGCGCCGCCCTTTCTGCCGCGGGCGGTCGCGAAAGAATCTCAATGCGTCATGTTCATATGGTTCATCGCGCCGCTATCCATGGTCATGCCGGCCGGTCCCATGGCGCCGACCTTGCCGACCATCACCGTGACCTCGCGCGTACCGGCCTTCTCGAAAGCGAGGGTGAGCGGAAAATGCTCGCCCTCCTTCAACGGATGCTTCAGCCCTTCCAGCATGATGTGATTGCCGCCGGGCTTGAGCTCGAGACTCTTGCCGGGCGCCAGGTCGACGGGGCCGAGCGGCCGCATCTTCATGATGCCGCCCTCCATTTTCGTCTCGTGCAGCGAGGCCGAGTCCGCGACCGGCGTGCTCATGCCGAGCAAGCGGTCGGACTGCTTGCCGTTGTTGACCAGCGTGAGATAGGCGGCGCCGGTCTTGACCGCGCCGGGTGTGGCGCGCGCCCAGGCCTGCTCCACGGCGATGCCCGGCTCCTGGGCGTAGGCGGCGAGGGCCAGGAAGGCGGCGGTGAAACCCGCAATCAGCGCGCGCATGAGGTCTCCTCGGGCTCGGCAAGAGAACGCCAGTCTAGCGTCTTCCCTGCGCCTTACCAGCGGCGCATTGCCTCGCTTGCAGGGGGCGCTAGCGGAAGGCGGCGATATTGGGCACGTCCTCGAGATCGATACCGGCCTTGGCCAGCATGTCGAACAGGGTCTTGGCCAGCATGTGCGGCGCCGAGAAATCGAAGGTGCGCGCGTTCCTGCCGGTCTCGTCGATCACCGACATGGTCCAGCTGTGGTCGATCGAATAATCGCCGGTGCCGTTGAGCTCGACCTTCTCATATTGCACGCCGACGGCAGCGGCAGCGGCCTTGATCTCGTCGGGCGAGCCGGTGAGGCCGAGCAGGCGCTTGTCGAAGGAGGCCGTGTACTCTTTCAGGATCGGGCCGGTGTCGCGCTCCGGATCGACCGTGATGAAGATCGGCTGCACATGGCGCGCCGCGGGTCCCATCTCGTCGAGTGCTTCGACCATGGTGCTGACCGAGGTCGGGCATTGGTCGGAGCAATGGGTGTAGCCGAAGTAGACGAGCAGAAGCTGGCCGGGAAAGTCGCTCGAGCTCACGCGCTTGCCGTCGGGCGCGGTAAGCGTGATCGGATGCGCGAGGGCGAGACGCACATCGTCGGCCAGCGCCGGGCGGCCGAGCGACGACAGCGCCGACAGGAGCGCCACCAAAAGAGTGCCAAACCGTGCCGCCACCGACATCGCGCCCCCTTTCGGCTGGCTCGCCGGCCCTTGCCCCCCTCCCGGCGGGAGCGTAGCGTTCGTCTCATAAAATACCGGCCGCAGGCGGCCAGACCAAGGGGGGAAGATATGGTGCGTCTCGTCGGCGCCGCATGCGCCTGTGCCCTGCTCCTCGGCTTCACCAATGCCCACGCCCAGACCAAGCCCGAAGCGCACGACATGGCGCTGGTCGGCTATAGCGATCTGCAGGGACGCGCCGCCTATCAGCCGACGATCCATCTGCAGAACGGGCGCTGGGTCGCCTATATCGGCCATCATGGCGGCAGCGACGATGTGCCGAAGCCGATCAATCCCATGACCGGCCAGCCGGAGTTCAGCGGCACCTCGCTGATCGACGTGACTGATCCGCACCACCCGAAATATCTCATCCATATTCCGGGCGAGGCGGGCAAGTACGAGCAGGGCGGCGCGCAGATGGTGCGCGTCTGCGACGGCAAGGGGCTGCCCAAGGGCGACGCCGCCGCGACCTACATGCTGCGCACCTTCGGCAATTCGGCGCATGAGATCTGGGATACGCGCGATCCCGCGCATCCCCAGCTGGTGGCGCGGCTCGACGGGCTCAAAGGCACGCATAAGAGCTGGTGGGAATGCGACACCGGCATCGCCTATCTCGTGTCGGGCGTGCCGGGCTGGCGCGTGCCGCGCATGACGCAGGTCTATGACCTCTCCGATCCGGCGCATCCCAAGCACATCCGCGATTTCGGCCTGCCGGGCCAGCAGCCGGGCGCGACCGGCCCGGTGCCGATCATGCTGCACGGGCCGATCTCCATGCCGAGCACCAACCGCGTCTATTTCGGCTACGGCTCGAGCTCGGACGGCATCCTGCACATCGTCGACCGCGACAAGCTGCTGAACGGACCGAAGGAGCCGACCGACGAGAATCTGCGCTATCCGGTGGTGGGCGAGATGTATCTCAACCCCTTCAACGGCGCGCACACCGTGTTCCCCGTGCTCAACATGCCGATCGCCGAGTTCGCCAAGGACAAGGTCGGCAAGTTCCGCAATTTCGTCGTCATCTCCAACGAGCAGACGCAGAACGAGTGCCGGAACCAGGCGCGCGAGCTCGCCTGGTTCGTCGACATCACCTCGGAGAAGCACCCGATGAGCGTCGCGAGCTGGGGCGTGCCGGAATCCGCGGGCCATTTCTGCGACAAGGGCGGCCGCGCCGGCGTGCACAGCTCGAACGAGAACATGACGCCGATCTATTACGGCCGCATCATGTTCTTCGCCCATTTCAATGCCGGCGTGCGTGCCGTCGACATCCGCGATCCCTACCATCCGAAAGAGATCGCCTCTTACGTTCCGACGGTGAACGGCAATGCCGACAAGCGCTGCATCAAGCTCGAGGGCGGCCAGGAACGCTGCAAGGTCGCGATCCAGACCAATAATGTCGAGGTCGACGACCGCGGCTATATCTACATCGTCGATCGCGCCAACAACGGCATGCATATTCTCGAGCTGACCGGTGCCGCACGCAAAATCGCCAACCTGGCGACCCACTGATCTTTCGAGGGAGGAAGCCATGTTGCGTTACGCCGGCGCCTCAGCCGCCATTGCCCTGATCGCCTTGAGCTTCCCTGCCCTCGCGCAGAAGAAGCCGGAGGCGAAGAACATGACCCTGCTCGGCTACAGCGATCTGCAGGGGCGCAGCGCCTACCAGCCGATCGTGCATCGCCAGGGCAATCGCTGGATCGCCTATATCGGCCATCATGGCGGCACCGACGATGTCGCAAAGCCGGTCAATTCGCTGACCGGCCGGGCCGAGGACAACGGCACCTCGGTGGTCGAGGTCACCGACCCCAGGCATCCGAAATACCTCGTCCACATTCCAGGCGAGCCGGGCCTCTATGAGGGCGGCGGCGGCCAGATGGTGCGCGCCTGCGACGGCAAGGATCTGCCCAAAGGCGACCGCGACGCCGTCTATCTCCTGCGCACCTTCGGCAAGTCGGCCCACGAGATCTGGGATGTGCGCGACCCCGCCCATCCCAAGCTGGTCACGCGCATCGCCGGCTTGCGCGACACCCACAAGAATTTCTGGGAATGCGACACGGGCATCGCCTATCTGGTGTCGGGCGAGCCCGGCTGGCGCGTCACGCGCATGACGCAAGTCTATGACCTGTCCGATCCGGCGCATCCCGTGAAGATCCGCGATTTCGGCCTGCCCGGCCAGCAGCCGGGCTCGACCGGCCCCTCGCCCATCAATCTGCATGGCATGATCTCGCTCGGCGCCAAGGCCAACCGGGTCTATTTCGGCTACGGCACCAATTCCGACGGCGTCATGCAGATCGTCGATCGCCAGAAGCTGCTGACCGGCCCCAAGGAGCCGACCGAGGAGAATCTGCGCTATCCCGAGGTCGGGCGCTGGGAGATGTCGCCCTTCAACGGCGCCCACACCGTGTTCCCGATCCTCAACATGCCGATCCCCGACTATGCCAAGGACGGGCTCGGCAAGGTGCGCAACATCGCCGTCGTGACCGACGAGCAGATCGCCAACGAATGCGGCGAGGCGCGGCAGATGGCCTGGTTCGTGGACATGACGTCGGAGAAGCATCCGATCGGCATCTCCAACTTCCAGGTACCCGAGAAGCCCGGCGATTTCTGTGACCGCGGCGGTCGCTTCGGGACCCATTCCTCGAACGAGAACATGACGCCGATCTATTACGGCAAGGTCATGTTCTTCGCCTATTTCAATGCCGGGGTGCGCGCCGTCGATATCCGCGATCCCTATCACCCCAAGGAGATCGGCCACTACATTCCGGCGGTGACGGCCAATACCGACAAGCGTTGCGTCAAGATCGAGAGCGGCGAGCAGCGCTGCAAGATCGCGATCCAGACCAACAATGTCGAGGTCGACGATCGCGGCTATATCTACATCGTCGATCGCGCCAACACCGGCATGCACATTCTCGAGCTCAGCGGCGCAGCCCGCAAGCTCGCGAACTTTCCGGCCGGGAGCAACGTCGCGGCGCGGTAATCCTTCTCGACGTCATGGCCGGGCTTGACCCGGCCAGCCACGTCTCGCCGCTCCAAAATCGGTCGAAGAAGATTTGCCACGGAGACACGGGAGGGCACGGGAGGAGCACGGAGATCGCGAGCACGACCTTATCTTCTCCGTGTTCCTCCGTGTCTCCATGGTGAGCGACATTGCCACCTGTCTGGCGTCTATCGCTGCAAAGACGTGGATGGCCGGGTCAAGCCCGGCCATGACGGGAAAGAAGGCGTGAGAGTCTAGCGACGGACAAAAAAATAATTGTCAGTCCCTGGATTCGGCCTGAGCGGCGGCGGGAATCCCGCCTCCGCCAGCGCTCGGATGATGGAGTCCCGTGCGGCATCGCCGTTGATCTCGACCATTAGCGATTTCATCGCCGGATGGCGTAGCGTCTCCGCCATGCCAGCGACGATCTCGGCCTCCGGCCCGTCGACATCGATCTTCACATGGCTCGGCACGAGGCCGCTGCGCCGCACGATCGAATCGATGGAGAAGACCGGGATGGTCTTGCGGCTCTTGCCGTATTTCTCGCCCGCCACCGCCCAGAGATAGTTGATGTTTTCGGCTAGGGTCAGGAACCCGTCCTCGGCGCCCACGGCGCAGGCGTAATTCTCGACATGGGTGACGTGGTTCAGCCTGAGATTGAGCGCCAGATTGTAGCCGCCGATGAATTCGGCATCGAAGGCGCAGATCTTCTTCGGCCCGCCCGGCTTCAGCGCGGCATAGAGCGTCTCGGTGCCGAAATTGGCGCCGATGTCGAAGAAGACCGAGTCGGGCGCGAAACCATCGATCCAGTCGAGCACCTCGGGCTCGCGCCGGCTCCAGTCGCGCAATTCATTGAAGGTGCCGGTCTGATGCAGCGGGATGGCGCAGCGGATGGCGACGCCGCGCACCTGGAAGCGGCGCACCGGCAGCAGGCGGGAGAACAGCTTGTGCATGCCGAGGCCGAGCAGCGGCAGGCCGCTGAGCAGCGCCACCGCGGCATGCATCGCCCGGCTGACCGCCTGGTCCATGCCCACATCCTTCCGTCTCGGGAGGTATTATGGTGTGGGGGAGGCCGGCTTGTCGAACAGCGCAGCAGGGATGAGGGGGTTGGGAGTCGCGATGTCCTTGGGCAGCAGCGAGGCGTCCCAGCCGCCGCCCACCGCCTCGATCAGGGTGACGGCCGCAATCAGCCGGTTGGCCTGGATGGCCAGCGCCTGCTGCTGGTCGGCGAGCGCCGTCGCCTGCGCCGTGACGACGCCGGTATAGGCGACGATGCCGGCGCGATATTCATTGAGCAGGATCTGGACGTTCTGCTGCGCCGCGGCGACCGCCTCGGACTCGGCGACCGCCTGATCGGCCAGGATGCGCAAGGCGGCGAGCTCGTCCTCGACCTGGCGGAAGCCGGCCAGCACCGTCTGGCGGTAGCTCGCGACGCTCTCGTCATAGGCGGCGCGCGACGCCTCGACCTGCGCCGTGCGGGCGCCGCCCTGGAATACCACCTCGCTCGCCGAGGCGCCGAGCGACCAGACATGGTTGGCGGCGGTGATGAGCGAGCTCAGCGGATCGCCGACGAAGCCGTACAGCGCGCTGAGGCTGATATCGGGAAAGAAGCCGGCGACGGCGACGCCGATCTGCGCGTTCGCCGCCTGCATCTGGCGCTCGGCGGCGGCGATGTCGGGGCGGCGCTCGAGCAGCGTCGAGGGCAGTGCAACCGGCACGTCGGGAATTTTCGTGGGCAGAGTACCGGCAGCGATCGAGAGCTCGGACGGGTTGCGGCCGACCAGCACGGCGATGGCATGCTCGAGCTGGGCGCGCTGCACGCCGATGCCGATCGCCTGCGCCTGGGCCGTCTTCAAGGTCGTCTCGGCGCTGATCACGTCGGAGCGCGCGGCAATGCCGGCATCATACTGGTTCTGGGTAATCTGCAGCGCCCGCGTATAGTCGGCGATGGTCTGCTGCAGCAGGTTGAGCTGCGCGTCCTCCTGGCGCAGCTGGAAATAGCTGGTGGCGAGCTGCGATTGCGCCGACAGGCGGGCCGAGGCGAGATCGGCGGCGCTCGCCTGCGCGCTGGCGACGTCGCCCTCGACGGCGCGGCGGATGCGGCCCCAGACATCGAGGTCCCAGCTCGCCGAGCCCTGCAGCGAATAGGAGGTGCGCGGCCGGGCGGAGATGGTGCTGCCCGCCGAGCGCAGGCTCGAGGCGCTGCCGCCGCCGCCGCGCGAGCGGGTGGCGGAGAAGTCGGCCGTGACGGTCGGGAAAAGCTGGGCGCGCGCCTCGGCGACGATCGCCGTCGCCTGGCGATAGGCGGCTTCGGCCTGCTTCAGATTCTGGTTGGAGATGTCGATCTCGCGCTCGAGACCGCTCAGCACCGGATCGCCGAACATCTCCCACCAGGCGCCGCGATCGATCGCATCCTGGGGCCGGCCCGGCTTCCAGCCGGCGAGCTCCTTGTAGGCCACCGGCACCGCCGTCGGCGGCCGCTCGTAATTCGGCCCGACCTTGCAGCCGGCGAGGGCGCAGAGCAGCAGCAGCGCGAGCTTGCGCCTCATTCGCCGGGCTCCAGGATGGGGCCGCCGGGCAGGCGCGGCGCGGCGCGGCGCGGCGCCTTGCGGCGCAGCCGGTCGAGATAGAGATAGACCACCGGCGTGGTGTAGAGGGTCAGCGCCTGGCTGACCAGCAGGCCGCCGATGATGGCGATGCCGAGCGGCCGGCGGAGCTCCGACCCGGCGCCCGATTCGATGACCAGCGGCAGCGCCCCGAGCATGGCGGCGCAGGTCGTCATCATGATCGGCCGGAAGCGGAGCGTGCAGGCATGCGTGATCGACTCGAGCGGGCTCATGCCCTCGCGCTCGGCGACCAGCGCCACATCGATCATCATGATGGCGTTCTTCTTGACGATGCCGATGAGCAGGAACACGGCGATGAGCGCGATGATGGTGAATTCCGTATGGAAGATCAGCAGGGCCAGCACGGCGCCGACGCCGGCCGAAGGCAAAGTCGAGAGGATCGTGATCGGGTGGATATAGCTCTCATAGAGAATGCCGAGCACGATATAGATCGCGACCAGCGCCGCCAGGACCAGGATCGGCTCGTCCTGCAGCGAACGTTGAAAGGCGTTGGCGGTGCCTTGCGCGCCGCCATGGATCGTCGCCGGCATGCCGATACGGTTCATCGTGTCGTGGACCGCCTGCAGCGCCGTGCCGAGCGATTCGTTGAGCGGCAGGTTGAAGGAGATGGTCGAGGCGACGAAGTGACCCTGATGGTTGACCGATAGGGGCGTGGTGCCCATCGCGTAATGGCTGAGAGCCGAGAGCGGCACCATCGTCTCGCGGCTGGTGCTGACCGCGGCGCCGCTCGAGGCGCCGCCGCGACCAGTCGCCGCCAGCGAATTGTTGCGCGCATTGCGCACGAGCGCGCTGGCGGCGGCCGAGGAAGCCGCGGCATTGGCGGCCGCCGAGGACGGCGCCGCCTTGGCAGCGCGCGTCGGCGCCGCCGAGACGGTGCCGGCCAGCGCGTTGGTCGACTGCGCGCCGCTCGCCGTGCCGGCCGAGGTGCTGACATAAAGATCCTTCAGCACGTCGGGATATTCGCGGTATTGCGGCGCCACCTCCATGACCACATGGTACTGGTTGAGCGGGTT
>Ga0070681_10007298_pt1 | contig 10788 bp, 12 predicted proteins | sample KBSC83BmetaG_FD_65650 | JGI IMG/M metagenome (GOLD analysis project Ga0070681, IMG submission 65650) | Corn rhizosphere microbial communities from Kellogg Biological Station, Michigan, USA - KBS C8-3B metaG | ecosystem: Host-associated > Plants > Roots > Rhizosphere | place: USA: Michigan...
AATCAATGCGAAGGCTGATCGAAGGACGCGCGCGGGTTATGCTCTGAGCACACTGGCCGTGTTATTTCTTTTGATGGACGGGATCATGAAGCTATTCAAACCGTCATTCGTTGTCAGCGGCACGGTGGAGCTGGGCTACAGCGAATCGGTGATCATCCCGCTTGGCATCGTTCTGACCGCGTGCACGATTCTATATACCGTTCCAAGAACGGCCGTGCTCGGCGCAATTTTGCTCACGGGATATCTTGGCGGCGCCGTCGCCACCCATGTGCGCGTCGGAGCCGGTGCCTTTCCGGTCCTATTTCCAGTCGTATTTGGCGCGATCTTGTGGGGCGGTCTATATCTGCGTGATGGCCGGATCACGGAGCTTCTGCCATTCCGATCTCAGAACTCAAAGTGATCATCCGGATTTTTGAGAATTCGATCTTAAAACGGTCGAGTCTTCCCACTGCGGCAATAAATAATAGGAGAATCATATGAATGCAAAGACGAACAAGACGACGGATGAGTCCAAAATACGAGACCTGATCGAAAACTGGGCAAAAGCCGTTCGGGCGAAAGACCTCAGCGGAGTGATGGCACATCATTCTGCGGACATCTTGATGTTCGATGTGCCGCCGCCGGTCCAGTCGAAAGGGCTCAGTGAATACGAACGGACGTGGGCCCTGTTCTATTCATGGGCGGGTGACATGGGCGTTTTCGATATCCTGGAAATGGATGTGACCGCGGGCATCGATGTGGCCTTCGCAACCGCGATGATGCACTGCGCCGGAACCGACGCTAACGGTCGGAGAGAAGATCTCGACTTTAGATTGACGGTTGGGCTTCAAAAGATCGATGGTGAGTGGACGATAACTCACGAACATCACTCGATACCGGCTGTATGACGACCGACGACCTGAAGGAGAAATAAACATGAGAACATTAAAATTACAAATGCAGATATCCCTCGACGGATTCGTCGCCGGTCCGAACGGCGAGCTCGACTGGATGACATGGAACATGGACGAAAAGCTGCTCGCTCTAATAACCGAGCTAACCGACACGTCGGACACTATTTTGATGGGACGCAAAATGACCGATGGATTTATCAACTATTGGACCGGCGTCCTCGAGCATCCTGAAAGTCCCGAGTACGCGTTCGCGAAGAAAATGATCGATATTCCAAAAGTCGTTTTCACCCGCACGATGACCGACTCGCCTTGGATCAACACAACACTTGCTCACGATCTCGCCAACGATGTGAATTCATTGAAGCAGAAGAGCGGCAAGGACATCGTCGCGTATGGTGGAGCAGGTTTGGCGACGAGCCTTATAAATGAAGATCTGATCGACGATCTGTATCTATTCGTAAATCCCGTCGCAGTCGGGAACGGACTGACCATTTTTGCGGCTGACCGCGGCTACAAACGGCTAAATCTCGTCGACTCAACTCGTTTTGAGAGCGGCATCGTCGTCAACCACTACCAGCCGGCATAAAGTTTAGAGTACAAGCTTTGGTTTGCGTTCCTTATTTTGGCAAGCTAAAGCTTGAGCTCAGAACGCAAACTGAAGCTTGAACTCGGAACATTTGGCGGCAATAATTTAACAAATTGAAAGGAGAAACCATGTCAACACTAAACCCTTACGTTAGCTATAACGGAAACGCCGAAGCGGCGTTCAATTTCTACCACAAGGTTTTTGGCGGCGACGCTCCGCATTTTATGCGTTGGGGCGATAATCCACAGTGTGCGGATTATAGCGCCGAGGACAAGAACCGTGTGATGCACACCCGTCTGCAGATCGGTGACAGCGAAATTATGGCCAGCGACCATGTCGACGGCATCGGTGAAAAGTATGTGCCGGGAAATAATTTTGCGGTCGCTATCTCGCCTGCGAGTAAAGAAGAGGCCGATCGGTTTTTCAAAGGCCTCTCAGAAGGCGGTAAGGATGCGATGCCGATGCAGGATATGTTTTGGGGCGGCTACTACGGCCACGTCACCGACAAGTTCGGCGTCCGGTGGATGCTCAATTATGAAACGCCGAAGTCGTAATTGGCATTATTTGGGCGTGGTTGCCGAATGCGTCTGATCAAGACGAAACTTTTCCTGCCACTCGTCAAGCTCGCGGTCGCGGTTCATACCGGCGACCGCAACTATTTTGCCTGCCTTGTGATAGGTCGCAAGGAAATCGCGTTTATTCACATCACCATCAAAATCGAGCTTGTCCCAGCCCGCGGCATGCCCAACGTAATTTAGTGTCACGTCAAACTGCGTCGTCCAGAAAAACGGCACGGCCGTATAACGTTCGTGTTTGCCAAGCATATTTTTCGCGGCGACGCGGCCCTGCTGCAACGCCGTCCGCCAGTGCTCTATGCGCGTCCGTTCGGCTGTGCGCGGATCAATAAACGAAGCAATATCGCCGGCTGCAAACACGCCGTTGCCGAGCGACATAAATTCGTCCACAGTGACGCTGCCGTCCTTTTGTTTTTCGATGCCGCCAAGAAAAGCTGTGGCCGGTGAAACTCCGATCCCAACTATCACGAGATCGGCTTCGATCACGTCACCGGATTCGAGCTTAACGCCGCTGACTTTACCGTCGCCCTCCAGCGATCTCACCTGTTGGCCCAACCTGAAATTGACACCCTTTGACTCGTGTTCCGACTGAAACAGTCGTCCGATCTCGGGACCAAGCGTTCGTTCAAACGGTACTTTGTCCGGCGCGACGACCGTCACCGACAAACCCCGTTGCCGCAGCGAAGAAGCTCCCTCCATAGCGATAAAGCTCGCCCCGATGATAACCGCATTTTTTGCGCCCTCAGCCGCGGCGATTATCGCGTCGGCGCTGTCAAAGCTGCGTAGAACAAATACGTTTTTGAGATCGCCACCCGGTACATTCAAGCTTCGAGGCTCGCCCCCCGTGGCGACTAGCAGGCTGTCGCAATCCATCGTTTCGCCGTCTGCAAATGCGATCCGCCGCGTGCCTGCGTCGACGTTCGCGACCACTTTGTCGTAAACGATCTCAATGTCGTTCCCGGAGTAAAAATCGTCGCCGCGAAGCGGCATCCATTCAGGATCGGCGTGTCCATGCAGGTAATCTTTACTCAGATTTGGCCGGTCGTATGGCGCTCGCGACTCGCGCGTGATCATGACAATGCGCCCGGCGAAACCTTCCTCACGCAGAGTCTGCGCAGCCATATATCCGGCAGCGCCGCCGCCGATGATGGCGAACACACGCTTGTCGTTCTGATCACGCTTTGTCATTGGCGGAGTTTCGCGATCAGGTGCGCCTTCGGGCATATCGACAAAGATCTCGTCTTTCTCAATGCGAACGGGATAGCTGGCCAACGAATCGAGCGCCGGCGGCTCTTCGAGTGCGCCCGTTCGCGCATTAAAGCATGCGTGATGCCACGGACAGACGATGCGGTCGCCGGACAAATATCCGTCTGCAAGCGGCGCGCCGTAATGCGTACAGTGCGCCGCAACGGCATAGCACCGCCCGTCGACACGCGCTAAAAGGACAGGCGTCTCGCCTGCCTTAACCTCTTTCATTTCACCGTCCGCAATGTCAGACAGTTTGCATACCGGCTTGTTGATTTGGTCCATATAGATCGTCCGGAAGATTTATAAAATGTCCCATCTCCTCGCGTTTTGTCCGGAGATATCGCGCAAAATTTCGATTAAATTTTATCTTAAGCGGTACGCGTTCGACTATCTCAAGACCGCTGCGCTCGAGCGCTCGAAATTTCTCCGGGTTGTTCGACATTAGCCGAACTCGCCGGATGCCAAGATCGCAGAAGATTTCGGCGCATTGGTCATAGTGCCGCAGATCGACCTCGAGTCCGAGCTGCCGGTTTGCCTCGATCGTGTCGGCGCCCTCGTCCTGAAGTTGATACGCGCGGATCTTATTGATGATGCCGATGCCGCGGCCTTCCTGCTGCTGATAAACTATGGCCCCGCGGCCTGCCTTTGCGATCAGCTTCATCGCGGCGCGAAGCTGCTGACCACATTCGCATTTTGTCGAGCCAAACACGTCGCCCGTCAGACACTGCGAATGTATGCGGACAAGTGTCGGCTCATCATTCTGAAACTCACCACGGGCGAGAACAACGAATTCTTCATCCGAGACCAGCGAACGATACCCGATCAGGCGAAATACGCCGAGATCGGTCGGCAGCTTTGCCTCGGCAACTCTTTCAACAGTTCGGCTGCTTCCGTTTGCTTCGGCAGAAAATGATTCACTTCTATCTATTTGGGCGTCAAACATCTCTAATATCTGTACTATCTGCGGGCGAAGGGCGATCATCGCGGCCCTTCGCCAGCCGTCTATAATTTATTTATCGTAGATCGCGCTCAAACGCGCCAGCGCTAATGCTCCGAGCAGCAGCCCAAGGTCGCGAAGCGCAACATCGAGGTATCCGCCGACGAGCAGCAAATTGACGATGATGCCGAGCAGCCAGATCGCCACCACGTACGCAAAGAACTTCGGCTTGATCAAAACACCGATACCCGCAATGATCTCGATGACGCCGACCGCCAGCATAAACTCATGCCCGTGGCCCCCGAGTGCACGGTTGACCTCCGGTGCGAGGTACTTGTCCCAATTTGTCAAAAGTCCCAAAAACTTGTCCAGACCGGCCAGTACGGGGGCCACGACGAACGCTACATGCAATATTTGGTAAGCCTGATAGCTAGGGCTCGCGGTATCGCGTGCCAGAGCCGATTCGCTATTTAACGCTGTTTCCATGGTTTTCCTCCTAAGGTCTCGTAAAAGCTTTACCTGTACTCATGATATTATGGTAGTATGTATAATAAGTCAAGGACTTCTTTGACTTATTAAGTTTCTCATAAGGTGTCATCGTGAGCAGAACCAGTTTGGACAGTAAATTTTTTGAGAGCACCCGCGGAAAGATCGTGGCTCAACTTCGTACGGGCGGCAAGACCGTCAACGATCTCTCTGCCGCGCTCTCGTTAACGGATAATGCCGTGCGGGCAAATCTTCTCTCCTTAGAGCGTGACCGTTTGGTCGCGCAGTCGGGCACGATAAAGGGCCATCGCAAGCCGCATTTTACCTATGCGTTGACAGACGAAGCCCGCCACTTATTTCCAAAGCCATACGACTCGCTATTTAACGGGCTGGTCGCGGAATTAAAAAGTAAGTTTCGTGCCAGCGCATTGATCGAAGTGCTCCGCAATGCCGGCCGGCGGATGGTCGGCACCCGCGGCAAGACGCGCGGCGCCACTATGGATGAGCGGCTTTCTGAGTGCCTGGCGGCCCTAGAGGCGCTCGGCGGCGCGGCGAAGGCGAGCAAAACGGAGAACGGGTTTGTAATAAAAAGTGAGAGCTGCCCGTTTGCGGATGTCGTACTCGAGCATCCAGAGGTCTGTCAGGTCGCCGAGGCAATGGTCGAAGAGATGGTCGGGACAAAAGTTCGCGAGACATGCGACCGGTCGGGTATGCCAAAATGCTGTTTTGAGATATTAACGTCTCCCACACCTAATTCTCCTTAGCATCCGAGATTCTCGTTAGCATCCGAGTTTTCGTCGTCAGGACCGTCGGCTTCATTAGGGTCAAACTCCTGATATCCGTGCGCGTCGTCGTAGTAATACGGACGCTCACCGAGATCATCGTGTACATCGCGGTCAAGTTCGTCCGAGTCGGCATTATCCTCAACAGCTTTCGTCTTTCCCGTCATAATTAAACTATAATCGTCTCGCTAATTTACTTCACTCACAACCGACATGAGATCAAAACATTTGATTTTGGCCCTTGCTTTGGCGACGGGCTCGGCAATTTCCACGTATTTTGTGACCGGATCGCTCGCGCAGCAAACGCCGTCGCTGCAGGGCACGGCCGACAACGCCTATCAGATCGGCGCGATCCTGTATCAACAGCGATCGGGCGAATATCGGGCGCTGACATATCAGGCTTACAACATCGCCCGGCTGCGGCTCGATCAGGACTTTGATAAGAGATCACTAAAACTACTGCCAAAAGCCGATCGCAAACGGCCTCGGGCCATAGTCGTTGATATCGACGAAACGGTTTTGAACAACTCAGCCTCGAACGCCTACGAGGCAAAATTTAACGTGCCTTTCAACGAAAAAGACTGGTACGCCTGGGGCGAAAAGCGAGAGGCGACGGCCGTGCCCGGTGCGGTTGATTTTCTTAACTACGCCGTCTCAAAGGGTGTGAAGATCTTTTACATCTCGAACCGCGACGACGTTCAGGAACAGGCGACGATCGACAACCTGCGCAAGGTTGGATTTAAAGATGCGTCGGCAGATAACGTGTGGCTTCGCGTTAACAAGGTCTCGACCAAAGAACCTCGTCGGCTTGCAGTCGCGGCAAAATACCGTGTCGTAATGCTGATGGGCGACAATCTGGACGATTTTTCCGGCGTGTTTGAAAACAAGCCGACCGCCGAGCGTTTCGCCGAGGTCGATAAAGCCCGCGACCTGTTTGGCAAACGCTTCATCGCCCTGCCAAACGCGATGTACGGCACTTGGGAAAACGCGATCTACAACTATCGCCACCCATCCGAAGCCGAAAAAGCACAAATGCGTCTAAATGCACTCGAATTGCCGTAGGAGGAGATAAATGAACCTGCGCGACAACTGGGAAGAACATTTGCGAAACCCTCCGCCTGGCAGCAAGGCATATGAGGCGAAGGAGTTTGGAGTTGATATGGAGGAGCTTATCGCGAATCTGAAATTGACTCCGGCGGAACGACTCAAAAAGCACGACAGGCTCTTGAATGAAGCGCACGCCAGAGGCGTGTTTTACGATCATTATCCAGCATGGGATTTAAGCCGGAAACCGAAATGAAACTACGCTTAAGCCTTCAGTCGCTTGTTCTCATTTCTCTTCTGCTGGTCGGAGCAGCTGCGCAGCAACTAACCGTCCGCGAGATCATGGCGGAGCCGTCGATCGCGGGGATGCGTGTCGAGGGTGAAAAGCTCTCGCCCGACGGTGCAAAGGTCGTATATCTGTGGAACGCCGAGGGCAAGATGCCGCGTGATCTTTATTTGGTCTCGACATCGGGCGGCTCGCCGCAAAAGATACTCAGCGTTTCCGACCTACCGGTTCCCTCTCGCACGCCCGAAAAGGAAAACAAGCTCGACTATGGCCTAAGCGTCCGCGATGATTTTGTAAAGGCACGCGAAGATCAACTCGGCAATTTTGAATGGTCGCCGGACTCGAAACGGCTTGTGTTTTCGTATGGCGGCGACCTATATCTCCTGACTTTAGGTCTCTCCGAACCCCCACAAAGATATTGGGAGAACTTCGAGTCTGCTTTGATTCGTCGGGCTAATCTTGTTTTAAACCTAATCTCTGCCGTGAAAAATGTTGGTATTAAGGAGCAGGAGTTATTCGAGGAGTTAACGGGCGCGCGTTCAAAGCTTATGGACGCGATCGGAACCAACGGCCCAAAACCCGAAAAAGAGCGAGCGCGAGTCATATCTGCGAACGAGGACCTCGATAATGCTTTAAAGAAGTTCAAACATCTATCTGAGAACTATCCCCTGCTTTCCCGCAATGATGCATATCGTGGCCTTCTGGATGAATTGCAAGGGACCGAAAATAGAATCCATGTGTCACAGGAGGATTTAGCAAGCGTTGGAATGTCAATAAGGCGACTCACCCAAACCCAAGCCGCCGAAGTGGCTCCGAGATTTCTCGACGACGACCGGATCCTCTACTCGCAGAACGGCAATCTCTTTGTCTGGAACCTGACAAGCAATCTCATCACACAGATCTCGAAAGAGGCGGATGCGCCGAAATTTATTTCGGTCTCGAATCCGACGCCGAATAAAGCGGGTTCGCTCGTCGCATACGTCGTTTCTGATAACTCGAAGCAGCGGGCACTGATCGTGCCGAATTATTTGGGCGAATTTGTCACAGCCGGCGGCCCTCGCCGGGGCTGGAGCGATCAGAAAGTGCTTGTCACTGTCACCGACGGCAGCCGAGATACGCCATTTGAGATAAAGCTGCCAAAACCCGAGGGCGTCAGTAATTTCCGCGATATGGAATGGGCTGCCGACGGCCGCAGCCTCGTCATCGACCGCGTCGACAAAGACACCAAACGGCGACAGCTTTTCTACATACACAACGTCGGCTCCAAGGACGAGCAGATCATCCTCGTCACCGAAGAAACCGACGACAAATGGCAGGCCCCGCTCTCGGCGATCTTTGAGCCAAATCCAAAGGACGACACCGAGCTGTTCTTCGCCTCGGAACGCGATGGCTTTAACCATCTCTATCTTGCAAAGCTCGAGACGGAAACACGAGCAGTAGCGAGTGTGACTCCGAGCGGCGAGCAAGTCGCGACCAGTTCGAACCCAACCTATCTGACCGGTAAGGTCAACATCGCTCAGCTCACAAAAGGAAACTGGCAGGTCGAGTGGGCGAAGTGGACCGGAGCCGATGGCCAGATCGTATATTCATCAACCGAAGACGGACCACAGGGACGCGAGTTCTATCTTCGGTCAAAAGCCGGCCGGACAAACAGGCTATACCTCTCCCAGGAATTTCCCTGGATGAAAGCCGATCCTCAGATCGCAGACTCGGGCAATTCGATTATTTTTTCCGGCTCAAAGTGGGATCAGCCATCTGACCTGTTTTCCATTAGGGCTTGCTTTGAATGCGGCACCGGCCAGAATTCACCAGTAGAAATCACTAAAACTGTGCCTGTAAGCTTTTCTACACTGGCATGGTGCCAACCCAAATTCATTGACATCCCGTCCCGCGATGGCAAGCAGATCAGGTCAAAGATCTATCTGCCGACCAGCTTCGATAAAACAAAGAAATACCCAATGGTGATCTTTGTTCACGGGGCCGGTTATCTGCAGAACACGATCAACGGCTGGAACAACTATTACCGCGAGTTTATGTTCAACGAGTTGCTGACGCAGAAGGGTTACGTCGTTCTGGACATCGATTATCGCGGCTCGGCCGGCTACGGACGCGAATGGCGGACGGATGTTTACGATTTTCTCGGTGGCAAGGATTACGACGATCAGCTCGACGCGCTCGATTTTATGATCAAAAACTACGGCGTCGACCCGAAACGAGTCGGTGTCTATGGCGGAAGCTACGGCGGATTCATGGCCGAGATGCTCGCCTTTCGTGCGCCGGAAAAGATCGCCGCCGCGGCCGCATTAAGGCCCGTTGCCGACTGGAAGAATTATTACGCTTCGTCGCCCGGCTACACAGCCCAGCGCCTTGGCTTTCCCGACAAAAATCCCGAAGCGTACAAACGCAGCTCGCCGATCACATACGCCGACGGCTTAAAGACACATCTCTTGATCCTTCACGGGCTGAGCGATACCAACGTGCATGTTCAGGACTCGATGCAACTAGTTGAGAAACTCGTCCGCCTGGGCAAAACACCATATTTCGAGACAATGTTCTATCCATCGGAAAATCACGGCTTCGAACGCCCCGAAAGCTGGACCGACGAGTACGAGCGAATTTTGGCATTCTTCGAAAAGTATCTAAAATAAAGAAACATTAGCCACAGAGCACACAGAGGAAGTTAGAAATTCGCGTGCTCGGAAACGATAAGTATTTTTCTGTGCACTCTGTGGCTAATTAATGTTATGCGTATTTTGGTCACCGGCGGCAGCGGTTTTATCGGCTCACATCTTTGCGAACGGCTCGTCGGCGAGGGCAGCGATGTCATTTGCCTCGACAACTTTTTTACCGGCCGCAAGGAGAATATCTCGCACCTGTTGGGCGCGCGAAACTTCGAGGTCGTTCGCCACGATGTCACCGAGCCGATCCTGCTTGAGGTCGACCAGATCTACAATCTCGCGTGTCCCGCATCGCCGATCCACTACCAGTACAATCCCGTCAAGACCGTCAAGACCAATGTGATGGGTGCGATCAATATGCTCGGGCTCGCCAAACGCGTTCACGCCCGCATTTTGCAGGCGTCGACGTCCGAGGTCTACGGCGACCCGCTCATTCATCCGCAGACCGAGGACTATTGGGGAAATGTAAACCCGATTGGCATCCGAAGCTGCTACGACGAAGGCAAACGCATCGCCGAAACCCTGATGATGGACTATCATCGCCAAAACCACGTCGACACGCGCATCGTCCGAATATTTAACACGTACGGCGAGCGAATGCTTGAAAACGACGGCCGCGTGGTATCTAACTTTATCGTTCAGGCGCTCCGCGGCGACGAACTGACCGTTTATGGCGACGGCTCGCAGACGCGGTCGTTCTGCTACGTCAGCGATCTCGTCGATGGGCTGATCAGGCTGATGAATACCGAGGGTGACGATCTTCATATGCCGGTCAACATGGGAAATCCTGGTGAATTTACAATGACCGAGCTGGCCAATGAGGTCGCTGCGGCGACGGGCCGCGACATTCAGATCAAGCATCTACCGCTCCCGGCCGACGACCCGCGGCAGCGAAAACCCAATATCGAGCGCGCCAGATCACTGCTTGGCTGGGAACCAAAGGTGCCGCTTGCCGAGGGCCTGAAAAAAACAGTCGCGTATTTTCGCGAGACGATCGGCAACGTTATGCAGAGGCCCGCGCGTTAGCAAGGGCGTAAAATGAACTCGGCGATCACGCCCTTGCTTACGTGCTGATTTCAGCAAAAATTTTATGAAAATTCTCATCACCGGCGGTGCCGGATTTATTGGCAGCCATCTCGCCGACAAGCTAATTGAACAGGGACACGAGGTTACGGTCATTGACAACCTCTCGACCGGCCGTTACTCAAACGTCGCTCACCTCGAAGACCGCGAACGATTTCGCCTCATCATCGACACGGTCCTCAATGAACGG
>Ga0070681_10007299_pt1 | contig 10787 bp, 9 predicted proteins | sample KBSC83BmetaG_FD_65650 | JGI IMG/M metagenome (GOLD analysis project Ga0070681, IMG submission 65650) | Corn rhizosphere microbial communities from Kellogg Biological Station, Michigan, USA - KBS C8-3B metaG | ecosystem: Host-associated > Plants > Roots > Rhizosphere | place: USA: Michigan...
CTCACTGCTCTTCGCGACCAGCTCGACGCGAGCCGTGTTGCGCCGCTGTTTGGCAGCGTCGATACGGACGTTCATCACCCGGCGCCCGCGCGTGCGGTCTATCAAGCCGATCTCTCGTATCTCGGGACTTACGCTCCCGATCGGCAGCAACTGCTCGATAGTTTATTCATTCAAGTCGCGCGTCGATCTCCGCATCGACGCTTCCTCGTCGGCGGTTCGAAGTATCCGAACGATTTCCCCTGGCAGCAAAACATCTGGTATGTACAGCACGTCGCGCCTTCAGCCCATGCGAGTTTCTTCTGCTCGTCGCCGTTGACACTCAACGTCACGCGCGGCGCCATGGCGCGCATGGGCTACTGCCCGTCGGGACGTCTCTTCGAGGCTGCGGCGTGCGGCGTTGCAATCGTGTCGGACGAGTGGGCCGGGCTCGATACGTTTTTCGAACCTGGCGTGGAGATTCTCGTTGCCCGCGATACTGATGACGTGATCGCTGCGATGCAACTTTCGGACGCAGAGCTCGTGAGCATCGCTCGAGCCGGTCGACAACGCGTGCTTGAGTCGCACACTGCCGCTCATCGCGCGAGTGAGTTGGAACAACACTTCAACGCGGCGCTCAGCGCGCCCGTGATCGAGAACTTTAATCGACAACAGATGGTTGCAGAGGTTTGAACCATGTGGGGAATCGTGCCGGCGGCGGGCATTGGCAGCCGCATTCAGCCACTCGCGTTTTCGAAAGAGCTGTTGCCGGTCGGCAGCCGCACTGACAACGGCAGCGAACGTCCGCGCGCGGTCAGTGAGTATCTCGTCGAACGAATGATCAAAGGCGGCGCGAGTAAAATCTGTTTCGTCGTCTCACCCGGAAAGTCCGACATCTTCGAGTACTTCGGTGGCGAGATCGGTCCGGCAACGCTTTGTTACACGGTCCAACCTGTTGCCGCTGGTCTGTGCGACGCGATCTTTCGCGCGCTTCCGTTTATCGATCGTCATGAGGTCGTCGTGATTGGACTGCCTGACACGATCTGGTTTCCCGAAGATGGTTTCTGCGCGTTGCCTGACGATCGACTGTCGTTCCTTGTTTTTCCGGTGGAGCATCCGGAGTTCTTCGACGCAGTGGTTACTGACGCAAACGGGCGCGTTCTTCGCATCGACGTGAAGAAGCGAGATGCCGGCTCGTCGTGGGTGTGGGGAGCGTTCAAGATGCCGGGCTCGGTGTTGCACGAGCTTCACGCGTTGTGGTGCGAACGCGATCGTCGTGACGAGTACATCGGGTCGCTGGTTAATGCATTTCTGGCTGAAGGCGGTGAGGCACATGCTGTCATGGCCGGTGAAGTGTACGTCGATGTGGGCACGTTGAATGGGTATCGCGAAGCGATGCGCGTGCTGGGTGAAGTGCAGAGTGGCTGCATGCGAGAGGTAGTTAGTCCATGATTTACTGGATGTACATGATTTACAGGATGAATCTTGTGAATCCTGTCTAAAGGCGCTATTGAAATGAAGGCCCTGGAGAAAAAAGCATCACTAACCGAAGACGAGATTCGCCGGCGCGTGGCGGAGTTGGGCCAGTGGTTTCACAACCTCGATCTGCGCGGCGTGAAAACTGCGCCCGACCATTTCCTCGGCAACTATCCGGAAGTCAAATGGCAACGCTTTGCCCACGCGATTCCCGCGGACTTGTCAGGCAAGTCGGTGCTCGACGTTGGTTGCAACGCGGGGTTTTACTCGATTCAGATGAAGAGACGCGGTGCTGAACGCGTTGTGGGCGTCGACACTGACGAAAAATATTTAGATCAGGCACGCTTTGCGGCGAAGGTGAGCGAGATGGAGATCGAGTTTCGCAATTTATCCGTCTATCGCGTTGCCGATCTAAGGGAGCGGTTTGATCTCGTGCTGTTCATGGGCGTGTTGTATCACCTGCGACATCCGTTGCTCGCACTGGATCTGCTTCGCGAACACGTCGTTGCTGACTTGTTCGTTGCCCAATCGATGGTACGCGGTTCTCGCGCGAGCGGTGACTTCCCGCCGGACTTCCCTTTCTGGGAAGAAGACGTGTTCAAGGATCAGAAGTTTCCACGTCTGTACTTCGTCGAGCAGCGCTTTGCGAACGACCCGACAAACTGGTGGATTCCGAATCAGTCTTGTTTTGAGGCGATGCTGCGCGGCGCGGGTTTTGAGATCCTGGACCATCCTGAACCTGAGGTCTTTGTTTGCCGGCGTGCCAAGTTGACTGGCCCGATCGATCCGAGGAAAGAGTTGCGGGAGATTACGCGATGATCGAAGCCGTCATGTTCTGGAACGAGCCGAACAATAAATCCCACTGGGATTTTGAAGTGGATCCCGGTTGGACCAGGTTTGCGGCGATGGTGAAGCTTGCCGCCGAGGCAGTGCGCGCGGAAAACCCAAACCTGCTGCGGGTGCTCGGTGGGATTTCGCCGATTGATCCTGGTTTTATACGCAACATGGACGCACAAGGCGTGTTGAATGTGCTCGACGTTGTCGCGTTGCATGGCTTTCCGCTCGACTGGAACCACTGGTCCATCCACGAGTGGCCGGACAAGATCCGCGAGATTCGTGAAGCGACGTCGTTGCCGATCTGGATTTCGGAAGTTGGCGCGTCAACGTTCGGGGCCGAAGAGGTTCAGGAGTTTGGCTTGCGTCGTTCCGCGGAGTTGTTGATCGGGTCTGTGCCGCGAATTCATTGGTACAGTCTTTACGATCTTCCGAGTGCGTGGCCGGCAACGACGCGACATCGTGAAGCTGAAGGTTCGGCGTACTACCGTCACTTTCACATGGGGTTGCTTGATGAACACGGAATGCCGAAGCGAGCGCTGTGGCAGTTTGCGGATTACACGCCGGAGCTCGGTGTTTGCCAGTGGTTTCATTTTGAGGATCACCGGCTCGATGATGCGGTCGCCTGGTTGCGGCGTTTGGGAGTGAAGTACCTGCGCACGGGATTGAGTTGGTCCGACACGGAGCGACCGGATTACGAAGTGTGGTTTGACCGGATGATGACGGCGCTCGAGCCTTTCGACGTCACGTTGACGTTCTGTTTCACGCCCGAGTCGAAAGGCATCAACCCGCATCACACGAGCGCACCGCGTCACGTCGAGGAGTATGCCGACTTCTGCACGCGCATGGTCCGCCGCTACGCGGGTTCGTGATTCGTCCGCCTTAACCATTTGCCACAAAAAGGCACCAAAAACACAAAAGGGATCACGACTATCAATGGGAGCACCAGGACGAAAACGAAGTGTTCCCAGAAGGGCATGCCTTGTCGATAGGAACCGTTGAGCAATGGGATGCCTAACGTTGTGGCGTAGTAAATGCCGAGCGGAAAGAGCAACGCCGTGCGCGTCTTCGCGGCTTCCAGGCGCTCGCTCAACATGAACAGCAAAAGCAGAAACCCGAAATAGACGACAATGCCTTCCAGCCGGTGCAGTTGATTGCCACTGAGCCCGTCAACATCCACTGAACGTCGCTGCATCTCCAGCGCAATAGTAATCCGCGTCGTGTTTGCGATCAGTGTCGCCACATAAGCAAGGACCGAGGTGATCGGAAGAAACGTCCAGCTAACCGTCTGAAACCGGTCGCGCCACAAATGTCTTAACCCGAGCATCAGAAACGCCGTGATCAGGAAGTTGACGCCGGCACACGGCACAGCGATCACGAACCTGTGATCGCTGCTCACGTATCCCGTGTACGACTCAAACGCGAACGACCGGCCGCTCAGCAATTCAACCAGCGATGTCGTCGGCGCAAGTATCCATAACAACTCATCAGCCGTCGCGTTTGAGTAATAAAACTTGAGCGCCAGGGCGCACAGCAACACCAGCGTTAGCTGTGCGCTCCAGATTAACTTGCGACTCATAAAGCCCATCGCTTCCTTCGCAGGATCATGATCGTAGCCAGCAGCAGTGAGCCCACCATTAACCACACGAGCTCGGGTTCGCTTCCGACTTCTTCCCCACTTACAGCCAGCTCACTCACGTGTATCGGCAACGGCAATGGCTGCTTTACATCCTCTGCCGAACCGGACGGGTTCGTCACCACTTCACGTACTGCGATGAACGACGTGAATTGCGTCAGCAGGTTGTACTTCAAACCGAGCGCGGTTATCTGTTTCGCATCTTCATCGGAAACGTCCGACGAGCCGTAATCAGACAGCTCCGCGATTCGCGAGCGCGCCCACAAGTAACGCAGCGCACTGTTGACTTCATCAGGTTGACTGTTTGATACGTCGAAGCGGCTCACGAAGTCGCCCTGGCCGGTCTTGCCGGTGAGTTCGATAGTTCCGGTGATTGGACCACGCCACTTGCCGAAGAGAATGATCGGACGCTGCGCGAACAGATCCGGGAAGTTCAACGGATTGACGTCGTAAGTGTCGAAACCGATCGAGCGAACGTGGATATCAGTCAGCACCGGCGTCTGAATGTACTCGCGAAACTTCGCTGCGACCTTGCCGGCTTCGTTTTCATTCTCGACGATAAACGGCTCGCCCATGCCGGCCTTCGCGACACCTTCGATAAGATAGCGATTTACCGATCCACCGATGCCGAACGCGAACACGTTCGATTGATTCAGGTTCGCGCGGATGTGCTCGAATACACCCTGCTCACCGGAAACGTAACCGTCAGTCACCAGCACGACGCTGCGCGAGATACCTTCCTGTCGCGGGAGAGCCATCGCTTGCTTTATCGCCGGCAGCAATTCGGTTCCACCAGCGCCTCTCTGTTGTTCTATCAGTCCGATCGCCTTTGCGATATTCTGCGGATTCGCTTGCAGCGACTCGGGCGAGAGCACTGCGGCATCACCCGCAAAAAGAACGACGTTGAATAAGTCGGTCGGTCGCAGGTTGCCGATCAAATCTTTAAGGAGCCGCTTGGACGTGTTCAGCGGAAAGCCGTCCATCGAGCCCGAGACATCCACCACGAAGATGTACTCACGCGGCGGAATCGCGTCGGCGTTTACGCGTGCCGGCGGTTGGGCCATGTAGAGAAAGAAGTTCTCGTCCGTGCCCTGGAACAGCAGCAGGCCGGAGGCGATCTGATCGCCGGCTAAGCGATACTTGACGACGAAGTCGCGATTGCCTTGAAACGGGTTCGAATCGTCAAGCGTGAAACGCGCGCCACCCTGGCTCTGCCATTGGGGAATGATCTGGTGCGAGGGGCATGACAGATCGTAGATCGGAACGCCGGCCGAGATGCGCGTCGAGATGTGCAACGCACTTGGCGACTCTTGCCCCTGGTGCAAGTAAGGCGTCTGGACAAAGTTGTCGTCTCGCTTCTTGTTGCCGTCCTGTGCTGACGCGTAGCGTGGTCCAACAACGGTTGGAAACACGAGTTCGTAAACGTTGTCGGTTGGGATCAGGAGCTCGGTATAGTTGAGTGTGATCTCAACCTGTTCCTGCGGCATGAGATTGGCCAGGCTCATCGAGAAAACGTTCGGCCGCTCCTGTTCGAGCAGCGATGCGCTCTTCCCTTCCTCTTTGGCTTTCTCGAAATCTTCTTTGGCCTTTTCGCGTTCCTTGATTTTCGCGATGATGATCTCGTTACCGATCTGCATGCGCATCGCGTAAACCGCAGCGCGCGTGGATGCGGGAAAGACGTACGAAGCATTAATTGGACGTGAACCTTCGTTGCGATAGATTTGCCGGACTTTGACGTCGGCAATAACACCTGAAACTGAGATATCGACTTGAGTGTCTTTGAGCGGTAGTTGATCGACGCTGGGGTCTCCCTGAACTACGAAATAAGGCGCCAGCGTTTTATCTTCCTCCTGGTGCTGGGCGTAACCAGACTTGAAAATGATCGCGACTGCGATCAAAGCAAAACACAGATTGCGCAAATTGACTTGCATACTGTCCTCTCCGCCTTTTAAGGCGACTGCAAATTCGGGCTCCAAGTGCCCCTACTTAAAACGCGAAGATCGTATGGAAGGGGGGCTTCGAAACTAACGCTACCGACCACAGGACAGCACCGTACCGGCCACAGTCGTACGGTGGGGTTGGCCGGAAAATGGCCGCAAAAATGCACAAAAGACACAGAAAATGAATTTCCTCTTTTGTGACTGATGTGCGTTTTGGTGGCCGCTTTTTGCAAACCGCAGCGCCCGCTGCGTTAGAATGATTTAACTCCGCGGGCACAGAGTATTTTTGCTTGGAGAACGAATGCAGAAGATCGCACTCAAGGGACTTTCACCGGAACAAGTTGACCGGCTGCTGCCGGAAGGACTTATCTCACTTTGCTGGCGCGGTAGCGTGGCGCATGGAATGTACGTGCCGAAGTCTGATCCTGACTCGATCGATGACAAGGACGTGATGGGCGTCTACATTGGTCCACTCGAGCACTATCTCGGGTTTGGTCGCAACGATGTTTACGAACAATGGGAAGGCGAATGGGACTGCGTGTTCTACGAGCTGCGAAAGTTCGTGGGTCTGCTGCTCAATTGCAATCCGAACGTGCTGAGTCTGCTCTGGCTCAAGCCAAACGGAATTATTTACGAGAGCCCGCTTGGCGCGCGCCTGCGCGAAAATCGCGATCTATTCGTGACGAAGAAGGCGTATCACTCTTTCTCCGGTTACGCGCACGCGCAGTTTAAGAAGATGATTTCGTTCAACCAGGAAGCGCAGGCGTTGATGCAACAGCTCGAGGAGCAGCTCACTGCGTTCGGCATCAATCCTGAATCCTGCGACGCGGGACACTCGCTGCGCACTCTCGAGGGACAGCCGTTTGTCGGTGCGACAACCGAGATGATGGAGGTCGTGAAGCGTTATCGAGGCGAGCGAAGGCGTTATTACAGTGGCGGCTACATGGGCCAGAAGCGCCGCGAGTTAGTGCGCCGCGTTGGCTATGACGCCAAGAACGCGGCTCACCTGATCCGGTTGTTACGGATGGGCATTGAGTTTTTGACCGAAGGAACGATGCACGTCGAACGCGCCGACGCGCCCGAGTTGCTCGATATCAAACGCGGCGCCTGGCCGCTCGAGAAAGTTAAAGCCGAAGCCGAACGCTTATTTCAACTCTCGCAGGAAGCTTACGTCCGCTCCTCCCTGCCGCCCGAACCCGATCGCGATCGGGCCGAGCGCCTCTGTGTCGAAATGATCTCCTCCTATCACAAGCTATCTTGATCCGCGTTCATTCGTGAAATCGGCGGCTTATTTACCACTCCGCCGGTTATACGCTGCATACGCCATTTTCTTGCGGCTCATTTTGTCTTTGAGTCGATCTTTCAGCGACGTCGCAGTCTCCTGTAACGAAGCCATCTCTTCCGCCATTCCGGGTGCGAGAGGGTAGCTGGCGCCAAGCGCCTGAGTCTGGCTCAACGCCGTGCCGATAATGACCTCAGCGCCCGCGTAGTCACCGCGATCGAGGCGCTTCATCGCCTCGTTTCGCGCGCGCGCGTTCATCAGAAACTGCACCGTCTTCATCACTTCTTCATTCATCTCACTGCGCTCGACCTCGGTGCGTGTCGCAAACTCGACGGTGTGCGCTTGCTTCAACACTTCCGCGTTCTTCGCATCCTGAGGTGTGAAGCCGAGTCGCAGATCGAGCAGACGCATCTGCGTCCCAACTTCTTCTGATCCGACTTTCAACTCGACCAGGATATCGAGCGGCGAACCAGCTTGCAGGTTTGGCAGGCGATAACGTCCGGTCTCCGTGAAATCGAAATCATTGAGCATGTCGACGATGCGAACGCCGTCGGCTGGGATCAATGAAAGCGAAACAGTGTGCGCAAATTGTGCGATGAGGCCTTCGAGCTCGACCTGGAAGATGCGTTGCATGTCGTCCGGCTCGACGACGTGCCATGCGTTGCCGCCGCCTGACTGTGCCATCGGCATTAACAGGTCTTCATTGAAGTCGGCGCCGATACCGATTGTAGATGTACTGACGCCGCGTTGATAAAGACCCATCGCCTGAGTCACGATCTCGTCCGTGTTTGTGATGCCGACGTTTGCGAGTCCGTCAGTTATCAACACGACGCGATTGATTCCCTGATCGAGCATTCGCTCGCTGACAGTCAAACCACCCCGCACCCACGCTTCGTGCAAAGCCGTCGAGCCGCGAGCAGTGACGCGCGCGATCAAGTCTTTCATCGACTGCTTATTCGTGACGGGCTCGCTGGGGAAGAGCACGTCTATATGATCGTCAAACGTGACGACACTGAGACGGTCCGTCGGCAGCATCTGGTCCACACAAAACATCGCCGCATCGCGTGCGCGGACCATCTTTTCGCCTTGCATCGAGCCGGAACGATCGAGAACGAGGCTGAGATTCAAATCAGGCCGGCCTTTCCAGTTGGGCCGGCTGCTCGGATCGAGACTGAGCGCCGGCGGCGTAATGCGAATCAGCACATCCACAGTCTGCTCGCGTCCCGCCTCCAGTTTCGGGTGGGTGGTGAAAAACTCTACCTTCGGGTATTCCATAACTTTATCTCCTTATCCGCGTAATCTGCGTAATCTGTGGATGGCCTTTTCGAGCAGACTCTTGGTTTTCCCGCTGCTCGCGGGTGGTGAGTAGTCTGAGCGAACGTGCAATTCCAACCCTGGTTCAATTTCAACTCTTTCCCACGAATGCGAATGGCCGGCTGCTTGCGGCGGTGGTAGTGGCACGGCCGTTGCCCTTAGAGGTTGACTCGGCGCTGAAGCCAGCAACGTCTCCAGATATTGTTTGGCATCAGTTTTTCTCCCCCCTGCGCCGCGCACGCCGAGCATTATCTCGAGCTCCTGTTCGCTCTTTCCCGCGACTAGCTCGCGGATCTTGCGAATCGGCAAGTGCTCGGCTTGCAACTTCTTCACGGTTAACAGCTGCAACAGGTTCAGGTAACCGAAGACCGAAGCAGTTCCCTGTCTTTCCTCGGGCGTTTGGATCAAACCTTCCGCCATGTAGTAACGAATCGTCCGCTCATCGGGAACACTCGTCACCGTGCCGCGTTCCTGTTCCAGTCCTAGCTCGGCCAGGATCTGCTCGCTTACGCGCGCAAACTCCGGCAATCCAACGTATTTCCGTCCCTTCTCTTTCAACACCGTCTGCGCCATGAGCGAGACTATACTCCTGACAGTATTTACTGTCAACAGTATATACAAGCGTATTTTGGAAAATGTTTGATGGGTGTAATCTCAGCCGCATGAGCGCGCGGATTTTCATACTCGCACCTAAAATTCAAGACGCACTCAGCGTGATTCAAACAGCAATGCATCGAAATTACACTGAGTGATTAACAGCTAAGATACATGACTTCCCTCTTTCGAGATTCCAAACCCGTCATCGGTGTGATTCATGTCGGGGCGTTGCCGGGGACGCCGCGCGGGGTGATGAGTGTTGCGGAGTTGGTGAGGCAGGCCACGGAGGAGGCGAGGGTTTACAAGGAGTGTGGGGTTGATGGAGTCATCATCGAGAACATGCACGACGTGCCGTATCTCAAGGGCGAGGTGGGGCCGGAGATTGTGGCAGCGATGGCAATTATCGGCAGTGAAGTGAAAACTGAGTGCGGGCTGCCGATGGGTGTGCAGATACTCGCCGGCGCGAATATCGAGGCGATGGCCGTAGCGCACACAGCCGCACTCGACTTCGTTCGCGCAGAAGGTTATGCCTACGCACACGTTGCCGATGAAGGGATCATCGAAGCGTCGGCGGCCAAGCTGCTCAGGTATCGGAAGATGATCGGCGCCGAGCGCGTGCAGGTCTGGACAGACGTGAAGAAGAAACACTCAGCACACGCGATCACCGCGGACGTGAGCCTCGGCCAAACTGCCGAAACGGTCGAGTTCATGGGCGCAGACTGTGTGATCGTCACCGGCAGCGTCACCGGCGAGGCGCCCAAAGTTGCTGACGTGCAGGAGGCGAAGAGTCATTGCCACTTGCCTGTGTTTCTCGGTTCGGGAATTAGCGAAAGGAATATCGAGCAGTTTTACGATGAGGCGGATGGGTTCATTATCGGTTCAGCGTTCAAGTTCGACGGCCTGTGGTCCAACACAGTCGATCCGAATCGCGTAACGCAGTTTGTAAACAGATTACGTAGATGAAGACGGATTTACTGATCGTTGGCGCGGGGCCGTTTGGACTCGCGCTGGCCGCGCAGGCACAGCACGAGCGAATCGAGCATCTGGTCGTCGGCAAGCCGATGGAGTTCTGGCGCGCGAACATGCCGAAAGGGATGTTTCTGCGTTCAGCGTGCGATTGGCATCTCGATCCGCAGAACGTGCATACGCTCGAGGCGTATCTGCAAACGCAAAACAAAAGGCCCGCCGACGTCGAACCGCTCTCACTCGAGTTTTACCTCACCTACGCCGAATGGTTTCAGCAGCAGCAGAACATTCAACCATACCAAGTCTATGTGCAACGCCTCGACAGCGACGATCATTTTGTTGCCCCAACGTTCGATGGCGAGGTCATCGATGCCCACCGCGTCGTGCTTGCGCCTGGCTTCAGACACTTCGCATACATTCCCGAAGATCTGAAACGCAAACTTCCGACCGGCCGCTATCAACACACCGCTGAGTTCGTTGACTTCAGCGCCGCAAGAGATAAACGTTACCTGATTATCGGCGGACGGCAGAGCGCGTTCGAGTGGGCGGCACTACTTCTCGAAGCAGGCGCAGCTATGGTGCATCTCTCTCACCGGCACGCGAGCCCGGCGTTTGCAGCCGCTGACTGGTCCTGGGTCAACCCGATGGTCGACAACATCATTGACGATCCGAACTGGTTCCGTGATTTGTCACAAACTGAAAAGGATGACGTGAATCATCGATTGTGGGCTGAAGGTCGACTCAAGATCGAGCCATGGCTGCAAGC
>Ga0070681_10007300_pt1 | contig 10787 bp, 5 predicted proteins | sample KBSC83BmetaG_FD_65650 | JGI IMG/M metagenome (GOLD analysis project Ga0070681, IMG submission 65650) | Corn rhizosphere microbial communities from Kellogg Biological Station, Michigan, USA - KBS C8-3B metaG | ecosystem: Host-associated > Plants > Roots > Rhizosphere | place: USA: Michigan...
GTCTCGACCTTGGCGCTGGCGTCCGCGTGCATGCGCATGACCCGCTTGTGCGGGGCCGCGTTCCGCTCGTAGCCGTCGTACGGGCCGACGACCTTGGCGAGCTCGGCGCTGGTCTTGTACGCGCTCGCGGTCATGAGGCTGGTGATCGCGGCGGCGATCGCGCGGCCGCCGTCGGAGTCGTACGCGTGGCCGGTCGCCATCAGCAGCGCGCCCAGGTTGGCGTAGCCGATGCCGAGCTGACGGTAGGCCTTGGTGGTGTCGCGGATCTTCTCCGTCGGGAACTCGCCGAACGTGATCGAGATGTCCATCGCGATGATGATCAGCTCGCACATCTTCGCGAACTGCGCCGCGTCGAAGGTCTCGTCGGCCTTCAGGAACTTGAGCAGGTTGAGGCTGGCGAGGTTGCAGCTCGAGTTGTCGAGCGACAGGTACTCGCTGCAGGGGTTGCTGGCGGTGATGCGGCCCGTCTCCGGGTTGGTGTGCCAGTTGTTGATCGTGTCGTCGTACTGGAGGCCGGGGTCCGCGCAATCCCAGGCCGCCTCGGCGATCTTGCGGAACAGCTGCTTGGCGGCGACCTTCTCGATCGTCTCGCCGGTGAGCCGTGCGTTGAGGCCGAACTCCTTGCCGTCCTCGACCGCGTTCATGAACTCGTCGCTGACGCGGACGGAGTTATTGGCGTTCTGGTACTGGACCGAGATGATGTCCGCGCCGCCAAGGTCCATGTCGAAGCCGGCGTCGCGCAGCGCCCGGATCTTGTTCTCTTCCTTGGCCTTGGTCTCAATGAAGTCCACGATGTCCGGGTGGTCCACGTCGAGGACGACCATCTTGGCCGCGCGGCGGGTGGCGCCGCCTGACTTGATCGTGCCGGCGGACGCGTCGGCGCCGCGCATGAAGCTCACCGGGCCGCTGGCGGTGCCGCCCGAGCTGAGCAGTTCCTTGCTCGAGCGGATCCGGCTGAGGTTGACGCCGGCCCCCGAGCCGCCGCGGAAGATCAGGCCCTCTTCCTTGTACCAGTCGAGAATCGACTCGATCGTGTCGTCCACAGCAAGGATGAAACAGTTGTGAACGCGCAGGTTTCCGGAGAGGTATTCGCCACTCTCGGTCTGGATGTCATAGACCTCCATGTCTCCGAGTTCCTCAATGCGGTCGATCTCCAGCCGCTTAGTTGCCCCTGCCGCCAGTCCTGGCTTCTCGAAGCTCCTTTCCAGCTTCTCTGCCTTGATCGGGTCAATGAATCCGATTTCGTCGGCGAACAGCCGCCTGTCGCCAGCAGACTGGATACGCAGCGTCCAGCAGCCATGCCGGTCAGCGCGCGCATCAGGTTTGAAGCCGACGCGGGCAAAGATCCCGAAGCGCAGGAGAAGTTGCTGCATCCCCTTGATTAGGTGTTCAGAGATCATGTCGACTTCCACGAGCGTGGACGACTCGCGAGACGATACGAACCCTTCGGCCTGGAAGATGCTCCGCAGGTACGCGGCCACTTCTGGAAGCGGGGCCGTGAAGAGGGCGTCCGGGACTCGCATCTCTGTGCCACGCTTGCGCAGGTCCCAGCGCTCCACGAAGTCATGTAGAAACTCGCCGTAGAGCCTGGTTCGCCTGCAGTCGAGGCGAGTGTCCTGGGTCTGCACGTGCCGTTCGTGGCGGTGTACTCCTGGGAAGACCGTGTCGAGTATCTCGGTGACCCACGCGAGTTCCGCGTCGGTCACGGTCATGGCCTCGATCGTGAGGGAGTGGTTCGTCCCTTCATACTGGCCGACGAAGCCATCTGACTGTAGCCATCCAGTGAGTGCCGCCTCGGCGATGCGATAGCCGCTGATCTCGCTTTCGCCATAGCTGTCTTGGCGGCGCCAGAGAAGGGCATCACCCGCCTTGAGGGTGCCCGCCGGAACGAAGCTACCGCTTCGGTCACCGGAGGATCGCCAGACGAGATGGTCCGAAGTCACATCGAGTGCGTAGCCGGCCTTGGTGTGCAACCTCAGGACAGGCTTCACACCGTTAGCCTTCGTCGCCAGGATCTTGGTGCTTCCATGGGCGTCGTACACCTTGGCACCAACGGCGTTGTCTGCAACCAGCTTGCCGATCGGGATAAGGCCGGCTGGCGTGCTAACGAGGGCGTCGTACGGCTGACAGGCACTGACCTGCTGCGACGCGGCGGTGCCGACGTTGAACCACACCGGAGAGTTGAAGCTGAAGATCTGGTGGATCAGCGCGTACTTGAGCTCGTGGTCGAAGATCTCGGCGTCCTCGTCGCTGGCGAAGTAGCCGTTGTCCTTGCCGGTCTTCGTGTAGACGTCGGTCACCCGGTCGACAAGCTGCCTGAGCGACCATTCGCGCTGCGGCGTGCCCACCGCGCCGCGGAAGTACTTGGTGGTGACGATGTTGCCCGCGTTGACCGACCAGAATTCGGGGAATTCCACCCCGTGCTGCTCGAAGTTGATCGAGCCGTCCCGCCAGTTGGTCATCACGACATCGCGGCGCTCCCAGGTGACCTGCTCATAGGGGTGCACGCCCGCCGTCGTGTTGATGCGGCGCATCTTCAGGCCCTTGCCGCGCCTGCCCTTGCGCGCCGCCGGTCCGCTCACCGTTTCCGTCATGACTCCCTTTTCCTTTTCCCCGTGGATCCGTGCCGGATCCGTTACTCAACACCGTCTTGGTAACGCTTTATGGTGGTTTATGACGCCCGTGGCGCTTCACAGTCACGCTGGCGGCAGCACTGAGACAACCGCCCAGCACCGTCTGCCGTCGGCCGCGCCTGCCCACTCTGTTCTTTGAGCCGTTCTTCGTGTCGCGCCGGCTTTCCCGGCACCGTCCCTGGCCTGACTGGACCCCGTCAGCCGTCGTGCGCGCGATGGACCTCGTTGTCCTTGTCGCGGTTGTCCTTGTCGCGGCCGTCCGTGTCGCCGGCGTCCGTCAGGCGCCGGCTGCGCAGCTCGGTGATCGCCTTCTCGAAGTCGTCGAGCGACTCGAAGCCCCGGTAGACGGACGCGAACCTGAGGTAGGCGACCTCGTCCAGGTCGCGGAGCGGCCCGAGGATGGCCAGCCCCACCTCGTGCGACGGCACCTCGGCGAGACCGCGTGCCCTGATCGTCTCCTCGACCCGCTGGGCGAGCATCGCGAGCTGGTCCTCGTCGACCGGCCTGCCCTGGCAGGCGCGCTGCACGCCCCGGATGATCTTGTCTCTGGTGAACGGCTCGGTCACTCCGCTGCGCTTGGCCACCATCAGGATGACCGACTCCTGCGTGGTGAACCGGCGTCCGCACTCGGGGCAGGAACGCCGCCTGCGGATCGCGGTGCCGTCCTCGGCTACCCGGCTGTCAATAACCCGGCTGTCCGGGTGACGGCAGAACGGACAGTACACGCGATCACCTCCAGGAGTGCCGTGTCGTACCCGTACCGTTGGGGGTTATCCACAACTTCTAGAAGAACCACACCGCTGTAACTACTAGATGTTGTGGTCCACGCTAGTCTACCGCCATATCCCTAGGCAAGCGAGACGACTATCGAAGCCAAAAAATCCTGGCCGGGGAGCGGGTCGCCGCGCTCGCGCCGGCGTGTCGCCTGGCCGCGGTTCAGCCGCGCGGCACCCACAGGACCGCGCCGGCCCGGACCTGGTCTCCGGTCATCGAGTTCAGCTGTTTGATCTGCTGAACGACCTGCCGGGTGTCGGCATCCGGGTCGTAGGCCTCGGCCAGGGACCACAGGCTCTGCCCGGGCAGCACCGTCACCTTGGACAGGTACCGGCCGGGGGACGCCGACCCGGAGCGCGTCGCCTGCGCCGCGGTCGCGAGTCCGACGGACAGCGCGCCGATAAGGAGCGCCGACACGCCGGCGACCGCCATGCGGCCGCGGCAGGTGAGGCGGGGATACGGAAGCGTCAGTGCCGTTCGAGTCGGTCTTCCACCCACCGCCACAGACCCGTGATTCATGGTCACTATAGGTCTCTTGGCTGCCATCGTCACCATGTCTACCTCCTTCATCAAACGCCTATTCGATGATACATACGTTCGATCGAGTTACAGTTCGATCGAACGCATCAGTGCCAACTTTGTACCGCGCGGCGCCGATAATCAAGCGACACGTCGAACAGATGTTTGGTGATATCGGAAAATGCGACTACGCTCGTATCCGTAAGCGACAAACCAAAGAATCGGAGGTTCATCCGATGGACGACACCGCAAGCCGCGGTACTCCCGAAATCGCGGACGCACCGCCCCGCCCCAAGGGCAGGCCCGGTCGCAAGCCCAAGGGCAGCGTTCCCGTGGTGATTCCCGAGACGCCGGACAAGCCAGACCCAGACCACGTTCTCACCTGGCGGCAGCGCAAGGTGCTACAGGTCATCAGGGATTCCGTGCAGAAGCGCGGTTACCCGCCGTCGATGCGCGAAATCGGCGAGGCGGTCGGCCTGACCAGCACGTCGAGCGTTTCCTACCAGCTTTCGACGCTGCAGCGGAAGGGCTACTTGCACCGTGACGTGGGCCGACCGCGCACGGTGGAAGTGCGGCTGCCCGGTCACCCCGCCGTGCGCCCCGAGCAGAACGCCAACGGCGGCGGCGCCGCCGAGACCACCGAGGCTTCCGCCGACGGCATGGACATCGCCTCGCAGGAGGCCACCTACGTGCCGCTCGTCGGCCGGATCGCCGCCGGTGTCCCGATCACCGCCGACCAGATGGTTGAGGACATCTTCCCGCTCCCCCGGCAGCTTGTCGGCGAGGGCAGCCTGTTCATGCTGAAGGTCGCCGGTGACTCGATGATCAACGCGGCCATCGCCGACGGGGACTGGGTGGTCATCCGCCAGCAGGAGAACGCGGAGAACGGCGAGATCGTCGCGGCCATGATCGAGGGCGAAGCCACCGTGAAGACCCTCAAGCAGAGCGACGGCCACGTGTGGCTCATGCCGCACAACCCGGCCTTCACGCCGATCCTCGGCGACGACTCCACCATCCTGGGCAAGGTGGTCGCGGTTCTCCGGAGGGTCTGACGCGCGCCGTGGATCCCCGGCTGTGAGCTTCGCTCGCGATGAGGCTGAGCAACCAGCCGGGGGCACGTCCGCGGCGGCTGATCATGGCCGCTGCCCTACGCATGTGGGGTACCTTGTATCCGTGCGTTACGTTCGGCTGCTCCTTACCTAGCCGCGTCGGCATCATCTGTCGTCGACGCGGCTGCCTCTCGCATGCGAGGGGCCTTTTTCGTTTCTAGGGCAGTGGCAGGAGACCCGGTACCGGCCGTCACACAACCCGGGGAGTCCCCACGCATGGATTCTGACCCAGGCGCTGACGACGCGCAGTTCCGCTACAGCGCCGCCCTAGCCGAACTGATCGAGACAAAGTGGCAGCAGATCTGGGCTGCCCACGGGACCTTCGAGGCGCCGAACCCAACCGGGGGCTTGTCGGACGGCTCGGTCATGGACCCGGCCCGCAAGTTCTTCGTCATGGACATGTTCCCCTACCCGTCTGGTGATGGTCTGCATGTCGGCCATCCACTCGGCTACATCGCCTCGGATGTGTACGCGCGGTACCTGCGTATGAAGGGGAAGATCGTCCTGCACCCGTTTGGGTTCGACGCATTCGGCCTGCCCGCGGAGCAATACGCCATCGAGACCGGCCAGCACCCTGCGCTGACAACGGCGCGGAACATCACGAACATGCGGCGTCAGTTGCGGCGCCTCGGCTTGAGCCATGATCCGCGCCGCGAGATCTCCACGGCTGACCCCCGGTACTACCGGTGGACACAGTGGATCTTCCTGAAGCTGTTCAACTCGTGGTACGACCCCGGCGCCGGGAAGGCTCGTCCGATCGACGCGCTCATCAAGGAATTCGAACTCGGTGTCCGGTCTACGACGTCCGCGGCAAATCCGGAAGGGCTGCCGTGGCAGGAACTCGACGACGTGACGAAGCGGCGCGTCGTCGACTCGTACCGCTTGGCCTTCCTCGAGGAAGCGCCTGTCAACTGGTCCCCCGGGCTGGGCACCGTCCTGGCTAATGAGGAGGTCACCGCCGACGGGCGATCCCAGGTCGGCAACTTCCCGGTCTACCGGCGGCGCATGCGACAGTGGGTGCTGCGCATCACGGCCTTCGCCGACCGACTGCTCGCGGACCTAGACGATCTCGACTGGACGGACTCGCTCAAGGCCATCCAGCGCAACTGGATCGGTCGCAGCGTCGGCGCGGACATCCGGTTCGAGGCGGACACCGGTGACCAGATCCAGGTGTTCACCACGCGCCCCGACACCCTGTTCGGGGCCACCTTCCTTGTCCTTGCACCGGAGCATCCGCTCGTCGGCGCGCTCACCGCCAATGAGTGGCCCGATGAGACGCCAGGCGAGTGGAAGAGCGCGGAACTGCTCGGCGCGTCGGCGGCCGAATCACCCTCGTCAGCTGTGTCGGCTTACATCGCGCACACCGCATCGGTCAGCGACAGGCAGCGGCAGAGCGAGGTACCGAAGACAGCCGTGTTCCTCGGCAGTTATGCGATCAATCCAGCGTCGGGTGCGCGGCTGCCGATCCTGATCTCGGACTATGTGCTTGCCAGCTACGGCACCGGTGCCATCATGGCAGTCCCCGCCCACGATCAACGGGACTACGAGCTTGCCACCGAAGTCAATCTCCCACTCGTACCCGTTGTCTGGCCTAGCGAACAGTGGCTAGCGGAACACCCTGGGGCCCGTGCGGAGGAGCCGGTCACTTGGGGAAGGGCCTATCACGCCGACGGTGTACTAGTTAACTCCGCCGTGGCCGGCATCTCGCTGGACGGCCTGGGCACGGAAGACGCGAAGGCCCGTATGGCTGACTGGCTGGAGTCGTCTGGCCGTGGCAGCCGCCGGGTCTCCTACAAGCTGCGGGACTGGTTGTTCTCCAGGCAGCGGTACTGGGGCGAGCCTTTCCCGATCGTGTACGACGAGACCGGGCTCCCGGTCGCGCTACCGGAATCCATGCTTCCCGTTGAGCTGCCGCCGATGACGGACTTCCGCCCGCATGCGGTGGGTGAGGATGAGGAACCCAAGACCCCGCTGTCCAGGGCGCCCGGTTTTGAGGTCGTGGAACTTGACCTGGGCGACGGACTGCGCACGTACCGCAGGGAAACCAACACGATGCCCCAGTGGGCGGGCTCCTGCTGGTACTACCTGCGCTATCTAGACCCTTCCAACGACCAAGAGTTCGTTGACCCGGTCATTGAGAGGTTCTGGATGGCCGGCGCTGACGAGCCGGGCCGGGTCGGCGGCGTCGACCTCTACATCGGCGGCGTTGAACACGCGGTCCTGCACCTGCTGTACGCGCGCTTCTGGCACAAGGTTCTCTTCGACCTCGGTTACGTCTCGACACCAGAGCCGTTCCAGCGCCTCTACAACCAGGGCTACATCCTGGCCGACGCGTTCACCAACGCCACAGGCCGGTACGTGCCGGCGGCCGAGGTCGTAGAGACAGCAGCGGGGCTGTTCTACCAGGGCGAGCCTGCGCAGCGGCATTACGGAAAGATGGGCAAGAGCCTGAAGAACTCCGTCTCGCCAGACGAGATCTACCAGGCGTACGGTGCGGACACGCTGCGCATGTACGAGATGGCCATGGGGCCGCTTGACGTGGACCGCCCATGGCAACCAGATGACATCGTCGGCGTGTACCGGTTCCTCCAGCGCCTATGGCGCAACATCGTGAACGAGGAAACCGGCCGGCTGAGGCCGGAAGCGAAGCCCCTGTCCGACACGGACCCGCTCTGCAAGCTCATGCACAAGACAATCAGCGAGGTCACCCAGTACTTCGATGAACTGCGGTTTAACATCGCAATCGCGCGGCTGATCGGACTCAGCAACGCGCTGTCCCAGTTCGTACAGCGTGAGGGCACGTGCCCGCGCGAGCCTGCCGAAGCCCTTGTCCTGATGACGTTCCCGCTCGCGTCTCATGTGGCAGCTGAGCTGTGGGAAAGGCTAGGTCACCAGAAGCGGATCGACGATGCTCCCTTCCCCGTGGCGGACCCGAGCATGCTGGAAGAAACCCATCTGGTCATCCCGGTGACGCTTGACGGCAAGCCGCGTGGAACAGTAGCCATCGCTCGCGAGGCGAGCGAAGCCGATGCGATGGCCGCTGCCCTGCAACTCGACAATGTAGCCAAGCTAATGGAGGGCAGGGAAGTCGCCCGGGTCGTCTTTGTCCCCGGAAAGATCCTGAACATCGTCGCCAGGTCCCGCCAGTAATCGGCTTACGGAGGCGGCGGGACCCCGCCGCCTCCGTAAGCTCGCGTTATGCGGCGACGATGTTTACCAGCTTCGGCGGACGGACGATCACGCGCTTGACCTCTTGGCCCCCCAAGGCCCGCGTTACGCCTGCGGCGGCTAGCGCCAGGTCACGCAGGTCGCCCTCGGTGATGTCCGGCGAGACTTCCAGCCGGTCGCGGACCTTCCCGTTCACCTGAACCACGCAGGTGACCGTCTCCTGAACCAGGAGAGCCGGGTCCGCGGCCGGCCAGGCCGCCCGCGACACCGACAGGATCCCCTCGGCGCCGGCCAGGCCGCCCAGGACCTCCCAGCTCTCCTCCGCGGTGTACGGGGCGAACAGCGACAGCATGACCGCCAGCGCCTCGGCGGCTTCCCGTACCGCCGGGTCGGCGGCGCCGGGGCCAGAGTCGATCGCCTTGCGGGTCGCGCTGACCAGCTCCATCAGCCGGGCCACGGCGACGTTCAGGTGGTAGTTCTCGACCTGGCGGGTGGCCTCTTCAATGACCCGGTGGGTGACGCGCCGCAGGCCGCGGTCGCCCTCGACGAACGCGCGGTTCGCCGGCCCGGCCGCGGCCACCTCGGCCGCGATCCGCCATACCCGGCCCAGGAACTTGACCATCGCTTCCGGGTTCACGTCGGCCCAGTCGATGTCGTCCTGCGGCGGAGACGCGAAGACCATCGTCAGCCGGATGGCGTCAACGCCGTACAGCCCGATCTGCTCGCCCAGGTTGACCCCGTTGCCCAGCGACTTGGACATCGCCTTGCCGCCGTTCAGTACCTGGCCCTGGTTGATCAGCCGGGTGAACGGCTCGCCGAACGACAGCAGCCCCATGTCCTGCATCACCTTGGTGAAGAACCGTGCGTACAGCAGGTGCAGGATGGCGTGCTCCACGCCGCCCACGTACAGGTCCACCGGCGCCCAGCGCTCGATGTCCTCCTTGCGGAACGGCCCGCCGTCATAGCGTGGCGAGCAGAACCGGAACTGGTACCACGACGAGTCGACGAAGGTGTCCATCGTGTCGGTGTCCCGCTTCGCGGGGCCGTCGCACTTCGGGCACTGCACGTTCACCCAGTCGGTGGCGGCCGCCAGCGGCGACACTCCCTTGGGGGCCAGGTCGGCGCCGCGCAGGTCGGGCAGCTCGACCGGCAGCTGGTCCTCGGGGACCGGCACCTCGCCGCACGACGGGCAGTGAATGATCGGGATCGGCGTGCCCCAGAAGCGCTGCCGGGACAGCAGCCAGTCGCGCAGCCGGTAGTTCACGGCCGCCTTGCCCAGGCCCTTGCCGCTCAGGATCTCGATGATCCGGTCGATCGCTTCCCGCTTCGACAGCCCGTCCAGCGGGCCGGAGTTCACCAGCACGCCGTCACCGGGAGTCGCGGCCCCGCTGGCGGCCGGGTCCGGCTGGTCCGTGGCGACGACGACCTGCACCGGCAGCCCGAACTTCCGCGCGAAGTCCAGGTCACGCTGGTCGTGCGCGGGGACCGCCATGATCGCCCCGGTGCCGTAGTCGGGCAGCACGTAGTCCGCCGCCCACATCGGGATCCGCTCGCCGTTCACCGGGTTGACCGCGTACACGCCCAGGAAGACGCCGGTCTTCTCCCGGTCGGTCGACTGCCGCTCGATGTCGGTCAGCTTGCGCACGTCCGCCAGGTACGCCTCGAACTCGGCCCGGTGCGCGTCGGTGCACAGCTCGGCGGCCAGCGCCGAGTCGGCCGCCACCACCATGAACGTCGCGCCGAACAGCGTGTCGGGGCGGGTCGTGTAGACGGTGACCGGTTCGTCGCGGCCCTCCACGACGAAGTCGACGTCGGCACCGGTGGACCGGCCGATCCAGTTGCGCTGCATGGTCAGCACCCGGTCGGGCCAGTTGCCCTCCAGCGCGGCGGCGTCCGCCAGCAGCCGGTCGGCGTACTCGGTGATCTTGAAGTACCACTGGGTCAGCATCCGGCGGACGACCTCGGTGCCGCACCGCTCGCACCGGCCGTTGATGACCTGCTCGTTGGCCAGCACGGTCTGGTCGTGCGGGCACCAGTTGACGTAGCCGCCCTTGCGGTAAGCCAGCCCGCGGTCGTAGAAGCGCAGAAACAGCCACTGGTTCCACCGGTAGTACTCGGGGTCGCAGGTGGCCAGCCGCCGCGACCAGTCGAACGACGTCGCGTAGCGGCGGAAGGACGCCGCCTGCGTGTCGATGTTCTTGTACGTCCAGTCCGCGGGGTGGGTGTTGTTCCTGATCGCCGCGTTCTCCGCGGGCAGCCCGAACGCGTCCCACCCGATCGGGTGCAGCACGTTCTTCCCGCGCAGGAACCAGTACCTGGCCATCGCGTCGCCGATCGCGTACGCCTCGGCGTGCCCCATGTGCAGGTCACCCGACGGGTACGGGAACATGTCGAGCAGGTAGAACCGCTCGCGCGGGTCGTCGGGGTCGTCGCTCGCGCGGAACGGGTCGCTGTCCGCCCAGCGGACCTGCCACTTGTCCTGGACTTCGCGCGGATCGTACGCCTTCGCCTCGTCGGCTCTCTCGGCCGCAGTCATCGTGTCCTCACCCTGAGATCGGTCCGGTTTGAGACTCCCTGAACGGGA
>Ga0070681_10007301_pt1 | contig 10786 bp, 10 predicted proteins | sample KBSC83BmetaG_FD_65650 | JGI IMG/M metagenome (GOLD analysis project Ga0070681, IMG submission 65650) | Corn rhizosphere microbial communities from Kellogg Biological Station, Michigan, USA - KBS C8-3B metaG | ecosystem: Host-associated > Plants > Roots > Rhizosphere | place: USA: Michigan...
GGCCACCATATAGGGCAGCTGGAACATCTCGCCGGGCTTGAAGCTGAAGCGGACCTTCAACGGCCCGCGCACCTCCGCCTTCTCGACATCGCCGAAGCGCAGGCGCCAGCTCGGATGGCCTTCGGTCATCAGCGTGTTGAAAGTCCAGACGACATCCTCGGCGGTGATCGGCGTGCCGTCGTGAAAGCGCGCCCGCGGATCGATGTCGAACTCGGCCCAGCTGCGATCCTCGGGAACCGTGATGCTCTTCGCGATCAGCGCGTAGGCGGTCGCGGGCTCGTCCTGCGATCCCACCATCAGCGTGTCGATCGTCACGCCGGGTTCGATATTGTCGGCCGGCGCCACCATGTCCGCCGGCACGCCCTTGAGGATGAAGGGGTTGAGCGAATCGAAGGTGCCGGGCTCGGAAAGCACGATGGCGCCGCCCTTCGGCGCATCGGGGCGGAAATAGTCGAAATGGGTGAAGTCGGCCGCATATTTCGGGCTGCCGCGCACGGCGAAGGCAGGCGCCGGCGATGGCTCGGCGGCCCGCGCGGCGAGGCAGACGGAGGCGGCGATGAGCAGGGCGGCGAGCGGCGCCAGCCGCGCTCTTCTCCAACGGTAGCCTCCCGCCATGCCCAATGCCCTCTGCTCGGCCGGCCCGCCCGCGGTGCCGGGGACTTCGCTGGCCGGGCCTGGCCACCCGCCGCCGCCATACCTGCCCCGCAAATTATGGCGAGCGCAAGATGCTGCCCGGCGATTGACGGCCCGGCCGTCGGCCCCTAACAGGAAGTCCCAACGATCCGAGGGGAGCCGAATTGCCCGCCTATCGCCGCGCCCTCACCATCGCCGGCTCCGACAGCGGCGGCGGCGCCGGGATCCAGGCCGATCTCAAGAGCTTCGCGGCGCTCGGCTGCTTCGGCCTGTCGGCCATCACGGCCGTGACCGCGCAGAACACGCGCGGCGTTCAGTCCGTCCAGGCGCTGCCCGCCTCCCTGGTCGCGGCCCAGATCGATTCGGTGGCGAGCGATATCGGCGTCGATGCGGTGAAGATCGGCATGCTCGCCAATGCCGAGATCGTCGCCACGGTCGCCGAGCGCATTCGCCGCCACGGCCTGACACCGCTGGTGCTGGATCCGGTGATGATCGCGACGGGCGGCGCGCGGCTGCTCGATGCGGCAGGCATCGAGGCCCTGACCGAGCTCATGAAGCTGGCGGCGCTGGTCACCCCCAACCTGCCGGAGGCGGAAGCGCTGCTCGGGCGCAAGCTGACCGATCGCGCCGAGATCGAGCGGGGTGCGCGGGACCTGCTCGGCAGCGGCGCCGGCGCGGTGCTGATCAAGGGCGGCCACGGCCAGGGCGCGCTCGCCGAGGATTGCCTGGTGCGGCCGGGCGGCGCGATCGAATGGCTCGGCGCGGCGCGCATCGAGACCGGCAACAGCCACGGCACGGGCTGCACCCTGTCGGCGGCGATCGCGGCGGGGTTGGCGCAAGGCAAGGATCTGGCGAGCGCCGTGCATGCCGGCAAGGACTATGTGACGGCGGCGCTCGCCGCGGGCGCCGGCTACCGGCTCGGCAGCGGCTCCGGACCGCTGCACCACTTCTTCGCTTTCTGGCGCTAGCGCAGCATCCGATCAATTGCCTCGCACGAAAAGGAAAAGGGCCGCTCGAGGCGGCCCTTGATACGCGGTCTTGTGAGCCGGCCGTCAGGCGTGCTTGCCGCCATTCAGCTCGGCGAGGCCGGCCTCGGTCTGCTGACGCAGGATCTCGAACGCGTCGGTGGCGGTGGATTGCACGATCGAGGCGAGCTCTTGGGTGTCTTCCATCGCCTTCTTGGTCTGGCTCTGGGCGAAGGAGAGCTGCTTCTGCAGCCCGCTCTGGACGTCGCCCGTGCTCAAGACTTCCTTGGCGGCCGAAATCTGGTTGTTGATATGGAGCTGGACGATCTCGTTCTGGCGCTTGAGGAAGGCCTGCGCCCCGGCGGCAAGACGCGCCCCGACGGCATTGAAGGCGTCGAGGTTGCGCTGCTGCATCGCCGCGAGTGCCCCGACGTCGAACTTCGTCGTGAACATGTCGGCAAAGGCTTTGGGCTCGTACATGGGCTTACCCCCTTGGTGTGATGCTGCACCGCATCGCAGGCGGGCGATGGGGGCCTGTCTAGCCGATATCGCGCGGCATCACAAGGCGCCCTCTTGCACTGCACAAATCTGGTGTCCGAAAGGGGCTGCGGCCGCTACCCATGGGGCAGCAGCCGCACCGGTCTCGCTTAGGCGGCCTGGGCGATGGCCGTCAGCTCGGCGACGCCCTCTTCGGTCCGCTTGCGCAGGATCTCGAACGCGTCCTGCGCCGCCGTGGTGGCGATGCTGGTCAGCTCCTGCGCGTCGGTCAGCGCCTTGGAGGTCTGCTCGCGCACGAAATCGCTCTGCTTCTGCACGTCCAGCGGCAGCTTGGCGCCGGTCAGGACCTCCTTGACCATCGCGGCCTGGGCCTCGAACAGCTCGGTCTGGCGCTTGATCAGCACCTCGACGCCGCTGACGAAACGCTGGCCGGCGGCGGCGAAGGCCTCGAAATTGCGCTGCTGCACGGTGGCCAGCGCGCCAAGGTCGAATTTGGGCGTGAAAAACTTCTCGAACGGTGTGTAAGCGGCGGTCATGGCAAGAGCCCCGTCGGTTGCGCTGCACTGCAGCAAGTTGGAACTCCTGCCTATCTAAGGGGCGGCTATCGGGAGATCAAGAATTTTTTTGTGCGCTGCACAATAAAGAGGGTCCACCGGCGGCCGCCGGCCAAGCTCAAGCCAGGACGGCCAGGGCCTGGGCGTGCAGGGCAGGGTCGGCGGCCATGATCACCCTGCCGTCCGAGGCAAGGGTGAGCGGCGCCCCCCGCCAATCGCTGGCGACGCCGCCCGCCGCCGCGATCAGGGCGGCCGGGGCGCAATAATCGTAGGGCTTGAGCTGGGCCTCGACGACGAGGTCGGTCCAGCCGGCGGCGAGCAGCGCGTAATTATGGCAGTCGCCGCCGAAGATCGGATGCTTCACCCGCTTCGCCAGCGCCGCGAAGCGCGTCTCGTCGGCGCCGGTGAACATGGCGGGCGAGGTCGCGTGCAGATGCGCGGCGGCAAGCCTGCCGCAGGCGCGGGTGCGGATCGGCGTGCCGTTGAACAGCGCCGACCCGCCCGCATATCCGACGAAGCGCTCGCCGAGAGCCGGCATGTCGATGACGCCGAGCACCGGCCTGCCCTCGTCGGCCAGCGCAATGAGCGTGCCGAACAGCGGCTTGCCGGTGATGAAGCTCTTGGTGCCGTCGATCGGGTCGAGCACCCAGACGAGCGCCGCATCGGCGCGCTCGGGCCCGTACTCCTCGCCGAGAATGCCATGCTCGGGAAAGCGCTCGGAAATCGCGCGCCGCATCGCCGCCTCGGCCTCGCGATCGGCGATGGTGACGGGCGACAGATCGGCCTTGTCCTCGATCGCGATCGCCTGGCGGAAATGCCGCATCACCAGCGGCCGCGCGAGCTCGGCGAGATGCTCGGCGAAGCCGCGATAAGCGCCGGCGTCGCGCCGGCGCTCGGTCACGGCAGCGGCTGCGGGCTGTCGCTCAGGGTGCGCAGATAGGCGATGACATCGGCGCGGTCCTGCGGCTTGGGCAGGCCGGCAAAAGTCATCTTGGTGCCCTTGATCGTCTGCTGCGGATGGACGAGGAACTCATTGAGGTGCTCGTAGTCCCACTTCTGGTCCTTCAAGGCCGACATGGCAGGCGAGTAAGAGTAGCCCTGCTCGTGCGCATGCGGGCCGCCGACGACATTGTACAGATTGGGGCCGACGCCGGGCGGCTGGCCTTTCTGGAAGGTGTGGCAGGCGCTGCACACCTTGGCGAGCGTTTCACCATGCTGCGCATTGGCGCTGGCGAGCAGCGGTCCGACCGGCGGCAGCTGCTCGGCGGGCTTGGGCGCGCCGCCCGCGGTGGAGGCCTCGACTCCTTGCACGATATAGGCCTTCTTCGCGAGCTCGGGTGGCCTCACCAGGATGTTGCCGGCCATGCCGACAACCATGGCGATAATGCCGGCCGACAGCACCGCGGCGGCGACCTTGTTCATTTCGAAGCTATCCATGACCCCTCGTCCCACTCCGGACATGGCGGTGCGGCGGGTTCCTCCCGCCTGTCCGCGCCCCCGCGACCCTAGCCAAACCGGCCGTGATCTGCAATGACGCGGCGGCGAAAAGCGTTGTGCCGGCTCGCCTTTGGTCGATATAAGCGGCCTCGGGCCGGCGCGAAAACCGCGTCGGCCGAGCGTTAGCGGCATAGTGCCGCGGCGATGCAAGCCACCAGGGTTTTCGGGCAGGAGCATTGGCATCAGGGTCGCGCCATGAACCCGCTGATCGTCATACCCTCGCGCTTGGGGGCGACGCGGCTGCCCGGCAAGCCGCTGGCCGCCATCGCCGGCGAGCCGATGATCGTGCATGTCTGGCGCCGGGCGGTGGCCTCGGCGGCGGGACCGGTGCTGGTCGCCTGCGCCGATGCTGAGATCGCGGCGGCCGTCAGGCTGGTGAGCGGCACGGTGGTGATGACCGATCCGGCTTTGCCGACCGGCTCCGACCGCGTGTCGGAAGCGGTCGAGCTGGTCGATCCGGACGGTGATTTCGACGTGGTGGTCAATCTGCAAGGCGACATGCCGACCCTCGATCCGGCGCTGGTGCGCACCGTGCTGAAGCCGCTCGAGGATGCACGGGTCGACATCGCGACATTGGCGGTCGAGATCGCCGATGCGCGCGAGATAGAGGATCCCAACGTGGTCAAGATCGCCCTCGAGCTCGACGGCAAGCGCGGCATCGGCCGCGCGCTTTATTTCAGCCGGGCCGCCATTCCATCGGGAAGCGGCGCGCGCTATCACCATCTCGGCATCTATGCCTATCGCCGGGCTGCCCTGCAGCGCTTCGTGCGTCTCGCACAATCGGCGCTCGAGCGCAGCGAGAAGCTCGAGCAGCTTCGCGCGCTGGCGCATGGCATGCGCATCGATGCGGCCATCGTCGAGACCATCCCGCTCGGCGTCGACACGCCGGCCGATCTCGAGCGGGCGCGGGCGCTGATCGGGGCGCGGCACTGATGTCCGACACGTCCTCGATCCGCCTCATCGCCTTCCAGGGCGAACCCGGCGCCTATTCCGATCTCGCCTGCCGGGCCGTCTTCCCGGACGCAGCGACGATGCCCAGCACGACCTTCGAGGACGCCTTCGCCGCCGTCACCGAGGGCCGTGCCGACCGCGCCATGATTCCGATCGAGAACTCGGTCGCCGGGCGTGTCGCCGATGTGCACCATCTGATGCCGCTGTCCGGCCTCCACATCGTCGGCGAGCATTTCCAGCGCGTGAACCATCAGCTGCTGGCGCCGAAGGGTGCCACGCTGAAAGGGCTGAAGCGCGTCTACAGCCACATCCATGCGCTGCATCAATGCCGCAATCTCATCCGCGAGCTCGGCCTCGAGCCCGTCGTGCATGCCGACACGGCGGGTGCCGCCGCCGAGGTCGCGGCGCGTGGCGACAAGCAGGAGGCGGCGCTCGCCTCCAGCCTCGCCGCCGAGATCTACGGACTCCAGGTGCTCAGGGAAAGCGCCGAGGACGCCGCGCACAACACGACACGGATGCTCATCCTGTCGCGCGTCGCCGAGGTACCCGATCCCGGCGACGGGATTTGCATAACCAGCATGGTGTTCCGCGTGCGCAACGTGCCGGCGGCGCTCTACAAGGCGATGGGCGGCTTTGCCACCAATGGCGTAAACCTCACCAAGCTCGAGAGCTACATGGTCGCCGGCAAGTTCGTCGCGGCGCAATTCTATGCCGATGCCGAAGGCCATCCCGACGAGCGGCCGATGCGCCTGGCGCTCGAGGAGCTGCGTTTCTTCACACGCGAGATGAAAATTCTCGGCGTCTATCCGGCGAGCTCCTTCCGCACCGGCCAGGTCGCCGACAGCGACTGACGCGGCGGCCTGCCCCGCAGCTCAATTTTGTCACGGGGTGAGACGGCATCCCGCATTCTCGAAAAACGTCTTTAAAGCATCCTCGCGGTTCTGAGGATGCCGGCGGCGGCCGGAGGCGGCGTCCCCCTCGCATGCGCTCAGCGTCCGACCGCCGCCGGGCTCCGATCCCGTCGGGGCTCGTCGAGTCCAACATCAGGGTGACGGCGATGATGTCCAGGAAATCGGCCTCGCTCGCGGCGCTCGTCGCCGCCTTGCTGCTCGCGGCTCCGCTGCTTCCCGGAAGCATGCTGGCGCCTGCCGCCTTCGCCAAGGGTGGCGGCGGAGGCGGAGGCGGCGGCGGCGGCGGCGGCGGCGGTGATGGCGGCGGCGGTGGCCATGACGGTCACGATTCCGCCGGCCACGATTCCGGCCATGACAATGCCAGCCATGATTCGCGCGACAGCAGCGGACGTGGCGACACGGCCGCAACCGACAGCAGCGGGCGCGGCGATCGCGATACCGACGCCGGCCGCAAGGATCGCGACACGATCGCCGATCGGGTTTCGCGCGCCGACGCGATCGCCAATGGCCGCGCCGAGGAGGCGCAGGAGAGGGCGCGCGAGCGGGCCCGCGAAGCCGCGCGGGAAGCGGCGCGCGACACCATCGCCGATCGGGTCGCCCGGGCCGATGCCTTCGCGCGCGATCTGCGCGATCTCAACGCCAAGCGCGCCGCTTCTGCCAGCGCGCTCGGCAGCCTGAATGCGGCGCACGCCTCGCCGATGGCGCGCGCCAAGGCCGCACCCAACTCGCGCGTCGGCACCATCGCGGCCTACGAGGCGGCGATTCGGCGGGCCCAGACCATCCCGGATCCGGTGGCGCGCCAGGCGGCGATCGATCGGGCGCGCGCGCAGCTCACCTCGAACAAGCCCGTCACGCCGCAAGCGATCGAGCGCGTCGATACGCTGCTGGGCGTAGACGCGAACTGATTGCACCGAGACTCGAGCGCCTGCCGGCCGCACCGGTTCCGGCGGCCGGCAGGCTTTTTTATTCCTGGATCGTGATGCGCATGCCGATGGCCAGCCCGAGCTGCCGCGCGGCATGGCCGCGATTGACTGCGATCTCGACCAGCCCGTTCGAGTTCACGTACCAGAAGCTCTTGCCCTCGGCGACTTCGGAGAAGACCGAGGCATGCATGACGCGCGCCCCCGCCACACCGAGAATGGCGTGCGGCGACACGGCGCCGGAGCGCAGGCCGGTCATGGCGTTGCCGTAATGGTCGATATAGACGAGCTCGGCGAGATCGTCGGGCCAGTCGGCGCCGGGCATTTCGAGATCGCCGCCGGGCTGGAGGAAGGGCCGGATGTTGCCGAGCGCGATCTGCGCCGCCACCGGGGCGAAGAGATCGCGGCCGTGGAAGCTCGCGGACAGCCGGTCGGGGAGCCAGGAGATGCGGTGCAGCTCGGCTTCGGCGGCGCGACGCATCACGAGCTCGAACAGCCCGTTGCCCGGCCCGACATACCAGCGGCCATCGGCGTGCAGGGCCACGGGCGGCCGCGCGCCGCCGACGCCCGGATCGACGATCGCGAGAAAGACGGTGCCGGGTCCGAAGCGGTCGTCATAGGCGGCGAGCAGATAGGCGGCACGGAACGGATCGGCGGCCGGCGCATCGGCAAACAGATCGATCACCGGCACCGCCGGCGCGGCGGTCGCAAGGGCGGCCTTGACCTGGCCGACATAGGGACCGGCCGGCCCGAAATCGGTGAACAGAACGATCATGGCGTGTCCGGCTTCAGCGCTTTTCAGCGCTCTCCCAGGCCAATCGCTTGCGATAGATGGTGGAGGCGCTGATGTCGAGCAGCGCGGCGGCTTTCGGGACATTGCCGTCGCACATCGCGATCGCCTTCTCGATCGCCTCCTTCTCGACCTGCCATAGCGGCCTGACCGGCGGCGGCGGTTCGGCATGGCCGTTGTCGGATGCGCGGCGGCCGTGAAGCCGCTGAAAAGCCGGTGTCTCGCCCTCGCCGAGCGGCCCGAGCGGCTCCGGCAGCATCGCCTCGGTCACTTCGGCGCCGTCATGCAGCACCACGATGTTGCGGATCAGATTCTGCAGCTGCCGCACATTGCCGGGCCAGGAATAGCCGCGGATCGCGGCTTCCGCCACCGGCGAGAATCGCTCGAACCGCTTGCCCTCCTCGACGGCATAGAGGGTGAGGAACTGGCGCGCGATCAGCAGAACGTCGTCTTCGCGATCGCGCAGCGGCGGCAACGCGCAGGGGATGACGTGCAGCCGGTAGAACAGATCCTCGCGGAAGCGCCCCGACTGCACCTCCGCCCAGGGATCGCGATTGGTGGCGCAGACATAACGGACATCGACCGATTCGGTCTTGCCGCTGCCGATGCGCTGGAAGGTGCCGGTCTGCAGGAAGCGCAGCAGCTTGGTCTGCAGCCCGAGATCCATCTCGCAGATCTCATCGAGGAAGAGCGTTCCGCCATGCGCGCGCGTCGCCGCGCCGTCGCGATCGCTGACGGCGCCGGTGAAGGCGCCCTTCACATGCCCGAAGATCTCGCTTTCCATCAGCTCCTTCGGAATGGCGCCGCAATTGATGGCGATGAACGGCCCCTCTCTGCGCGGGCTCAAGGCGTGAATGGCCTCGGCGCAGAGCTCCTTGCCGGTGCCGCTCTCGCCGGTGATGAAGACGGTGGCGCGGCTCTTGGCGGCGCTCTCGATGATGCGATAGACGGCGAGCATCGGCAGCGACCCGCCGATGAAGTCGCAGAAGCGGTCGCCGGCATAATCCTCGGCGAGGCTCGAGACGATGGCCGACAGCTTCTGTCGTTCCAAGGCATTGCGCAGGGTGACGAGCAGCCGGTCGGCGGTGAAGGGCTTGACGATGAAGTCATAGGCGCCGCAGCGCATGGCCTCGACGGCATTGCCGACCGAGCCGTGCGCCGTGATCACCACCATGGCCGTCGGCAGGGCGCGTGCCGCGAGCTGGCGCAATATGTCGAGCCCGTTCATGTCCGGCAGCTGCAGGTCGAGCAGCATGACGTCCGGGATCGTCTCGCCCAGGATGTCGAGGGCGCGCCGGCCGGTTTCGGCGATGAGGACGGTGTAGGGCTCGCCCCTGAGATATTCGGCATAGAGCCGGGCGAGCGAAGGCGTGTCCTCCACGATCAGAACGAGCCGCTTGGTCATGGACCTTCAGTCTCGAGGAATGTCAGGCCTCGCGCAGCAGCGGGGCCGCCTTCTGGCCGAGCGCATGCCAGGTCCCGGCCAAGCCGAAGAGTATCGTAATCACGGTGCATGAACAGAGGGTAAGCGCAACCGTAGGCGGATCGAAGCTCCATTCGGCATGCATGAGGCGGGTGACCAGCAGCCAGGCCGCGAGCGTGCCCAGGAGGCTGGCGACCAGCGCGGTAGCCAGGCCGAGCAGGCCGTATTCGATGATGAAGGCGCCGACCAGATCGCGCCGCGTGGCGCCCAGGACCTTGAGGATGACGGCGTCGTGGATCCGGCGGTGCTGCCCCGCGACCATGGCGCCGGCCAGCACGAGCGTGCCCGAAACGAGCGTCAGCAAAGCGGTGATGCGGGCGGCGGCGCCGATCGACGCGAGCATGGAGCTGACCAGGTCGATCGCCTCCTTGACGCTGACGGCCGAGACGTTGCTGAAGCGGTCGGTCACGGCGCGCAGCAGACCCGCCTCGGCGGCCGGCGTGGCGCGTGCCGTCGCAATGAAGTCGTGCGGCGCCGCTTCGAGCGCGCCTGGGGCGAAGATGATCGCGAAATTGATGTTGAGCGCCGCCCAGTCGATGTCGCGCAGATTGGCGATGCGGGCCGTGATCTCGCGCCCGAGCACGTTGAGGGTGATCGTGTCGCCGACGCCGAGCCCGAGCTCTCCGGCGGCCCGCGCATCGAAGGAGATTTCGGGCGGGCCGCTGTAATCCGCCGGCCACCATTCGCCGGCGACGAGGTGCGTGTCGGGCGGCGGCGTTGCGGCATAGGTCAGGCCGCGATCGCTGTCGAGCACCCAGGAGCTGCCGGGCCGCGGCGCCGAGCGCGTCTCGCCGGCGCGGCCGATCGCCGTGATCCGGCCGCGCAAGGACGGCACCCGTCGCTCGTCGCTGACCCCCGGGCTGGATGCCAGAATGCGGTCGAACGCCTCGACCTGGTCCGGCTGGATGTCGATGAAGAAGAAGGTCGGGGCAGCGCGCGGCAGGCGTTGTGCCACCTCGCGCACGAGATTGGCCTGGATCAGGGCGACGGTCACCAGCACCGTCAGGCCGAGACCGAGCGACAGCACGACGCTGACCGTCGGCGCCCCGGGGCGGCGCAGATTGCCGAGCGCCAGGCGCAACCGCGGCGACGCCACATCGCGCCCGAGCCCGGCGAGACGCACGAGCCCCGCCCCCGCCAGGCGGAAGGCAATGAAGCAAGCGAGCGCCGCCAGCACGAACCAGAAGGCGAGCGCATGGTTGGGTGCCGTCGCCACGGCAAGCGCGGCGAGCAGCAGCACCGCGACGGCGATGGCGAGCAGGATGCCGATGCCCGGCCGCGCCGCCGCCGGCGAGATCGCATCCCGGAACAGGCTGGCCGCCCGCACGGCGCGTGCCCGCCCGAGCGGCCAGAGCGAGAAGGCGAGCGCCGTCAGCAGGCCGAACAGAAAGGCAATGGCGAGCGGCGCCGGATAGATGCCGAGCGCGATCGGCAGCGGCAACAGGCTGCCGAACCCGGCCTTGGCACCCCAGGGGGCGAGCGCGCCGACGGCGATGCCGATCACGATGCCGCCGGCCGCCAGCACCAGCACCAGCGCGAGATAGGTGACAAAGATGACCCGCGCCGGCGCACCCAGGCACTTCA
>Ga0070681_10007303_pt1 | contig 10785 bp, 10 predicted proteins | sample KBSC83BmetaG_FD_65650 | JGI IMG/M metagenome (GOLD analysis project Ga0070681, IMG submission 65650) | Corn rhizosphere microbial communities from Kellogg Biological Station, Michigan, USA - KBS C8-3B metaG | ecosystem: Host-associated > Plants > Roots > Rhizosphere | place: USA: Michigan...
CAAATAGTTGAGGTTGTATTGCTGGATAAACGTCTTCGAGTCATTGGTCGCGTCCCAGGCAGCAATGCCGAGGACGACGACATTCGATGGTGCATCGTTGGCTTCGTAGCTGGAAAGCAATGGCGCCTCGGTTTGGCACGGTTGGCACCACGACGCCCAAAAGTTCAGAATGACCGTCTTGCCGCGAAAATCCTTGAGCGAGATCTTCTTACCGGTGCTGAAGTCGGTTACCGTGAAATCCGGTGCCGTGCGGTTCGTGAACGGAATGAAGACACCGGGGGCGTTGATCCGCCCGTTTTGCGCCACGTCCGCCGACTTCGGACCGAGTAGCGTCCAGGCAAGCAGAGCGAGCAAGCCAATCACGAGCGCGATGGCGATGCCCGGAATAATGCGTCCGCGAACGGAAGGGATACCTGTTACTTGCACACCTCAACCTCGTTGATGGCCGGATCGAACGGGGGAGCCTTCTGGTTCCACCGACAGATAGTATGGATCAGTGGGCAGCGTTGTCAAAGGAATTTTCCGCGCGCAAACGGGCACAACCCCTGACAAACCGGGCGTCAGACCGCTTCGAGATACGAGACCTGCGCGCCGAGCGCCGCGAGTTTGCCCACGATATCCTCGTAGCCGCGTCGCAGGTGCTGAATCTCACCGATGTGCGTTTCGCCGTCGGCCACCAAACCGGCCAGCACCAAACAGGCGCCGCTCCGGATGTCAAGCGCCTGAACCTCCGCGCCGTGCAAGCGAGTCGGGCCAGTGATGATCGCCTGCTGCCGGTCGATCAAAGCGATGTCGGCGCCCATGCGCCGCAACTCCTCGCTATAGCGCAGTCGATCATTGAAAACGCGCTCATAGACACGACTGCTGCCGTCTGCTTGCGTCATCAAGACTGCGAACGCGGCTTGAAGATCAGTCGGAAAGCCCGGGAACGGCAAGGCTTGAATCTCCGTTGCGGTCAAAATGCCGCGCCCACGCACCATCATCGAATCGGCACTCCACCAAACCTCGGCGCCCGCCTCACGCAACTTCGAAGTGAGCGGCAGCATGTCCTTTTCCGAAACGTGCTCCAGAATCACCTCACCGTCGGTGATCGCCGCACCGATGGCAATCGTTCCCGCCTCGATCCGATCCGGCAGGATGGCGACACGGTAGCCACGTAGCCGGTCAACGCCATCGATCCGAATGTGCGGAGTGCCGACGCCCTTGATGCGCGCCCCCATGTCCTCCAACAATGAGCCGATAAAGGCGATTTCCGGCTCGGAGGCCGCATTCACGATCGTTGTCGTGCCACGGGCCAGCGTCGCCGCCATAAGCAAATTTTCGGTGCCGGTATGGCTTGGATAGTCCATATAGAGTTCGGAGCCGTAGAGACGGTTGGCGGTCATGCGGTAGCCGTTGTCGTCCTGCTCGATGCTCGCGCCCATCTGCCGAAAGCCGCGCAGATCGACGTCGACCGGCCTGGTGCCAAGCTTGCAGCCACCCGGTGCCGAAGATCCCGCCTGCCCAAAACGCGAGAGCAGTGGCCCACTCACGAGAAACGACGCGCGCATCTTCTCGACCAGCTGTGCCGGCGCGTCAAATTCCGCGACGTCCCGCGCGCAGATGCGAATCCGATGATTCGCCTGATCGAAGTCGACATCGGCGCCGAGCCCGCGCAGCAACTCAACCATCACCAGCACATCTTCGAGAACCGGAACGTTCTCGAGCAGACATTCTTCTTCAGTCAGCAGCGCTGCCGCCATCGCCGGCAACGCTGCGTTCTTGGCACCGTCGATACCGACTCGCCCCACGAGCCGAGCGCCGCCTTGCAGAACGATCGTCTTGGCATCAACAGCGACCTGCATCCCCGTGCTCCTCTAACCATCCGTACCCACACCATTCCGGTCCCATCGCGCCGCACTCGTTACGATCTGCGCAACGTCATCCGTACATTCGTACGTACAGGGGAAACTTCGATCCTCCCGTACGGTTACGAATGATGTCGCGCTGACCGCAACCGCTGACGTGTAGGTGTGACAGGCCGTCCCCGCGCCTGCTCACGCCACTCCAAGCATAAACGAAAACGGAAGATGGCGTGGGCCATCTTCCGTTCAAACATGCGAATTGATTGACTGACCGGCAGGTTGCCTTTACGGACGATCGGTGCCTGGTCGACCGGATGTCGCGCGGCCGTGGGTTCGCTGACCAACACGGAGACGCGCCAGCGAGCGACGCAGCGCGATTTCGGCGCGCAGCAGATCAATCTCCGACGTGCGGTTCGCGACGCGCGCCTCGGCACGATCACGCGCGGCCTGGGCACGCGCTAGATCGATCTCCTCGGAACGCTCAGCCGTATCCGCCAGCACCCGTACTGTGTCATGTGCGATTTCGATGAAGCCACCAGCCACGAAGAGCGATTCCTCCTGGCCCGCCTTCTTCACGCGCATCTCGCCAAGCGCCAGCGTCGAAATGAGCGGCGCGTGCCGAGGTAGAATCCCGAGCGTGCCGTCCGCGCCGGGCGCGATCACCATGTCGACATCGTCCTCTTGGAAGACGATCCGTTCTCCTGTCACAACCTCGACATTCAGCTTCGCCATGCTTCTCCCTCAGTCGCCCGTCGCCGTTAGTTGGATCGTTCTAGACCGTCGCGGCCATCTTCTGGGCGTTCTCAACGGCTTCGTCGATACTGCCGACCATGTAGAACGCCTGCTCCGGCAGCGAGTCGTGCTTGCCGTCGAGGATCTCGCGGAAGCCGCGCACCGTCTCGGCACGATCAACGTACCGGCCCGGTGAGCCGGTGAATGCCTCGGCGACGAAGAACGGCTGCGTCAGGAAGCGCTGGATCTTGCGCGCACGCGACACAGTCAGCTTGTCGTCGTCGCTCAACTCCTCAATACCGAGGATGTTGATGATGTCCTGCAGGTCACGATAGCGCTGAAGGATGCGCTGCACCTCACGAGCGACGTTGTAGTGCTCTTCGCCCACGATCTGCGGGTCGAGAATGCGCGACGTCGAAGCGAGCGGGTCGACGGCCGGGTAGAGGCCCTGGTCGGCGATGGAACGCTCCAGTGAAATCGTGGCGTCGAGGTGAGCGAAAGTCGTGGCCGGAGCCGGGTCGGTGTAGTCGTCAGCCGGCACGTAGACCGCCTGCACCGAGGTGATCGAACCCTTTTGCGTCGAGGTAATCCGCTCCTGCAGCTGGCCCATGTCGGAACCGAGGGTCGGCTGGTAGCCGACGGCACTCGGCATACGTCCGAGGAGCGCCGACACTTCCGAACCGGCTTGCACGAAGCGGAAGATGTTGTCGATGAAGAGGAGCACATCGCGGCCCTCATCGCGGAAGTACTCGGCCATGGTGAGACCGGTAAGGCCGACGCGCAGGCGTGCTCCCGGCGGTTCGTTCATCTGGCCGTAGACGAGCACGGTCTTGTCGACGACGCCCGACTCGTGCATTTCGCCCCAGAGCTGGGTACCCTCACGCGAGCGTTCGCCCACGCCGCAAAATACCGAGAAGCCACCGTGCTGGGCCGCGATGTTGCGGATCAGTTCCATGATGATAACGGTCTTGCCGGTTCCGGCACCGCCGAAGACGCCGGTCTTACCACCCTGGGTGAACGGGGCGATCAGGTCGATGACTTTGACGCCCGTTTCGAAGACGCTGATCGTGGTCGACTGCTCTTCGAAGGATGGTGCCGGGCGGTGAATCGGGTATTCGAGGTCCGTAGCGACCGGGCCGGCGTTGTCGACCGGCTCGCCGAGGACGTTGAAGATTCTTCCGAGCGTAGCGGGCCCGACCGGAACACTGATCGGTTGACCAGTATCGACCGCTTCAGCCCCTCGACGGAGGCCGTCGGTCGTCGACATGGCGACGGCGCGTACCCAGTCGTTTCCAAGGTGCTGCTGGACCTCGCAGATGAGTGGCTTATCCGAGCCCTCCATCTTGACTTCCAGCGCGTTGTAGATCTCCGGGAGTCCCTCAGCCGGAAACTCCACGTCGACCACAACGCCCTGAATTTGAACGATTTTCCCGACTGCCATTGCGGCTATCCTCTCGATTCCATCCGCGCTCGAAAACGTTCTGCTCGTCTATCGTTGCGCCATCGCCGCCGCACCGGCCGCGATTTCCGATACCTCGCGGGTAATTTGCCCCTGCCGCACCCTGTTGTACGTGAGCGTCAGGTTCTTCCCTAATTCATGTGCGTTATCAGTCGCGTTGCGCATCGCCACCATCTGGGCGCTGAACTGGCTGGCGATTGACTCCAGCAACGCCTGGTAAATCTGCACTTCGACAAACCGAGGTAACAGCGCTTCAAGCACGGCTGCCGGGCTCGGCTCAAAAATGTAATCCGTGATGTCGCCGGAGCCTTCCGGCGCCTCGATCGGCAGAATCTGCTGAATCTCGGGCGTCTGGTGCAACGTATTGATGAAGCGCGTGTACGCTACGAAGACCGCATCAACGTTTCCGTCGATGAACTCCGACACGGCGATCTGCACCATCGGGCGAATCGATTCGAACGACGGCGCATCGCCCTTTTGCGGGAAATCGGCGACGAGCTTCTTGCCGTAGCGGGTATAGAAATCGCGCCCACGCCGTCCGACCGCGATCATGTCGACGTTTTCGATGCCTTCCGGCCGTTCGTTCGTCATGAAGCGCATGCTCCGGCGGATGATGTTCGTGTTGAACGAGCCGGACAGCCCCTTATCCGCCGAGATCAGAATGATCATCGAGCGTTTGACCGGGCGATGCACCAGCAACGGGAACTGCGACTGCTCTTCTTTGCCGAGCGCCGACAGGTCGCCGATCATGGCCCGAATGCGTTCCGCGTATGGGCGGGTGGCGACCACCTGCTGCTGCGCCCGGCGCATCTTCGAGGCGGCCACCATCTCCATCGCGCGCGTAATCTGTGCGATGTTTTTCACGCTCCGGATACGGCGCCGAATCTCACGCGGTGTTGCCATGCCTTGCTCCCTCTTCTATCGCTGGCACGTTAGCTGGCAGCCGCCGCGGACCAGATGCTGCGCTTGAAATCGTTGGATGCCGTCTGCAGGTCGGCGATCAACTCATCGCTGAGGCGCTTTTCCTTGACAATCCGCTCCAGGAGTTCCGGCTTCGATGTGCGCAGGTAATCGAGATACTGCGCCTCGAAATCGCGCACCTGCTCAACCGGCACGTCGTCGATGATGCCGTTGGTTGACGCCCAGATGATGGCCACCTGTTCTTCGACCGGCATCGGCCGATACTGTGGCTGCTTCAGGATCTCGGTCAAACGCTGGCCGCGATCGATTTGTCGCTTGGTCGCCGGATCAAGGTCCGAGGCGAACTGCGCGAAGGCAGCCAGTTCGCGGAACTGGGCAAGGTCGAGTCGCATACGACCGGCGACCTGCCGCATGGCACGAATCTGCGCATCACCACCGACGCGGGAGACCGAAAGACCGGCATTCACGGCCGGACGAACACCGGCGTAGAAGAGGTCGCCCTCCAGGTAGATCTGACCGTCGGTAATCGAAATGACGTTCGTCGGGATGTAGGCCGAAACGTCGTTCCCCTGCGTCTCGATGATCGGCAGCGCCGTTAGGCTGCCGCCGCCCTGTTCGTCGCTCATACGCGCGGAGCGCTCCAGCAGACGCGAGTGCAGGTAGAAAACGTCACCCGGGTACGCTTCACGTCCCGGCGGGCGGCGCATCAGCAGCGACACCTGGCGGTACGCCCAGGCATGCTTGGAGAGGTCGTCGTAAATGATGAGCGCGTCGCCACCCGCTTCCATGAACTCCTCGCCCATGGCCGTGCCGGCGTACGGCGCGATGTACTGCTGCGATGCCGGGTCGGAGGCCGAGGCGGCGACCACGATCGTGTGCTTCATGGCGCCCTCGCGCTCGAGGATCGCGACCGTCTGGGCGATCTGTGCGCGTTTCTGGCCGATGGCAACGTAGATGCAGATGACGTTCGAGTGATTCTGATTAATGATCGTGTCGATCGCGATGGCCGTCTTACCGGTCTGGCGGTCACCGATGATCAACTCGCGCTGGCCACGGCCAAGCGGGATCATGCTGTCGATCGCCTTGAGGCCGGTCTGCAGCGGCGTGTCAACATTCTGGCGCGCGATTACGCCTGGGGCGATACGCTCGATGTTGCGCAATTTCTCGGTCTGAATCGGGCCCTTGCCGTCGATCGGCTGGCCGAGCGCGTTCACGACACGGCCGATCAGCGCTTCGCCGACCGGCACACTGGCGATTCGCCCGGTCGACTTGACCTCGTCGCCCTCTTCAATATCGATGTACTCGCCCAGAATGATGACGCCGACCGAGTCTTCCAACAGGTTGAAGGCCATACCCAGGGCGCCGGTCGAGAATTCGACCAGCTCGTTTGCCATGACGTCGCGCAGGCCGTACACGGTGGCGATACCGTCTCCCACCTCGACCACGTAGCCGACGTTGGTAACGACCATCTTTTCGCCGTAGGATTCGATCTGCTGCCGCAGAATGCTACTGATCTCGGTTGGTCGTACGACCATATTCCCTCCTGATTACGACTCGGCTGCGTTGGGCGTTCTCGTATCCTGTTTCGACCATTGATTCGGCGTGCCGGCGCCGGTGGTCGCCTGCTAGCGACCCATCCGTTGCCGCAACTGCTTCAGTTGGGTGATTACGCTTCCGTCGAGGAGCATGTCCCCGATGCGTACGACGATTCCGCCAATAATCTCCGGATCAACGTGCGTCGTTATTTCAAGCTCTTTGCCGACCATCTGCTGAATCTTCGACCGAACCAGTGCGAGCTCGGCCGGTGACAACTCGATGGCTGTTGTCACATTCGCAATGGCGACACCACGATCTTCAAGCACCAGCGAATGAAAGACTTCGACGATCTGCGGCAGCTGTTGCAACCGGTCGCGCTCAAGCAACAGGAGCGCCAAATTGCGCACGCCCTGCTGCTCGTCGCTGGCAACCAGCGAGCTCAGCGCCGCCTGCTTGGCTTCGGCCGACACCGCAGGATGCTCGAAAAATTCTTCAGATTCCGGATTCCCGAGCGTCGCGCTCAGCCGGGTGAGATCGCGCTCCCACTCGTCGAGCCTGCCATGTTCTTTGGCCACATAGAACGCGGCCTGCGCGTAGCGTTTGGCCGCTCCGCCAACGGACATCCGTTATCCTCCTTCGGTCCGGCTTTACGCCTGGAACCGACCTTCGCTGCTCGCCTCGGCCAGCGTCTCTTCGATCAGTTTCTGCTGCTGACCGTGATCGAGCTCCTTGCGTACGATTTTGGTTGCTGCGGAGATCGCCAGATCGGCGACTTCCTGGCGCAGCTGCTGCCACGACTGCTCGCGTTCGGCGGCAATCGTCGCGCGTTCTTGTTCCGCGACCCGCGCCGCTTCAATGCCTGCCTGCTCCTTCGCGCGCGCGACCGTTTGGTCAGCATTCTCCCGCGCGGCCGCCAGCAGCTTTTGCGCGTCGCGTCGCGCTTCGCCGAGGATTTCCTCGTTGCGCGCCTGCGTCGCGGCTAGTTCCTTTTGCATCCGCTCGGCCGCCTGCATGCTCTCTTCGATCCGCGTGCGCCGCTGATCGATCATGCCGGTAATCGGCCCAAGGGCATACTTCCAGAAAATGGCGACGAAGATGATAAACGCGATCAACTGAGCGAGTAATACCCAGCCATCTACTCCAAGTGCACTCATTCACCCTACCCTTTGGTCGGGACTACCGAAAAGCTCTGGTGTATCAATTCGTTGGCCACCGACGTGGCCGAGCATGGACTGACACGCTTGATGGCGCTCCGCGGTGGAGCGCCATCATCAATGTCAATCTTAGAGAACGAACGCGATGATGATCGCGATAACCAGTGCGTAAATCGCGACGGCCTCGGCCAGCGCGGCGCCGATGATCATCGTCGTACGAATCGCGCCTTCGGCCTCGGGATTACGACCGAGGGCCTCCATAGCGCCCTTAACCGCGAGACCAATTCCGATACCCGGTCCGATGGCGCCCAGGCCCATTGCCAGCGCTGCCGCCATTGGAATGACTACCGCCGGATCGGTAACATTGGAAACCACGCTCGACGTTCTCCCCTCTTCGGCCCGCCGCAACGAACCGATCCAAATCTCGAAACGCAACCTGCGCCCGTTAGAGAAATGCGCTCATCCCACCGATGGGACAAGCTAGTCCCCGGATGCAGCCTCCACCGCGTGGTGCGCTCGCACCCCGGACTCCTGTTCAAAGCTTTCCTCGACATGATCGTCATGCACATCGGCCGCGGCCAGTGAGATGTAGATCAACGTCAGGATCGCAAACACCAACGCCTGAATAAACCCGAATAGCACCTCGAGATACAGGAACACCACCGGGATCAAAAAGCCGACGAGCGTAACCTTGATAGCCGCCGCGATCGAATACATGATCGTCAGCAGCACGTCGCCCGCGAAGATGTTGCCGAAGAGTCGAAAGGAGAGCGATACGATACGCGCCGTCTCGGAAATGACCTCGATCGGAAAGACGAAAACCGGTGTCGCCAGGTGCTTAATTCGCCCTCTGAAACCGTGCGCCTTAACGCCGAGATACTGGAACATCACGTAGGCCAGCAGCGCCATGGCGAGCGTCATATTCAAGTCGGATGTCGGAGGTCGAATAAGGGGAATGTGCTCGGCTTCGCCGTTAACGTGATGAATCACATAGATCGAACCCAGACCGGGCAAGAGTTCAACGTAGTTGGCAAAGAGGATAAAGATGAAGAGACCGCCGATTATCGGGAAGATGCTACGGCCGAGCCGCTTACCAGCTGCCCCCTCGACCAATCCGAGCAAGAACTCGACGATCAGTTCAACCGCGCCCTGGCCGCGTGTCGGCACCAGCGTCGCCCGGCGTGCGACCCAGACTCCGATGATCAGCAAGAGCGCCATCACGATTAACATCATGAAAAAGGAATTGGTGATCGGAAATTCGTAATCGGTTCCGGGGATCGGAATGTGCCAGAGTGCCTGAGGTGCGACTTCGACATGAACGTTCATGTGCGTCCTTACTCGTCAAGACCCTCGGTCTGATCCGCGCGCTCGTTACCGCGACGCGGGCGAATCGCCGCGCGTCGCGGCGGGTTCATCGTTGCGAGCTGGTACAACAGATACCCGGAAACCACCAGACCAAATACGACACCCACGAGGGTCAAAACCGGCGATGTCCCCAGCCATCTATCGAGGAGTATTCCTCCGCCGATGCATAGTAAAAGACTGGCTACGATTGAGCAACCTAATCCCGATGCCGCGCCGATTGCTCGCCAGTCTTGTCGTTCCCGAGGAGAGTCATCCATACGCCCTCCTGTCGATTGCGAATAGTATCACAATCTCCGGAAGCAAGGCAATTTCGTCAGTCCCCGAGCGTCTGCACGACCTCCGCTTCGAACGGCAGCGGCCGTTGATCGCCGTCATGCATGATCTGCTTCGCCGCGCCGACAAACCCCGAAAAGAGCGGATGTGGTTTGGTCGGTCGCGACTGAAATTCGGGATGGAACTGGACGCCTACGAACCATGGATGGTCATACAACTCCATGATCTCAGCAAGCTTGCCGTCCGGCGACATTCCGCTCACGATTAGCCCCGCCTCATCCATCGCTTCAAGGTAGGCGTTGTTCACTTCCCAACGATGCCGGTGCCGCTCTTCCACCATCGGCGCCTGGTAGCACTCCGCCGCCCGGGTGCCTGGCACGAGCTTGCAGGGATAGAGTCCGAGCCGCATCGTCCCACCCATATCGACGTCCCGCTGGTCGGGCATCAGGGCGATCACTGGATCGGGCGTTTCTTCATCGATCTCTGTGCTGTTCGCACGTTCGAGACCCATCACGCCGCGTGCGAACTCGATCACCGCCATATGCAGCCCATAGCACAGGCCGAAGTACGGCACTTGATGTTCACGGGCATAGCGTGCCGCGACGAGCTTGCCTTCGATCCCGCGCGGTCCAAAGCCACCCGGAACGACGATTCCCGAGGCGGTACGCAACTGCTGCTCGATCTCATGCGGCGTCAACTTTTCCGAATTCACCCAGGTGATCTCGACCTCGACATCGTGCGCCAGCGCGGCGTGGGTCAGCGATTCCGATACGCTCATATACGCGTCGTGCAGCTCGACATACTTGCCGACTAGCGCGATCTCGACACGTCGCGACGGTGTCTTGATCCGGTGCACCATATCTTCCCAGTCACGCAAGTCGGGCACCGAGTCCTGCCAGCCGAAATACTCACTCAGGTAGTGACCGAGTCCGGCTTCCTCCAATACGAGCGGCACCTCGTAGATCGTTTCGGCGGTTGTGAGTGGAATAACGGCGTCCTCGTCGACATCGCAGAAGAGCGAGATCTTGGCGCGAACATCATCCGGCACTTCGTGATCAGCTCGTACTGCGATAACATCCGGCTGAATACCGATGGCGCGCAGCTCTTTGACGCTGTGCTGCGTCGGCTTCGTCTTCAACTCACCGGTGCTGCCGATGCGCGGCAGGAGCGTCACATGGATGTAGAGAACGTTCCGCCGCCCCTCCTCTTTTCGCATCTGGCGGATTGCTTCGAGAAACGGCTGGCTCTCGATGTCACCAACGGTGCCTCCGACCTCAACGATGACGACATCGAGCCCATCGTCGCTCGCGACGAGTCGAATCCGATCCTTGATCTCGTTGGTGATGTGCGGGATGACCTGCACTGTCCCGCCGAGGTAGTCGCCCCGACGTTCATTGGCGATCACGGCCGAATAGATCTGCCCGGTCGTGACGTTGGACGCACGGCTCAGGTTTTCATCGATGAAGCGCTCATAATGGCCGAGGTCGAGGTCGGTCTCGGC